>POVV01000010.1_pt1 | contig 367670 bp, 319 predicted proteins | sample 1560271 | NCBI WGS metagenome assembly POVV01 (sample SAMN08337232, study PRJNA429181) | Bioreactor metagenome, whole genome shotgun sequencing project. | biome: cows' rumen and soil; feature: anaerobic; isolation source: anaerobic chemostat enrichment culture, galacturonate as sole carbon... | reverse complement strand
ACAGCGTCAGCTGCTTTTCCGGCTCGACGATAATCACCTTCCAGCTGTCCACCGCATCGCCGGTCTGCAGATATTCATTTTCCGGGCGACCTTTTGCCAGCCGGTGACCGACCAGCAGATCCATCGCCCCGCGCGTTTTCCACAGAGCGTTGCCGAAGAAATAGCCCTCTTTGCCGCCAATTTGGTTGACTACCTTCCACAGCGCAGCAAGGCTGGCGGAAGTGTTAACGGTACAGCCTGCCTGTTTCGGATAGTAGCCGTACTCGGGCCGCCAGCGGGCGAAGGCCTGCGCATCGTAGCCCCAGTCGCTGGAGTTCACCAGCTGCTCCTCTTCTTTAAGCGTAAGCCGCACCGCTTCATCAAACGCGATAAGCGGTTGAGGAATTAAGGCCCGCAGGGCCCGATCGTCGGCAATCAGATCGTGCTTTAGCCCCTGGATCAGCGCTTTGGCCGTGGTTGGCGGCACTGAGGTAATGACGTTGAGAAACCACACCGAAATCCAGCGGGTCGGGAAAGGGATGGGGATCAGCGGGCGGCGTTTGCCGCTGACCGCCATAAAGTGGATGAACTGCTGCTGATAGCTCAAAATTTCCGGTCCGGCGGCTTCAAACACCCGATGCTCGCGGGCCGGATGGTTTAGCAGCTGCAGCAGATAGTAGAGTAAATTTTCCAGCGCAATCGGCGTGGTGCGCGAGCGCACCCAGCGCGGCGGCGTCAGCACCGGCAGGTTGTAGACCATATCGCGCATCACTTCGAAGGCGGCGGAACCGGCGCCGACGATAATGCCGGCGCGAACTTCCGCTACCGGAACGCCTGATTCGCGCAGCAGATCGCCGGTGATCTGGCGGGCGCGCAGATGATCGGATTGCTCCTGCTTCTCCACCTGTAAGGAACTGAGAAAGATGACTTCGTTCACCGGCGACTTGCGCAGCGCGTCGCGAACGTTGAGGGCGACCCGCCGTTCGTGGCGGATAAAGTCCCCGCCTTCGCCCATCCCGTGCACCAGATAGTAAACGGTATCAGCCTGCGCCAGCAGGGCGGGTAGCGCGTCCGGCTGGTTTAAATCGAGCGAATAGCACTCGACGCCGGGGAGCTGCTGTTTTTTAAGCCTGTCGATGTGGCGTGCCGCCGCCAGCACGGTGAAGCCCTGCTCGCTGAGCCTTTTCACCAGATGCTGGCCGATATAACCGCTGGCGCCAAGCACCAGAATTCGCTGCGACACGCCGGACTCCTTAACGGTTTAAAAATGCCTGCCAGTGGCTAACCACCTCGGTGAGCTGCTGGCGGTTAACGTCAATATGCGTCACCAGGCGCACGATGGGCGAGGCGTTGATCAGCACCCCTCGTTCGCGCAGATACTCGCCCAGCGCGGCGGCGCGCGCTTCACCGACGCGAACAAACAGCATATTGGTATCATGACGCGTCACCTCGGCGCCGGCGGCGCGCAGCTGCTCCGCCATCCACGCGGCGTTGTCGTGATCCTCTTTTAAGCGCGCGACGTTGTTCTGCAGGGCATACAGGCCCGCGGCCGCCAGAATACCGGCCTGACGCATCCCGCCGCCGACCATTTTCCGCCAGCGGATAGCGCGGTGAATGTACTCTTCGCTCCCCACCAGCAGCGAGCCTACCGGCGCGCCGAGTCCTTTAGACAGGCAGATGGTGAAGGAGTCGCAGTAGCGGGCGATCTCGCGCAGCGCGCAGCCGTATTCCACGACGGCGTTAAAAATACGCGCCCCGTCAACGTGCAGCCCCAGGCCGCGCTGGCGCGTAAACTCCCAGGCATCTTTGAGATATTCACGCGGCAGCACTTTGCCGTTATGGGTGTTTTCCAGCGACAGCAGCCGGGTAGGGGCGAAATGGATATCGTCCGGTTTGATTTTGGCCGCGACTTTATCCAGCGGCAGGGAACCGTCCGCTGCGGCATCGATTGGCTGCGGCTGGATGCTGCCAAGCACCGCCGCGCCGCCGGCTTCGTAGAGATAGTTATGCGCGCCCTGGCCGACGATATACTCTTCACCGCGCTGGCAGTGGCTGAGCAGGGCGACCAGGTTGGCCTGGGTGCCGCTAGGCAGGAAGATAGCGGCCTCTTTGCCCGCCAGGTTGGCGGCAAAGCGCTGGAGTTCGTTAACGGTCGGGTCATCGCCATACACGTCATCCCCGACCGGGGCGGCCATCATGGCTTCCAGCATGGCGCGGCCCGGACGGGTAACGGTATCGCTGCGTAAATCTATCATGTCATATCCTTATACACTTCATCCTTCGCGCTGCCCCGGCGTTGGCTGCTCCCTCAAAGCCCGGTCACAGAGTTATCTCTGCGCCCGGGGGTTTTCGGCCTTGCCGCCTTGAGGCAACACGAATAATTTTGCGTATGAATTGAAAAGGATATTTTTACCTTAGCCAGTTAGTTTTCGCCAGTTCGATAACTTCGTCGCCGCGGCCGCTGATAATCGCGCGCAGCATATAAAGGCTGAAACCTTTGGCCTGCTCCAGTTTAATTTGCGGCGGCATCGCCAGCTCTTCACTGGCGACGACCACATCCACCAGGACCGGACCATCGGTAGCGAAAGCGGTTTGCAGCGCTTCATCAACCTCTGACGCGCTTTCAACACGTATGCCCTTAATGCCGCACGCTTCGGCGATGCGGGCAAAGTTGGTGGCGTGAAGTTCAGTGCCGTCTGTCAGATAGCCCCCGGCCTTCATCTCCATCGCCACGAAGCCCAGTACGCTGTTATTGAAGATAACGATCTTCACCGGCAGCTTCATCTGCGCCAGCGAGAGAAAATCCCCCATCAGCATGCTGAAGCCGCCGTCGCCGCACATTGCCACAACCTGACGGTCAGGGGCGGTGGCCTTCGCACCGATGGCCTGCGGCATGGCGTTAGCCATTGACCCATGGTTGAACGATCCGAGCAGGCGGCGCTTACCGTTCATCTGCAAATAGCGCGCGGCCCAGACGGTCGGCGTACCCACGTCACAGGTAAAGATGGCATCGTCGTCGGCATAGTGGCTGATGCGCTGCGCCAGATACTGCGGATGAATTGTTTTTTCGCTGGGCTTCGCCAGGTCATCAAGCCCCTTGCGCGCGTCGCGATAGTGTTCCAGCGCTTTATCGAGGAACTTACGGTCGGTTTTCTCCTCAAGATGCGGCATCAGCGCGCTGAGGGTCGATTTAATATCGCCGACCAGCGCCATATCCACTTTACTGTGGGCGCCAATACTGCCGGGATTGATATCAATCTGAATGATTTTCGCGTCCGTCGGGTAGAAGGCGCGGTAGGGGAACTGGGTACCGAGCAGCACCAGGGTATCGGCGTTCATCATGGTGTGGAAGCCGGAGGAGAAGCCAATCAGCCCGGTCATCCCCACATCATAAGGGTTGTCGTATTCTACGTGCTCTTTGCCGCGCAGCGCGTGAACGATAGGCGCTTTGAGCTTCGCGGCGAAGTCTACCAGCTCTTTATGCGCCCCGGCGCAGCCGCTGCCGCACATCAGGGCGATGTTGCTTGAATAGCGCAGCAGCTGGGCCAGCTTTTTCAACTCTTCTTCCGCCGGCGTCACCTGCGGCAGCGGCGCGTGGTACCAGTGGCTGCTGGCGCTTTCCGGCGCGGCTTTCAGCGCAACGTCGCCGGGAAGCACCACTACCGAGACGCCGCGGTTAATCACCGCTTTGCGCATGGCGATGGCCAGCACCTGCGGGATCTGTTCCGGGGTGGAGACCAGTTCACAGTAGTGACTGCATTCCCGGAACAGCTCCTGCGGATGCGTTTCCTGAAAATAGCCGCTGCCGATTTCGCTGGAAGGAATATGGGCGGCGATGGCCAGAACCGGAACGTGATTGCGGTGGCAGTCGAAAAGGCCGTTAATCAGATGCAGGTTGCCCGGCCCGCAGGAGCCTGCGCAGACCGCCAGTTCGCCGGTAAGCTGCGCTTCCGCCCCGGCGGCGAAGGCGGCCACTTCTTCATGGCGCGTGGGCATCCAGTCGATGGTCCCCATACGGTTCAGGCTGTCGCTTAAGCCGTTGAGCGAATCCCCGGTTACGCCCCAAATACGTTTAACGCCAGCCTGTTCAAGAGTTTTGGCAATGTATGCCGCCACGGTCTGTTTCATGGTTCTCCATCTCCTTTTTGTGATAACGCTTACAAGCTTAGATGAAACTGCCAGTTACGCTCGCTTTAACCTCTCATTTTCCGCTGGTTTTTTTCAGTGAAAACTCCGCATAATCTGAGCTCACATAAAGTGGTAAACAGGAATCATTTCAAATGGTTAAATCGCTGTTAAATGCTGTTAATAAACTGCTATCCCATGACGATTTCGGCAAACTCTTGTTACGACTTGCCGTTGGCGGGCTGATGCTGTTTCACGGGTTGCATAAGCTATTTGATGGCGTAGGGGGAATCAGCAATATGCTGGTAGCAAAAGGATTGCCGGGGTTTATCGCTTATGGGGTTTTAGTGGGCGAGGTGGTAGCGCCTTGCCTGCTGATTCTGGGAGTGCTTACGCGTCCGGCGGCGCTGGTGCTGGCGTTTACGATGGTCGTGGCCTGGCTGATGGTCGGGACGGGCAAAACCTTTGCGCTGGATGCGGTAGGCGCGTGGGCGATTGAGAGCCTGGTCTATTTCTTTGTTGGCGCGCTGGCGATTGCCTTCCTCGGGGCAGGGCGCTATGCCATCGGCGGCAATTCGGCCTGGCGGTAAACATTGCCGGACGGCGTTGCGCCATCCGGCAGCTGAGGGTTAAGCCAGTACCAAATCACCCTGCGGGTGGCAGGAGCAGGCCAGCACGTAGCCTTCAGCGATTTCCGCATCGGTTAACGTCATGGTACTGCTGACGGTATATTCTCCGGAAACCACTTTGGTTTTGCAGCAGCCGCAGACGCCTGCGCGACAGGCGACGGTAACCGGCACCTTATTGCTTTCCAGCGCTTCGAGCAGCGTGGTGCCGACCGGCGCGTAGAACGCTTTCGCCGGCTGCAGTTTGGTGAACTTCAGGCCGCTGGTAGCGGCTTCCGCTACCGGCGTAAAGAACTGCTCTTTAAAGAAACGCGTCGCGCCCAGCGCTTTCACCTCCTGCTCAACCCAATCCATATACGGCGCCGGGCCGCAGGTCATCACGGTACGAGAGGTCAGATCCGGTACGCTTTTCAGCAGATCGGTCGTCAGTCGGCCAGAAACAAAACCGTGGGTGGCATTGTTTTCAGCGACTAAGGTCACCGGATATTCGCGCCATTCGTCGGCAAAAATAACATCTTGCGGTGAACGAACGTTAAAGATCACCTGCACATCGGCCTGCGGGCGGTACTTTGCCAACCAGCGACGCATTGACATGATTGGCGTAACGCCGCAGCCAGCAGCCAGCATCAGGAACTTATCTTCAGCCTTATCTTCACAGGTAAATTCACCCATGGCATCGGACAGCCAGATATAGTCGCCGCGCTTCACGTCGCGGGTCAGCCACTGTGAGCCTGCGCCATCGTCAATCCGACGGATGGTCAGCGTGATGTACTCGCTTACTCCCGGCGTCGATGAAATGGTGTAAGCACGCAGCGTCTCCGCTGAATTACGTACGCTGACCAGTGCATACTGCCCGGCACGGTACGGATAATAGTCGTGGCACAGCAACGAAATTGTCCATACATCCGGCGTTTCCTGATGGATGTGATGAACCTGCATCCGCCATGGGCACTGATGAGTTGGCATTGTCATTCTTTACTCCTTACGCGCTCAGCAGCTGCTTCATGTCTTCTTCAACGGTGGTCACGGAACGCAGACCGAATTTCTCGTTGAGAACGGCCAGCAGGTCCGGCGTGAAGAAGCCCGGCGCCGTCGGGCCGGTGACGATATTTTTCACGCCCAGCGACAGCAGGGTCAGCAGAATAACAATCGCTTTCTGTTCAAACCAGGAGAGCACCAGAGACAGCGGCAGGTCGTTCACGCCACAGCTCAGTTTCTCAGCCAGGGTGACCGCCAGGATGATGGCAGAGTAAGCGTCGTTACACTGACCGGCATCGACCAGACGCGGCAGACCTTCGATATCGCCGAATTCGAGTTTGTTGAAACGGTATTTACCGCAGGCCAGGGTCAGGATCAGGCAGTCGTCCGGTACGCTGGTGGCGAAATCGGTGAAGTAGTTACGTTCGCCGCGCGCCCCGTCGCAGCCGCCCACCAGGAAGATATGGCGCAGTTTTTCACGGCTCACCAGGTCGATTAGCGTATCAGCCGCGCCCAGCAGGGTCTGACGACCGAAGCCAACGGTGATCAGGTGCGGGATCTCGCTGTACGGGAAGCCCGCCATCTGCTGCGCCTGGGCGATAACCGGGGCGAAATCTTCGCCTTCCAGATGATTGACGCCTGGCCAGCCGACGATGCTGCGGGTCCAGATACGGTCGTCATAGGCGCCGACGGTTGGGTCGATGATGCAGTTAGAGGTCATCACAATCGGGCCAGGGAAGCGGGCAAACTCAACCTGCTGGTTTTGCCAGCCGCTGCCGTAGTTACCAATCAGATGCTTGAATTTACGCAGTTCCGGGTAACCGTGCGCTGGCAGCATTTCACCGTGGGTGTAGACGTTAACCCCGGTACCTTCGGTTTGCTCCAGCAGGTTGTACAGATCTTTCAGGTCATGGCCGGAAATCAGAATGCATTTGCCTTCGGTCGCTTTGACGTTGACCTGAGTCGGGGTGGGGTGACCATATTTGGTGGTCTCGCCAGCGTCCAGAATGCTCATCACTTTGAAGTTCATCTGGCCGATTTCCATCGAGCACTCCAGCAGCGCGTTCATATCGGCAGGCCAGGTACCGAGCCACGCCATGATTTTATGGTACTGGGCGTAGATGTTGTTGTCGTACTGACCCAGAACGTGCGCGTGCTCCATATAAGCCGCAGCGCCTTTCAGGCCGTACAGGCACAGCAGGCGCAGGCCGAGAATGTTCTCGCCGATGGCCGCTTTGTCTTTGTTCGGGGTGAATTCCGCCGCCTGGCGCTGCAGGTCGCCCAGATCGTCGCTCGCCAGCTGCAGATCGGCCATCGGGTTGTTAACCGTCGCGTGGGCATCAATGTTCAGGCACTGGGCTTTCAGCGCTTCACGCAGGGTGATGGCCTCGCGCGCATAGCCAACGATACGCGGGGAATCGAAGTTAACGTTGGTCAGCGTGGAGAAAAAAGCGCGCGGCGTAAAGCTGTCGATGTCGTGGTCGATGATGCCGTATTCACGGGCTTTAAGCGCCCAGGCGGAGAGCCCCTGCAGAGAGGCAATCAGCAGATCCTGCAGATCGGACGTTTCGGCCGTTTTTCCGCACATACCCTGCGCGTAAGAGCAGCCGTTCCCTGCCGGGGTACGGATGGTTTGTTCACATTGCACACAAAACATGGTCACACCTTTTTAAAGTTATATTTAATATACATGTTTAAGGTTATGCCCGAGCGCGAGAAGAGAAAAGGTATTTCTGATACAACTTACGGGGAGATTGATTTAGCGCAAAATTGGCGGCAGAAGACTACCGCCAGAGAGGTATTAAGCGGAGAAGAAAGCCATCAATATGGGCACCAGCAGACTGAGAATGAAGCCATGAACGATGGCCGCCGGCACAATCTCCACCCCGCCAGAGCGTTGCAGTACCGGCAGCGTAAAGTCCATTGATGTCGCGCCGCAAAGGCCCAGCGCGGTGGAACGGCTGCGGCGCACCAGTCCGGGGATAAGCATTATCGCCAGCAGCTCGCGGGCAAGATCGTTAAAGAAGGCCGCGCTGCCAATTACCGGGCCATAGGATTCGGTCAGCAGAATCCCGGAGAGCGAATACCAGCCAAACCCGGAAGCCATGGCCAGCCCGGTTTTTAGCGGCAGGTCGAGAATAAAGGCGTTGATGATACCGCCCAGCAGTGAACTGACCATGACCACTACCGCGACAATCATTCCGCGGCGATTCAGTACGATCTGCCGCAGCGTCATGCCATTATTGCGCAGTTGAATACCGATGAGGAACAAAAGGAAGATCAGGGTATATTCGCTGGCCTCGGTGGCGTGTTGTAAAAAGGATATACCGCTCAGACCAATCATAAAACCAATAAATACCACGCCGCATAGCTGAAGGGATTCCAGAGCCATTGCCAGACGGGAGGGTAATTTTTCCTGACGATGATGATTTTTCCAGGGCATTTTTTGCTCGAGCCACATCAGGGCGGCAATATTGCATAGCAGAATAATAACGACGCTGACCGCCGCATAATGAAGGATCGCCAGGAGGTTGCTGGCCAGATTATCCAGGAAGGCCAGGCTAATGCCCATAAAAAAGAGAATAACGTAGACAATCCAGCTCAGAAGTCGCGCGATGAGTTTAAGGGCTGATGGCCGATGAAGAGGAATAAGATAGCCTATAACCAACGGCAGCAGAATGATTAAAAGTCCCGAAAACATGAACGACCTGGTCCTTGCAGAATGAAAACAGCGCCCCTGACACTACCCAAATCGCCGGACTGAGTAAAGTGGTGGAAAAAAAGAAAGGCCCGGCAGCACCGGGCCTCAAGAAAAGTGGAGGAAGTTTAGCTGCGTTTTTCCAGCAGGGTGCGGTAGAGCACGCCGCCGAGAATGCCGCCGATAATCGGCATCACCCAGAATAGCCACAGCTGCTGCAGCGCCCAGCCGCCCTGGAATATCGCTACCGCGGTACTGCGCGCCGGGTTTACCGACGTGTTGGTGACCGGAATGCTGATCAGGTGGATAAGCGTTAGCGCCAGGCCAATAGCGACAGGAGCGAAGCCGGCCGGTGCGTTTTTATCCGTGGCGCCGTGAATGACCAGCAGGAAGCCGCAGGTCAGGACGATCTCAATCACAATAGCGGAGAGCATGGAGAAACCGCCGGGAGAATGTTCGCCATAGCCGTTCGATGCGAATCCGCTAGCGGCGGCGTCAAAGCCCGCTTTACCGCTGGCGACAACGTACAGAATAGCGGCGGCGATAATACCGCCGACAACCTGGGCGATAATATAACCAATCACGTCCCTGGCCGGGAAACGACCGCCGGCCCATAAACCTAAAGTTACCGCCGGGTTAAAGTGCCCGCCGGAAATATGACCGACGGCATACGCCATGGTTAATACGGTTAAACCGAAAGCCAGCGCGACGCCGGCAAAACCAATTCCCAGCTCAGGGAATGCCGCAGCCAGAACGGCGCTGCCGCAACCACCAAATACCAGCCAGAATGTACCAAAGCATTCTGCTGCTAATTTTCTAAACATAACCACCTCAATAAAAACGTAAACGCGCACGAGTTTTCGTGCCGGCCTTTATTTTCGCCACAAAGAATGACGACCAGAATAAAGCGACGCTATTCTATGGACGATCGCCACCTTGGGACCAGTTAAATAAATTGATGTAATTTGATTTAGAACAATGCGCGGGGATTCCTTTTCATGTCGGTTTTTTTAAAAGTGTAGAACAAAAACGGTTAAAAAAACGACTTTCAATGATGAAGGCGTTTCTCAATTAAGTGATGTACGGCTCATCACATTCCCCCCTGCGGCCATGAGCGATTCGCAGACGCCCGGAGTGTCATGTTGATGCTCACCTCGCTATACTGCTGATAACTGAAGGAGATAGTCGCCACTGAGCGGAGGGCATATGCATCTTGAGCGTGTAGAAATAGTCGGTTTTCGCGGCATTAACCGATTATCGTTGATGCTGGAACAAAATAACGTGCTGATTGGCGAAAATGCCTGGGGTAAATCCAGCCTGCTGGATGCCCTGACGCTGCTCCTGTCGCCGGAGTTCGACCTCTATCATTTTGTTCGGGAAGATTTTTGGTTTCCGCCCGGCGATATTCAGGGGCGCGAGCATCATCTGCATATCATCCTGACCTTCCGTGAAAATGAACCCGGGCGCCATCGGGTTCGACGCTATCGTCCTCTCAGCAGCTGCTGGGTTCCCTGCGACGATGGCTATCAGCGCGTTTTCTATCGCCTGGAGGGGGAGCTTGCCGATGACGACAGCGTGATGACCCTGCGCAGCTTTATTGATGGTGAAGGGAAAGCGCTGGAGCTTGACGATATTGATGAACTCGCCCGTCACCTGGTACGGCTGATGCCGGTTCTGCGGCTACGCGACGCCCGCTTTATGCGGCGGATCCACAACGGCACCGTTCCGCACTCGCCGCAGATCGAAATTACCGCTCGCCAGCTTGATTTCCTCTCTCGCGAACTGGTACATCATCCGCAAAATTTAACCGATGGACAGATCCGCCAGGGGCTGTCGGCTATGGTGCAATTGCTGGAGCACTATTTTGCCGAGCAGAGCAGCGCGCAGTCGCGCCATCGTCTGATGCGCCGTCATTCACATGATGAACAGCGCAGCTGGCGTTACCTGGATATTATCAACAGGATGATCGACAAGCCCGGCGGGCGCAGCCATCGGGTGATTTTATTGGGGCTGTTTTCGACTCTGCTGCAGGCGAAAGGCACGGTAAGACTCGATCGCGATGCGCGGCCGCTCTTGTTGATTGAGGACCCGGAAACCCGGCTGCATCCTATTATGCTGTCGGTGGCCTGGCATTTGCTCAATTTACTGCCGCTGCAGCGGGTGACGACAACGAACTCCGGCGAACTGCTGTCATTAACGCCCGTCGAGCACGTCTGTCGGCTGGTGCGTGAATCTTCACGGGTGTCGGCCTGGCGGCTGGGGCCCGGCGGGATGAATGCGGAAGACAGCCGGCGCATCGCGTTTCATATTCGCTTTAACCGCGCTTCATCGCTGTTTGCCCGCTGCTGGCTGCTGGTGGAGGGGGAGACGGAAACCTGGGTTATCAACGAGCTGGCCCGCCAGTGCGGCCATCACTTTGATGCGGAAGGGGTGAAGGTCATTGAGTTTGCCCAGTCGGGTTTGAAGCCGCTGATTAAATTCGCCCGGCGAATGGGTATTGAGTGGCATGTGCTGGTGGATGGCGATGAAGCCGGGAAGAAATACGCCGCCACCGTTCGCAGTTTGTTGAATGACGATAAAATGCTGGAGCGAGACCATCTCACCGCGCTACCGGCGATGGATATGGAGCATTTTATGTACCGTCAGGGCTTCGACGATGTTTATCACCGGGTCGCGCAGCTGCCGATGAATATACCCATGAATATGCGGCGGGTGATCACCAAAGCGATTCACCGTTCGTCAAAACCGGACCTGGCGATTGAAGTGGCGATGGAGGCCGGACGGCGCGGGGTTGACGCCATTCCTGCGCTGTTGAAAAAAATGTTCTCTCGCGTACTATGGCTGGCGCGCGGACGCGCAGATTAGCGCAGACCGCTGTTTCTCTCTTTCTGCCGGGCGATCCATCCCGGCAGGTCTTCATCTGCACACCCTCAACTTCAGTTAAACAAAAATGAAGCGCATCTAAAAATGCGCGTTATTCTATTGCCGCATTTAGATAGAATTGTCGCGGGTTCTGCGGGTTAAAACATCAGGAATTGTTATGAAATTAAATGGAAAGCGCAGGAAAGTTTGGTGGCTGCTGGCGATTGTCGTGCTGGCCCTCGCCGTCTGGGGATGGCGAATTCTGAATGCGCCGCTGCCGCAGTATCAGACGCTGGTGGTGCGTAAAGGCGACCTTCAACAGAGCGTGCTGGCGACCGGTAAGCTCGATGCGTTGAAAAAAGTGGACGTCGGGGCGCAGGTGAGCGGGCAGCTAAAAACGCTGCGCGTCGAGATTGGCGACAAAGTGAAAAAAGACCAGCTGCTGGGGGTTATCGACCCGGAGCAGGCGGAAAACCAGATAAAGGAAGTCGAAGCGACGTTGATGGAGCTACGGGCGCAGCTGAACCAGGCGCGCGCGGAACGTAAACTGTCTGCGGCGACGCTGGCTCGTCAGCAGCAGCTGGCGCAGCGGCAGCTGGTCTCTCGCCAGGACCTCGATACCGCCGCGACCGACTTAGCAGTCAAAGAGGCGCAAATCGGCACGATTGAAGCCCAGGTCAAACGCAATCAGGCGACCCTGGATACGGCCAAAACCAACCTCGACTACACCAAAATTCTGGCGCCGATGTCCGGAGAAGTGACGCAAATCACCACCCTGCAGGGGCAGACGGTGATTGCTGCCCAGCAGGCGCCGAATATTTTGACCCTGGCCGATCTCAGCACCATGCTGGTGAAGGCGCAGGTCTCGGAAGCGGACGTCATTCATCTTAAGCCGGGGCAAAAGGCCTGGTTTACCGTACTGGGCGATCCGCTGACGCGCTATGAAGGAACGCTGAAGGATATTCTCCCGACGCCCGAAAAGGTCAATGACGCTATTTTCTACTACGCCCGTTTTGAAGTGCCGAACCCGCAGGGCATCCTGCGCCTGGAGATGACCGCCCAGGTGCATATTCAGCTCTCAGAAGTGAAAAATGTTATCACCATCCCGCTGAGCGCGCTGGGTGAGGCCATCGGCGATAACCGCTATCACGTGCGTCTGCTGCGTACCGGTGAAGTTAAAGAGCGTGAAATCGTTATCGGCGCGCGTAACGACACCGATGTGGCGGTGGTGAAAGGGCTGGACGAGGGGGATGAAGTCATTATCGGCGAAGGTGCGGCCGGAGCGGCGAAATGACGGCGTTACTGGAACTGCGTGATATTCGCCGCAGCTACCCCTCCGGCGATGGCAACGTTGAGGTGCTGAAAGGCATTACGTTGAACATTGCCGCCGGTGAGATGGTGGCAATCGTCGGCGCGTCCGGCTCCGGGAAATCCACGTTGATGAATATTCTCGGCTGTCTGGACAAACCGACCGGCGGTACCTACCGGGTCGCGGGAACGGACGTGGCTCGCCTCAACGGCGACGAGCTGGCGCGCCTGCGGCGGGAACATTTCGGTTTTATTTTCCAGCGCTATCACCTGTTATCGCATCTCACCGCGGCGCAGAACGTGGAAGTCCCTGCGGTTTATGCCGGCGCCGAGCGCAAAGCGCGCCTGGCCCGGGCCCATGAGCTGCTGGTTCGGCTGGGGCTGGGCGACAGAGCTGAATATCAGCCTTCGCAGCTCTCCGGCGGCCAGCAGCAGCGGGTGAGTATCGCCCGCGCGCTGATGAACGGCGGGGAAGTGATTCTGGCGGATGAGCCAACCGGTGCGCTGGACAGCCGCTCCGGCGAAGAGGTCATGGGGATACTTCACCAGCTAAAAGCGCAGGGGCATACGGTGATTATCGTCACCCATGATCCGCAGGTGGCGGCCCAGGCGGAGCGGGTGATTGAGATACACGACGGTGAAATCGTGCGTAATCCGCCCGCTCTGAGTCCGGCGCAAGGCGGCGTACTGCGCCAGCGCACGGCGGCCGAACCGTCGGCGTGGCGTCAGTTCAGCAGCGGCTTTCGCGAAGCGCTGATCATGGCCTGGCGCGCGATGGCGGCGAATAAAATGCGTACGCTGCTGACGATGCTCGGGATTATTATCGGCATCGCATCTGTGGTGTCGATTGTGGTGGTGGGCGATGCCGCGAAGCAGATGGTGCTGGCCGATATCCGCGCCATCGGCACCAATACCATTGATGTATATCCCGGCAAGGATTTCGGCGATGACGATCCCCGCTATCAGCAATCGCTCAAGTACGATGACCTGTTAGCTATTCAGAAACAGCCGTGGGTGAGCTCGGCGACCCCGGCGGTATCAAAAAGCCTGCGCCTGCGGGCGGATAACATCGACGTTGCCGCCAGCGCCGAGGGCGTGGGGGCGCAGTACTTTAACGTCTACGGCATGACCTTTAGCGAAGGCAATACCTTTAACGAGCTTCAGCTAAATAGCCGCGCGCAGGTGGTGGTGCTCGACAGCAACGCGCGCCGACAGCTATTTCCGCACAAAGCGCGGGTCGTCGGCGAAGTGATTCTGGTCGGCAATATGCCCGCGACGGTGATCGGCGTGGCGGATGAAAAACAGACAATGTTCGGCAGCAGCAAAATTCTGCGCGTCTGGTTGCCCTATACCACGATGGCTGGCCGGGTGATGGGGCAATCGTGGCTGAATTCCATCACCGTGCGCGTCAATGAAGGCTACGACAGCGCGGTTGCCGAGCAGCAGCTGTTGCGTCTACTGGAACTGCGTCACGGTAAGAAAGATGTTTTCACCTGGAATATGGACAGCATCTTGAAAACGGCAGAACGGACCACACATACATTACAGCTGTTTCTGACGCTGGTGGCGGTGATTGCGCTGGTGGTCGGCGGTATTGGCGTGATGAATATTATGCTGGTCTCAGTCACCGAACGCACGCGGGAGATCGGTATCCGTATGGCGGTCGGGGCGCGGGCCAGCGATGTCTTACAGCAGTTTTTGATCGAGGCGGTGCTGGTTTGCCTGGTTGGCGGGGCGCTGGGCGTCACGCTTTCGCTGCTGATTGCCTTTGTGTTACAGCTGTTTTTACCCGGCTGGGAGATCGGTTTTTCACCGTTGGCGCTATTGACCGCGTTTTTATGCTCCACGCTGACCGGGGTGCTGTTTGGCTGGCTACCGGCGCGCAATGCGGCTCGTCTGGACCCCGTCGACGCCCTGGCGCGCGAGTAGCGATAAAAAAATGCCAGTCAGAAGGACTGGCATTTTGCTGGCGGGATGTACACAATGAAGCAAAAGAGTTATGCGGCTGTTTCTGTTTCTTCAGCTTCAACAGGGACAATCACGCTGGCGTGGTTACCTTTTGGCCCCTGGTGAACATCAAACCGAACCGCTTGTCCGGCTTTTAGCGTTCTGTAACCATCCATCTGGATGGTCGAGTAATGGGCGAAAATGTCTTCGCCGCCGCCCTCAGGGCAGATAAAACCGAACCCTTTGGCATTGTTGAACCACTTAACAGTACCCATTTCCATACTTCGACATCCTTCGTAAATCTTATAAGTAAGATGGAATGAACCGGTAGTGGAGTGACGAGTTGTTCATTTGCTCGCCAACTCTCGCCACTACAATTTAGAGAAATCAGGAAATGCGTCAAGCGATTGACGCCAGGGGACGGTGAAAAATGCGTCAAAATTTGAAGCAGTTAACGCTATTGCCGGGGAATGTGACAGACGTCGCGGATGGAAGTAATAGATGATAATTATCTATGATCTATTGTAGATTTGTGATGTGCATAGCCTCTGGTCATCGACAGGCCACCGCCTGTTGGCAACAGCAACCGATGATGAACACTGACGATGAGTAAGAGAGACTGGTTGGACTTCGATCAGCTAATTGAGGACGAAGTTAAAGATGCGCTTAAACCGCCATCTATGTATAAAGTGATATTAGTCAATGATGACTACACTCCAATGGAGTTTGTTATTGACGTGTTACAAAAATTCTTTTCTTATGATGTTGAACGTGCAACGCAACTGATGCTGACGGTTCACTATCAAGGTAAAGCGATTTGCGGGGTGTTTACCGCAGAAGTCGCAGAAACCAAAGTATCGATGGTGAACCAGTATGCGAGGGAGAACGAACATCCGTTGTTGTGTACGCTAGAAAAAGCCTGAATGCAGGCAATAAACTTGGGGGAGGTGCCTATGCTCAATCAAGAACTGGAACTCAGTTTAAACATGGCTTTCGCCAGAGCGCGCGAGCACCGTCATGAGTTCATGACCGTCGAGCACTTGTTGCTGGCGCTGCTTAGCAACCCTTCGGCCCGCGAAGCGCTTGAAGCGTGTTCAGTGGACCTGGTCGCGCTGCGTCAGGAGCTTGAAGCCTTCATCGAACAGACCACACCCGTACTGCCTGCAACGGAAGAAGAGCGCGACACTCAGCCGACGCTGAGCTTCCAGCGCGTGCTGCAACGTGCTGTTTTCCACGTCCAGTCTTCCGGCCGCAGCGAAGTGACCGGCGCCAACGTTCTGGTCGCGATTTTTAGCGAACAGGAATCTCAGGCGGCATACCTGCTGCGTAAACATGAAGTCAGCCGACTTGATGTGGTGAATTTCATCTCTCACGGTACGCGTAAAGACGAGCCGAGCCAGTCTTCCGATAACAGCGGAAGTCAGCCTGGCAGCAGCGAAGAGCAAGCAGGCGGGGAGGATCGTATGGAAAACTTCACCACCAACCTCAACCAGCTTGCCCGCGTAGGCGGTATCGATCCGCTGATCGGCCGCGAGAAAGAGCTGGAACGTGCTATTCAGGTTCTGTGCCGCCGCCGCAAGAACAACCCGCTGCTGGTGGGGGAATCCGGCGTTGGTAAAACCGCTATCGCTGAAGGTCTTGCCTGGCGTATCGTGCAGGGCGACGTGCCGGAAGTGATGGCCGATTGCACTATCTATTCACTGGATATTGGCTCGCTGCTGGCAGGTACCAAATACCGCGGCGACTTTGAAAAACGCTTTAAAGCGCTGCTTAAGCAGCTGGAGCAGGACACCAACAGTATTCTGTTCATCGATGAGATCCACACCATTATCGGTGCGGGGGCGGCTTCCGGCGGGCAGGTCGATGCCGCTAACCTGATTAAACCGCTGCTTTCCAGCGGTAAGATTCGGGTCATTGGCTCGACGACCTATCAGGAGTTCAGCAACATCTTTGAAAAAGATCGTGCCCTGGCGCGGCGTTTCCAGAAAATTGATATCACCGAACCTTCCGTGGAAGAGACGGTGCAGATTATTAACGGCCTGAAGCCGAAGTATGAAGCGCACCACGACGTCCGTTACACCGCGAAAGCGGTACGTGCGGCGGTAGAGCTGGCGGTGAAATACATTAACGATCGTCATCTGCCGGATAAGGCGATTGACGTGATTGATGAAGCCGGGGCGCGTGCGCGCTTGATGCCGGTGAGCAAACGTAAGAAAACGGTTAACGTGGCGGATATTGAGTCCGTGGTGGCGCGGATTGCGCGTATACCTGAGAAGAGCGTTTCCCGCAGCGATCGCGATACGCTGAAAAACCTCGGCGATCGCCTGAAAATGCTGGTCTTCGGCCAGGATAAGGCGATTGAGGCCTTAACCGAAGCGATCAAGATGGCGCGCGCCGGGCTTGGCCATGAGCACAAACCCGTCGGCTCTTTCCTGTTTGCCGGGCCTACCGGGGTCGGTAAAACCGAGGTTACCGTACAGCTGGCGAAGTCGCTGGGCATTGAGCTGCTGCGTTTTGATATGTCCGAATATATGGAACGTCATACCGTCAGCCGCTTAATCGGTGCGCCTCCGGGCTACGTCGGTTTCGATCAGGGCGGGCTGCTGACCGATGCGGTTATTAAGCATCCGCACGCGGTGCTGCTGCTGGATGAAATTGAAAAAGCGCATCCGGACGTCTTTAACCTGCTGCTGCAGGTGATGGATAACGGGACGCTGACCGACAACAACGGCCGCAAAGCGGATTTCCGCAACGTGGTGCTGGTGATGACCACCAACGCCGGGGTGCGTGAAACCGAGCGTAAATCCATTGGCCTCATCCATCAGGACAACAGTCCGGATGCGATGGATGAGATCAAAAAGATCTTTACGCCGGAGTTCCGTAACCGTCTCGACAACATTATCTGGTTCGATCATCTGTCTACGACGGTTATCCATCAGGTGGTGGATAAATTTATCGTCGAGCTGCAGGTTCAGCTGGATCAGAAAGGCGTCTCTTTGGAAGTCAGCCAGGAAGCCCGCGATTGGCTGGCCGAGAAAGGCTACGACCGGGCCATGGGCGCGCGTCCAATGGCGCGGGTGATTCAGGACAACCTGAAAAAACCGCTGGCCAATGAGCTGCTGTTTGGCTCACTGGTTGACGGCGGACAGGTGACCGTTGAACTGGATAAAGAGAAAAATGCGCTGACCTACGACTTCCAGAGTGCGCAGAAGCACAAACCGGAAGCTGCGCATTAAGTTTCGGTACTCAGTGACAAAACCGGCCTCAGGGCCGGTTTTTTTATGCCTATGTCCTGGACCCTTTTTTATTCCACTTTTTAACTTGTTGATTTTAATAAAGAGAAAATATAGCGTAAAATTATGGTGGCAGAGAGGATGTGTTGATTAATTTCAATGATAACAATATGGTAGGGTGTTGTTCGTTCAGTTCACTGCCGTACAGGCAGCTTAGAAATATAACTCGGCCACAGGTCGGCTTATCCTGAAGTTCACTGCCGTACCCGCGCTGAGCAGATTGCTGACGGCCTCTCTTTCCGTCATGCGCACAACCTGTTTATCGAGCGGCGAGCAAAAATGCTGGCGGAGAAACCCAGGCTGCATTTTGGTCGCATCGCTTCTCTATCCGCAGAGCCCGCAACGGTGGAGGATATCATTAGCCGGGTTGCGCAAACCGTTCATACGCAAATGCTGGCGCTGCATCAGGCGCATAAAGAGTCTCACAGCAGCGGTAAAACCGTGTCGCTGGGGCTGGTGAGATTTGCCAATATCGATCCGCTGGTCGCCGTTGCGAAAACGCTATTCGCGATACCTTCTCCGCAAGACGTCTGTATTCATTATTGCGTTTACCACAGTCGACATCCGCTGATGGTTCGTTCAGCCATTGAAGCGTGCCTGGACGAAGCATTTATGCGTCATCAGCCCGCCAGGCTCTGGCAGCATTCGGATATTGAAAAAGCGCTTCACGGTCGTCCGGAAAAGCATCATCTTTTCGTAGTGCTCGGTACTTCCGTCATGGAGGTCGGACGTGACTGGGATGCCAGTTGGGGCATTATTGAACCCAGCTCGATGCGCTCTATCATTCAGTTTGCAGGCCGCATCCAGCGCCATCGTCGGCAGCTTCCCGAGAGCGAGAATCTGGCGATCCTTAGCCATAATATTCGGGCGTTACGAAAACAATCCCCGGTCTTCTGCAAACCCGGATTTGAAGATCGCGCCAATCCTTTACCCGATCACGACTTGCTTAAGCTACTGCCGCTGCAGGATTACCAGACCATCAATGCGCTACCGCGGATTTTGCCGGCTAAGGGCGACAATAAGCTGGCTGCGCTGGAGCATATGCGGCTTCAGATGGCATTACTCAACAGCAAGAGCAAGCAGTTGATTGCTGCTGACTGGTGGCGGCGCTCTCTTAGCTGGAGCGGCTGGATGCAGCGCAAAACGCCGTTCCGTCAGTCGCAGCCTGAGAAATCCTATTTCCTTTATATGAATGATGAAGATAGCAAGCCCTGTTTTGCTTTTTATACCGAAGACGGAAGCGTCAAACCGTCAGGTAATTTTAAGCCGCAGTCGCTGGCGTTTGCTGACGGAGTCACCTGCTGGGGGACCGTGGATTATCAGCACGCGATGTTGGGGCAGGCGGAAGCGCTGGGAATTGAAATCGACCGCGTGGGAGCCGTATTTGGCGAAATTCGAGTACCGGAAAATAGTCAGGAGGATGCAACCAGCGACTGGAGTTACCACCCACGGTTGGGTGTTTACAGGGAGATACATTAACAATGTCAGGAGCAGTTATGATAACCGAAGCACTGGCTCACTTTATCACTGACTACATCGCTTCACGGAGGCAGCCAAAATTAGAAGCCTTTGAAAAAGAGGCGGAGAAGCGGCTGGCCCAAGGCGAGGATGCCGGCGCTATCGCGCAGGAGCGCCAGGATCTCGAAGTGAAGTATCAGCCATGCAACTGGCTGACGGATGCAGCAAGGCGAGCGGGGCAAATCAGCCTTGTCACTCATGCGGCGAAGTTTACTCACGGTGACTCAAAAAGCAGCAGCATTTACCGCGAAACGGCGGGCGATGAGGGCTATTTAAGTACAGCAGTGCTGGCTAACGTGGCGGCGGATGCAGTGGGCAACGCGGCTGCTCTGGACGTGGCAAAACTTCTGCAAACCGAAGTGGGCGGCGATTCGCTGCTGGCCTGTCTGAAACGCGGCGATCGTAGCCCGCTGAAGGCCTTTGCCGAAAATGGCGCCCAGCTGGCGCTGTGGATTGAAGGATTCTCTCAGGCGTTAACGCCTGCTCAACCCGCCTCGCATAAGCTTGCCAAACAGATTTACTTTCCAGTCGATGGCGGCTATCACCTGCTATCTCCGCTATTTGCTACCTCGCTGGCCCAGGCGATGCATGAAAAAATGGTGGCAGCGCGGTTTGGCGAAGAGGCAAAAGCGGTACGTGAGGCCCACCGGACGGGCAAATGGCATGCGCAGCCCGATGTGCGCTATCCGAATGTTGCCGAAATGCATTTTGGCGGCACTAAACCACAGAATATTTCGGCGTTAAACAGCTCGCGCGGTGGGCGTATCTGGCTCCTGCCGTCGCAGCCGCCAAAATGGACAATGCTGGATAAGGCGCCGCAAAATCTGGCTAGTCTCTTTGCGCTGCGTGGAGAGTTTAACCGAGCGGCAACCGGCACTGTTTCCCGGATGGTTTCTCTGCTTAAAGAGAAGACTGATAAAAATAACCGCCATATTCGCAGAGTGCGGGCGGGATATGTCGATGAACTGATTGATTTGCTGTTTCTTCAGGCAGCGACGTACCAGCAGGAAGCGTGGCAGGGATGGACGCTTAACAGCCCGGATTTGCCTCTCCATCAGCAGCTTTGGCTCGACCCCTGGCGTAGCAAAACAGACGAGACATTTCGCTCTGAGCGTGAAAAAGGTGCCTGGCAGCGCAATATCGCCGATGACTTCTCACGCTGGCTGAACTATCGCCTGAACAAGGCGCGCCTTGATGTGGGTATCTCGGAACGACGTGAGTGGCGCACTCAGCGTCTGTTTAGTCAACGGATGCGAGAAATGGATGCCATTGTGCGGGAGGCGCTGAAATGAGCTATCTGCTTTTATTGCCCTATATTCGCATCGAAAATGCGAACGCGGTGGCCGGGTTAACCTGGGGATTCCCCGCTATTACCCATTTTTTAGGGTATGTTCACGCGCTTTCCCGCCGGGTGAGTGACTCTGGCATCTCTTTCACCGGCTGCGCGGTGATTAGCCATGAGCATCATATTCAGGCCTATTCCTCCGGTCGCGACTATCAATTTGCGCTGACCCGCAATCCGCTGACGAAAGAGGGGAAAACGGCTCCCTTTAACGAAGAGGGGCGAATGCATCTCACCGTCTCTTTGCTTGTTGAATGCCAGGGCGAAATCATCAACGGCGAATATGGCAAAGCGGCGCTCTGTTCGTCTCTGCTTACGCTCTGCCAGAGCCACAAACTGGCAGGCGGGAGTATCGTGAGTATGGGCGAGCCACAGATATTTAACGCGCCTGATGATGAAAGAAAGCTGCGTCAGCTCCTCTGGCGTCTGATGCCGGGCTTTGCACTCTGCGATCGCAGCGAGTGGCTGATGGAGCATTATCGCCAGCTGCAGCAGCTGAGTCCGGAAAGCAGTTTACTGGATGCCTGGCTGGACTTTGCGGCGATCAAATATCAGGCCGTTCAGCAGGGACCGGAGGATAGCGTGAGCTGGGAGTATCAGTCGAAACCGAAGCCGGGCTATCTGGTACCGCTGATGTGCGGATATCAACGTATTTCCCGGCTATACGAGCCGGGGGAAGTGGCTAACGTTCGCGATAGCACAACGCCGTTCGCCTTTACCGAGGCCGTTTATGGCGTTGGCGAATGGCGAGGGTTACATCGTATAGCTGACCTTCAGCCGCTTATCTGGCGCTACCGCACGAGCGATACAGGCTACTACTGCTCTGCAATGTCTGTTGCTGATGATGATTTAACATTTAACGAAGATGACGATTTAGAATAAGGACATAACGATGGCAAAGGCTCCTGTCTCTATAAAAACGGCTTCCGTACTGGCATTTGAACGCAAGCTCGCCACCTCTGATGCGATGATGTATGCGGGAAACTGGCTGGGCGATAACTGGCAACCGATCGAAATTCAGGAAAAAGCGGTTCGTGGAACCATCTCGAACCGCCTCAAAAACGCAATCGCCAGTGATTCGACAAAACTGGATGCCGAGATCCAAAAAGCGAATCTGCAACGGGTGGACACGGCGGCATTACCCGCTGATGCCGACACCTTAAAAGTGCTATTTACCCTGCGCGTACTAGGGAACTTAGCGACGCCATCGGTCTGCAATGATATGGCCTATCAGAATGCGATTCAGCAGACGATCGAGGGCTATATCAGCGAGCACGGTTTCGCGGAACTGGCTCGTCGCTATGCGGCTAACCTCGCAAATGGACGATTCCTGTGGCGCAACCGCATCGGTGCTGAGCAGGTTCAGGTTAGCGTGAGCGCACAAGAGCAGACGTGGGTATTTAATAGTCACAATTATTCATTACGTGAATTTTCTCAGGACGATGACGCAATAGCCTCTCTTGCGGCGCTGCTCGAACAAGGGCTGAGTGGTCAGACGTGGGTGATGCTAACGGTTGAGGCGCAGGTGCGCCTGGGGGCCGGGCAGGAGGTATTCCCGTCGCAAGAGCTGGTGCTGGATAGCAACAGTAGTAAAAGTCGCGTGCTGTATCAGGTCGCGGGCATTGCCGGGATTCACTCGCAGAAAATCGGCAATGCGCTACGCACCATCGATACCTGGCACCCCAAAGTCGAAGAGCTGGGGGCAATTGCGGTAGAACCGTACGGCTCGGTAACCAGCCGTGGGATGGCCTGCCGTCAGCCGAAGGACAAGATGGATTTTTATACCCTGCTGGATAACTGGGTGACGAAAGGCGTTAAGCCTGACGTTGAACAGCAGCATTATGTGATGGCAGTACTTATCCGGGGTGGTGTATTTGGTGAGAAAAGCGAATAAGGGGCTGTCATGGACTATTTCCTGGATATCCGCGTGCTGCCCGATCCGGAGTTTGGCGAAGAGATGCTTATGGCCGCGTTATTTGCGAAGCTGCACCGCGCTTTAGGGGCCAGAAGTAAAGGGGATATTGGGGTAAGCTTCCCTGAGTTTTCAATCAAACCGGGACCACTATTACGTTTACATGGCGACGAATCTGCACTGTGCGCTCTGGAAAAAACGCTCTGGCGTAAAGGTCTTAATGATTATTGTCAGAGTGGGACGGTAATGCAGGTACCGGAAATCAAAGGATGGCGTTGCGTCAGCCGGGTGCAGGTGAAAAGCAGCCCCGAGCGGCTGATGCGCCGTTCGGTGAAAAAAGGCTGGATAACGCAGGATGAAGCAGATGCGCGATTGCTTACCATGCGGGGCGAGTCGACAACACTCCCCTGGCTGAATATGAAAAGCCTTTCAAATGGACAGATATTTCCGCTATTTATTTGTCACGGCGAGTTGCGGGCGCAGCGCGTCGCGGGAACATTCAGTAGCTATGGGCTGAGCCATATCGCGACTGTCCCTTGGTTTTAGCATTTCGGTGAGAACTTTCTTGTTGAATGTTAAAACGAACCAGTACCGGCGCTGTATTTTGCGCCGGTTATTCGATCGCTACAGAAACCCTTTCTTATGATGAGGCTATCTTGTTGATTTTACAAGCTAGTTATATAAGGGGCGGAAAAGGGTGTTGATGAGAGTGAGGTTTTTTTTGATTTTAAATCAATCTTTTACGTTGTTTTGGTTTCAGTTCACTGCCGTGCAGGCAGCTTAGAAACTGGACAGCCAATGCGACAGGTTATGGCTCTACTTCACTGCCGTACAGGCAGCTTATGGTGGATTAAGCATATGGTTATAGAAAGATAATTCGAAGCTTGCTCTCACAGAGAGCTACGGTCATGAATAGCGTGAGTTTATAACTAAATAATGGTATCAGGCAGGAATATAAAATGAAAAGACCGGGAATTATCCCGGCCTTCAGCATCTGGCGCGCTAAGCGCGAAAACGATCAGCGACTACGGAAGACAATGCGGCCTTTGCTCAGGTCGTACGGGGTCAGCTCAACAGTCACTTTGTCGCCCGTCAGAATGCGGATGTAGTTTTTACGCATTTTACCGGAAATATGCGCAGTTACCACGTGACCGTTTTCCAGTTCTACGCGGAACATAGTGTTAGGCAGCGTATCAAGTACGGTGCCCTGCATTTCAATATTGTCTTCTTTGGCCATCTAGTCCTCTGGGGTATCACTACCGTAGTTTTGAACCGGCAAGATAATGCCGAAGTTCAGCAAGTATGTAAAGTTTTACGTCAAATCGCCGAAGTAGTTTTGGCGCATTACCCGTAATTCACGCGGATAAACCGGGTGACAGGCGCAAACGTAAAGGGGGAGTGACAGAACAATGGGTGTTATCTGACTCTTATTATTCCCAAACGGCGGCGGGGCAACGGGCAGAAGCTACTCTACCGCGCAATTATAACATCCCAACAAAAAATGTGCTGAAAACATTTATGCTTCTCCTGCAAATAGCACCCTTGGTACCCAGAATCGCTCCGGCAGACGATACGTCCGCAGCACGGAAAGATAGTCGAGGTAATCGCGGCGGGGAATTTCCACTGCGCCCAGCGACGCCGTATGCTTATTCAGCACCTGACAATCGATTAATTTTCCGCCATCCTGCGAAAATATCTGGCTAAAGACCAGCAGCGCGGTTTTAGAGGCGTTTTCGGCACGGCTGAACATCGACTCTCCGCAAAACAGCGCGCCCTGCGCGACGCCGTACATCCCGCCGACTAATTCCTTTCCCTGCCATACTTCAACAGAATGAGCATGTCCCAGCTCATGCAGCTGGTGGTATGCCTGAACGATCCCCGGCGTTATCCATGTTCCCTCATCGCGATGGTCGGCGCAGCCCTCGATAACCTGACCAAAGGCATGATTCAGCGTGACGCGATAAGGCGAGCGCTGATGGAAACGCTTCATACTGCGGCTGAGATGAAATTTCTCTGGCCACAGCACTGCTCGCGGATCGGGGGACCACCACAAAATAGGGTCGCCGGGCGAAAACCACGGAAAAATACCGCGCTGATAGGCCATCAGTAAACGCGCCGGGCTAAGATCGCCGCCCAGCGCTAGCAGGCCATTAGGTTCGCGTAAAGCGCCTTCCGGGGAGGGGAAGGCGATGGAATGATGAGAGAGCTGAACCAGCCGCATTTTTACCTCAACGCATCAGGCAATGATTCAATAGTAGCCTACAGGCGCTGCTTAAACTGGTAGTAACGCCCCTGTTCAGCCAGCAGTTCTGCGTGACTACCTTGCTCAATAATCTTCCCGTTGTCCATGACTATTATCTGATTAAAACGCGCCAGTCCGCGCAGACGATGGGTTACCATTAACACGGTTTTTTCACGCATCACTTCCGCCAGTAAATCAAGGATTTGACTTTCGGTCGTCGCATCGAGGCCTTCAGTGGGCTCATCAAGCAGCATGAGAGGCGCATCGTGAAGCAGGGCGCGGGCGATAGCCAGCCTGCGCAGCTCGCCGCCGGAAAGCTGACGACCGCCTTCACCCAGCCAGCTGTTCAGACCGCTATCTTCCAGTAATTTCGCTAAGCCGACGCGTTCAAGCGTTTGGGCAAGCCGGGCATCGCTGGCTCCGGGAGAAGCCAGCAGCAGGTTGTCGCGCAGCGTAGCGCTGAACAGATGCACGCGCTGCGGCACGACGCTCATCGCCCGGCGCAGCGTCGCCTCATTAAACTGCCCCAGCGGCTGATTGTTGAGTAATATTTCCCCTTCAGCCGGATCCCAGGCACGGGTCAGCAGCTGCAACAGGGTCGATTTACCGCAGCCTGTTCGTCCGAGGATGGCGATATGCTCTCCGGCCTCGATCTGCAATGACACTTTCTCCAGCGCGGGGGAGGGCTGCTGCGGATAGCTGAAGGTGACCTGATGTAAGCGTAACGAGACGCGATCCAGCGTCTGGCCTTCGCCCTGAGGGAAGGCCACTTCCGGCTCTTGCTCGGTAATTTGCGTGATGCGCTTTGCGGAGGCGATCACCTGCCCTAAATGCTGAAATGCGCCGGTTACCGGCGCCAGCGCTTCAAACGCCGCCAGCGCGCAGAAGACAAACAGCGCAATCAGCGCCCCTGGCTGAGTATCGCCGCCAACGCCCGCGGAGGCGAGCCACAGCATAGCGATAACCGCAATTCCGCCAATCAGCAGCATCAGCGCCTGAGAGAGCGCGGTGAGCTCAGCCTGGCGACGCTGCGCATCCAGCCAGCGCGCTTCCGTTTTTTCCATTTGCTGCCGGTAGCGGTCGCTGGCGTTGAACAGCATGAGTTCCGCCTGTCCCTGGAGCCATGAGGTCAGATGCTGGCGATATTGCCCGCGAAGCCGGGTTATGCTTTCACCTGCGGGTTTACCTGCGCGATAGAACAGCGGCGGCATCACCAGCAGGGTGAGCAGCATAATACCACCGAGGGTCAGGGCCAGAGTGACGTCCAGCACGCTCAACCCTACGGTGACGACCAGGATCACCACCAGCGCGCCTACCAGCGGTGATATGACGCGCAAATAGAGATGATCCAGGGTATCGACATCTGCAACCACCCGGTTAAGCAGCTCACCCTGACGAAAACGCGCCAGTCCGGCGGGGGAGAGCGGCAGCAGCTTACTGAAGGTAAAGACCCGCAGGTGTTGCAGAACGCGGAAGGTGGCGTCATGGCTGACCAGACGCTCAAAGTAGCGGCCCGCGGTGCGAATAATTGCCGCGCCGCGCACGCCCGCGGCTGGCAGCATATAGTTAAAGCTGTAGATGCCCGCCACGCCAACGACGGCTGATGCCGACAGGAACCAGCCGGATAGCGTTAATAAGCCAATGCTGGCCAGCAGCGTCACGATCGCCAGCACGATACCGAGCAGCAACAGCCATTTGTGTCGTTTGTACAGCGCCAGGTAAGGCCATAATGCGCGCATTTAAATCTCCTCCTGACGATGAGCGAGCAGGGTCGCGAAGGGGCCGCCAGCGGCCGCCAGCTGCGAATAGCTGCCTTGCTCAACAATTCGACCATCCTGCATAACCCAGATCGCATCCCAGTTCGCCAGTCCTTCCAGCTGATGGGTAACCATTAACGTGGTTTGCTGCGTTGATGCATTGGTCAGCGCCTGCATCACGCGCTGTTCGCTATGCGCGTCAAGGCTGGCGGCAGGCTCATCAAGCAGCAGCAGACGACAGGGCACCAGCAGCGCTCGTGCGACGGCGACGCGCTGAGCCTGCCCGACCGACAGCCGGCCGGCCTGATCGCCAACAGGCGTATTAATACCCTGCGGCAGAAGAGAGACGAACTCGCTAACCCAGGCTTTATCCAGCGCAAGCTGCAGCTGCGCTTCGGTGGCTTCAGGGCAGGAGAGCAGGACGTTTTCGCGCAGCGTCGCCGCGGGCAGCTGTGGATTTTGCCCGACCCAGCTCAGGAGACGACGCCAGCGGTCGGCATCCAGACTCTTTAACTCGACGCCATTGACCTTGAGCGAGCCGTCATAGGGAAGAAAACCCGTTAACGTATTCAGTAGCGAGCTTTTGCCCGAGCCGCTTTGCCCAACCAGCACCACGCGTTCACCGGCGCGCAGGGAAAAATTCAGCGGCCCGGCCAGCACTTTCCCTTCGGGAGACTTAATCAGCAGGTCGCGAGCTTCAAGGCTTACCGTTTCATCATCTTTTAATGCCTTTTCCCCACGCTCTGCCTGCGCTAGCGGCGCTTCCATAAAGGTCTTCAGGCTATCGGCGGCGCCAATCGCCTGCGCTTTCGCATGATAAAAGGTACCTAAATCGCGCAGTGGCTGGAAAAACTCAGGAGCCAGAATCAGGGCGAGGAAACCGGACATCAACGTCACCCCGGCGCCGTAATGGCCAAAGTTGAGCTCTCCCAGATAGGAAAAACCAAAGTAAACGGCGACCAGCGCAATCGACAGCGAGGTGAAAAACTCCAGGACACCGGAGGAGAGAAACGCCAGGCGCAGCACTTCCATTGTTCGCTGGCGGAAATCCTGCGAGGCCTCGCGTATGTTGTCCGTCTCCGCTTCGCCGCGATGAAAAATACGCAGCGTTTCCATACCGCGCAGGCGATCGAGAAAATGGCCGCTTAAACGCGCCAGAGCGAGAAAGTTGCGGCGGTTGGCATCAGCCGCGCCCATTCCCACCAGCGCCATAAACAGCGGAATAAGCGGTGCGGTACCCAGCAGAATCAGCGCCGCGGCCCAGTTGATGGGGAAAATCGTAATAACAATCAGCAACGGTACAGAGGCGGCCAGCGTCATCTGCGGCAAATAGCGAGCATAGTAGTCATGCATATCGTCGATCTGCTCAAGGATCAGCGTGGCCCAGCTACCCGCAGGTTTGCCCTGTATCCACGCCGGTCCCGCCTGCTGTAAACGATCCAGAACCTGACGGCGGATCTCAAGGCGGATATGTTGACCGGCCTGAAAACCCACTCTTTCACGCAGCCAGACCACCCAGGCGCGCAGCACAAAGACCAGCACCAGTAGCGTAAAGGGCAGCAGCAGCGCCGTTGCGGGGATATTTTCCATAATCATGCGATGGAGGATCCTCGCCAGGAACCAGGCCTGGGCGACGATCAACAGGCCGCTAACGACGCCCAATACGCGGGAAATCATCAACCAGCGACGGGAGATAATGCTTTGATCTTTTAACCAACGGGTTAACTCTTGTTGACGGGTTTTATTCATTGCGCGCTTAGCAGGTGTAGTTATGAGTTTTTTGGGCACGGCAATGTTACAACGAGGCAAAAATAAAGGCGACTTTTCGTCGCCTTCTTTACCTTTGTTACTGACTTGTAAAGATTATTTGCAAGCGTCGGCTAAACCATCCAGATAGCGCTCCGCGTCCAGCGCCGCCATGCAGCCGGTACCCGCAGAAGTAATCGCCTGACGGTAGATATGATCCATCACGTCGCCGGCGGCGAAGACGCCCGGGATGCTGGTCTGGGTAGCGTTGCCGTGGATGCCGGACTGGACTTTAATGTAGCCGTTTTCCAGCTCCAGCTGACCGGCGAAAATTGCCGTGTTCGGGCTGTGGCCGATAGCCACGAACAGCCCAGCAACCTCGAGGGATTCAACGTTGTCCGCATTCTGGGTATCGCGCAGACGCAAGCCGCTTACGCCCATCTGGTCGCCGGTCACTTCTTCCAGCGTACGGTGGGTGTGCAGCACGATATTGCCGCTCTCCACTTTGTCCATCAGGCGTTTAATAAGGATTTTTTCCGCGCGGAAGCCGTCACGACGGTGGATCAAATGCACTTCGGAAGCAATGTTAGACAGGTAGAGCGCTTCTTCGACGGCCGTATTGCCGCCGCCGATGACGGCAACCTTTTGGTTACGATAGAAGAAACCGTCGCAGGTCGCGCAGGCAGACACGCCGCGGCCCTTAAACGCTTCTTCCGAGGGAAGACCCAGATAGCGTGCTGAAGCGCCGGTGGCAATAATCAGGGCATCGCAGGTGTATTCGCCGCTGTCGCCGACCAGACGGAACGGACGGTTTTGCAGGTCAACGCTGTTGATATGATCGAAAATAATTTCGGTTTCAAATTTGGTGGCATGTTCATGCATGCGCTCCATCAGCAGCGGTCCGGTCAGATCGTTAGGATCGCCTGGCCAGTTTTCCACTTCCGTGGTGGTGGTCAGCTGACCGCCTTTTTCCATTCCGGTAATCAGTACCGGCTGCAGATTTGCGCGCGCTGCGTAGACCGCAGCGGTGTATCCCGCAGGTCCAGAACCAAGGATAAGCAGTTTACTGTGTTTGGCCGTGCCCATGAGATCCTCATAATTTATTGGCATACATGGGCTGGATTGTAGGGAATTTGTGGACGTAAAAAAAGAGCGCGGCGGTTTTGTTAACGATATGTGCAATAGAAGCTGCCGATTAATCGGCGATTTAACGAACGAAGAATATAACTAATTCTACTGTTAGCGAGACAATTATAAGAGGAAAACATGAGAATCAACCGGGGAGGATTATGAATATCTGGCATCTTGTACTAAAAATCGATGTTTTGCTTTGACAATCCCCTGTGCTTTTGCGAAAACATTCATGGAAGAAGAAAAGCAGTGTTTCGCGTGTGGCGAATTTTCATGCACGCAAATGCCATTTTTATCCGGGTTAGCGAAATCTACGCATGGTGTGGACAGACGCCATGCGTGATGTCGGTGACTGCCGTCAGGCAACGGGCTTCTCACGTACCCCTGGGTTACCCAACGTCGTACGGGTGATAACAGGATGGACTCTGGCAGTGAAGGCTCAGAGTCGGAACAGGAGTAGGGAAGGAATACAGAGAGACAATAATAATGGTAGATAGCAAGAAGCGCCCTGGCAAAGATCTCGACCGCATTGATCGTAATATATTGAATGAATTGCAAAAAGACGGGCGTATTTCCAACGTCGAGCTTTCTAAACGGGTGGGACTTTCTCCGACGCCTTGCCTTGAGCGCGTGCGTCGACTGGAAAGACAGGGTTTTATTCAGGGCTATACAGCGCTGCTCAACCCGCACTATCTGGATGCATCACTTCTGGTATTTGTTGAGATTACTCTGAATCGTGGCGCGCCGGATGTGTTTGAGCAATTTAACTCCGCTGTGCAAAAACTTGAAGAAATTCAAGAGTGTCATCTGGTTTCCGGGGATTTTGACTACCTGTTGAAAACCCGCGTACCGGATATGTCAGCGTATCGTAAATTACTGGGCGAGACCTTGCTGCGCCTGCCGGGCGTAAATGACACCCGTACCTATGTGGTAATGGAAGAAGTCAAGCAGAGTAATCGTCTGGTAATCAAGACGCGCTAACACGGAACAGGTGCAAAATCGATGTAGTTTGATTACACTCCTGTTAATCCATACAGCAACAGTGCCGGGGAGACCCGGCACTGTTGTCCGTTTTAGCCGAAGGCAGGAAACAGCCTGATACCTGGAGAGCCTTTCTTGAGCCAGGAATACACTGAAGACAAAGAAGTCAAATTCACAAAGCTGAGTAGCGGACGCCGGCTCCTTGAGGCGTTACTCATTCTTTGCTCCCTTTTTGCCATCTGGTTGATGGCGGCCTTACTCAGCTTTAATCCCTCGGATCCTAGCTGGTCGCAAACGGCGTGGCATGAGCCTATTCACAACATAGGTGGGACGCCGGGAGCCTGGCTTGCCGATACGCTATTTTTTATTTTTGGCGTAATGGCCTATACCATTCCGGTCATCATTATCGGCGGCTGCTGGTTTGCCTGGCGTCATCAGGAAAACGACGAGTACATCGACTATTTCGCCGTCTCGCTGCGTTTAATTGGCGCGCTGGCGCTGATCCTCACTTCCTGCGGTCTGGCGGCAATCAACGCTGATGATATCTGGTATTTCGCCTCCGGCGGCGTGATCGGCAGCCTGCTGAGCACCACCCTGCAACCGCTGCTGCACAGCAGCGGCGGCACAATCGCGCTGCTCTGCATCTGGGCGGCAGGACTGACGCTATTTACCGGCTGGTCCTGGGTTAGCATTGCTGAAAAACTCGGCGGTGCGATTCTTTCTATTCTCACGTTTGCCAGCAACCGTACTCGTCGTGACGATACCTGGGTTGATGAAGGGGAATATGAAGATGATGAAGAAGAATATGAAGATGATGAACCCGCGAAGCCGCAGGGTTCTCGACGGGCGCGAATTTTACGCAGCGCCTTAGCTCGCCGCCAGCGTCTGGCTGAGAAGTTCTCTAATCCGATGGGACGTAAGACCGATGCGGCGCTGTTCTCGGGTAAACGGATGGATGACGCCGAAGACGAGGTTCAGTACAGCGCCGGCGGTGCGCCTGTTGCCGCTGACGATGTCCTTTTTTCTGGCTCCAGCGCAGCGCGTCCGGCAAATGCTGATGATGTTCTGTTCTCCGGCGTCAGTGCGGCACGTCCCGGCGATTTTGACCCCTACGATCCTCTGTTAAACGGTCATAGCATTGCCGATCCGGTAGCTTTGGCCGCGCAGGATACCGCTGCGCCGCAGGCATGGTCTGAACCGCTGCCAGGGTATGAGGCTCAGCCGGTCTATCATCCGGAACAGGCACCGGTACAGCAGCCAGCATATCAGCCAGAACCGGCTTACCAGCCGCAGCATGCGTACCAGCCAGAGCAGGCGCCGGTACAGCAGTCAGCGTATCAGCCGGAACCGACTTACCAGCCGCAGCATGCTTACCAGCCGGAACAGGCGCCGGTACAGCAGCCAGCATATCAGCCGGAACCGGCTTACCAGCCGCAGCATGCGTATCAGCCGGAGCAGGCCCCGGTACAGCAGCCAGCGTATCAGCCGGAACCGGCTTACCCGCCGCAGCATGCGTACCAGCCGGAACAGGCGCCGGTACAGCAGCCAGCGTATCAGCCGGAACCGGCTTACCAGCCGCAGCATGCGTACCAGCCGGAACCGGCTTACCAGCCGCAGCACGCGTACCAGCCGGAACAGGCCCCGGTACAGCAGCCTGAGCCTTACGCCGCCTCCGTTGAGCCTGAGCCTCCGCAAGAGGAGGTGAAGCCTCAGCGTCCGCCGATGTACTACTTCGAAGAAGTGGAAGAGAAACGCGCGCGTGAACGCGAGCAGCTTGCCGCATGGTATCAGCCGATTCCGGAGCCGGTCAGTCCGGTTGCGACAAAGCCGATCTCGCCTCCGCCTGCTCCGGCGGCTGATGTTGCCGCGGTGAGCGCGCTGGCGGCTGGCGTCCATCAGGCCACCGGGGCGGCCTCTGCTAGCGCCGCGGCGGCCTCCGTCGCATCTGCCGCATCCAGCGCCGCGCCGCTATTTAGCCCGGCGTCGGGCGGCCCGCGTGCGCAGGTAAAAGAGGGTATAGGCCCGAAATTGCCGCGTCCAAACCGCGTTCGCGTGCCCACGCGCCGTGAGCTGGCTTCCTATGGCATTAAGCTGCCTTCGCAGCGGTTGGCTGAAGAACGTGCGCGTCAGGCAGAGCATCAGCACTATGATGACGATGCGCTGACGGACGAGGAAGTTGCAGAGCTTGAGCAGGGTGAGCTGGCGCGTCAGTTCGCGGCTGCGCAAAATCAGCGCTATGGCGAGAGCTACGCTGCGGAAGAGGCTGATGTAGACGAGGATTCTGCCGCTGAAGCCGAACTTGCCCGTCAGTTTGCCGCTTCCCAGCAGCAGCGCTACGCCAGCGAGCAGCCGCCGGGATCGCATCCGTTCTCTGCGGCGGATTATGAATTCTCGCCAATGAAAACGTTAGTTGATGACACACCGAGCGAGCCTGTCTTCACGCCGTTGCCGGAAGTACAGCAGCCTGCCCCGCAGTATCAGCAGCCGGCCCAGCATTCGCAGCCCGTACAGCAGCCGATGCCGCACCAGCAGATGCCTCAGCCGCCGCAACATGCGCAGCAGCAGGCTTATCAACCCGCGCAGCAGCAGCCGGTTCACCATCAGCCGATGCCGCAGCAGGCTCCTGGCAGCTATCCGCAGCAGCAGGCTCCGCAGCAGCCGATCCCGCAGCCGCAGGAAAGTCTCATTCACCCGCTGCTGATGCGCAATGGCGACAGTCGCCCGTTACAGAAGCCGACGACGCTGCTGCCCTCGCTTGACCTGCTCACGCCGCCACCGGCTGAAGTTGAGCCGATCGATACCTTTGCGCTTGAGCAAATGGCGCGTCTGGTTGAAGCTCGTCTGGCCGATTTCCGCATTAAAGCCGATGTGGTGAACTACTCACCTGGCCCGGTCATTACCCGCTTTGAGCTTAATCTGGCTCCGGGCGTGAAAGCGGCGCGCATTTCCAACCTGTCGCGCGATCTGGCCCGTTCTCTGTCCACTGCGGCGGTTCGCGTGGTGGAAGTGATTCCGGGTAAACCCTACGTTGGCCTGGAGCTGCCTAACAAAAAGCGCCAGACCGTTTACCTGCGCGAAGTGCTGGATAATGCGAAATTCCGCGATAATCCTTCACCGCTCACGGTGGTCCTCGGGAAAGACATTGCGGGCGAACCTGTCACCGCCGATCTGGCGAAGATGCCGCACCTGCTGGTGGCGGGTACCACCGGTTCCGGTAAATCCGTTGGGGTCAACGCCATGATCCTCAGCATGCTCTATAAAGCGCAGCCGGAAGACGTGAAATTCATCATGATTGACCCGAAAATGCTCGAGCTGTCGGTCTATGAGGGAATACCGCATCTGTTAACGGAAGTCGTGACGGATATGAAAGACGCGGCCAATGCTTTGCGCTGGAGCGTTAACGAGATGGAGCGTCGGTATAAACTGATGTCTGCGCTGGGCGTACGTAATCTCGCGGGTTATAACGAGAAGATTGCTGAAGCTGCACGTATGGGACGGCCCATTCCGGATCCTTACTGGAAGCCTGGCGACAGTATGGATGCGACGCATCCGGTACTGAAAAAAGAGCCTTACATCGTGGTGCTGGTGGATGAGTTTGCCGACCTGATGATGACCGTCGGCAAGAAAGTGGAAGAGCTGATTGCGCGCCTGGCGCAGAAAGCGCGCGCCGCGGGGATCCACCTGGTGCTGGCGACCCAGCGACCGTCGGTTGACGTTATCACCGGCCTGATTAAAGCCAACATCCCGACGCGTATCGCCTTTACCGTATCGAGTAAAATTGACTCGCGTACTATCCTTGACCAGGGCGGTGCGGAATCTCTGCTGGGAATGGGCGATATGCTCTACTCCGCGCCTAACTCGACGATCCCTGTGCGCGTCCACGGCGCTTTTGTACGCGACGAGGAAGTTCACGCCGTCGTTCAGGACTGGAAGGCGCGCGGGCGTCCGCAGTATGTCGATGGCATTACCTCCGATAGCGAAAGCGAAGGCGGCGGCGGTGGCTACGAGGGCGGTGAAGAGCTCGATCCGCTGTTCGATCAGGCCGTCAACTTTGTCACGGAAAAACGCAAAGCCTCCATATCCGGGGTACAGCGTCAGTTCCGCATTGGCTATAACCGCGCCGCGCGTATCATTGAGCAAATGGAAGCTCAGGGGATCGTGAGCGAGCAGGGGCATAACGGTAACCGTGAAGTGCTGGCGCCGCCGCCTTTTGAGTAACCGCAAAGTTGGGTAAATAAGTGAAAATCAGCCTGTTCTGCTGTTTTACGGTCATTGGCCGTTCTACATTAGCAGCAGACCAGGCTCCCGCGTCGGGAGTGACGCACATTAAGGAATAACAATGAAAAAACTCGCAATCACCTGTGCATTACTGTCCAGTTTTGTCGTCAGTCAGGTATGGGCGGATGCCGCCAGCGATTTAAAAAGCCGCCTTGATAAAGTGAGCAGCTTCCACTCCAGCTTTACCCAGAAGGTCACCGACGGCAGCGGTAATGCCGTGCAGGACGGGCAGGGGGACCTGTGGGTCAAGCGGCCTAATCTGTTCAACTGGCATATGACCCAGCCGGATGAAAGCGTGCTGGTGTCCGACGGCAAAACGCTGTGGTTTTACAACCCGTTTGTTGAGCAGGCTACCGCTACCTGGCTGAAAGATGCGACCAGCAACACGCCGTTTATGCTGATTGCCCGCAATCAGGCCAGCGACTGGCAGAACTACAACATTAAGCAGAACGGTGACGATTTTGTTCTGACGCCGAAAAACGGCAGCGGTAATCTGAAGCAGTTCACCATCAACGTGGGTCGCGACGGTACGATTCATCAGTTCAGCGCCGTGGAACAGGACGATCAACGCAGCAGCTATCAGCTGAAATCGCAACAAAATGGTGCCGTGGATGCATCTAAGTTCACCTTCACGCCGCCGCAAGGGGTTACGGTGGACGATCAACGTAAATAGAGGCGAACGTGAGCAACCTGTCGCTCGATTTTTCCGATAACGCGTTTCAACCTCTGGCCGCACGTATGCGGCCAGAAAATTTAGCGCAGTACATTGGCCAGCAGCACCTGCTGGCGCCGGGTAAACCCTTACCGAGGGCGATTGAGGCCGGGCATCTACACTCGATGATCCTCTGGGGGCCGCCCGGGACAGGAAAAACCACCCTGGCCGAAGTGATTGCGCGCTATGCCAGCGCCGACGTTGAACGTATCTCAGCGGTGACCTCCGGGGTGAAAGAGATCCGCGAGGCCATTGAACGCGCGCGCCAAAACCGCAACGCGGGTCGCCGCACGATCCTGTTTGTCGACGAAGTGCACCGTTTCAATAAAAGCCAGCAGGACGCCTTTCTGCCGCATATTGAAGACGGGACCATCACCTTTATCGGCGCGACGACGGAAAATCCCTCCTTTGAACTCAATTCCGCGCTGTTATCCCGCGCGCGCGTTTATCTGCTCAAGTCGCTGACCAGCGACGACATCGAGCAGGTGCTCAACCAGGCGATGAGCGACAAAACGCGCGGCTACGGCGGGCAAAATATCGTCCTGCCGGACGAGACGCGCAAGGCCATCGCCGACCTTGTCAACGGCGATGCGCGCCGGGCGCTGAATACGCTGGAAATGATGGCCGATATGGCCGAAGCCGACGCCTCCGGCAATCGCGTGCTGAAAGTTGAGCTGCTGACTGAAATTGCCGGTGAGCGCAGCGCGCGTTTCGACAACAAAGGCGATCGCTTTTACGATTTAATCTCCGCGCTGCACAAATCGGTTCGCGGCAGCGCCCCGGACGCCGCCCTCTACTGGTACGCGCGGATTATTACCGCCGGCGGCGATCCGCTCTACGTTGCCCGCCGCTGCCTGGCGATTGCCTCGGAAGATGTCGGCAACGCCGATCCGCGCGCGATGCAGGTTGCGATCTCCGCATGGGACTGCTTTACCCGTGTCGGACCGGCGGAAGGCGAACGGGCGATTGCACAGGCCATTGTTTATCTTGCCTGTGCGCCCAAAAGCAACGCGGTTTACACCGCGTTTAAAGCGGCAATGGCCGACGCCCGCGAACGTCCCGATTACGACGTCCCGGTTCATTTGCGCAATGCCCCAACGAAGCTGATGAAAGAGATGGGCTACGGGCAAGAGTATCGCTATGCTCACGATGAACCGAATGCTTATGCCGCCGGGGAGCAGTACTTCCCGCAGGAAATGGCGCAAACGCGCTATTATAAGCCGACAAACCGGGGGCTGGAGGGCAAAATAGGCGAAAAGCTCGCCTGGTTAACCGAACAGGATCAAAATAGCCCGATAAAACGCTACCGATAATTGAGGCGTTGCGGTAAGGTTGTCACACTATTTCCGTGGTCGCGCTCTGCGGCCATTTTTCTTTTATTAATTCGATAAGCACAGGATAAGCATGCTCGATCCCAATCTGCTGCGTACCGAGCCAGACGCAGTCGCAGAAAAACTGGCACGCCGGGGCTTTAAGCTGGATGTAGATAAACTTCGCGCTCTGGAAGAGCGTCGTAAAGTTCTGCAGGTTCAAACTGAAAACCTGCAGGCGGAGCGCAACTCCCGATCGAAATCCATTGGCCAGGCGAAAGCGCGCGGGGAAGATATTGAGCCATTACGCCTGGAAGTGAACAAACTCGGCGAGCAGCTTGATGCCGCTAAGACCGAGCTGGACGCGCTGCTGGCGGAGATCCGCGATATCGCGCTGGCTATCCCTAATATCCCGCACGACGACGTTCCGGCCGGTCGCGACGAAAACGACAACGTTGAAGTCAGCCGCTGGGGAACCCCGCGTGAGTTCGATTTTGACGTTCGCGATCACGTCACGCTGGGCGAAATGCATGGAGGGCTGGATTTTGCCGCCGCCGTGAAGCTGACCGGTTCTCGCTTTGTGGTCATGAAGGGCCAGCTGGCACGCCTGCATCGCGCGCTGGCGCAGTTTATGCTGGATCTGCATACCGAACAGCACGGCTACAGCGAAAACTACGTCCCGTATCTGGTTAACCAGGACACGCTGTACGGTACCGGTCAGCTGCCGAAATTCGCCGGCGACCTGTTCCATACTCGTCCGCTGGAAGAAGAAGCCGACAGCAGCAACTACGCGCTGATCCCGACGGCGGAAGTTCCGCTGACCAACCTGGTTCGCGATGAAATCATTGATGAAGACGATCTGCCGATCAAAATGACCGCGCATACGCCGTGCTTCCGCTCTGAAGCCGGATCTTACGGCCGCGATACCCGCGGTCTGATCCGTATGCACCAGTTCGACAAAGTCGAGATGGTGCAGATTGTACGTCCGGAAGATTCCATGGCGGCGCTGGAAGAGATGACCGGCCACGCCGAGAAAGTGCTGCAGCTGCTGGGTCTGCCGTATCGTAAAGTGGCTCTGTGCACGGGCGATATGGGCTTCAGCGCATGCAAAACCTACGATCTGGAAGTGTGGGTGCCGGCGCAGAATACCTATCGTGAGATCTCTTCCTGCTCCAACGTCTGGGATTTCCAGGCGCGTCGCATGCAGGCACGCTGCCGCAGCAAATCTGACAAGAAAACTCGCCTCGTACACACGCTGAACGGTTCTGGCCTGGCGGTCGGACGTACGCTGGTCGCGGTGATGGAAAACTATCAGCAGGCGGATGGTCGCATCGAGATCCCGGAAGTTCTGCGCCCGTATATGCGCGGCCTTGAATTTATCGGCTGATTTTTCAACGCTCTTCTCAAAAGCGCCTGCGGGCGCTTTTTTTTTACCCCCTTCTTGATACCGGGCAATAATCGCCTTCGCGATTACGAAGATACTCCCTTTGGATTAAACAGGATAAAAAACTAATAAAGGTTAATTTCGTTGTATATATAACTATATAACGGCATTAAGTTAATTGTGAGCAACCAAAGCGAGTATCTATGAAAACCAAAACCTCCGATGCTTTACTGGCTGCTGAGGTGAGCCGGCGTGGTTTAATGAAAACCACGGCGATTGGCGGGCTGGCGATGGCCAGCAGCGCTTTTACCTTACCCTTCACGCGCATTGCCCAAGCCGCAGATAACCTCAATCCCGCCAGCGAAACGGTCACCTGGAGCGCCTGTACGGTGAACTGCGGCAGCCGCTGCCCGCTGCGGATGCATGTGGTGGGTGGTGAGATAAAATATGTTGAAACGGACAATACCGGCGACGATAGCTACGACGGTCTGCATCAGGTTCGCGCCTGTCTGCGCGGCCGCTCGATGCGTCGACGCGTCTACAACCCGGACCGCCTGAAATATCCGATGAAGCGCGTGGGTAAACGCGGCGAGGGCAAATTCGAGCAAATCAGCTGGGAAGAAGCGTTTGATACTATCGCCAGCAATATGCAGCGCCTGATAAAAGAGTACGGTAATGAGTCCATCTATCTGAACTACGGAACGGGAACCCTCGGCGGAACCTTGACTCGCTCATGGCCACCGGGGAAAACCCTGATTGCCCGCCTGATGAACTGCTGCGGCGGCTATCTCAACCATTATGGCGACTACTCCACCGCGCAAATTGCCGCGGGACTGAACTACACCTACGGCGGCTGGGCCGATGGCAATAGCCCGTCGGATATCGAAAACAGCAAGCTGGTGGTGCTGTTTGGCAATAACCCCGGGGAAACCCGCATGAGCGGCGGCGGAGTGACCTACTACCTGGAACAGGCGCGGGAGAAATCCAACGCCAGGCTGATTATTATCGATCCACGCTATACCGACACCGGCGCCGGACGCGAAGACGAGTGGATCCCTATCCGCCCGGGAACCGATGCTGCGCTTGTCTCCGCGTTGGCGTGGGTGATGATTAACGAGAACCTCGTTGACCAGCCTTTCCTCGACAAGTACTGCGTAGGCTATGACGAGAAAACGCTGCCGGAAGGGGCGCCGGCCAATGGCCACTATAAGGCCTATATTCTCGGTCAGGGCAAAGACGGTATCGCGAAGACCCCTGAGTGGGCGTCGACGATTACCGGCATTCCCCAGGCGCGTATCGTGCAGCTGGCGCGCGAAATCGCCAGCGCTAAACCTGCCTATATTTCTCAGGGCTGGGGCCCACAGCGTCATGCCAACGGTGAGCTGGTTTCCCGCGCGATTTCCATGCTGGCAATCTTAACCGGCAACGTCGGGATTAACGGCGGCAATACCGGCGCACGTGAAGGTTCTTACTCCCTGCCTTTTGAACGTATGCCGACGCTGGATAATCCGGTGGAAACCAGTATTTCCATGTTTATGTGGACCGATGCGATTGATCGCGGGACGGAAATGACCGCGCTGCGCGACGGCGTGCGCGGCAAAGATAAGCTCGACGTGCCTATTAAAATGGTCTGGAACTATGCCGGTAACTGCCTGGTCAACCAGCATTCAGAGATTAACCGTACCCATGACATCCTTCAGGATGACAAGAAGTGCGAGATGATTGTGGTCATTGATTGCCATATGACCTCCTCGGCGAAATATGCCGATATTCTGCTGCCGGACTGTACGGCTTCGGAGCAGATGGATTTTGCCCTCGATGCCTCCTGCGGCAACATGTCATACGTGATTTTTGCCGATCGGGCCATCAAGCCGCGCTTTGAATGCAAAACCATCTATGAGATGACCACGGAGCTGGCGAAGCGCATGGGCGTTGAGCAACGTTTCACCGAAGGCCGCACTCAGGAAGAGTGGCTGCGTCACCTCTATGAGCAATCCCGTAAAGCGATCCCGGCGCTGCTGCCGTTTGATGAATTCCGCAAGCAGGGAATCTTCAAACAGCGCGATCCGGAAGGCCACCACGTTGCCTATAAAGCTTTCCGCGAAGATCCCGTCGCCAATCCGCTCACGACGCCGTCAGGGAAAATTGAAATCTACTCTGCGCAGCTGGCGGAAATTGCCGCGACCTGGGAGCTGAAAGAAGAGGATGTTATCGATCCGCTGCCGATATACAGCCCTGGGTTTGAAAACTATGACGATCCGCTGGCGAAAAAGTATCCGCTGCAGCTGACCGGTTTTCACTATAAAGCCCGCACGCACTCCACCTACGGCAACGTTGACGTACTGAAAGCCGCCTGCCGTCAGGAGATGTGGATCAACCCGCTTGATGCACAGAAGCGCGGTATCGCCAATGGCGATCGGATCCGCATTTTTAACGATCGCGGTGAAGTGCATATCGAGGCCAAAGTGACCCCGCGCATGATACCGGGCGTGGTCGCGCTGGGTGAGGGGGCCTGGTATAACCCGGACGCAGGCCGCGTGGATCAGGCTGGCTGCATTAACGTGCTGACCACCCAACGCCCGTCGCCGCTGGCGAAAGGCAATCCATCGCATAGCAACCTCGTCCAGGTTGAAAAGCTGTAAGGAGTAACCGATGACAACTCAATATGGATTTTTTATTGATTCCGCCCGTTGCACCGGTTGCAAAACCTGCGAACTGGCTTGTAAAGACTATAAAAACCTCACGCCGGAAGTGAGCTTCCGTCGTATCTACGAATACGCCGGCGGCGACTGGCAGGAGGATAACGGCGTCTGGCAGCAAAACGTCTTTGCCTATTACCTCTCTATTGCCTGCAACCATTGTGAGGATCCGGCCTGCACCAAAGTTTGCCCGAGCGGGGCGATGCATAAACGTGAAGATGGCTTTGTCGTTGTCGATGAAGATGTCTGTATCGGCTGTCGCTATTGCCATATGGCCTGCCCATACGGCGCGCCGCAGTACAATGCGACAAAAGGTCATATGACCAAATGCGACGGCTGCCACGAGCGCGTCGCCGACGGCAAAAAGCCGATTTGCGTGGAATCTTGCCCGCTGCGCGCGTTAGATTTCGGCCCGATTGAAGAGCTGCGCCAAAAACACGGCCAGCTGGCCGCCGTTGCGCCGCTGCCTTCGGCCCACTTCACTAAACCGAGTATCGTGATTAAACCTAACGCCAACAGCCGACCGTGTGGAGATACCACCGGCTACCTGGCCAACCCAAAGGAGGTGTGAGATGGGGAGTGGATGGCATGAATGGCCGCTGATTATTTTCACGGTCTTTGGTCAGTGCGTGGTGGGCGGCTTCATTGTGCTGGCTCTGGCGCTAATGAAAGGCGACTTATCGCGTGAACAGCAGCAGCGCGTCGTGTGGAGCATGTTTGGCCTGTGGGTGCTGATGGGCGTGGGCTTTATTGCCTCAACCCTGCATCTTGGGTCGCCTATGCGCGCGTTTAACTCGCTCAATCGCGTAGGCGCCTCGTCGCTCAGTAACGAAATCGCCAGCGGGGCGCTTTTCTTCGCCGTCGGCGGCATTGGCTGGCTGCTGGCGGTGGTCAATAAGCTACCGGCGGGGCTGCGTCATCTCTGGCTGGTCATTACCATGGTGCTGGGGATTATCTTCGTCTGGATGATGGTCCGCGTCTATAACACTATTGATACGGTACCCACCTGGTATACGGTCTGGACGCCGCTTAGCTTCTTCCTGACGATGTTTATCGGCGGTCCGCTGCTGGGATATCTGCTGCTGCGCGTTGCCGATGTCAACGGCTGGGCGATGCGCCTGCTGCCGGCGGTGACCCTGCTGGCGCTGGTGATTAGCGCCATCGTGGTGCTGATGCAAGGCAGCGAGCTGGCGACAATCCATAGCTCTATTCAGCAGGCCTCGGCGCTGGTGCCGGCCTACGGCTCGCTGATGGCGTGGCGCCTGGTTGCGCTGGCGTTGGCGCTGATCTGCTGGATTGCTCCCCAGCTCAAAGGCTACCAGCCTGCGCTGCCGATGCTGGGGCTGGCTTTTGTGCTGGTGCTGATCGGCGAGACGATCGGCCGCGGCGTCTTCTACGGCCTGCATATGACCGTTGGAATGGCAATCGCCAGCTAATCGCCCTTTATCGCGCCAGAAACCCTTATTCTGGCGCGATAAAAAGTGCGGTCGATTCATGAAATATTTCTACCGATATTCCCACCGCTATTTTCCAATAAATTAATAAAAACAATGGAATAATATAAATAACTATTCTGTTGTCGATCCGCTGGATAAAAAACTTCTATCGTTCCCCCGCAAACCGCGTCACGCCTGATTTCAGGCGGATTGACAATGTTTGCAGCAGTGGCATGATGCGCACGAAATCTGAACTCCATCACGGTTTATATCCATGACCATCTACACCCGGCCAGTGCAAATGCTGCTCTGTGGCCTGCTTTTGTTGACCCTGGCGATAGCTGTTTTAAATACGCTCGTCCCGCTTTGGCTCGCCCATGAAAATATGCCGACCTGGCAGGTCGGGATGGTGGGCTCGTCCTATTTTACCGGTAATCTGGTGGGAACATTGCTTGCCGGATGGGTAATTAAGCGTCTGGGCTTTAACCGCAGCTATTACCTGGCATCGGTTATTTTTGCCGTGGGCTGCGTGGGTCTTGGTATTACGCTGGGCTTCTGGAGCTGGTTCAGCTGGCGCTTTATCGCCGGCGTCGGCTGCGCGATGATTTGGGTGGTGGTGGAGAGCGCGCTGGTCTGTAGCGGCACTTCGCGGAGCCGGGGTCGCCTGCTGGCGGCGTATATGATGATTTATTACGTCGGCACGGTGCTGGGCCAGTTAATGGTCAGCAAGCTGCCGACGGATCTGATGAGCGTTCTGCCGTGGGTGACGGCGCTGGCGCTGGCGGCCATTCTGCCGCTGCTGTTTGCTCGCGTGGCGACTCAGGCCGATGAGCCGCACGAACCGGCGCGTATCTGGCCAATGTTAAGGCTGCGTCAGGCCCGCCATGGCGTCAACGGCTGCATTATTTCCGGCATTGTGCTCGGTTCGCTGTATGGCCTGATGCCGCTGTGGCTCAACCACCAGGGCGTTAGCGATTCCGGCATCGGCTTCTGGATGGCGGTGATGGTGAGCGCAGGTATCGTGGGGCAGTGGCCGATTGGCCGGCTCGCCGATCGCTACGGCCGTCTGCTGGTCCTGCGCGTTCAGGTATTTGTGGTGATTCTCGGCTGTCTGGCGATGTTAAGCCAGGCCGCAATGGCGCCCGCGCTGTTCGTGCTGGGCGCTTCCGGCTTCACGCTCTATCCGGTGGCTATGGCCTGGGCCTGCGAAAAAGTTGAGCGTCATCAGCTGGTGGCGATGAACCAGGCGCTGTTAATGAGCTATACCGTGGGCAGCCTGCTTGGGCCGACGCTGACCGCCATGCTGATGCAGAACTTCTCTGACAATCTGTTGTTTATCATGATTGCCAGCGTGTCATTCATCTACCTGCTGACGCTGCTGCGCAAAGCGGGGCACCATCCTACGCCGGTGGCGCACGCCTGATTTTTCAGAACATAGCCAGGGCATGTCCCTGGCTATGGATTAATGCGACGCAAGAAGCGCAATAAACTGTGCCCGGTTTTGCACCATGCTGTATCGCTGAAGTCTCTCCCCCTCATCCAGCCAGCAGACTAACCGCTGGATGGTCTGGATATGCTGTTCACTATCGGCCGCCGCCAGTACGACTATCAGCCGAATGCCGGGATGCTCCGGAAAATCAACGGCCTCGCTACAGCAAAGCAGCGAAAGCGCGCTGTTTCTGCTCAGCACGCCGGCTTCCGGACGCGCGTGCGGTAGCGCAAACGCCGGGCTCAATATATACCAGGGGCCATCCTGCTCCGTGGCGCTGATAATAGCCCTGGCATAGCCCCCGGTGATTTTTCCCTGCTCCTCAAGCGGGCGGCAGGCGAGATGAACGGCGCTGCGCCAGCTCAGGCAGTCGCTGGTGAACTGACAGGCGGAAAATAGCCTCTCTTCCATAAACGTTCCCTTTACGCGCGAGCCGACCGCCAACTGATCGGCTCGCCTGGTGGTTAGCGTAGCGCGTTAAACAGCGCGTCTCCCGAGATGCCATATTTCGCTTTTAGCTGCCTGCTATTACCCGATTCGGTAAATGTGTCCTGCGTTCCCAGACGCGTAAGGCGCGCCGGATGTGCCTTTTGCGCCAGGGTTTCCGCGATCAGGCCGCCGAGGCCGCCGTTGACGGTGTGATTTTCAAGCGTAGCGATAAGCGGGCAGCCTTCGACCAGCCGATAAAATGCCTGCTGGTTGAAGGGTTTGACGGTTGCAACGTGAATAAGCTTGCCCTTTTTGCCGCTGGCGAGCAGCTTTTCATAGCCGTCGGTAGCCTGTTCCAGTACCGTTCCTTCAAACAGAATCGCAAAATCCGCGCCGCTGTCGGCGATGGCGGCGATATCGCTGACCCGCGGAACGACGCTTTTGTCGCGAACCGGCATCGGCTCGCGCGCCACGCGAATATAAACGGGTCCCTTTATTTTTGCCGCCTGCTCGAAGGCCTCGGCGATTTCTTCCGCATCTGCCGGGGTCAGGACGGTTAACCCCGGAAGGACGCGGGTCAGCGCTAAATCCTCCAGCGCATGGTGTGAAGCGCCGTCCGGGCCATCATCCATACCGGGGTGGCTACCGACGAGTTTGATGTTGGCTTTGGCATAGCACGCCTGCCGCAGCTGGGTCCAGGCGGTGCCGGTGACGAACATCGCAAAGTTAACATAGAAGGGCATAAAGCCTTCCAGCGCCTGGCCGGCCGCGAAGCTCATGGCGGAACCTTCCGCAATGCCCATTTCGAAAAAGGCCTCCGGATAGACGGCCTGAAACTGGTCGGTACGGGTAGAGCTGGCTAAATCGCTGTCGATAACAACAACGGGATAGCCCTTTTCTTTTAGCGCAATCAGGGCATGCCCGATCTCATCACGGGGTGCTTTCATCACTGTAACTCCTCCATCGCCTGCTGAAATTGTTCTTTGCTCGGGGTTTTTGAGTGCCAGTCGCCGTTGTTTTCCATATAGCTGACGCCGGAACCTTTGGTGGTGCGCGCCACGATGGCGACAGGTTTACCTTTCAGGTGACGGGATAGCATCAGGGTATCGGCAACCTGATGCATATCATTGCCGTTGTGCAGTTCCAGTACATGCCAGCCAAAGCTGCGGATTTTGTCCGCCAGCGGCTCGAGATTAACGACGTCATTGACCGGATCGTGGGAAGAGAAGCCGTTGTAATCGATGATGGCGACCAGATTATCCATTTTCATATGCCCGGCCTGCTGTAAGGTTTCCCAGATTTGGCCTTCATGCATTTCGCCATCGCCAACGATGGCAAATACCCGGTGCGGATCGTTGCGCCGCTTTTTGGCGGCCGCCATACCAAAAGCAATCGACAGCCCCTGACCCAGCAGTCCGGTTGTCGCATCGACTTCCGGCAGCGACTTAATGCTCGGGTGCCCCTGCAGGCGCGAGTTGATCTGTCGGAACGTATTGAACTCGCTGCGCTCGATCTTGCCTTGTTGATACAGCATGGCGTACTGCGCGGCGACGGCGTGGCCTTTACTCATCACCACGCGCGAGCGGGGGGAGGCGGCCAGATCGACTTCCTGGTAATAGAGCCAGGTAAGCACGTCGATTATTGACAGCGCCCCGCCCGGATGGCCAATTCCGGACTCGTAAATCATGGTGACGATCTCGCGGCGGGCGGCAAGCGCGTGGGATTTCAGTTCATCAATGTTCATGTTCATTCCTTCTTAGGGCAGCATTTTACCGATGTAGTACACGACCAGACCCAGAGCGACGAAGTCGGTTTCCGGGAAGCTGGTGCCTGAAAGACCGACGGATTCCATAATCGGGTAAATCAGCGCCGGGCCGATGCCGATCAGGATCCCGGTGATAAAGCTTCCGGCAATCGCGCCTTTCCAGCCGCCGGAGGCATTACCAAATACCGCTGCGGTCGCGCCAATGAAGAAGTAGGGAATGGCTACCGGGATAATCACGGTTTGGCCAAGGATCGCCAGAAAGCCCATCACCACCAGCCCGCCGACAAACGAAGAGATAAACCCCAGCACCGTGGCGGTCGGGGCGTAGGGGAAGACCACCGGGCAGTCGAGCGCGGGTTTGGCGTTAGGAATAAACTTCTCCGAGATGCCGAGGAAGGCCGGAACAATTTCTGACAGCAGCAGGCGTACGCCGGTAATGATGATGTACAGCGAAGCGGTAAAGGTCAGAGACTGAAAGAGCGGGTAAACCAGCCAGTGCATCCCGCCTGCCGCTGCGGTGACCGCGGCTTTTCCGGCAGCGAGCGCGGCGATGTAGTAGAAGATGCTCACCGAGATCGACACCGAGACGATGTAATCTTTAAAGATCCCCAGCCAGCCGGGAAGATTCAGCTTTTCGGTGGATTGTTTCGGATCGCCGACCTTTGCGCCAATCCAGCCGGAGGCGGCGTAGGCCAGGGTGACGTAGTGCCCCATCGCGATCTCATCATTACCGGTAATTTTTCGCATCCACGGTTGCGCAATGGCCGGATAGAGGCAGGCGGCGAGACCCAGCAGCACGGAGCCGACAATGATGGTCGTCATGTCGCTGTAGCCCAGCGCTTTCAGCGTTACGGTAAGCAGCGCGGAGAGATAAAGATTATGTTGCCCGGTAAGAAAGATATATTTAAACGGCGTCACGCGGGCAAAAAACAGGTTCCAGCCAAAACCAATCACCATGATCAGCGACACGCACATGGCGAATTTGGTTTGCGCCAGTCCGGTTAGCGCTTCTGCCAGCGGCATGACGCCCTTCAGGCCAAAGCCATCGCTGAATAAGGTCTGAAAGTTACCCAGGGAAGTGACTGCCAGACCGGCGCCGCCGGCAAAAACCAGAAAGCCGACGATGGTTTTGAAGGTGCCGGAAAGGACTTTTTCAATCGGCTTGCGTTGGATTAACAGGCCGATTAATGCAATAAAGCCAACTAAAAGTGGGGTTACGCCCAGAATGTCGAATACAATAAATCTGAGGAAATCCATATTGCCTCCGGGAGAGGTTAGTTGCTTTGAACGATGTCGGTGAGCGCAGACTCCATCTCTTCACTGTTCATCAGGTCGGTGATGCCGACCGCTCTGAATCCGGCGGCTTCGACTTCGTCGGTGAGATCGCGCATAGTGATGACAAAATCAATATCTCGCCAGGTGCGTAACCCTGAGAGGACGTCGTGCTCCAGCTCGATATTCCAGCCGTGCTTGTCGATGATTTTTTGTGCTTTGATTTTGAGCATTAAGGAGCTGCCCATACCGGTACGACAGACTATGAGACCTTTCATTCGATGTTCTCCTGTTTGTAAAAATAATTATTTTTATTTATTTGTATGAGATAATAATTATTATCTTTGCGGCAGGACGAAAGATGTGACTGTGTTTGCATTTTGAGCAAATAAGGCAAAACATGAGCCAGATAGACAATAACTTGTTGATAAGCATAAGAAACGGAGCTTCAGGGCTAAGCCCGATACTGGAGAAAGTTGGCCGTTTTATTACGGAAAATCCTGACTTTGTGATGCGTCACACGATTTCAGAACTGGCCGACTCCATTGATACCAGTGAGGGGAGTATCACCCGTTTTTGTCGGGCCTTTGGTTTTAAAGGTTTCTCGGATTTCAGAACCGCGCTGGCGATGGAGCAGGGCGCCGCGCGCTCGGAAGACCACGGTATCAACGAGAGCGAAGAGATTGCGCCGGTGCTGGCGAGCATTCGCGACAGTAATGCCATTGTCGATAACCAGGAGCTGAAAGCCGCGGCCGACTGGCTTAACACCCTGAACAGCATTGCTATTTATGCCGTGGGCACGGCGGTGCCGGTGGCGTTGTTCCTGCAGATGAATTTAATCAATATGGGTAAGGCGGCCAGCTTTATCGATCGCTCCTATCCGGCGGCGATGCCGCTGCTGGCTGACAGTCAAAAAACCGGCATCATCGTCGTTCACAGCGAACAGGCATCGGCGGATATGATGCAGGCCCTGTCGCTGGCAAAGCAGCAGGGCGTTAAAATTTTATCGCTGACCCGCGGGACGTTTGCGCCGCTGGCCCGTTTATCTGACTGGAATCTTCAGGCGGCGGTAGCTTTACAGGGGGAAGGGGAGTCGGGGTTTGCGGAAATCGCCGGCGCAATGATGGTGGCCGACCGGATCCTCAGCGCGCTGGAAGAGCAGGATGAACGCTATGCGGAATACCGAAAAGCGCATCAGAAGCGCATTTTCTCGATTGAGAGCGTGGCGAATAAGCTGTCGGAATATTTTATGTCCTGACGCTGATTTTGTTGGGGAAACACCCGGTAGCGCAATCTCTACCGGGTGGGGATTTTAGTACATCACCTTATGACCGTACTGTTCCAGAATGCCCTTCACGCGTTCCATGGTCTCTTTCTTTGGCGGATGGACGCCGTCCAGCTTGTACTCTTCGCCCATGGCTACCCATTTGTGCTTGCCCAGCTCGTGGTACGGCAGCAGTTCGATTTTCTCAACGTTGCCCATGTCACGAGTAAACTCACCCAGGCGATGCGCGGAATCATCATCGTCGGACCAGCCCGGAACCACAACGTAGCGGATCCAGACGTTGATGTTTTTGTTTGACAGGTAACGGGCAAACTCCAGCGTCCGATGGTTAGAGACGCCTACCAGATTCTGGTGAATTTCATCATTCATTTGCTTGAGATCGAGCATCACCAGATCGGTGACTTCCAGCAGTTCATCAATAACCGGGTCGTAGCGGCGCACAAAGCCGTTGGTATCGAGACAGGTATGAATACCTTCTTTCTTACAGGCGCGGAACCAGTCGCGAACAAATTCGGCCTGCAGGATAGCCTCGCCGCCGGATGCCGTCACGCCGCCGCCGGAAGCGTTCATAAAGTGGCGATAGGTCACCACCTCTTTCATCAGCTCTTCAACGGTAATCTCTTTGCCGCCGTGGGTATCCCAGGTATCGCGGTTGTGGCAATAGAGGCAGCGCATCAGGCAGCCCTGGAAGAAGGTGATAAAGCGGATCCCCGGGCCATCGACGGTGCCACAGGATTCAAAGGAGTGAATGCGACCAATTGTTGACATTGCGGTGATATCTCCGAATTTGGCCCATCCGGGGCCTATGTAGATGCACAGCTCAAAGGCTATGTCGAGTCTGTTTTGGCTGTTATCCATAAAGTATAGACAGCAGACAAAAGAGGCTGGGGCAGGATGATATTGCTAAAAAGGCCCCACTTGCGTGGAGCCTTTATTGTACGCTTTTTACTGTACGATTTCAGTCAATACCATTACATGGTCTGAGTGAAGGTACGAGTAATAACGTCCTGCTGCTGCTCTTTCGTCAGGGAGTTAAAACGTACTGCGTAGCCGGATACGCGGATGGTCAGCTGCGGATATTTTTCCGGGTTTTCCATCGCGTCGAGCAGCATTTCGCGGTTCATAACGTTGACGTTCAGATGCTGACCGCCTTCGATGGACGCTTCGTGGTGGAAGTAACCATCCATCAGGCCGGCGAGGTTAGTTTTACGAACTTCGTCGTCTTTACCCAGCGCGTTCGGCACGATAGAGAAGGTGTAAGAAATACCATCTTTCGCGTAAGCAAACGGCAGTTTCGCAACGGAGGTCAGAGAGGCAACAGCACCTTTCTGGTCACGGCCGTGCATCGGGTTAGCACCTGGTCCGAACGGAGCGCCAGCGCGACGACCGTCAGGGGTGTTACCGGTTTTCTTACCATACACAACGTTAGAGGTGATGGTCAGAACGGACTGAGTCGGGATAGCGTTGCGGTAGGTGTGCAGTTTCTGAATTTTCTTCATGAAACGTTCAACCAGGTCAACGGCCATATCATCGACGCGAGAGTCGTTGTTACCAAACTGCGGGTATTCGCCTTCGATTTCGAAGTCGACAGCCAGACCGTTTTCGTCACGAATCGGTTTAACTTTCGCATATTTGATTGCAGACAGGGAGTCAGCCGCAACGGACAGACCTGCGATACCACATGCCATGGTGCGGATAACATCACGGTCGTGCAGCGCCATCAGGGAAGCTTCGTAGCTGTACTTGTCGTGCATGTAGTGGATGATGTTCAGCGCAGTGACGTACTGTTTAGCCAGCCAGTCCATGAAGTGATCCATGCGGTCCATCACTTCGTCGAAGTTCAGAACGTCGCCTTTGATCGGTTCAGATTTAGGACCAACCTGCATTTTCAGTTTTTCATCAACGCCGCCGTTGATTGCGTACAGCATGGTTTTCGCCAGGTTAGCACGCGCGCCGAAGAACTGCATTTGCTTACCAACAACCATCGGGCTTACGCAGCAAGCGATAGCGTAGTCATCGTTGTTGAAGTCAGGACGCATCAGGTCATCGTTCTCGTACTGCAGAGAAGAGGTATCGATGGACACTTTCGCGGCGTATTTTTTGAAGCTCAGCGGCAGTTTTTCAGACCACAGAATGGTGATGTTCGGCTCCGGAGACGGCCCCATGGTGTACAGGGTGTTCAGAAAACGGAAGCTGTTTTTGGTGACCAGAGTACGGCCGTCAACGCCCATACCGCCGATAGATTCGGTTGCCCAAATCGGGTCGCCAGAGAACAGTTCATCATATTCAGGGGTACGCAGGAAACGAACCATACGCAGTTTCATGACCAGGTGGTCAATCATTTCCTGTGCGTCTTGCTCGGTGATTTTACCGGCTTTCAGGTCACGTTCGATGAAGATATCCAGGAAGCTGGAGGTACGACCGAAGGACATTGCCGCGCCGTTCTGAGATTTAACGGCAGCCAGGTAGCCGAAGTAGGTCCACTGGATAGCTTCCTGAGCGGTGGTTGCCGGACCAGAGATATCGCAGCCGTATTTTGCCGCCATTTCTTTGATCTGACCCAGCGCACGGTGCTGTTCAGAGATTTCTTCGCGCAGACGAATAGTTCCTTCCAGATCTTCGCCGTTTTCCAGTTTCTCTTGCAGAGAGACGAACTGAGCGTATTTGTCTTTCATCAGGAAGTCGATACCGTACAGCGCAACGCGACGGTAGTCACCGATGATACGACCACGGCCATAGGCATCCGGCAGACCGGTCAGAACGCCAGATTTACGGCAGTTCAGGATGTCTTTGGTGTAAACGTCAAACACGCCCTGGTTGTGAGTTTTGCGGTATTCAGTGAAGATTTTCTTCAGCATCGGGTCCAGTTCGCGATTGTACGCTTTGCAGGAACCTTCTACCATTTTGATGCCGCCGAACGGGATAATCGCGCGTTTCAGCGGAGCTTCAGTCTGCAGACCAACGATTTTCTCGAGACCTTTCTCGATGTAGCCAGCGTCATGAGAAGTGATGGTGGATGCAAGGGAAGTATCAAAATCAACAGGCGCGTGAGTGCGGTTTTCCTGTTTAACGCCTTCCATTACGGTGTCCCACAGCTTGGTGGTCGCGTCAGTTGCGCCAGCCAGGAAGGACTCGTCACCTTCGTACGGGGTATAGTTTTTCTGGATGAAGTCGCGGACGTTGACTTCGTTCTGCCAGTCACCTTTCGCAAAACCTTCCCAGGCTGTGGCTAACTTTTCATTAAGCTCGGACATGTAACACCTACCTTCTTAAGTGGATTTTTTATTTACTGCCTGAAACAACCCTTAGTGATGGTCGTCGCCACGCAGGTAAATGACCCAGTATGTCAACCCAACCAGCAGACCACCGCCGATGATGTTCCCGATAGTTACCGGAATCAGGTTATCAGTGATGAAGTTCATGACGGTCAGGTGAGAGAAACTTTCCGGAGTTGAACCGACAGCGGTCCAGAATTCCGGGCTTGCAAAGTCGCGGATAACGATACCCAGCGGGATCATAAACATGTTCGCGATACTATGCTCAAACCCGCTGGCAACAAACATTGCCACCGGTAAAACCATAATCATGGCTTTATCCATCAGGCTGCGGCCGGAGTAGCTCATCCATACCGCAAGGCAGACCATCAGGTTTGCCAGGATACCCAGGCACACGGCTTCAACAAAAGTATGGTGCATTTTGTGGTCGGCGGTTTGCAGAACGTTAAGTCCCCATTGACCGTTGGCAGTCATATATTCGCCTGAAAGCCACATCAGCAATACAAAGAGTAAGCAACCAATCAGGTTACCAACATAGACGTTGAGCCAGTTTTTCGCCAGTTGACCCCATGTGATTCTTCCGCTGGCTTTCGCGACAACGATAAGAACGGTTGAGGTAAACAGGTCGGCACCGCAAATAACGCAGAGAATCAAACCTAGTGAGAAGCAGATGCCTCCAATCAGTTTGGCAACCCCGAATGGCATCCCGGCTGTGCCGGTTGTCGCGGTAATATAGAAAACAAAAGCGATAGAGATGAAGACACCTGCGGTGATCGCCAGATAAAACGTCTTTATCGGATGTTTTGTCGCTTTATAGACACCCGCTTCTTCGGCGACTTTCGCCATGGCAGCAGGGAGTAAAAGATCAAAAGGGTTGTCAGCTTTCACACTAACTCTCTCTTTATGTAAGTTGGCGGTGAGATACTAACAAAGCATTATAGAAGGGAATTTGATGTAGATCATATCCTACCGGAACTATAGGCCTTTTGAGTGTGTGGATTTGCCTTAATGTTGACTTAATTTGTTGTTTTTTAATGAAAAAATAAATTTTAAAATTTACAAATAATGTTGATTATTTTCATTTTACCCCCGTTTTTCGGTTAATTAAAATGGGGTATTTTTATTAAAATTAACAATATTTGCGGTGGGATTTTATTATTTCTCACCACTAATTAACTTTATGGCTACAATCGGGCTTTGGGGTTGCGGAAAACATAAAAATGGGGGCCTTCGCCGGCCCCCATAATAGGGTTATTCAGGCAGTAAAGCGCGCTTATTTACCCCAGAATGCTGCTTTTGCGCGCTGCAGCTTTTCGTAGGCTTTCAGCAGCGACTGATGAGCCGGGAACGCGAGCAGGTCGCTGTCTACTGCCTGCAGGCCGTAGAAAGGCGCTTCTCCGCTCAGCGCGGCGCTGGCGGCTTCTACGGCATCGGCGCCGTACATGCGTACAAAAGCGTTCAGATACTGCAGCGGCTGGCGCTCCTCTTCCTGGCTCAGCAGCAGCAGGGTTTGCAGGCAGCGGTAGTAATTAGCGCGCTCGGCGCTAAAGATGGAGGCGTTGAACTCCATGGTCCACTCGGTCCAGATTAGCGCCTGCTCGAGATCGCCGCCCGCCAGCGCGAGCATAGCTTTCAGCTCGCCAATGCGCAGCGTATACCAGCCGTTGTCTTTGCCGGTCGCCAGACCCAGCAGTTCGCGCACGCGGGTGAAGTCATCAAGGCCTTCATCATCCATTTGTTCGATAAGCGCCAGATAATCTTCTTTTTCCCACTCGCTTTCCGGCAGGGAAAGAATCGTTTCCCGCAGAGGCGCGCCCATGCTGTTATTCGCCAGCCAGAGGTCTTCCGCCGGATAAATATCAGACATGCCCGGGACAATGATTCGGCAGGCGTAGACGCTCAGGTGTTCGTAATCGGCGATGTAAACTTCTTTATCTTCTTGTTTAAAGATAGCCATCAGGGTGGCGAACTCTTCCTCCGTGGTTCCGGAGAAGCTCCAGTCCACGAACGGGTAGTCGGCATCCTGCTTAAACATATCCCAGGAGATCAGGCCGCTGGAATCGATAAAGTGCGTTTCAAGGTTCGCATGTTCAGCGACTTCTTCATCATCGAAGGTTGGCGGCGTGAAGACGTCGAGATCTTTCAGGCTGCGACCCTGGAGCAGTTCGGTAACGGTACGTTCCAGCGCCACGCCGAAATCGGGATGCGCGCCGAAAGAGGCGAAACAGGTGCCGTTAGCCGGGTTAAACAGCACGACGCAGATAACCGGATATTTGCCGCCGAGCGAACCGTCATAAGCGAAAATCGGGAAACCTTCGGCCTCCAGCTTATTGATCGATTCGACTACGCCCGGATAGCGTGCCATTACCTCCGCCGGGATCTCCGGCAGGCTGATGCTTTCGGCGATAATGCGGTTTTTAATATGCCGTTCGAACACTTCTGAGAGGCCCTGAACGCGGGCTTCGTTGCGGGTGTTGCCCGCGGACATCCCGTTAGAAACGTACAGGTTGCCGACAATATTCATCGGAATATAGACCGTTTCACCATCAGACTGGCGGGTGAACGGCAGACCGCAGACGCCGCGATCGTCATTCCCTGACTGCAGATCGACCAGCATGCTGGCGGTTAACTGATCGTCAGGATCGTAGAACGCGCGCAGGCGGGTATCCAGCAGGCCTTCCGGTACTTCGTCATCGTCGGTTAACGGGAACCATTTTTCATTCGGATAGTGAACGAAGGGACCGTTGGCGATAGTCTCGCCCAGCCAGAAGTCGGCAAAGAAATAGTTGGTCGAGAGACGCTCAAAGTACTCTCCGAGCGCGGAGGCCAGCGCGGCTTTTTTGGTGGCGCCTTTGCCGTTGGTGAAGCACAGGGCGCACTCTTTATCGCGGATATGCACTGACCAGACGTGCGGAACCGGGTTGAGCCATGAGGCCTCTTCAATATCGAATCCGAGGTCGTGCAACTTCTGCTGGAAGCGAGCGATGGAATCTTCCAGGGCGGCATCTTTGCCGGGAATAAATGTTTGAGTCATGGCAGTCACTTTTATCGTACGTAAAGCGCGCAATGATACGGGTTTTAGATGACGGGTGCTATCTCCATCGTCTGGCTATGCTTATGTCACTCAATAACTGTTCAGGCGTTAATCATGAAGACATTTGACTGGCATCGTATGGCACTGGATAAAGTGCCCGTGGAATTTCTGGCCGAGGTGGCATTACGGAGCCTCTACACCTTCGTACTGGTATTTATTTTTCTCAAGATAACCGGGCGGCGGGGCGTTCGTCAGATGTCACTGTTCGAAGTGCTCATCATTTTGACCCTCGGTTCGGCCGCGGGCGACGTCGCATTCTATGATGACGTTCCGATGCTGCCGGTACTGGCGGTTTTTATCACTCTGGCCCTGCTGTACCGATTGATTATGTGGCTGATGGGGCATAGCGAAAAACTGGAGGATCTGCTGGAGGGTAAGCCGATTATTGTTGTGGAAAACGGCGAGCTGGCCTGGGAGAAACTGCAGGCGGAAAACATGACCGAATTTGAGTTTTTTATGGAGCTGCGAATCAGCGGGGTTGAGCAACTGGGGCAGGTGCGGCTGGCTATTCTGGAAACCAACGGGCAGATCAGCCTCTATTTCTATGAGGATGACGATGTTAAAGCCGGACTCTCCATTCTTCCTTCCCGCTTTACCGATCGTTTTACCACGATACCCCGGGACGACGAGTATGCCTGCGTTCGCTGTAGCGCAATCCTTACGCTACGAGCCGGGGATAAACAATTATGCCCTCGCTGCGCAAATGCAGAATGGTCGAAGGTCAGCCGGGCAAAAAGAGTCACCTGACAGCAATTATGTCGGTTTTATGACGTCAAGCTGGCAGATTCTTTTGTGTGAGCGAGGCCGCATTTCCCCGACGCTCAGTTTTAGCCATTGCGGTGCGTGTCACTGAATGATAAAACCGATAGCCACAGGAATAACTTATGCCCGCGACGGTTCGCGGGTAAATAACATAGCAAGTGGTGAGGGGAAATGGCTCAGGTCTATAACTTCAGTTCAGGCCCGGCAATGCTGCCGGCGGAAGTACTCAAACTGGCACAAAAGGAACTGTGCGACTGGAACGGTTTGGGGACGTCGGTGATGGAAATCAGCCACCGTGGTAAAGAGTTCATTAAGGTGGCTGAAGAAGCGGAACAGGATTTTCGCTCCCTGCTCAATATTCCTTCCAACTATAAAGTTTTATTCTGCCACGGCGGCGGTCGCGGACAGTTTGCCGGTATCCCGCTGAACCTGCTTGGCGATAAAACCGTTGCCGACTACGTCGATGCCGGCTACTGGGCGGCCAGCGCGGTAAAAGAAGCGCATAAATACTGCACGCCGAACGTGATCGACGCCAAAATCACCGTTGACGGCCTGCGCGCGGTTAAGCCGATGAGCGAATGGCAGCTGACCCCTGGCGCGGCCTATCTGCACTACTGCCCGAACGAAACCATTGACGGTATTGCCATTGAAGAAGCGCCAAACTTTGGCGACGATGTGGTCGTCACGGCGGATTTGTCATCGACGATTTTATCCCGTGAAATTGACGTCAGCCGCTATGGCGTGATCTACGCGGGCGCGCAGAAAAACATCGGTCCCGCAGGTCTGACGCTGATTATTGTGCGCGAAGATCTGCTGGGTAAAGCCAGCGTAGCCTGCCCGTCGATTCTTGATTACTCCATCCTGTCCGCCAATGACTCCATGTTTAACACGCCGCCGACGTTTGCCTGGTACCTGTCAGGTCTGGTGTTTAAATGGCTGAAAGAGCAGGGCGGCGTTGCCGCTATGGATAAAATCAACCAGCAGAAAGCCGACCTGCTTTATAGCACCATCGATAACAGCGGTTTCTATCGCAACGATGTCGCTGCGGCGAACCGCTCGCGCATGAACGTGCCGTTCCAGCTGGCGGACAGCGCGCTTGATAAACTGTTCCTCGAAGAGTCCTTTGCCGCAGGTTTGCATGCGCTGAAGGGCCACCGCGTCGTGGGCGGCATGCGTGCTTCCATTTATAACGCCATGCCGCTGGCGGGCGTGAAGGCGCTGACCGACTTTATGCAGGACTTCGAACGCCGTCACGGTTAATCGCCGCCGCGTTTTTTCATCCCCGCAGCCGGTCTGCGGGGTTTTTATTCTGTTTGTTTGAGAGTTGAGTTTAATGGAATCCCTGACGTTACAACCCATCGCACGCGTAGATGGCACGATTAACCTGCCCGGGTCCAAGAGTGTCTCTAACCGTGCCTTGCTGCTGGCGGCTTTGGCCCGCGGCACGACGGTGCTGACCAACCTGCTGGATAGCGACGATGTACGCCACATGCTGAATGCCCTGAGCGCGCTGGGAGTTCATTACACCCTGTCTTCCGATCGTACCCGCTGTGAAGTCACCGGCAACGGCGGCCCTCTGCAGGCGGCTGAAGCATTAGAACTGTTCCTCGGTAATGCCGGAACGGCGATGCGTCCGCTGGCGGCGGCGTTATGTTTAGGCCGTAACGATATTGTGCTGACCGGCGAGCCGCGAATGAAAGAGCGGCCGATTGGCCACCTGGTTGACGCGCTGCGTCAGGGCGGGGCGCAGATTGATTACCTGGAGCAGGAAAACTACCCGCCGCTGCGCCTGCGCGGCGGTTTCAGCGGCGGCCAGGTTGAAGTGGACGGCAGCGTTTCCAGCCAGTTTCTGACCGCGCTCCTGATGACCGCCCCGCTGGCGCCTCAGGATACCGTCATCGCGATTAAAGGCGATCTGGTTTCCAAACCTTATATTGATATTACGCTACACCTGATGAAAACCTTTGGCGTTGAGGTTGAAAATCAGTCTTACCAGCGTTTTATCGTACGCGGCAATCAACACTACCGCTCGCCGGGCGACTACCTGGTTGAAGGCGATGCCTCCTCGGCATCCTACTTCCTCGCCGCCGGCGCGATTAAGGGCGGAACGGTGAAAGTCACCGGTATCGGCCGCAACAGCGTCCAGGGCGATATCCGTTTTGCCGATGTGCTGGAAAAAATGGGCGCAACCATCACCTGGGGCGATGACTTCATTGCCTGCACCCATGGTGAACTGAACGCCATCGATATGGATATGAATCATATTCCGGATGCGGCGATGACCATCGCCACGGCGGCCCTGTTCGCTAAGGGCACCACGACGCTGCGCAACATCTATAACTGGCGTGTCAAAGAGACCGATCGTCTGTTTGCGATGGCCACGGAGCTGCGTAAAGTGGGGGCAGAGGTGGAAGAGGGGGAGGATTACATCCGCATTACTCCGCCCGCGAAGCTCCAGTTTGCTGAGATCGGCACCTATAACGACCACCGTATGGCAATGTGCTTCTCGCTGGTGGCGCTTTCCGATACGCCGGTCACCATCCTTGATCCGAAGTGTACGGCGAAAACGTTCCCGGACTACTTCGAGCAGCTGGCGCGAATCAGTACGCTGGCCTGAATAACGCGCGTTTAAGGTAAAAACGCCGGCCATCGTGTCGGCGTTTTTTTATGCCCGCGAGTTAAATCGGCAAGCCCTGGCGCAGTACGTTCGCGCTGGCATCGCCGCAGATTAACGGTAAAACGGCATCATCTTCCGGGCTGTTGCTCTGTCAGCCCGCTATAATTGCACAATTCTTCCACAGGAGATTTCCTGTTATCCGTAATCTACAAGCAATGCTCACTTTCCGTCGAAGAGATGCGTATAATGCGCGGCGTTTATATATTGATGCGCCTTGCTGAAGGAGAAAAAGATGACGGCAACAGTTCCGGTAATCACCATTGATGGGCCTGGCGGTGCGGGCAAAGGCACCTTATGCAAGGCAATGGCAGAAACGCTGGGCTGGCATCTGCTCGACTCTGGGGCGATTTATCGCGTGCTTGCTCTTGCTGCGCTACATCATCATGTGGATGTTGAATCCGAAGAGGCGCTGGTGCCGCTGGCTGCGCACCTGGATGTTCGTTTTGTCTCCACTAACGGTAGCCTGGAAGTGGTGCTGGAGGGGGAGGACGTTAGCGCTGAGATTCGCACTCAGGATGTTGCCAACACGGCCTCTAAAGTGGCGGCTTTTCCCCGCGTGCGTGAAGCGTTGCTGCGCCGCCAGCGGGCCTTTCGCGAATTGCCAGGCCTGATCGCCGACGGACGCGATATGGGCACCGTCGTATTCCCTGATGCGCAGGTGAAAATTTTCCTTGACGCCTCCGCGGAGGAACGTGCTCATCGCCGCATGCTTCAGTTGCAGGAGAAGGGCTTTAGTGTTAACTTTGATCGCCTTTTATCCGAGATAAAAGAGCGCGACGATCGCGATCGCAATCGTACAGTCGCGCCGCTGATCCCGGCTGCCGATGCTTTAGTTCTTGATTCAACAGAACTAAACATTGAGCAAGTGATTGAAAAAGCGCTACACTATGCGCGCGAAAAACTGGCTTCCGCTTAATCGTCTTATCGATAAAGCACAACAGCCTCCGAATTATAGCAGTACCCCCGCAGCAATGGAGTGTTAGCGGGTATGTTAAACAACCCCATCCGGCATGGAGCCAGGTGGACGTTAAATATGAAACCTGAAGATTAAACATGACTGAATCTTTTGCTCAACTATTTGAAGAATCCTTAAAAACAATCGAAACCCGTCCGGGTTCCATCGTTCGTGGTGTTGTTGTTGCTATCGACAAAGACGTAGTACTGGTTGACGCCGGTCTGAAATCTGAGTCTGCCATTCCGGCAGAGCAGTTCAAAAACGCCCAGGGCGAGCTGGAAATCCAGGTTGGTGACGAAGTTGACGTTGCTCTGGATGCAGTAGAAGACGGCTTCGGTGAAACCCTGCTGTCCCGTGAGAAAGCTAAACGTCACGAAGCTTGGATCACGCTGGAAAAAGCTTACGAAGACGCTGAAACTGTAGTCGGTATTATCAACGGCAAAGTTAAAGGTGGCTTCACTGTTGAGCTGAATGGTATTCGTGCGTTCCTGCCGGGCTCCCTGGTAGACGTTCGTCCGGTGCGCGATACGCTGCACCTGGAAGGCAAAGAGCTTGAATTCAAAGTCATCAAGCTGGACCAGAAACGTAACAACGTTGTTGTTTCTCGTCGTGCCGTTATCGAATCCGAAAACAGCGCAGAGCGCGATCAGCTGCTGGAAAACCTGCAGGAAGGCATGGAAGTTAAAGGTATCGTTAAGAACCTCACTGACTACGGTGCATTCGTTGATCTGGGCGGCGTTGACGGCCTGCTGCACATTACCGATATGGCATGGAAACGCGTTAAGCATCCGAGCGAAATCGTAAACGTTGGCGACGAAATCACTGTTAAAGTGCTGAAGTTCGACCGCGAACGTACTCGTGTATCTCTTGGCCTGAAACAGCTGGGCGAAGATCCGTGGGTAGCTATCGCTAAGCGTTATCCGGAAGGTACCAAACTGACCGGTCGCGTGACCAACCTGACCGACTACGGCTGCTTCGTTGAAATCGAAGAAGGCGTTGAAGGCCTGGTTCACGTTTCCGAAATGGACTGGACCAACAAAAACATCCACCCGTCCAAAGTTGTTAACGTTGGCGATGTAGTGGAAGTTATGGTTCTGGATATCGACGAAGAACGTCGCCGTATCTCCCTGGGCCTGAAGCAGTGCAAAAACAACCCATGGCAGCAGTTCGCGGAAACCCACAACAAGGGCGACCGTGTTGAAGGTAAAATCAAGTCTATCACTGACTTCGGTATCTTCATCGGCCTGGACGGCGGCATCGATGGCCTGGTTCACCTGTCTGACATCTCCTGGAACGTTGCAGGCGAAGAAGCAGTTCGTGAATACAAAAAAGGCGACGAAATCGCAGCAGTTGTTCTGCAGGTTGACGCAGAGCGCGAGCGTATCTCTCTGGGCGTTAAACAGCTCGCAGAAGATCCGTTCAACAACTGGGTTGCACTGAACAAGAAAGGCGCAATCGTAAACGGTAAAGTCACTGCAGTTGACGCTAAAGGCGCAACCGTAGAGCTGGCTGACGGCGTTGAAGGTTACCTGCGCGCTTCTGAAGCTTCCCGTGACCGCGTTGAAGATGCAACTCTGGTTCTGAGCGTTGGCGACGACGTTGAAGCTAAATTCACCGGCGTTGATCGTAAAAACCGCGCAATCAGCCTGTCTGTTCGTGCGAAAGACGAAGCTGACGAGAAAGATGCAATCGCAACTGTTAACAAACAGGAAGATGCAAACTTCTCCAACAACGCAATGGCTGAAGCTTTCAAAGCAGCTAAAGGCGAGTAATCTTAGTCTTTCGGGTTACAACAACCTGAATTACGACGAGTTTACTTGACAGATTGCAGGATTCGTCCTGTAATCAAGCACAAAGGGCGGCTACGGCCGCCCTTGTTTAAGCTGTTAGCTAATTTTGCCTTGAAGGAAACCGGAGGAATAATGACCAAGTCAGAATTGATAGAAAGACTTGCCAGCCAGCAATCTCACATTCCTGCGAAAGCAGTGGAAGATGCTGTTAAAGAAATGCTGGAGCATATGGCCTCAACGCTTGCTCAAGGCGAGCGCATTGAAATCCGCGGTTTCGGCAGCTTCTCTCTGCATTATCGAGCACCCCGCACCGGGCGTAACCCAAAGACTGGCGATAAAGTTGAACTGGAAGGTAAATACGTTCCCCACTTTAAGCCGGGCAAAGAATTACGCGACCGCGCCAATATTTACGAAGAGTAAGTTTCGCCGATCGGCGACAACATACTTAAACGTTAAAAAAGCACCTTCGGGTGCTTTTTTTATGCCTTTAAATCTCTCTTTGAAGTGACCTCGCAAAACGCGGGTTCTGTTGCGTTAACGCAGTAGATTTTGCGGATGGCGCGGCGCAGTTCCTTTCCTTGCCTGGCGACACTCTCCCCGTTTAGCGTAACACTCCCTCTGACAGGGAGGTGCTAATGCGTTTACCACAACTTGCCGGCTGTGTGATTCTCGGTATTCTGCCGCTGCTCTGGCTGCCAGTACTGCCCGGGCGGTGGGTTATCTGGGGGCTCATGGCCCTGGCGCTACTCATTGCGCAATGTCGACGCAGACCTGCGCAATATGCGGCATTGATAACGCTGTTTTTTGTCTGGGGAGCCCTCAGCGCAGGCGAGGTACTGTGGCCGACGGAGAGGTTAACGGACAGGAATCGCCAGGTTGACGTTGAGCTAACCGCAACGGACGGGCAGACAACGCATCAGGGGAAGATTATCCGTCTGGATGGGCGACGGCTGTTTCCTGCGCCAGGGATTAGCCTCTACGGCAGCTACCTGCCAGAAACGCCCTGCGCAGGTCAGGTTTGGGCAATGACGCTGCGCGCGCGTCCGGTACACGGACAGCTCAACGATGGCGGGTTTGATAGCCAGCGTCATGCATTGTCGCAGCATCGTCCGTTAACCGGACGCTTTATCACCGCTGACGTTCGGGTGCGGACCTGTAGTTTGCGAGCGCGTTATCTTGCTTCGCTGAATCAAACGCTGAACGCGTTGCCGTGGCAATCGGTGATGCTAGGGTTAGGCATGGGGGAGCGTCTGGCGATACCGCGCGAGATAAAGACCCTGATGCAGGAAACCGGGACATCGCACCTGATGGCGATTTCTGGCTTACATATCGCGCTAGGGGCTTCATTGGGCTGGTTGCTGCTCAGAGGTGTGCAGTTTTTTCTCCCGTGCCGCTGGCTTGGCTGGCGGGCGCCGCTGCTCGTTGGCCTGGCGAGCGCGATTTTTTACGCCGGGCTGACCGGTATGCAGCCACCCGCGTTGCGCACCTGCGTCGCGCTGGCCGCCGGCTGCACGCTGCGGCTATCCGGAAAACGCTGGTCGCCATGGCAGCTATGGGTCTGCTGCATTGGCGCAATACTGTTTGCCGATCCGCTGGCGGTGTTGTCCGAAAGCCTCTGGCTTTCCGCGTTTGCCGTTGCGGCGCTTATCTTCTGGTATCAGCTGGCGCCGATGCCGGGCGGCAAAAGGAGCGGGCTACTGCGTCAAAGCCTCGCGTTATGTCATCTGCAGATCGGTTTAATGTTTTTACTTGCTCCTCTACAGATCGCACTTTTTCACGGCATCAGCCTGACGTCCGTGCTGGCCAACTTGATTGCCGTGCCGCTGGTGACCTTTGTCGTTGTCCCGCTAATTCTGACCGCGATGTTTTTACACCTCTGCGCGCCGTTTATCATTGAGATGGCGGTCTGGCAATCGGCGGACCGTGTTCTGGCCGCGCTATTCTGGTTCTTACGACAGCTACCGCCCGGCTGGCTGGCGCTGGATGCGCGCTGGCTTGGGATAAGCTTGCTGCCGTGGCTGGCGTTAATCGTCTGGCGTTTTCATGCGTGGCGCACGTTGCCCGCGTTTTGTTTAGCATTTCTCGGGCTATTGAGCTGGCCCTTCTGGCGGAGCACGGCTGCTAACGAATGGCGAGTCACCATGCTGGATGTCGGGCAGGGGCTGGCAATGGTGATTGAACGCGAGGGCGCGGCGCTTCTCTATGATACCGGCCTGGCCTGGCCCGAGGGAGACAGCGGTCAGCAGATCATTATTCCCTGGCTACGCTGGCATCATTTGCAGCTTGAAGGCGTCGTTCTCAGCCACGAGCATCTCGATCACCGCGGCGGGCTAAATTCGGTGTTAAAGGCGTGGCCCCGGATATGGGTGCGAAGCCCTTTAGGCTGGGCGGGTCATTTAGCCTGCCAGCGCGGAGAAACCTGGCAGTGGCGGGGTTTAACCTTTCGCGCGCTATGGCCGCTGCCTGGAGCGACAGCGCAGGGGAATAATCGCTCGTGCGTGGTGCGTATTGATGACGGTAAACACAGTATTCTGCTGACCGGGGATATCGAAACGCCTGCGGAACGGGCGATGATTAGCCGCTACTGGCAGCATCTTACGTCTACACTTATCCAGGTCCCCCACCACGGCAGTAATACCTCGTCGGGAATCGCCCTGCTGCGTAGCGTTGGCGGAGAAGCTGCGCTGGCTTCCGCTTCGCGCTATAACGCGTGGCGCATGCCATCAACCAAAGTGATTCAGCGCTACCGAAAACAGAGTTATCAGTGGTTCGACACGCCGCATCAGGGGCAAATTACGGTGGTTTTTTCTCCGGATAGCTGGCAAATCCATGGCTTACGGGATCAAGTTTTACCGCGATGGTATCATCAGTGGTTTGGCGGGAAGGCGTAGAACGGGTAGAATATGCGGCTATTTCAACACAAGCTGGTTTATTGAATGCAGAACGATAAAGATCTCTCCACGTGGCAGACCTTCCGCCGACTCTGGCCGATTATAGCGCCGTTTAAACCCGGGCTAATCGTGGCAGCGGTAGCGTTAGTGCTTAACGCGGCTAGTGATACCTTCATGCTATCGCTTCTTAAACCGTTATTGGATGATGGTTTTGGTAAAACGGATCGCTCGGTGCTGATATGGATGCCGCTGGTGGTGATCGGGTTGATGGTTCTGCGCGGCATTACCAGCTACGTTTCGAGCTACTGTATCTCCTGGGTTTCCGGCAAGGTCGTGATGACGATGCGCCGTCGTTTATTCAGCCACATGATGGGGATGCCGGTTGCCTTCTTTGACAAACAGTCCACCGGGACGCTGCTATCGCGTATTACCTATGATTCCGAGCAGGTCGCGTCTTCTTCCTCCAGCGCGCTGATTACCGTCGTGCGCGAAGGCGCGTCGATTATTGGCCTCTTCGCGATGATGTTTTATTACAGCTGGCAGCTGTCATTGATTCTGATCGTGCTGGCGCCGATCGTGTCTATTGCGATTCGCGTGGTCTCGAAGCGTTTTCGTAATATCAGCAAGAATATGCAGAACACCATGGGCCAGGTGACGACCAGCGCAGAGCAGATGCTGAAAGGGCATAAAGAAGTGCTGATGTTTGGCGGTCAGGCCGTCGAAACCAAACGTTTTGATAAAGTCAGCAATAAAATGCGCCTGCAGGGGATGAAAATGGTCTCCGCGTCGTCAATTTCTGACCCGATTATTCAGCTGATCGCCTCTCTGGCCCTGGCTTTCGTGCTCTATGCTGCCAGCTTCCCGAGCGTAATGGAGACGCTGACGGCGGGTACCATCACCGTTGTCTTCTCTTCAATGATCGCGCTGATGCGTCCGCTGAAATCACTGACTAACGTCAACGCGCAGTTCCAGCGCGGGATGGCCGCTTGCCAGACGCTTTTCGCTATCCTTGACTCCGAGCAGGAGAAAGATGAAGGCACGCGGGTTATCGAACGCGCGAAGGGCAACCTCGAATTTAAAAACGTCACCTTCAGATACCCGGGACGCGAAGTCGCCGCGCTGCGCAATATAGACCTGAATATTCCGGAAGGAAAAACCGTGGCGCTGGTAGGGCGCTCGGGTTCGGGTAAATCGACCATCGCCAGCCTGATTACGCGTTTCTACGATGTTGATGATGGGCAGATCTTACTGGACGGCCACGACCTGCGTGAATACACCCTGAGCTCCCTGCGCGATCAGGTTGCGCTGGTGTCGCAAAACGTTCATCTCTTTAACGATACCGTAGCGAATAACATCGCCTACGCGCGTACTGAAGAGTACAGCCGCGAGCAGATAGAAGAAGCTGCTCGTATGGCTTATGCCATGGACTTTATCAACAAAATGGACAATGGCCTGGATACGATTATCGGGGAAAACGGCGTTATGCTTTCCGGCGGTCAGCGCCAGCGTATCGCTATCGCTCGCGCCCTGCTGCGTAACAGCCCGATACTGATCCTCGACGAAGCCACGTCGGCGCTGGATACCGAATCGGAACGCGCTATTCAGGCGGCGCTGGACGAACTGCAGAAAAACCGCACCTCGCTGGTGATTGCCCACCGTCTGTCGACGATTGAGCAGGCCGACGAGATCGTGGTGGTGGAAGATGGCCAGATCGTTGAACGCGGCAGCCATACCGACCTGCTTGAGCACAGGGGCGTTTACGCCCAGCTGCATAAGATGCAGTTCGGCGCATGATTGCACGCATCTGGTCCGGTGAGTCGCCATTATGGCGGCTGCTGCTTCCGCTCTCCTGGCTCTATGGCCTGGTGAGCGGGTTGATACGGCTGAGCTATAAACTCGGTTGGCAAAAAGCCTGGCGAGCGCCGGTGCCGGTGGTAGTGGTGGGTAATCTGACCGCGGGCGGTAATGGTAAAACGCCGGTTGTCGTCTGGCTGGTGGAACAGCTCCAGCAGCGCGGTATTCGCGTTGGCGTCGTTTCACGCGGCTACGGCGGTAAAGCAGCGAGCTATCCGCTGCTGCTCAATACGGCTACCCCCACAGCGGAAGCGGGCGATGAGCCGGTGCTGATTTACCAGCGTACCGGCGCGCCGGTTGCCGTCTCGCCGGTACGCAGCGATGCGGTACAGGCCCTGCTCGCCGCCCACGATCTTCAGCTTATCGTCACAGACGATGGCCTGCAGCACTATAAGCTGGCGCGCGACAAAGAAATTGTGGTGATTGACGGCGTGCGCCGTTTTGGCAACGGCTGGTGGCTGCCTGCCGGCCCCATGCGCGAGCGCGCTTCGCGTTTACGCAGCGTGGATGCGGTTATCGTTAACGGCGGTCTCGCCCGTCCGGGAGAGATCCCGATGCAGCTTCGCCCCGGGCAGGCGGTAAATCTGCTGACCGGTGAACGCCGGGATGCGGCGGCGTTGGACAACGTGGTGGCGATGGCCGGAATCGGCCACCCGCCGCGCTTCTTCGCCACCCTTGAAAGCTGCGGCGTCAGTCCGGTAAAAACCGTCGCCTTAGCCGATCATCAGGCATTGGCGCAGAGCGCAGTCGCCGCGCTGGCGACGCCGCAGCAAACCCTGCTGATGACCGAAAAAGATGCGGTGAAGTGCCGCGAATTTGCTCAGGCAAACTGGTGGTATCTTCCGGTCGACGCGATAATGACTGACCAACGCGCGCAGCGGTTGCTCACGGACTTAGTTACCCTGGCGCAACGCTAATCGTCGTATCACCGCTTGCGCCGGAACCCTTAACGGAGAAGCTGCATGCCGGTATTGTCCCTCTCGCTTAAAGAAGCCCGCCATCTTCACCTTGCCGCTCAGGGGCTGCTAAAAAAGCCCCGTCGCCGCGCAAAGCCCGGGGATATTCTGCAGACCATTAAGCAGATGTCCCTGCTGCAAATCGATACCATCAATGTTGTTGCGCGCAGTCCTTATCTGGTGCTGTTCAGCCGCCTCGGCCACTATCCGCAGCGCTGGCTGGACGAGGCGCTCCGCGCCGGCGAGCTGATGGAGTACTGGGCGCACGAAGCCTGCTTTTTACCGCGCAGCGACTTTTCACTGGTACGTCACCGCATGCTGACGCCGGATAAAATGGGCTGGAAATATCACAAAGCGTGGATGACCGAACACGCCGAGGGCATTCAGGCGCTGTTGGCGCATATAGCCGAAAATGGCCCGGTTCGCTCGGCCGACTTCGAGCATCCGCGCAAAGGCGCCAGCGGATGGTGGGAGTGGAAACCGCATAAGCGCCATCTTGAAGGCTTATTCACAGCCGGTGAAGTGATGGTTATCGAGCGGCGTAATTTTCAGCGCGTTTACGATCTGACGCAGCGGGTCATGCCGGACTGGGACGATGAGCGCGATGGGCTCTCTCAGGAGCAGGCTGAAGCCATGATGTTACGTAATAGTGCTCGCAGCCTGGGGATTTTTCGCGCGCAGTGGCTGGCGGATTATTATCGTCTGCGTCAGCCCCCGCTGCCGCTACTGCTGGCGAGCTGGCAGGAGGAGGGGCTGGTGGTGCCGGTTAACGTTGAAGCGCTGGGCGAAATGTGGCTCCACCGTGATGCACTGGCGCTGCTGGAATCTTCACCCGGCGGTAGGCTCGCCGCCAGCCGCAGCGCGGTGCTTTCGCCTTTCGATCCGGTAGTCTGGGATCGCAAACGAGCGGAACAGCTGTTTAACTTTACCTATCGCCTGGAGTGCTACACGCCCGCGCCGAAACGGCAGTATGGCTATTTCGTATTACCGCTGCTGCACCAGGGGAGACTGGTTGGCAGAATGGATAGCAAAATGCACCGCAAAACCGGCGTTCTGGAAATTATCGCCCTGTGGCTGGAGGAGGGCGTCAAGGTGACGTCGGGTCTGGAGAGCGGGCTAAAACGCGCCATTGATGATTTTGCCCTCTGGCAGGACGCCACGCGGGTGAGCTGCGGGAAGCTGCCGGCGGAACTTTTTGCCGGGCGGCAACAGGGTTGGGAAATTGACGCTGCCTGAGCCCACGTGTGATATGCTGCTGAAGAATCTATTCGGTCCATCTGGAGGAATCATGGATCACCGTTTACTTGAAATTATCGCCTGTCCGGTTTGTAACGGTAAGCTGTATTACAGCCAGGATAAGCAAGAACTGATCTGCAAACTTGATCGCCTGGCTTTTCCGCTGCGTGAAGGCATTCCCGTACTACTGGAAACCGAAGCCCGCCCGCTTCCTGTAGAAGAGAGCCAGTCATGAGTTTCGTGGTTATTATCCCCGCGCGCTTCGCTTCTACCCGCCTGCCAGGGAAACCGCTCCAGGATATCAACGGCAAGCCGATGATTGTCCATGTTCTGGAACGCGCTCGCGAATCCGGGGCCGAGCGGATTATCGTTGCTACCGACCATCCGGACGTGGCCCGCGCGGTGGAAGCCGCCGGCGGTGAAGTCTGCATGACCCGTGAAGATCATCAGTCAGGCACCGAACGCCTGGCCGAGGTGGTTGAAAAATGCGCCTTCAGCGATGACACCATCATTGTGAATATTCAGGGCGATGAGCCGATGATCCCGCCCGCGATCGTGCGCCAGGTAGCCGAGAATCTGGCTGCCAGCACCAGTGGTATGGCAACCTTAGCGGTGCCAATCCACGATGCGGAAGAGGCGTTTAATCCGAATGCGGTGAAGGTCGTCATGGATGCTGAGGGCTACGCGCTCTATTTTTCCCGCGCCACCATTCCGTGGGATCGCGATCGTTTCGCTAAATCCCGCGAGTCTATCGGTGATTCGCTGCTGCGTCATATCGGTATTTATGGCTATCGCGCCGGTTTTATTCGTCGCTATGTGAGCTGGGCGCCGAGCCCGCTGGAGCAAATAGAGATGCTCGAGCAGCTGCGCGTGCTGTGGTATGGCGAGAAAATCCATGTCGCGGTGGCGGAAGTGGTTCCCGGTACAGGTGTCGATACGCCGGAAGATCTGGAGCGCGTTCGCGCGGAGCTGCGTTAATCCCCCCCATCCCCTCCGCCAGGAGGGGATATCCCCAGGCCGTTATTCCATACTTTTTTACGTCAATTTTGATCTCACCCGATGACAACCCCGGCCCAGGCGCTCATTATGAAACCGGTAGTATTCATAGGGGTAATCAGAAATGGAACAGTTGCGTACCGAGCTGAGCCACCTGCTGGGTGAAAAACTAAGCCGCGTGGAGTGCGTCAGCGAGAAACCGTCGTCGGCGCTGTGGTCGCTATATGATGCGCAGGGAAACCCAATGCCGCTGCTGGCGCGCAGCTTTACGACGCCGGGCGTGGCGCGTCAGCTGGCGTGGAAGATATCAACCCTGGCGCGAAGCGGCACCGTCCGTATGCCGGTTGTCTACGGCGTGATGACGCACGACGAGCATCCGGGTCCCGATGTACTGCTGATTGAACGACTGCGCGGCGTCTCGGTTGAAGCCCCCGCCCGCACGCCGGAGCGCTGGGAGCAGCTGCAGGAGCAGATCGTGGAAGCGCTGCTGGCCTGGCATCGTCAGGATAGCGGCGGCTGCGTCGGGATGGTCGATAGCACTCAGGAAAATCTCTGGCCGTACTGGTACCGCCAGCGCGTGGAGGTGCTATGGAGTACGCTGAATCTTTATCAGGATACCGGCCTGACGATGCAGGACAAACGCATCCTGTTCCGCACGCGCGAATGCCTTATGGATTTGTTTAAAGGTTTCAATGATAACTGCGTGCTGGTACACGGTAGCTTCACGCTGCGCAGCATGCTTAAGGATCCGCGCAGCGATCAGCTGCTGGCGATGGTGGGGCCGGGCATGATGCTCTGGGCGCCGCGGGAATACGAGCTTTTCCGTCTGGCCGAGAGCGGTCAGGAAGAGGAGCTGCTGTGGCACTATCTGCGCCGGGCGCCGGTGGCGGAAGCGTTTCTCTGGCGGCGCTGGCTGTATCTGCTGTGGGACGAAGTGGATAATCTGGTGAATACCGGACGCTTTGACCGCGTCCGGTTTGACCTGGCGGCAAAGTCAATCCTGCCCTGGCTCGCCTGAAGAACCTTTTAGCCACTGCCAGATGCGGCCTAACGTTTCGTAACCCACCCGATCGCTATGCATGAGCCAGACGGGCGAAGGAATAGCCCGCTCCCACGGGTTAAGCGGTGACTCAATCGCCAGCTGGTTGGCCGGCGCGGGCAGGGGAGTTAGCCCGGCGCGGCGAAAGAAAATCATCGCCCGCGGCAGATGAGAGGCGGAGGTGACCAGCAGGAACGGCGCATCGCCTATCGCCATCTTCACCGCAGCGGCTTCCTCTTCGGTATCTTTGGGTTTATCCAGGACAAGGATTTCGCTGCGCGGTATGCCCAGGCTCTCTGCCACTCTGGCCCCGGCTTCTGCCGTACTGACCGGATTTGTTTTTGCCGCTGCGCCGGTAAAGATGAGTTTCGAGCCCGGATTTTCATACCACAGGCGGATCCCCTCCGTCAGCCGCGGCAGGCTATTATTGATGAGATTGGAACTGGGCGCCCAGTCCGGGTTCCAGGTGTAGCCTCCGCCAAGCACGACCACGTACTGCACGCGCTTTTCACCTCGCCACGTCGGGTACTTATCTTCAATTGGCTTGAGCAGGCTATCGGCGACCGGTTGCAGGCTCAACAGCAGCAACAGCAGCCAGCCGAGGCTGACGCAGAGCTTGCCGGTGCGCTGGAAACGGCTAAACCACAGCAGGGCTATGCCGAGCGCAATGAGCAGCAGCAGCAGGGGAAGCGGCAGCATCATACCGCCTAAAACCTTTTTCAGCGTAAAAAGCATGCCGTACGGTTCCTTTTTTAACCATATAACCAAAGATATGCCCGGATCTTACAACAGATCGCTTCATTCTCCGCGCGGGTATGACAAAATAGCGGCTTTGTGTTGGCGTGTGGAGTCACCCGTGCAGGATCGTAATTTCGATGATATTGCTGAAAAGTTTTCGCGCAATATATACGGCACCACCAAAGGCCAGCTGCGGCAGGCGATCCTCTGGCAGGATCTGCAACCGCTGCTGGACCGGCTGGGGCCTGGGCCATTGCGAGTTCTTGACGCGGGCGGCGGCGAAGGGCAGACGGCGATCAAAGTGGCGGAAATGGGGCATCACGTCACGTTATGCGATCTCTCTGGTGAAATGGTGGCTCGTGCCCGGCAGGCGGCTGCCGATAAAGGTGTGATCGACAACATGCATTTTGTACAATGCGCGGCTCAGGATATTGAGCAGCATTTGGAAAGTCCGGTCGATCTGATACTGTTTCATGCGGTGCTGGAGTGGATAGCCGAACCACAGGCGATGTTGCGTACCCTGTGGTCGATGCTGCGCCCCGGCGGCGCGTTGTCGCTGATGTTCTACAATGCTAACGGTCTGTTGATGCACAATATGGTCGCCGGAAATCTCGACTATGTGCAAATCGGCATGCCGAAAAAGAAAAAACGCACGCTGTCGCCGGACTATCCGCGCGATCCGCAGCAGGTTTACGGCTGGCTGGAAGAGATTGGCTGGCAGATTACCGGCAAGACCGGCGTGCGGGTGTTTCATGATTATCTGCGTGAAAAACACCAACAGCACGATAAATTTGCGGCGCTGCTGGAGCTGGAAACGCGCTACTGTCGCCAGGAGCCGTATATTAGCTTAGGCCGTTATATTCACGTCACCGCGCTTAAGCCGCAGATGCAAGGATAAACTATGAGTGAATTTTCCCAGACAGTCCCCGAACTGGTTGCCTGGGCCAGGAAAAATGATTTTTCTATTTCGCTGCCGGTCGACAGACTCTCTTTTCTGCTGGCGATTGCCACGCTGAACGGCGAGCGGATGGAAGGGGAAATGACCGAGGGAGAACTGGTGGATGCGTTCCGCCACGTGAGTGATGCGTTTGAGCAGACCAGCGAAACCATCAGCCAGCGCGCCAATAATGCCATTAACGATATGGTGCGCCAGCGTCTGCTGAACCGCTTTACCAGCGAAATCACCGAGGGTAACGCTATTTATCGCCTGACGCCGCTGGGCATTGGGATCACCGACTACTATATTCGCCAGCGCGAGTTCTCCACCCTGCGACTGTCGATGCAGCTCTCCATCGTTGCCAGCGAACTCAAGCGCGCCGCCGACTCGGCAGAAGAGGGCGGCGATGAGTTCCACTGGCATCGTAACGTTTTCGCTCCGCTGAAGTACTCGGTAGCGGAAATCTTTGACAGCATCGACCTGACTCAGCGAATCATGGATGAGCAGCAGCAGCTGGTGAAAGATGATATTGCCCAGCTGCTGAACAAAGACTGGCGGGCGGCGATCTCCAGCTGCGAGCTGCTGCTGTCGGAAACGTCCGGCACCCTGCGGGAACTGCAGGATACCCTGGACGCGGCGGGCGATAAGCTGCAGGCAAACCTGCTGCGTATCCAGGATTCGACCATGGCGCGCGACGATCTGAATTTTATCGATCGTCTGGTGTTCGATCTGCAAAGCAAGCTGGACCGTATCGTCAGCTGGGGGCAGCAGGCGATTGACCTGTGGATCGGCTACGATCGCCACGTGCATAAATTTATCCGTACCGCCATTGATATGGATAAAAACCGCGTCTTCGCACAGCGTTTGCGTCAGTCGGTGCAAACCTACTTCGACGCCCCCTGGGCGCTCACCCATGCGAATGCCGATCGTCTGCTTGATATGCGCGATGAAGAGATGGCGCTGCATGATGAAGAGGTTACCGGGGAACTTCCAACGGATCTGGAGTACGAAGAGTTTAACGAAATTCGCGAACAGCTGGCGGCGCTGATTGAAGGACAGCTGGTGGTCTATAAAGAGAAGGGACTGCCGCTGGATCTTGGCCTGGTGGTACGCGAATATCTGTCGCAGTATCCGCGCGCGCGCCACTTTGACGTCGCGCGTATTGTGGTCGACCAGGCGGTACGTTTGGGCGTAGCGCAAGCAGATTTCACCGGACTGCCGGCAAAATGGCAGCCGATTAATGATTACGGAGCCAAGGTACAGGCGCATGTCATCGACAAATATTGAACAAGTGATGCCGGTTAAACTGGCGCAAGCGTTGGCTAATCCGTTATTTCCGGCGCTGGATAGCGCCCTGCGCGCGGGCCGTCATATCGGCCTTGACGAGCTGGATAATCACGCATTTTTAATGGATTTTCAGGATTACCTGGAAGAGTTTTATGCTCGCTACAACGTCGAGCTGATTCGCGCGCCGGAGGGTTTTTTCTATCTGCGCCCGCGGTCGACCACGCTGATCCCGCGCTCGGTGCTCTCCGAGCTGGATATGATGGTGGGTAAAATTCTCTGCTATCTCTACCTCAGCCCGGAGCGTCTGGCCAACGAGGGCATCTTCACTCAGCAGGAGCTTTACGACGAGCTGCTGACCCTCGCAGACGAAGCCAAGCTGCTCAAGCTGGTCAATAACCGTTCTACCGGGTCCGACCTTGACCGCCAGAAGCTGCAGGAAAAAATGCGCGCTTCGCTCAACCGCCTGCGCCGCCTCGGCATGGTGTGGTTTATGGGCCATGACAGCAGCAAATTCCGCATTACCGAATCGGTGTTTCGCTTCGGCGCCGACGTGCGCGCCGGTGACGATCCGCGCGAAGCCCAGCTGCGTATGATCCGCGACGGTGAAGCGATGGCGCTGGAAAATCGCCTGCAGCTTAATGATGAGAATGAAGAGAATCAGCCGGATAGCGGGGAGGAAGAGTAATGATTGAACGCGGTAAGTTTCGCTCGCTGACGCTGGTTAACTGGAACGGTTTTTTTGCCCGTACTTTTGATCTCGATGAATTAGTGACCACGCTTTCCGGTGGTAACGGTGCCGGTAAATCCACGACCATGGCCGCCTTCGTCACCGCACTGATCCCGGACCTGACGCTGCTGCACTTTCGTAACACCACGGAAGCGGGGGCGACCAGCGGCTCGCGCGATAAAGGCCTGCACGGTAAGCTGCGCGCTGGCGTCTGCTACTCCGTGCTGGACGTGATCAACTCCCGCCACCAGCGCGTGGTGGTCGGCGTTCGTCTACAGCAGGTCGCCGGTCGCGATCGTAAAGTCGATATCAAGCCTTTTGCGATCCAGGGCCTGCCAACCTCCATCCAGCCAACTCAGCTGCTGACCGAAACCCTTAACGAGCGCCAGGCGCGCGTGGTGACGCTCAACGAGCTGAAAGATAAGCTCGAAGCGATGGAAGGGGTGCAGTTCAAGCAGTTTAACTCTATTACCGAGTATCACTCGCTGATGTTCGACCTGGGCGTGGTGGCTCGCCGCCTGCGTTCGGCTTCGGACCGTAGCAAATACTATCGCCTGATCGAAGCCTCGCTGTACGGCGGTATTTCGAGCACCATTACCCGCTCGCTGCGCGACTACCTGTTGCCGGAAAACGGCGGCGTGCGTAAGGCGTTCCAGGATATGGAAGCGGCGCTGCGTGAAAACCGCATGACGCTGGAAGCTATCCGCGTGACGCAGTCGGACCGCGACCTGTTCAAGCATCTGATCAGCGAAGCCACCAACTACGTTGCCGCCGACTATATGCGTCACGCTAACGAGCGACGCATTCATCTCGACAAGGCGCTGGAGTATCGTCGCGATCTGTTCACCTCCCGCGCTCAGCTCGCGGCGGAACAGTATAAGCACGTCGATATGGCCCGCGAGCTGCAGGAACATAACGGCGCGGAAGGCGATCTGGAAGCCGATTATCAGGCCGCCAGCGACCATCTGAACTTGGTGCAGACCGCTCTGCGCCAGCAGGAAAAAATCGAGCGCTATGAAGCGGATCTTGATGAACTGCAGATTCGCCTCGAAGAACAAAATGAAGTCGTCGCGGAAGCGGTTGACCAGCAGGAAGAGAACGAAGCCCGCGCCGAAGCCGCCGAGCTGGAAGTGGATGAGCTGAAAAACCAGCTTGCCGACTACCAGCAGGCGCTGGACGTGCAGCAGACTCGCGCGATTCAGTACACCCAGGCGCTGCAGGCGCTGGAGCGGGCAAAAGCCCTCTGCCATCTGCCGGATTTAACGCCGGAGAGCGCCGACGAGTGGCTGGAAACTTTCCAGGCGAAAGAGCAGGAAGCGACGGAGAAAATGCTGTCGCTGGAACAGAAGATGAGCGTGGCGCAAACCGCGCACAGCCAGTTTGAACAGGCTTACCAGCTGGTGGCGGAGATCAACGGCCCGCTGGCGCGTAATGAAGCCTGGAACGTGGCGCGCGAGCTGCTGCGCGAAGGCGTTAATCAACGTCATCAGGCCGAACAGGCGCACGGGCTGCGCAGTCGTCTGACGGAGCTTGAACAGCGTCTGCGTGAACAGCAGGATGCCGAACGCCAGCTCAATGAGTTCTGTAAGCGCCAGGGCAAACGCTACGATATCGACGAGCTGGAAGCCCTGCACCAGGAGCTGGAAGCCCGCATCGCATCCCTTGCCGACAGCGTTTCCACCGCCAGCGAACGGCGGATGACCCTGCGTCAGGAGCTGGAACAGCTACAGTCGCGGACGCAAACGCTGATGCGCCGCGCGCCCATCTGGCTGGCGGCGCAGAACAGCCTCAATCAGCTGTGCGAGCAGAGCGGCGAGCAGTTTGAGTCAAGCCAGGACGTCACCGAATATCTCCAGCAGCTGCTGGAGCGTGAACGCGAAGCTATCGTGGAGCGCGATGAAGTCGGGGCCCGCAAGCGCGCTATCGACGATGAAATTGAGCGTCTTAGCCAGCCGGGCGGTTCGGAAGATCAGCGCCTGAACGCGCTGGCGGAACGTTTTGGCGGCGTACTGCTGTCGGAAATCTACGATGACGTGAGTCTCGATGATGCGCCGTATTACTCCGCGCTCTACGGTCCTTCCCGCCACGCCATTGTGGTACCGGATCTGTCGCTGATTGCCGATCAGCTGGAAGGTCTCGAAGATTGTCCCGAAGATCTCTACCTGATCGAGGGCGATCCGCAGTCGTTCGATGACAGCGTATTCAGCGTCGATGAGCTGGAAAAGGCGGTGGTCGTTAAGATTGCCGATCGTCAGTGGCGCTATTCACGCTTCCCGACGCTGCCGCTGTTTGGCCGCGCCGCGCGTGAAAGCCGCGTTGAAACGCTGCACGCCGAGCGCGAAAGCCTGTCCGAGCGCTTTGCGACCCTGTCGTTTGATGTGCAGAAAACCCAGCGCCTCCATCAGGCGTTCAGCCGCTTTATCGGTAACCATCTTGCGGTAGCCTTTGAGGACGACCCGGAAGAAGAAATCCGTAAACTGAATACGCGTCGCGGCGAACTGGAGCGGGCGCTGACCGCCCATGAGAGCGATAACCAGCAGAACCGGGTGCAGTATGAGCAGGCAAAAGAGGGCGTATCCGCACTCAACCGCCTGCTGCCGCGTCTGAATTTGCTGGCCGATGACTCGCTGGCCGATCGCGTGGATGAGATCCAGGAACGCCTGGACGAAGCGCAGGAAGCCGCGCGCTTCGTCCAGCAGCATGGGAATCAGCTGGCAAAACTGGAGCCGATCGTTTCCGTGCTTCAAAGCGACCCGGAGCAGTTTGAACAGCTGAAAGAAGATTACGCCTATTCGCAGCAGACTCAGCGCGACGCGCGTCAGCAGGCATTTGCGCTGACCGAAGTGGTGCAGCGTCGCGCCCACTTTAGCTACTCCGATTCCGCAGAGATGCTGAGCGGTAATAGCGATCTGAACGAGAAGCTGCGCCAGCGTCTGGAGCAGGCTGAGGCGGAGCGCGCCCGTACTCGCGAAGCGCTGCGTACCCACGCCGCGCAGCTCAACCAGTACAACCAGGTGCTGGCATCGCTGAAAAGCTCCTACGACACCAAGAAAGAGCTGCTCAACGACCTGCATAAAGAGCTTCAGGACATTGGCGTGCGCGCCGACGCCGGCGCCGAAGAGCGCGCTCGTCTGCGCCGCGATGAGCTTCATGCTCAGCTCAGCAACAACCGCGCGCGGCGGAACCAGCTCGAAAAAGCATTGACCTTCTGCGAAGCGGAAATGGATAACCTGACCCGCAGGCTGCGCAAGCTGGAGCGCGATTATTGCGAAATGCGCGAACAGGTGGTCAGCGCTAAAGCCGGCTGGTGTGCGGTCATGCGCCTGGTGAAAGACAACGGCGTGGAGCGTCGCCTGCATCGTCGCGAGCTGGCCTACCTTTCGGCAGATGAACTGCGCTCGATGTCGGATAAGGCGCTCGGCGCGCTGCGTCTGGCGGTCTCGGATAACGAACACCTGCGCGATGTACTGCGTATTTCTGAAGATCCGAAACGTCCGGAGCGTAAAATCCAGTTCTTTGTCGCCGTTTATCAGCATCTGCGCGAGCGTATTCGCCAGGATATCATCCGCACCGACGATCCGGTGGAAGCGATTGAGCAGATGGAGATCGAACTCAGCCGTCTGACGGAAGAGCTGACCAACCGCGAGCAGAAGCTGGCCATCAGCTCCCGCAGCGTGGCCAATATTATCCGCAAGACTATCCAGCGCGAGCAAAACCGTATTCGTATGCTCAACCAGGGGCTGCAGAGCGTCTCCTTCGGCCAGGTCAACAGCGTGCGTCTGAACGTCAACGTGCGGGAAACCCACTCGATGCTGCTGGACGTGCTGTCAGAACAGCATGAACAGCATCAGGACCTGTTTAACAGCAATCGTCTGACCTTCTCGGAAGCGCTGGCGAAGCTGTATCAGCGCCTCAATCCGCAGATTGATATGGGGCAGCGTACGCCGCAGACCATCGGTGAAGAGCTGCTGGACTACCGCAACTATCTGGAGATGGAAGTGGAAGTTAACCGTGGTTCCGACGGCTGGCTGCGCGCGGAATCCGGTGCGCTATCGACCGGTGAGGCTATCGGTACCGGGATGTCGATTCTGGTGATGGTAGTACAGAGCTGGGAAGATGAATCCATGCGCCTGCGCGGTAAGGACATTTCGCCGTGTCGTCTGCTGTTCCTTGATGAAGCGGCGCGTCTGGATGCTCGCTCTATCGCGACGCTGTTCGAGCTCTGCGATCGTCTGGAGATGCAGCTGATTATTGCGGCGCCGGAAAATATCAGCCCGGAAAAAGGTACCACCTATAAGCTGGTGCGTAAGGTCGTGAATAATCACGAGCACGTGCACGTCGTCGGGCTGCGTGGCTTCGCACCGCAGCTGCCCGAAACGCTGCCGGGAACGGCAAATGCTTCATAGGATGGTACAATAACCAGCCAAAGGGCGACGCGATGTCGCCCTTTTTGTTATCCGTTCCTGTACTTTAGGATTGTATAATCTTTTAACTTCTTTACATTTGGGAAGGCAAAAGCGTTTTCGTCTTCATATACTGAAAGTAAGCCCCATTTTAGCGGGCAGCAATGTGTTAACAGGGGGCAAGGGATGTTGCTAAAGAAACGGTATGGTCGTCAATTGTCTGCGCTCAGCCTGAGCCTGGCATTTGCATTTGCTCCACTGTTCAATGTCCAGGCTGAAGAGCCTGAAGTGGTACCATCGGATAGCTCTGCCACCATCAGCGAGCTCTCTTCCGCGCTAAGCCAAAGCGCAAACCAATCCGCGGCGGTCGCCCAAATGGCCGGCGAGCAGGCGCTTTCTGCCGATGCGGCAGCGAAGAGCCGCGCCGGGATTCAGGCGATACTGCCGTCCGGTTATCAACCCGTATTTATGAATCCGCTGGTATCGCTGTATGCGGCCAGGGATATGAAACCGATGTGGGATAACCGCGAGGCGGTGCAGGCGTTTCAACAGCAGCTGGCTGAGGTCGCTATCGCCGGTTTTCAGCCGCAGTTCACCACCTGGGTTGAGCTGTTGACCGACCCGGCAGTGAACGGTCTGGCGCGGGATGTCGTTCTGTCTGACGCCATGATGGGCTATCTGCATTTTATTAGCGGTATTCCGACTCAGGGCAACCGCTGGCTGTATGGCACGAAACCGTATGCCATGTCGACGCCGCCTCTGTCGGTGATTAACCAGTGGCAGGTGGCGCTGGATAACGGTTCGCTGCCGCAGTTTATTGCGGGTCTGGCTCCGCAGCATCCGCAGTATGCCGCAATGCATCAGGCGCTATTAGCTCAGGTTGCCGATTCCCGTCCCTGGCCGCAGCTCACCGGTAAGACGTCGCTGCGCCCGGGGGAATGGAGCAACGATGCCGGCGCGCTGCGCGAAATTTTACAGCGCACCGGTATGCTGGATGACGCGGCAAAAATTGCGTTGCCCGGTGATGAGGTGGTGAGTCCGTCCGCCGGGAAAAAGGCCAAAAGCAGCGGCCGTGGCGTTTACGATCGCCAGTTAGTGGAGGGCGTTAAGCGCTTCCAGGCGTGGCAGGGACTGGGCGCAGACGGCGTGATTGGTCAGGCGACCCGCGACTGGCTCAACGTTTCTCCTGCGCAGCGCGCCGGCGTGCTGGCATTGAATATCCAGCGTTTGCGCCTGCTGCCGGGTAATCTGGCGACCGGAATTATGGTGAATATTCCCGCCTTTTCGCTGGTCTATTACCAGGACGGTAGCCAGGTGCTGGCATCGCGGGTTATCGTTGGCCGTCCGGATCGCAAAACCCCTATGATGAGCAGTGCGCTGAACAACGTTGTGGTCAACCCGCCGTGGAACGTTCCGCCGACGCTGGCGCGCAACGATATTCTGCCGAAGGTGCGCAATAACCCAGGCTATCTTGAGCAGCACGGCTATACGATGATGCGCGGCTGGAATAGCAAAGAGACTATCGACCCGTATCAGGTGGACTGGGAAACGATAACCGCATCGAATCTGCCGTTCCGCTTCCAGCAGGCTCCCGGCGCGCGCAATTCGCTGGGGCGCTATAAATTCAATATGCCAAGTTCAGATGCGATATATTTGCACGATACGCCCAATCACAATCTGTTCCAGCGGGATGGACGCGCGCTGAGCTCCGGGTGCGTGCGCGTGAATAAAGCCTCAGAACTGGCCAATATGCTGCTTCAGGATGCTGGCTGGAATGATGCGCGTATTTCAGATGCGCTAAAACAGGGGAATACCCGCTACGTTAATATTCGCCAGAATATCCCGGTTAATCTCTATTATTTGACCGCGTTCGTTGGCGCTGATGGGCGTACACAATATCGAACAGATATTTACAATTACGATCTCACCGCGCGATCCAGCGCACAAATTCTACCTAAAGCTGAACAATTAATCAGATAAATGAAGTAGTTCAACGGATTTGGTTGTCCTACCTCTGTGTGAAAACGGGCCTTGCACGCTGCAAGGCCCGAGTTTACTGGGGTTAGGCTACCTTGACGTTGGCAATAATGCCCGGTAAGGTGCCTTTCGTGCGCCAGAAGTGCATATACATATAATCCTGCAAAGGCGCTGTGGCAGTAAGCAGCCCGTTCTCCATAGCTGATATTTATTAGCCGTAGGGGAGCGAGTGCGTGCTGGCGGCTAACGGGCGCGTTGCGGGAAAAGTATATTACGATTCATTTACCTGTAGACCTGATTATCATGGACAAATTTGACGCTAATCGCCGCAAACTGCTGGCGTTAGGTGGAGCGGCGCTCGGTGCTGCTGCCATTCTGCCTGCGCCGGCATTTGCCACCCTCTCGACCCCCCGACCGCGTATTTTGACGCTGAACAACCTGCATACCGGTGAATCACTCAAGGCGGAGTTTTTCGATGGCAGAGGCTATATTCAGGATGAATTAGCAAGACTTAATCATTTTTTCCGTGATTATCGCGCGAATAAGATTAAGTCCATCGATCCCGGTTTGTTCGATCAACTCTATCGTTTGCAGGGATTACTTGGTACCAACAAGCCTGTCCAGCTTATTTCCGGTTATCGTTCTGTTGATACCAATAATGAGCTTCGCGCGCGTAGCCGGGGTGTGGCAAAACACAGCTACCACACTAAAGGCCAGGCCATGGATTTTCATATTGAAGGCATTTCGTTAAGCAATGTTCGCAAAGCCGCGTTATCTATGCGCACAGGTGGTGTAGGATACTACCCACGTAGCAACTTTGTGCATATTGATACCGGGCCAGTACGGCACTGGTAACGAAAGGAGCCTCATGAACTATCGTATTATTCCGGTTACCGCGTTCGCGCAGAACTGTTCTTTAATCTGGTGTGAACAAACCAAACTGGCGGCGCTGGTCGATCCCGGCGGTGATGCTGAGCGAATCAAACAGGAAGTCGCGGCGGCAGGCGTTAGCCTGATGCAGATTCTGCTCACGCACGGTCATCTCGATCACGTTGGTGCGGCGGCGGAGCTGGCACAACATTATGGCGTGCCGATTATTGGGCCGGAAAAAGAAGATGAGTTCTGGCTGGAAGGATTACCGGCGCAGAGCCGGATGTTCGGTCTGGAAGATTGCCAGCCGCTGCAGCCAGATCGCTGGCTGAACGAAGGCGATACGGTCAGCGTGGGGAATATTTCCCTGCAGGTGCTGCACTGCCCAGGCCATACGCCGGGGCACGTGATCTTCTTCGATCCTGCTTCCCGACTGTTGATTTCTGGCGATGTGATTTTTAAAGGCGGAGTAGGGCGTAGCGACTTCCCTCGCGGCGACCATAGCCAACTGATCGATGCGATTAAGCGCAAGCTGTTGCCGCTAGGCGATGACGTGTCGTTTATTCCGGGTCATGGACCGATGTCGACCCTTGGCTATGAGCGTCTGCACAACCCATTCCTGCAGGATGAAATGCCGGTCTGGTGACCTAAACCAGCATATAAAAAAGGCCGCACATGCGGCCTTTTGTTTGCCCTGCGCTGAGATTACAGTACGGCAACAATCGCTTCGCACAGCGGCGCCATGTTGTCGGGCGTCATACCGGCGACGTTTATACGTCCGGACGCCACCGCGTAAATTCCGAACTCTTCACGCAGACGCAGTACCTGCTCTTTGGTCAGGCCGCTGAACGAGAACATCCCGTTTTGCTGAATGATGAAAGAGAAATCGCGGCTGGCGCCTTTTTCCTGCAGGGTATTAACGAAAAGCAGACGCATACGCTGGATGCGTTGACGCATGTCGGTCAACTCTTGCTCCCAGATGGCGCGCAGTGCGTCATTGCTGAGAATGGTCGCCACTACCGAGGCGCCGTGAGCGGGCGGGTTTGAGTAGTTCGCGCGGATAACCGACTTCATCTGGCTGAAAGCGCGGTCTACCGCTTCCTGGTCAGCGGCGACCAGCGTACAGGCGCCCACGCGCTCGTTGTACAGGCCGAAGTTTTTCGAGTAGGAGCTGGCAACCAGCAGCTCTTTATGCAGAGCGGCGAAAGCGCGCAGGCCTTCAGCATCTTCTTCCAGGCCGCGGGCAAAGCCCTGGTAGGCAAAGTCAAACAGCGGCAGCCAGCCTTTCTCTACGGAGAGCTGCGCCAGCTGTTGCCACTGCTCCAGCGTCGGATCGATACCGGTTGGGTTATGGCAGCAGCCGTGGAACAGAACCACGTCGCCGGCCTGCGCTTCGGTCAGGCTGGCCAGCAGCCCGTCGAAGTCGAGTTTGTGGTTAGCGGCATCGTAGTAGGTATATTCGCGAACTTCCAGCCCGGCTGAATTGAACACGCTTTTATGGTTCGGCCAGCTGGGGTTGCTCACCCAAATACGTTTAACGTCGGTGTTCTTCGCCAGAAAATCGGCGGCGACGCGCAGGCCACCTGTACCGCCGGGCGTTTGCGCGGTGCGGGCGCGTTTATCATTGATAATTGCGCTTCCTTTCCCGAACAGAAGCTCCTGGGTGCAGCGGCCAAATTCCGGAATACCATCGATACCCAGATAATTTTTAGTGGTTTCATTTTCCAGCAGATACTGCTCTGCTTTTTTCACGCTAGTCAGGACCGGTGTTTTACCCGTTTCATCTTTATAAACACCAATTCCAAGATTAATTTTTGTTGGGCGGTCATCGGCACGAAACAGATCGGCCAGGCCCAGAATTGGGTCGGCAGGGGCGGCGGTAATGTTCTCAAACATGACGAGGTTCCATTGTGATTACTGAAGGGAAATCCGCTATCAGGTTAACGGGAGTTATGTTAATTGCCAACCGTTTGCGACAAAAAGCGAGAAGGTTTTTGAAAGTTACGATCTTCCTCTCAGGAAAGCAGAAAAGCAGGACCGAAGTCCTGCTTTTTAGGCATATCACGAAGGGGTGTACTGCAGATTAGAACTGGTAAACGATACCCACTGCGGCCTGGTCGTCGGTCGCAACGCCAGCGGCTTTGGTGTAATCGTTGTCGTTCAGCTGGTTGAATTTATACGCAGCGTAGACGTTCATGTTTTTGTTGAAGTAGTACCAGGTACCCACTTCGACGTATTTAACCAGGTCAGCATCGCCGCCGGAGAAGCCAGCGCGGGAGCGCAGGTCTTTACCTTTAGTCTGTACGTAGCCGATGGACGGACGCAGGCCGAAGTCGAACTGATACTGAACAACGGCTTCGAAGTTCTGAGTTTTGTTAGCGAAGTAGTTGCCTTCGTTTTCCGGCGTCATGTTGTAAGTCTGGGAGTACATGACCGCAGCATAGACGTTGTTCGCGTCATACTTAGCGGAGGTTGCCCATGCTTCAGCTTTTTCGCCCTGACGGTCAGCTTTCTGATCGCCGCTACGGTTGGAGTTCGCATAGCCTGCAGACAGCGCAATGCCGTTGTCAAACGCGTAGGTTGCCGCGGTGCTGAAGCCGTCGCCGTTTTGTTTCTTAACATCACGGCTGGAAGCGTCGTTTTTACCCTGGTACTGCAGCGCGAAGCTCAGGCCGTCAACCAGACCGAAGAAGTCAGAGTTACGGTAGGTGGCTACGCCGTTGGTACGCGCGGTCATGAAGTTGTCGGTGTAGCTCCAGCCGTCGCCGCCCCATTCAACCAGCATATCGGTTGCCGCTTCAACGTCGTAGATGGCGCCGTAGTTACGACCGTAGTCGAATGAACCGTATTCACCGGCTTTTAAGCCTGCGAAAGCCAGACGAGTTTTGGTGGTCTGTTTACCTTCAACATTGGACGCATCCATGTTGTATTCCCACTGACCGTAGCCGACCAGCTGATCGTTGATCTGGGTTTCGCCTTTCAGACCGATACGGGCGTAGGTGGTATCATCGCTGCTGGTGTCGCCGTTGGTGGTCCAGACGTGCTCGCCAACCATTTTTCCGTAGAAGTCCAGTTTGTTGCCGTTTTTGTTATAGATTTCTGCAGCGTTAGCTGCACCGGCTACCAGCAGGGCAGGAATTACCGCTGCCAGAATTTTGCGCTTCATCATTATTTATTACCCTCATTTATATTTTTTTATGAACACTTGCCACTGCCGTCAATAAGTTTCGTCAATAAAAATTTACAGAACTATTGATGATAGTTTGGTGTCTGGAGGCATCTTTCCATTCAGAACAACGTTTCGCTAGCCTGAAAATGCTACCAATATCGCATATGAGTAACAAAAGGAAATTCTATGTAACTAAATATGTATTTTTGGGAACTTTGTGAACTCAATCAACATTCCGCCCCTGTTCGCCGATTAAATCACCTGTCTTTATATATCTATATGAATTAATTATGATTAATTTAGATAAGAGAGGGTTTGTGCATTTTACGTCAGCATTTTGCTTTATTTTTATTCAAATCTTGTCGTTGCAAGTTGTGCTGTGGCTGGTTAAAAAACGAGCAATATAATCAGCATGTTTGCCAATTTATGAACATAAGGTGCGGTTTTAATTAGCGGTCGCTAATGAAATAGTGCGTAACATAATTGTGAATCAGGATGGTTGATGTTTAAGTTTCCTGATATTCGTTAACGTAAATTGACATAAAAAAAGGCCAGCTTGCGCTGGCCCTGGATGAAAATTGCAGAAAAAAATCAGAAAGTCGCGTTACGCGGGGTCCGCGGGAACGGAATGACGTCGCGAACGTTCTGCACGCCGGTCACGTAGGCGATAAGACGCTCAAAGCCCAGACCGAAACCGGAGTGCGGTACGGTGCCGTAACGGCGCAGGTCGCGATACCACCAGTAGTCTTCTTTATTAAGACCCATTTCCGCCATACGCGCGTCAAGCACGTCCAGTCGCTCTTCACGCTGGGAGCCACCGATAATTTCACCGATGCCCGGCGCCAGAACGTCCATTGCGGCGACGGTTTTACCGTCTTCGTTAAGGCGCATATAGAACGCCTTGATGTCTTTCGGGTAGTTTTTCACCACCACCGGAGCTTTAAAGTGCTCTTCCGCCAGATAGCGTTCGTGCTCGGAGGAGAGATCCACGCCCCAGTAGACCGGGTTTTCGAACGACTTACCGCAGTTTTCCAGAATGGTGACCGCGTCAGTGTAATCAACCTGGGCAAAATCAGCGGAAACGAAACGCTGCAGGCGGTCAATAGCGTCTTTATCAACGCGTTCGGCAAAGAACTGCATGTCGTCTGCGCGCTCTTCGAGAACGGCTTTGAAGACGTACTTCAGCATCGCTTCCGCCAGACCTGCCACATCGTTCAGGTTAGCAAAGGCGACTTCCGGCTCCAGCATCCAGAACTCCGCCAGGTGGCGGCTGGTGTTGGAGTTTTCCGCACGGAAGGTTGGGCCAAAGGTGTAGATTTTGGACAGCGCGCAGGCGTAGGTTTCGCCGTTCAGCTGGCCGGAAACGGTCAGGAACGACTCTTTGCCGAAGAAGTCTTTATCGAAATCGACTTTGCCCTGTTCGTTGCGCGGCAGGTTTTCCAGATCCAGCGTTGACACGCGGAACATCTCGCCGGCGCCTTCAGTGTCGGAAGCGGTAATCAGCGGAGTCGAAACCCAGAAGAAGCCCTGCTCGTCGAAGAAACGGTGCAGCGCCTGCGCCAGGGTATGGCGAACGCGCGCCACCGCGCCAATCAGGTTGGTGCGCGGGCGCAGGTGGGCAACTTCACGCAGGTACTCGATGCTATGGCGTTTAGCCGCCATCGGATAAGTATCCGGGTCTTCCACCCAGCCGCTGACTTCCACGTGGCTGGCCTGGATTTCAAAGCTCTGGCCCTGGCCCTGAGATGCCACGACTTTACCGGTCACCACGACCGAGCAGCCGGTGGTCAGGCGCAGCACTTCCTGATTGTAATTGGGAAGAGAATTACTAATAACGGCCTGTACAGGATCAAAGCAGGAACCGTCATAGACGGCGAGGAAAGAAAAGCCAGCTTTAGAATCTCGGCGGGTACGCACCCATCCGCGCACGGTGACTTCGCTGTCAACGGCAACGCGGCCCTGGAGTACGTCGGCTACAGGCACAACGCTCATAATAGTCTCTCTTGTTAGTCCAATAGAAAAATCTGTATTCCCCTGCAACAGGGGGATATCTATGTTACCTGTCATCTTCCATCAGACAAGTAGATTTCGCACAAGAAAGGGGGGTTTTAGGAAATAAATAAGGAGATAGCCTACTTTGCTGCGTGAGAGCCTGATATTCAGAGAGATTCGTTCAGCGCGATGATCCCATGCAGGGCGAACGGGGTTCTTAATGCCTGATAACGTCTCGGGGTGATAAGCGGAGGCGAATAAAAATGCGCCCGTTTTGGCGGACGCATTTTGTCTTTATATGACCTAGCTGGCTTTTTTAACCGGCGGTAGATCGAAGGCTTTGCGCAGCGCGCGGACGAAAGCTTTATCGTGACAAATCGTTTTACCCGGGCTATCCGAAAGTTTCGCCACCGGTTTACCGTTGCACTCCACCAGCTTGATAACAATATTGAGCGGCTTCACCTGAGGAATATCGCAGGTTAAACGCGTGCCGATACCGAAGCTCAGATTCACCCGCGATGAGAAGTGGCGATAGAGATCAACCGCTTTTGTCAGGTTGAGATTATCGGAAAATACCAGCACTTTGCTCAGCGGGTCGATGCCCAGCTTTTTGTAGTGGGCGATAGCCTTCTCGCCCCATTCCACCGGGTCGCCGGAGTCGTGGCGCAGCCCCTGATAGCGGGTCGCAAACTCCGGCCCGAAATCGCGCAGAAAAGCGTCCATCGTAATGCAGTCGGTCAGCGCAATCCCCAGCCGATCGGGATACTCTTCCAGCCAGGCAGCGAGAGCCGCGCGCTGGCTGCTCGCCAGGTTCGGGCTGATCTGCTGATGCGCCTGGAACCATTCGTGAGCCTGGGTCCCCATTGGGGTCAAATTCAAACGCCGCGCCAGATCGTAATTGCTGGTACCGGTGAACCAGGATTCTTGCTGAAGACGCTGAACAATCGCCTGCTGCACCTCGCGGGAGAAGCGGCGGCGGGTACCGAAATCCATCAGGCGGAAGCCCGACATATCGATATCAGCAGTGAGGCGGTTAAAGTCAGTCAGCTTATGCTCAAGGGTGTCCAGCGCGAGATCGACGCTGATTTCCGGCGAGCGATAGCGATGTACCAGCTCGCTTATCACCGCCAGCAGCGGAACTTCCCACATAATAACTTCAAGCCAGGGGCCGGAAAGGCGAATATTCAGCTTGCCGTTGTCATTGATGACCGTGACCTGGCGCGGGTCGTAGCGGAAGCCGCGTAGCCACTCGAGATAGTCTGGCGCAAAGAAGGGCAGGCTCGACAACCAGTGATATTCATCGTCCTGCAGTCTCAGGTCGCGCATCGTCTCAACCTGCTCGCGAATCGCATCGGCGTAGATGCCGAGCAGATCGTCCCCGCGGCAGCGGAACTCCGCCGCAACCTGTACATCATTGTAGCGGTGGAAGACAGCCTGCTGCATGTGCAGCTTGTAGGCATCCGTATCAAGCAACGAGTGCAGTACAGGAGAAGTGAATTGGGTCATGGTGCGCAGTAGCATCCTCTCACTGGAGCGTTTCCATCAAAACCAAAGCGGTAAAAGGAGGCGGAGTATACCTGTAATACCCGACGCTGTCCCGCGGTGACGGCTGATGGCGACGCTGACGGTCATTTGCGAGGCCTAGTTTAATATATTGAACACGCATCACACCACAAGCTTTGCGCCTGGTCGAGCGCATTTCGTGCCTCTTGTGTTATCAAAATGTAGCAATTTTCATGTTTAGCATTGAAAAGATGAAGATTCTGCATAGCGAGATTTGCGCAACAGGAATAGACTGAGTCGACACTTTACAGGACACGCTAAAGGTTTTTTATGACACAACAGCCCCAAGCCAAATACCGCCACGACTACCGTGAGCCGGAGTATCTGATTAGCGATATCGATTTGACCTTTGACCTGGATGCCGCGAAAACCGTTGTGACGGCTGAGAGCAAGGTCTCCCGCCACGCGGCTACGTCTGATGTGCCATTGCGTCTGGATGGCGAAGACCTGACGTTGGTCTCTCTGCGGATTGATGGTCAGCCGTGGAGCGACTACAAGGAAGAAAATAACCAGCTGGTGATTAGCGGGTTGCCGGAACATTTCACTCTGACCATCGTCAATGAAATCAGCCCGGCGGCGAATACCGCGCTGGAAGGGCTATATCAGTCCGGCGAAGCGCTGTGTACCCAGTGCGAGGCGGAAGGCTTCCGCCACATTACCTGGTATCCGGACCGCCCGGACGTTCTGGCGCGCTTCACCACCAAAATCATCGCCGATAAAGCAAAATACCCGTTTCTGCTCTCCAACGGTAACCGCGTGGCCCAGGGCGAGCTGGAAAATGGCCGTCACTGGATCCAGTGGCAGGACCCGTTCCCAAAACCGTGCTACCTGTTTGCGCTGGTGGCCGGTGATTTTGACGTCCTGCGCGATACCTTCAAAACCCGTTCGGGGCGTGAAGTGGCGCTGGAGCTCTACGTTGACCGCGGTAACCTTGACCGCGCGCCGTGGGCGATGACCTCGCTGCAAAATTCCATGAAGTGGGACGAAACCCGCTTTGGTCTCGAGTACGACCTCGACATCTATATGATTGTCGCCGTCGACTTCTTCAACATGGGCGCCATGGAGAACAAAGGCCTTAACGTCTTTAACTCCAAATACGTACTGGCGCGTACCGATACCGCGACCGATAAAGATTACCTGGATATCGAGCGCGTGATTGGTCATGAATATTTCCATAACTGGACCGGCAATCGCGTGACCTGCCGCGACTGGTTCCAGCTTAGCCTGAAAGAGGGGCTGACCGTTTTCCGCGATCAGGAATTCAGCTCCGACCTCGGCTCGCGCGCGGTGAACCGCATTAATAACGTACGCACCATGCGCGGCCTGCAGTTTGCCGAAGACGCCAGCCCGATGGCGCATCCGATTCGCCCGGATAGCGTGATCGAGATGAACAACTTCTATACCCTGACGGTGTATGAGAAGGGAGCGGAAGTGATCCGCATGCTGCATACCCTGCTGGGCGAAGAAAATTTCCAGAAAGGCATGCAGCTCTATTTTGAGCGCCACGACGGCAGCGCCGCGACCTGCGACGACTTTGTCCAGGCGATGGAAGACGCTTCCAACGTCGATCTGTCCCACTTCCGCCGCTGGTATAGCCAGTCCGGTACGCCAATTGTCACCGTCCATGATGACTACAACCCGGAAACGGAGCAGTACACGCTGACCATCAGCCAGCGCACGCCGCCGACCGCTGAGCAGGCGGAGAAGCTGCCGCTGCATATTCCGTTCGACATCGAGCTGTACGATAACGAAGGCAAGGTAATCCCGCTGCAGAAGGGCGGTCACCCGGTGCATCACGTGCTGAACGTCACCCAGGCGGAGCAGACTTTTGTTTTCGACAACGTTTACTTCCAGCCGGTCCCGGCGCTGCTTTGCGAGTTTTCCGCGCCGGTGAAGCTGGAGTACAAATGGAGCGATCAGCAACTGACCTTCCTGATGCGCCACGCGCGGAATGATTTCTCCCGCTGGGACGCGGCGCAGAGCCTGCTGGCGACCTATATCAAACTCAACGTCAACCGTCACCAGCAGGGGCAGCCGCTGTCTCTGCCGATTCACGTCGCCGATGCGTTCCGCGCGATTCTGCTGGATGAGAAGATCGATCCGGCGCTGGCGGCGGAGATCCTGACGCTGCCTTCAGCGAATGAAATGGCGGAGCTGTTTGCGATTATCGATCCGCTTGCCATCGCGGCGGTGCGCGAAGCGCTGACCCGCACGCTGGCGAAAGAGCTGGCTGACGAGTTCCTGGCGGTTTACAACGCCAACAAGCTCGACGGCTACCGCGTTGAGCATGCCGATATCGGTAAGCGTTCTCTGCGTAATACCTGCCTGCGCTACCTGGCGTTTGGCGATACCGAGCTGGCGGATAAACTGATTAGCGCGCAGTATCACCATGCGGACAATATGACCGACGCGCTGGCGGCGCTGGCCGCGGCCGTAGCGGCCCAACTGCCGTGCCGCGATGCGCTGATGCAGGAGTATGACGACAAGTGGCACCAGGACGGACTGGTCATGGATAAATGGTTTATCCTGCAGTCCACCAGCCCGGCGGATAACGTCCTGGAGACGGTTCGCGGCCTGTTGCATCATCGCTCGTTTAGCATGGGTAACCCGAACCGCGTCCGTTCTCTGATCGGCGCCTTTGCCGGCAGCAACCCGGCGGCGTTCCATGCAGAAGACGGCAGCGGCTATCAGTTCCTGGTCGAGATGCTGACTGAGCTGAACAGCCGCAACCCGCAGGTGGCTTCGCGTCTGATTGAGCCGCTGATTCGTCTGAAACGCTATGACGAGAAACGTCAGGCGCTGATGCGCGGGGCGCTGGAGCAGCTGAAGGGTCTGGAGAATCTTTCCGGGGATCTGTTCGAGAAAATCAGTAAAGCGCTGGCGTAACGCCAGCGCGAGTCCAAACCTGTAGCCCCGCTAAGCGCAGCGCGAGCGGGGGAACGTCGCAGTCGTTAACCGTGGCTCACTAAGCGTGGCGAGGATTTGTTCTTGCCGCGCTGCATCACCCGATTCAGTACTTCCGCTTCCAGTTCGGCCAGCTTCACTGAACCCGTGCGTCGCGGACGGGGAATGTCCACCAGCAGATCCAGCCCTATCTTCCCCTCTTCAATCAGCAAAACGCGATCGGCCATCGCCACCGCCTCGCTGACGTCGTGGGTGACCAGCAGAACGGTAAATCCGTGCTCCTGCCACAGCGAGACAATCAGATCCTGCATCTCCAGGCGAGTGAGGGCGTCCAGCGCGCCCAGCGGCTCATCAAGCAGTAATAATCCGGGGCGATGAATTAACGCGCGAGCCAGCGCCACGCGCTGCTTTTGCCCGCCGGAAAGCGCCGCGGGCCACTCACCGGCGCGGTCTTCAAGGCCGACGCTCGCCAGCGCCTTGAGCGCCGCCTCGCGCCACTGCCCCTTCAGCCCGAGGCCGACATTGTCGATCACCGTTTTCCACGGCAGCAGGCGGGAATCCTGGAACATCATCCGGGTATCCTCCTGGATTTGCGCCAGCGGCGTCGAACCCGCCAGCAGCTGCCCGGCGTTGGGTTTTTCCAGCCCGGCCAGCAGCCGCAGCAGGGTGCTTTTACCGCCGCCGCTGCGTCCGACCACCGCGACAAATTGCCCGGTGGGAATATGCAGATCGAGTTCATTCAGAATCGTCTTGCTGCCGTAACGCTTGCTTACGCCGTTTAGCAGCAGCGGGATCCCCGGATTAAGACGCGCGGTTGTCATGCGTTGGCCTCCTGAAGGTGGTAAGCCGGATTCCAGCGCAGCCAGACGCGTTCAAGAAGCTGTGCGCTGAAGTCGGCCAGTTTGCCGAGAATAGCGTAAAGAATAATGGCGACGACCACGACATCGGTCTGCAGAAATTCGCGGGCGTTCATCGCCAGATAGCCGATACCGGCGTTAGCCGAGATGGTTTCAGCCACGATCAGCGTTAACCACATCAGGCCGAGCGCAAACCGGATGCCGACCATAATGGAGGGCAGGGCGCCCGGCAGGATCACGTGACGGAACAGAGCAAAACCCGATAAGCCATAGCTGCGGGCCATCTCCACCAGACCCCTGTCAATGTTTCGAATACCGTGCCAGGTGTTGATATAAATCGGGAACATCGTCCCCAGCGCCACGAGGAAAATTTTGGCGCTTTCATCGATGCCGAACCATAAAATCACCAGCGGAATCAGCGCGAGGTGCGGCACGTTGCGCAGCATCTGAATCGAGGTGTCCAGCAGGCGTTCGCCCCAGCGCGACAGGCCGCTGATAAGCCCGAGAACCAGGCCAATGGAACCGCCGATGCTGAAACCAATAAGCGCCCGCCATGAGCTGATGGCCAGATGTTGCCAAAGCTCACCGCTGGCGGAGAGCGTCCAGAAGGCTTTGAGCACCCCTTCCGGTGACGGCAAAATACGGGTAGAGAGCCAACCAACGGAAGAGGCGAATTGCCATACAATCACGCTGCCAACCGGCAAAAGCCAGGGGGCTATGCGGATCAGGAGTTTTTGCGAAAGCGTCGCCATACAGTGTTCCTTTATTCTTTAGCGTTTTGCCTGGTGACGGGCATCAACGCTGAACTTTAAACGTGCTCAACCCGCTGTAAGGTTTTCAGCGCCGGCGCGCGGCTGCTGGGGCGATGCAGCGCCTGCCAGAAGGTTTCCAGCGCCTGGTCGAGGCGGCCCTGCAGATTCGGGGTAAACTGCGGTTTATGCTGATAATCCGTGACCTGGCTATCGTCAGCGAAAACGCCGTGGAGGATCTCCTGGGCTTTCAGCGCGTTGAGTACCGGTTTTAAGGCGTAATCCACCGCCAGCATATGGGCGATGGTTCCGCCGGTAGCCAGCGGCAGAACGATTTTGCCCTCCAGCGCGCGCTCCGGCAGCAGGTCCAGAAGCGTCTTTAACGCGCCGGAAAAAGAGGCCTTATAGACGGGCGTCGCGATGATCAGCCCATCGGCGCCGGCAAGCTGTTCATTTAACGCATGGAGGGCTGGGTTATCAAAGCGAGCGTAGAGCAGGTCTTCCGGAGCGAAATTCTGCAGATGCCAGTGGCAGACCTCGATATCCGCCGCAGAGAGCGTCTCTCTGGCGTATTCCAGAAGCGCGCTGGAGCGGGAAGGGTAGCGCGGGCTGCCCGCAAGTGTGATGACTCGCATACTCTCTCCTTATAACTAAATATTTGCATTTATCTATAATTGATAACATTTAGCCGTAGTGTGACAGAGCGCTTTTATTTCCCTAAATGATTTATCCGGCGTTGGATTGTCAGAAAGTGCATAACGAGCGGGAGAAAAGTAAACGTTTGCGTCGGAGGTAAGATTTTTTGTCGTAGGTCAATTCCCTTTCCGGGGTGGATCGCACATAATACGCCCCCGGTTTGCACACCGGGAATCCAGGAGAGTTCATGTACTACCCCTTCGTTCGTAAAGCCCTTTTTCAGCTCGATCCTGAGCGCGCTCATGAAGTCACTTTTCAACAATTACGCCGTGTTTCGGGTACCCCGCTGGAAATGTTGGTTCGCCAGAAGGTGCCGACAAAGCCGGTAACCTGTATGGGGCTCACATTTAAGAACCCGCTGGGCCTGGCCGCCGGGCTGGATAAAAACGGCGAGTGCATTGATGCGCTCGGGGCGATGGGTTTTGGTTCCATTGAAATTGGTACCGTGACGCCGCGTCCACAGCCGGGCAACGATAAGCCAAGGATCTTCCGCCTGGTCGATGCCGAAGGTTTGATCAACCGCATGGGCTTTAATAACCACGGTGTTGATAACCTCGTGGAGAACGTAAAAAAGGCGCATTTTGACGGCATTCTGGGTATTAATATTGGCAAGAATAAAGATACACCGGTAGAACAAGGCAAAGATGATTATCTGATTTGTATGGAAAAAATCTATGCTTATGCCGGCTATATCGCCATTAATATCTCCTCGCCGAATACCCCAGGCTTGCGTACTTTACAATACGGGGATGCGCTGGACGATTTGCTTTCTGGTATTAAAAATAAGCAACGCGAGCTACAAGAGAAACATCAAAAATATGTTCCTGTGGCCGTAAAGATCGCTCCGGATCTTTCCGTCGAAGAATTGATCCAGGTAGCGGACAGTTTAGTCCGGCATAATATAGATGGCGTCATTGCCACCAATACCACTCTGGATCGATCGCTGGTACAGGGGATGAAACATTGTGATGAAACCGGTGGCCTTAGCGGACGTCCATTGCAGCTGAAGAGTACGGAAATTATCCGCATGCTGTCTGCGGAATTAAATGGCCGCCTGCCAATTATCGGAGTCGGCGGTATTGACTCGGTGATTGCCGCCCGGGAAAAGATAGCCGCCGGAGCGACGCTGGTGCAGATTTATTCCGGATTTATTTTTAAAGGCCCGCCGCTGATTAAAGAAATTGTTACCCATATCTAATCTTTTCCCCCCTCTGATACTCCTCCAGGGCTTTATTTATAGCCCTGGTTGTTTTATATTCCTTCATTGTTGCTTATTTAGACATTTTAGTCTTTTCTTAATTTTTGAAATATTCTGTAGCAGTTTACCTGTTTATTACAGACGGAAGTGGAAGAGGACGGGGGTAGAAATGCGGATCAAACCTGACGATAACTGGCGCTGGTATTACGATGAAGAGCATGACCGCATGATGCTCGATCTGGCTAATGGTATGTTATTCAGATCGCGCTTTGCTCGCCGCATGTTGACGCCCGACGCCTTCGCGCCTTCCGGATTTTGCGTTGATGACGCAGCGCTCTATTTTTCATTTGAAGAAAAGTGCCGCGATCTCGAATTATCAAAAGAACAGCGCGCTGAATTAGTACTCAATGCGCTGGTTGCGATTCGTTTTCTCAAGCCGCAAATGCCGAAAAGCTGGCATTTCAACACGCATGAAGAGAGCTGGCAGCCAGGCGTTGGCGATGCCGCCAGCGCATGGCTCAGCGATACCGGCCAGCAGGTGAATCTGCTGGTGGTTGAGCCCGGAGAAAACGCCGCGCTGTGCCTGTTAGCCCAGCCCGGTCTGACGCTTGCCGGGCGGGTGATGCAGCTCGGCGACGTGATTAAAATTATGAACGACAGGCTGCAGCCGGCGCCAGGCGTCGCCAGCTACAGCCTGGGTCAGGCGGTTTAAGGCGCCAGCCTCACCGCGGTTTTCGGCACGCAGCTACAGCATAAAATGGTGCCATCTGCGGCGACCGCGTTTTTCTTCAGCGCGCTGACTTCTCCTTCTTCCAGCCGGATGCGGCAGCTGCCGCAAATCCCAGCCCGGCAGGAGTAAGGAATACGAATTCCCTGTTGTTCCAGCTGCTCCAGCAAGATTTGCTGATTATTACCGGTAAAACTCACTCCCTGCCACGCTATTTCCACCGTCGCGTTCTCCTGCGCTTCAGGTGCCGGCGTAGTATCACTCTCGCCTGCGCCGTAGGCCTTCGCCGGGCCGCTGGCCAGCACTTCTAACGCATCGCCCACGCGGATTACGCCGCTATTTCGCGCGATCAGGTTCTGGCCAAAATCGACATCGCCGTTATCCAGCGCCGTGCGGAAACGCTGCAGCGTGCTTAAGGGCTCCCCGGAAGGATGCTTTTGCCCGCGCTCCGGGCTGACGGTGGTCAATACGCAGCGGCTGCACGGTTTGACGACATCAAAAATGACCTCGCCAATGCGCACCACTTTCCACGTATCTTCTTCCCAGGCGGCCGCGCCGGTCACCAGCAGATTTGGGCGAAATTGTTCTATGCTTACGCTGGCCGGACAGCGATTTTGCAGATCGCGCAGCGAGGCCTCATTGGCCAGCAGATAGGGAAAACCGTCGGCAAAAGAGAGGGGGACGGCATCGTGACGTTTTACCCTGCGGCTAAGCGCTGGCCCCAGCCAGCGGAGCTGAACGCTGCGGTTGAAGAACCCGCTTAGCCACTGGTTCACCCGGTCCGGGGCAATCAGGGCGGTAAAATGGTTGCCCCAGACTTCGGTCGGCTCCTGCTGTATGGAGAAATCGCTGAAGCGCACCATCGCGCTGCTGCCGTCCGGCGCGGTCAGATGCAGACCATCATGGAGCGGCGCGGGAATAAATTTGACCATTTGCGGAAACTGGCGGGCGGTAATGAAGGTGCCATCGGTTTCCGTCACCATAAATATACGATCGAAGGCCAGCCCGCTGCTGTCTGCATAAGCGTGGCTCAGGCCAATTCCCCGCATCGATTTGACGGGATGAATAAAAAGTCGCGAAAGGGTTACCATACGCTGCCCCTGGCTTTAAAAATAAGCCTTTAACTTTATGACATGGGGCGCATATTGGCTATAATGCGCACCAATTTTCTTTTAGTAAAAGTGACGATATGAATTCTCTGTTTGCCAGTACGGCTCGTGGGCTGGAAGAGCTGTTAAAAACTGAACTGGAAGGGCTGGGCGCGGTGGACTGCCAGTTGGTCCAGGGCGGGGTCCATTTTCAGGGAGATACGCGGCTGCTGTATCAAAGCCTGATGTGGAGCCGGCTGGCTTCGCGGATTATGCTGCCGCTGGGGCAGTGCAGCGTATACAGCGACCTGGATCTGTACCTTGGCGTACAGGCCATTCCATGGACCGAGATTTTCACTCAGGATGCCACTTTTGCCGTGCACTTTAGCGGGCTGAACGAAGAGATCCGCAACAGCCAGTACGGGGCGTTGAAGGTGAAAGACGCCATCGTCGACAGCTTTACGCGTAAGAATCTGCCGCGTCCCAACGTCGATCGCGAAAATCCCGATCTGCGTATTAACGTCTGGCTGAATAAAGAGACCGCGCATATCTCCCTGGATCTTAGCGGCGAGGGGCTGCACCTGCGCGGCTACCGCGACGGTACCGGTATGGCGCCAATCAAAGAAAACCTGGCTGCGGCGATAGTGATGCGTTCCGGCTGGGCTGCCGGTACGCCGCTGCTCGATCCCATGTGCGGTTCCGGTACGCTGCTCATTGAAGCGGCGATGCTCGCTACCGATCGTGCGCCGGGTTTACACCGCGGCCATTGGGGTTTCGGCGGCTGGGCGCAGCATGACGATGCTATCTGGAAAGAGGTGAAGTCCGAAGCGCAAACCCGCGCCCGTCAGGGGCTGGCGGCGTATGAGTCGCGCTTTTACGGTTCCGACGTTGACGCTCGCGTCATCGAACGCGCGCAGCGCAACGCCCGCCGCGCCGGTATTGGCGAACTGATTACCTTCGAAGTGAAAGATGTTGCCCAGCTTAGCAACCCACTGCCGAAGGGCCCTTACGGCACGGTGATAAGCAACCCGCCGTACGGCGAGCGTCTGGAGAGTGAACCGGCGCTGATTGCCCTGCATAGCCTGCTGGGGCGGATCATGAAAAATCAGTTTGGCGGCTGGAACCTGTCGCTGTTTAGCGCCTCGCCGGATCTGCTGAGCTGCCTGCAGCTGCGCGCTGATAAGCAGTTCAAAGCGAAAAATGGACCGCTCGACTGCGTCCAGAAGAACTATCATCTTGCGGAAAACGAAGGCGGCAAAACCGCGATGCTGGCGGAAGATTTCGCCAACCGTCTGCGTAAGAACCTGAAAAAATATGAGAAGTGGGCGCGTCAGGAAGGCATTGAATGCTATCGCCTGTATGATGCCGACCTCCCGGAGTACAACGTCGCTATCGACCGCTACGCCGATTGGGTGGTGGTGCAGGAGTATGCGCCGCCGAAAACCGTTGACGCGCACAAGGCCCGCCAGCGCCTGTTTGATATTATCGCCGCCACCATTGCCGTACTGGGGATTGCGCCGAACAAGCTGGTGCTGAAAACCCGCGAACGGCAGAAAGGGAAAAACCAGTATCAGAAAATGGGTGAAAAAGGTGAGTTCATTGAGGTGCAGGAGTATAACGCACGTCTGTGGGTAAACCTGACCGACTACCTGGATACCGGGCTGTTCCTCGACCACCGTATTGCTCGCCGCATGCTGGGCCAGATGAGCAAAGGCAAAGATTTCCTCAACCTTTTCTCCTACACCGGTAGCGCCAGCGTCCACGCCGGCCTTGGCGGCGCGCGTTCCACGACGACGGTCGATATGTCACGTACCTATCTTGAATGGGCTGAACGTAACCTGCGCCTCAATGGCTTAACCGGCCGCGCGCATCGCCTGATGCAGGCTGATGTGCTGGGCTGGCTGCGGGAGACCACCGAACAGTTTGATCTGATCTTTATCGATCCGCCAACCTTCTCCAACTCAAAGCGTATGGATGATGCGTTTGACGTACAGCGCGATCATTTGCGCCTGATGACCGATTTAAAACGTCTGCTGCGTAAAGGCGGCACGATTATGTTCTCGAACAACAAACGCGGTTTCCGTATGGATCATGACGGGCTGGCGCAGCTGGGCCTGAAGGCGCAGGAGATCACGCAAAAAACGCTGTCTCAGGATTTTGCCCGCAACCGTCAGATTCACAACTGCTGGCTGATTACCGCAGCCTGAAAGGAATAAAGAATGTCTTTAATTAGTATGCACGGCGCCTGGCTCTCTTTCAGCGATGCGCCGCTGCTGGATAATGCTGAACTGCATATCGAAGATAACGAACGCGTCTGCCTGGTAGGGCGCAACGGTGCGGGTAAATCGACCCTGATGAAGATCCTCAATCGTGAACAGGGTCTTGATGACGGGCGCATTATCTATGAACTGGATCTGGTTGTGGCGCGTCTACAGCAGGATCCGCCGCGTAACGTGACCGGAACCGTATATGACTTTGTGGCGGAAGGTATTGCTGAACAAGCGGCATACCTCAAGGGTTATCACGATGTTTCGCAGCTGGTGATGACCGACCCGAGCGACAAGAATCTGAACGAACTGGCACGCCTTCAGGAACAGCTGGATAATTTAGGGCTGTGGCAGCTCGATAGCCGCATTAATGAAGTGCTGGAACAGCTGAATCTGGATCCTAACGCCGAGCTTTCCTCGCTGTCCGGCGGCTGGCTACGTAAAGCGGCCCTCGGCCGCGCGCTGGTCAGCGGGCCGCGCGTGCTGCTGCTCGATGAACCGACCAACCATCTCGATATTGAAACTATCGACTGGCTGGAAGGTTTCCTGAAGATGTTCAAAGGCACCATTATTTTTATTTCGCATGACCGTTCCTTTATTCGCAACATGGCGACGCGAATTGTCGATCTCGATCGCGGTAAGCTGGTGACCTATCCGGGGAACTACGATCAGTATCTGCTGGATAAAGAAGAAGCGCTGCGCGTGGAAGAGTTACAGAACGCGGAGTTTGATCGCAAGCTGGCGCAGGAAGAAGTGTGGATCCGTCAGGGGATCAAAGCGCGTCGCACCCGTAACGAAGGGCGCGTGCGGGCGTTGAAAGCCATGCGCCGCGAGCGCGGTGAGCGCCGTGAAGTGATGGGCAGCGCGAAGATGCAGGTGGAAGAGGCCGCGCGTTCGGGCAAGATTGTGTTCGAAATGGAGAACGTCAACTACCAGGTTGATGGCAAGGTGCTGGTTAAAGACTTCACCGCTCAAATCCAGCGCGGCGACAAAATTGCGCTGATTGGCCCGAACGGCTGCGGCAAAACTACGCTGCTGAAGCTGATGCTCGGTCAGCTGCAGGCGGATAGTGGACGTATTCATGTGGGTACCAAGCTGGAAGTGGCTTACTTCGACCAGCACCGCGCGGAACTTGATCCGGATAAAACGGTGATGGACAACCTCGCGGAAGGTAAACAGGAAGTGATGGTGAACGGCAAGCCGCGCCACGTCCTGGGCTATCTGCAGGACTTTATGTTCCATCCGAAACGCGCGATGACGCCGGTGCGGGCACTGTCGGGCGGGGAGCGTAACCGCCTGCTGCTGGCGCGCCTGTTCCTCAAGCCCAGCAACCTGTTGATACTCGATGAACCGACAAACGATCTGGATGTCGAAACCCTGGAGCTGCTGGAAGAGCTTGTCGACGGTTATCAGGGAACCGTGATGCTGGTTAGCCACGACCGTCAGTTTGTGGATAACACGGTAACGGAGTGTTGGATCTTCGAAGGCGCGGGGCAAATTGGCCAATACGTGGGCGGCTATCATGACGCACGCGGTCAGCAGGCGCAGTATCTGGCGAAAAAACAGCCGGTTTCTAAAAAGACAGTTGAAGTTGCTCAACCGAAAGCAGAAAGTGTCAAACGCGCTGCCAGCAAACTAAGCTATAACCTGCAGCGCGAGCTGGAACAGCTGCCGCAAAAACTGGAAGAACTGGAAGCCCAGCTGCAGAATTTGCAGGAGCAGGTTGCCGACCCTTCTTTCTTTGGTCAGTCGCATGACCATACGCAGCAGGTGCTCGCACAGCTGAGTGAAGCGGAGCAGGCGCTGGAAACCGCCTTCGAACGCTGGGAATATCTCGAAGGTTTAAAAAACGGCGCATAAGCTGAGGAGTTTTCATGTGCGATCATCATCATGCTGCGCGGCATATCCTGTGTCGACAATGTGATCTGCTGGTGGCTTTGCCGCAGCTGGAGCATCGCCAGAAAGCTACGTGTCCGCGTTGCGGAACGACATTGACAACGTCATGGGACGCGCCCCGGCAGCGTCCCACAGCCTACGCGCTGGTCGCGTTGTTCATGCTGCTGCTGGCCAATCTGTTCCCCTTCATCTATATGAAGGTTGGGGGGATCAGCAGTGAAATCGAGCTGCTGGAAATTCCGAACGTGCTGTTTAGCGAGGATTACGCCAGCCTCGGTACCTTCTTTTTACTTTTCGTCCAGCTGGTGCCGGCTTTCTGCCTGGTCACCATACTGCTGCTGGTCAATCGGGTGAGCATGCCTTCCGGGCTAAAGGCGTTTCTGGCGCGGATCCTGTTTCACCTTAAAACCTGGGGGATGGCGGAAATCTTTCTCGCCGGGGTGCTGGTCAGCTTCGTTAAGCTGATGGCCTACGGCGATATCGGCATCGGCCTGAGCTTCGTTCCCTGGTGTATGTTCTGCCTGTTACAGCTGAGGACGTTCCAGTGCGTGGATCGCCGCTGGTTATGGGATGATATTGCACCAATGCCGGCGATTACACAGCCGCTGAAAGTCGGCGTCTCCGGCCTGCGTCAGGGGCTACGCTCGTGCTCATGCTGCACGGCGGTTTTGCCCGTCGATGAGGCCGTTTGTCCGCGCTGTCGGACAAGGGGAACCGCCCGGCGTAAAAACAGCCTGCAGTGGACGCTGGCGCTGTTGGTGACTTCGCTGATCCTCTATATGCCCGCCAATATTCTGCCGATCATGATTACCGACCTGCTGGGCGATAAAATGCCTTCCACGATTATGGCGGGGGTGATCCTGCTATGGAGCGAAGGATCGTATCCGGTGGCGATGGTGATCTTTATTGCCAGTATTATGGTGCCGACGTTAAAAATGATCGCCATTGGCTGGCTATGCTGGAACGCCAGCGGCAAGGGAGCGCGCGACTCGGAGCGCATGCATCTGATTTATGAAGTCGTCGAGTTTGTTGGCCGCTGGTCAATGATTGATGTGTTTGTTATCGCAGTCCTCTCCGCTCTGGTACGCATCGGTGGATTAATGAATATCTATCCGGCGATAGGAGCAGTGATGTTTGCGCTGGTCGTAGTAATGACAATGTTTTCGGCCATGACCTTTGACCCGCGTTTATTGTGGGATCGTGAGCCAGATTCAAGCCATGAGGAAAGACTGCAGCATGGAAAATAAGAGCGGAGAAGCGAAAGTGCAAAAGGTGAAGAACTGGTCACCGGTGTGGATCTTCCCGATAGTCACGGCGCTGATTGGCGCATGGATTCTCTTTTATCACTATAGCCACCAGGGGCCGGAAGTGACCCTGATAACCACTAACGCAGAAGGTATTGAAGGGGGCAAAACCCGGATAAAAAGTCGCAGCGTTGACGTCGGCGTGATTGAAAGCGCGACGCTCACGGACGACCTGACCCACGTGGAGATTAAAGCGCGGCTGAATTCAGGTATGGAAAAACTGCTGCACCAGGATTCGGTTTTTTGGGTGGTTAAACCGCAGGTCGGCCGTGAAGGAATTAGCGGTCTGGGAACGCTGTTATCCGGCGCCTATATCGAACTGCAGCCGGGTAGCAAAGGCTCTGTTCCTGCGCAGTATCCGCTGCTGGATTCACCGCCGCTGGCCTCCCCTGATGCTAAAGGTATTCGCATCCTGCTGGAAAGCAGCAAAGCGGGGCAGCTTTCACCCGGCGATCCGGTGCTTTTCCGCGGCTACCGCGTAGGTTCAGTTGAAACCAGCACCTTCGATGCGCAAAAACGCAATATTACCTATCAGCTGTTTATTAGCGCGCCTAACGATCGGCTGGTCACCAATAACGTGCGCTTCTGGAAAGATAGCGGTATTGCGGTGGATCTGACTGCTGCGGGTATGCGCGTTGAGATGGGATCGCTGTCGACGCTGTTTGGCGGCGGCGTCAGCTTTGATATTCCCGAAGGGCTACCGTTAGGTGAGCCGGTGGCGAATAAAACAGAATATCATCTGTTTGACGATCAACGCAGCATCCAGGATTCGGTGTTTACCCAGCATATTGACTACGTGATGTTCTTTAAAGATTCGATTCGCGGTTTGCAGCCCGGCGCGCCGGTTGAATTCCGCGGTATCCGTCTGGGGACCGTCGGCAAGGTGCCGTTCTTTATTCCAGGCCTGAAGCAGAACATCAACGACGATTACCGTATCCCGGTAGAAGTGCGAATTGAGCCGGAACGTCTGATCAATCAGTTAGGCGCCGATCCTGACATTCGTAAGCATATCGATGATCTAATGAATCGCGGGCTGCGCGGTTCGCTTAAAACCGGAAACCTGGTGACCGGTGCGCTGTATATCGATCTCGACTTCTACCCGAAAGCCCCTCCGCGCGGCAAGATGCAGGAGTTTGGCGGTTATCCGATTATTCCAACCGTGAGCGGTGGTCTGGCGCAGATCCAGCAGCGCCTGATGGACGCGCTGGATAAAATTAACAATCTGCCAATTAACCCGCTGCTGGAGCAGGCAACCAGTACGCTGGCGCAAAGTGAAAAAACGATGCAGCACGTGCAGGCGACGCTGGACAGTCTGAACAAGATAACGTCAAGTCAGTCGATGCAGCAGCTACCGGGCGATATGCAGAATACGTTGCGCGAGCTTAATCGTAGTATGCAGGGCTTCCAGCCGGGATCTGCGGCATACAATAAGATGGTTGCGGATATGCAGCGTCTCGATCAGGTTCTTCGTGAACTGCAGCCGGTACTGAAAACGCTCAATGATAAGAGCAATGCGCTGGTATTTGAGGCGAAGGATAAAAAAGATCCGCAGCCGAAGGGAGCGAAATAATGAAGAAATGGCTAATAGCGGCGGCGGTATGCGCGCTGACGGCATGCAGCAGCGGCGGTGAGAGTAAAACTTACTATCAGCTTCCCGTGGCGCAGGGTGGCGCGCAAAGCGCCACCCACCAAAGCAAAAACTTGCTTTGGGTCGAGCAGGTGAGCATTCCGGATTATCTTGCCGGTAACGGGGTGGTCTATCAGACCACCGATGTTCAGTATGTGATTGCGAATAACAATCTGTGGGCGAGCCCGCTCGATCAACAGCTGAAAACGACGCTGGTGGCGAACCTTAGCAACCAGCTTCCGGGTTGGGTGGTTGCCTCTCAACCGCTGGGTAGCGAGCAGGATACGCTGAACGTGTCCGTCAGCGGTTTTCATGGCCGTTACGATGGCCGGGTCATCGTCAGCGGCGAGTGGCTGCTGAAGCATCAGGGGCAGTTGATTAAGCGGCCGTTCCATATTGAGCTTAAGCAACAAGAGGATGGCTACGACGCGATGGTGAAAACGCTCGCTCAGGCCTGGACCCAGGAAGCGACGGCGATTGCCAGCGAGATTAACCGCTTGCCATAAGTAAAATTAATAAGAATAAAAGCCGCTGCAACAGTGAAAATCGCAGCGGCTTTTTTATTTGTCTCATCAGTTTGTTACTTGTGCTGGTTCACAGTTTTTGTACAAACGAAGTTTCATGTAGCTCACAAATATGACAATGGCGTGAATTTTGCGCATTGACGCTATCCCTGATTCGCGGTATTCGTTAACCGTGGTAGCGTATTTAGTGACCATTGTTTTCTTTTCCACCAGATCAAAGTATGAGGGAAACGAGGCATGAAGAGACAAAAACGAGATCGCCTGGAACGGGCACATCAGCGTGGGTACCAGGCCGGTATTACCGGAAGGTCGAAGGAAATGTGTCCTTACCAGACCTTAAACCAAAGGTCTTATTGGCTAGGAGGCTGGCGAGAGGCCATGGAGGACAGGGTACAAATTGCCTGACTGTCTCTTTAAAAAGAAGCCTCCGCTGCGCGGGGGCTTCGCCTTTTCTAACGCGTGATGTTTATCAGAACGCGGAAGTGTCCTGGAACAGGCCCACTTTCAGATCGGTTGCGGTGTAAATCAAACGACCGTCAACCAGCACTTCTCCATCCGCCAGCCCCATAATCAAACGACGGTTTATCACGCGTTTGAAATGAATACGGTAGGTCACTTTCTTCGCCGTTGGCAGTATCTGACCGGTGAGCTTCACTTCGCCCACGCCTAATGCACGTCCTTTACCTTCGCCGCCTAACCAGCCCAGGTAGAAGCCAACCAGCTGCCACATGGCATCCAGGCCCAGACAGCCCGGCATCACCGGGTCACCAATGAAATGGCAACCGAAGAACCACAGGTCCGGGTTAATATCGAGTTCTGCCTCAACATAACCTTTGTCATAGTTACCACCGGTTTCGGTCATTTTGATGACGCGGTCCATCATCAGCATACTTGGCGCCGGCAGCTGTGGGCCTTTGGCGCCAAAGAGTTCACCACGACCAGAGGCAAGAAGGTCTTCTTTTGTATAGGATTCGCGTTTATCTACCATGTTTTCAGTAAGCCTTATTTTGAGTTCGGGACGCAGGATAGCTAACACGTGTACGCTGAACAAGTCCGATCAGTTCGAACCTGAACCGCCTAACCAGCGTAGCGGCCACGGAAAGCGATGACGACTCTCTTGCTGTGTCGCCTGCGCAATTCTTTCCTGAATAGTTTGCCGTAACGTTTGTCCTTCTCCGTCCCAGAGTAGCTGGGTCAGAATGGGCAGCGCTTCCGTCACGTCATCGACTGCCCAGATAAAGAACTGCTCATCCGCAACGGCCTGTTGCAGTTCCTGCGCCAGGCTCAGGTGACGAACGTTGGCGGAGGGAATGATGACTCCCTGTTTACCGGTCAGCCCACGCTGCTGGCAAATAGCAAAGAAGCCCTCAATTTTCTCGTTAAGCCCGCCAACCGGCTGTACGCGACCAAACTGATCGACAGAACCGGTAATGGCGATGCTCTGATTAATCGGCACATTGGCCAGCGAGCTGATCAGTGCGCACAGTTCGGCCATGGAGGCGCTATCGCCATCCACTTCGCTGTAGGACTGCTCGAAGGTCAGAGAGGCGGTGAAGGGGAGCTGTTGTTCGAGCTCCAGCTCGGACATCAGAAACGCCTGCATGATCATCATGCCTTTTGCATGAATGTTGCCACCGAGCTCGGCCTTACGCTCAACGTCAATAAATTCGCCGTCGCCGATATGTACGACGCAGCTAATACGTGAAGGCTCGCCAAACGCACGCGGATGGCCCGGAAACTCAATGACGGAGAGTGCGTTGATTTGTCCGACGCATTCGCCTTCGGTCTCGATCAGGATTTGCTCCTGCAGTATTTCATCCTGGATGCGTTCAGCAAGGTAGCCTTCGCGCCACAAACGACGCTCCAGCATGGTTTGCATCTCTTCAGCGCTAATCTCTTCACCTTCACAGAACGCGGCGGCTTCGCGAAGCTGGCGAGCAATCCAGAGCACGCACAGCGGCAAGGTTTCCTGGTCGCCTGTATAACGCGCACCTTCCTGGATCAGCAGCGGCCAGGCGTTAGCTGACAGCCCCGGGAGTTCGAGCAGTTGAGCATTTTGCCAGACCCACTGGCACCACTGCTTCAGCGTATCGGCATCAGCGATTTGCAGATTATCTTCATATTCGCTGTAGATAGCCTGCGCAGAAAGCTCGGGTTCCATCTCCTGAAAATCAGCAAGAGATTCCCGCTCGCCGACCAGGATAACTTTCAAACTCAGGGGCATAGAGGGAATGCTGACCGGAAGAGGGCGAGACTCATCGAATGATAACCAGTCAAAACGCTGGCGGGTTACCATATTTTTCAGCCGCATCCACAGCAGGGGCTGTGCCAGTAATGCACGGAGGGAGAGAATTAATACCCCGCCGTTAGCGCGATGGACCAGACCGGGTTGTAACGTGATTTCACCATTAAACTGGCGCACGCAGCCAAAAAGCTGCTCTGCTTCGATCCAGTCCGCGGCTTCAACCGGCGCAACGCTGGCGAAATTATCTTCAGTCGTTTGCGCAGGGGAGAGCGAGATTTTTCCGCCATCAACCTGATAGCGAACGCCACAGAGCGTTTGTGCCGGTTGGTGTAAAGTACGGGTTTCGTTAGCCAGCCACTGCAGGTACTCCGGCTCTTCCGGAATTTTAACCAGCATAAACGGCGAAATGGCTGGAGTGACCAGGAGCTGCTCCAGGCCATAGAAGAGTCGGGGTTGCAGTTCGCCTGAGAGGGATGCCTCTGCGTGAGCTAAGTCGGCTTGTGCAAACAGCGCCTGATAACTTTCCGTATCAGGAGCGAGGTCGTTTCGGGTAAGTTTCGTAATGGTCAAAGTCGCTGTTTTTTAGTCAGATGTAAAACGCGCGATTATACATTATGCGGCGTCCGAGCACACGAGGGATTGCGGTTGTCGCGGTGATAACGAATCTACCAACATCACGAAAGATCATTTATTCTCAGCACATCAGGAAAAAACTGATATCCTGAAATGAGTTACACGGTCACATTGAGATCGCAATGAAATATCAACAACTGGAAAATCTTGAAAGCGGCTGGAAATGGACTTATCTGGTAAAAAAGCACCGGGAAGGTGAGCTTATTACCCGCTACATTGAAGCCAGCGCAGCGCAAGCCGCCGTCGATTTATTACTGACGCTCGAAAATGAACCCGTGCTGGTGAATACCTGGATTGAGCAGCATATCAATCCGGCGCTGGTGAACCGCATGAAGCAGACTATCCGCGCCCGACGTAAGCGTCATTTTAACGCGGAGCATCAGCATACGCGTAAAAAGTCTATCGACCTGGAGTTCATGGTCTGGCAGCGTCTGGCAGGTCTGGCGCAAAGACGGGGTAAAACGCTGTCTGAAACCATTGTGCAGTTGATTGAGGATGCTGAGCATAAAGAGAAGTATGCCAGCAAGATGTCCAGCCTGAAGCATGATTTGCAGGTACTGTTAGGTAAAGAGTAGCGATGCAAGCATCGGGATATATCGGTGCGCTGCTGCTTTTTGATAGCGGAATTTAAGGTAAAAAAAACCCCGCATCGCGGGGTTTTTTATTAACGAGATAACTTAAGCCTGCGGCTGAGTTACAACGTCTTTGTAGCCTTTAACTTCGATTTCTACGCGACGGTCCGGCGCCAGGCAGTCGATCAGAGCTGCGCGAGCTTTCACGTTGTCACAGGTGTTGCCAGTAACCGGGTTGGATTCGCCCATACCGCGAGCAGAGATTTTGCTAGCCGGGATACCTTTGGATACCAGGTAATCAACAACGGACTGAGCACGTTTCTCAGACAGCTGCTGGTTGTAGGCATCAGAACCGATACGGTCGGTGTAGCCCAGAACAACTGCGGAACCGTCTTTCGGATCCATGTTGCTCAGCTGGGTGTACAGCTGATCCAGAGCCTGCTGGCCTTCTGGTTTCAGAGTAGATTTGTTGAAGTTGAACAGAACGTCAGACTTCAGGGTGAAGTGCTTGGTAGTCACTTCTGGAGCCGGAGCCGGCGCCGGAGCTACAACCGGAGCAACGTCGTCCTGACCGAAGCGGTAGGATACGCCCAGGCTCAGCATGCCGTTATCAGGACGGGTACCAACGGTGCCAGCGTCGCCGATGTTGTTAACCCACTGGTATTCCAGACGGGTTGCGATGTCACGAGTAACAGCCCACTCTAAGCCGCCCGCGAATACCGGGGAGACGCCAGTGTCGTGTTCGCTACGGGAAACGCCAGTAGAAGCGTAGTTACCTTTGGAGTCAGCGCGCCAAACCATACCACCCAGACGGGTATAGATATCCAGATCGTCAGTGATCGGGTAACCCAGTTTAGCAGTCAGCTGAACGCCCTGAGCTTTGAAAGCGCCGTTGTCAACGCTGCCTTTGTAAGCCATACGGCCCAGCCAGTCGTAACCCATTTCAAAACCGAGGTACGGGTTAACCTGGTAACCACCAAACGCACCAGCACCCAGCTGATCGTTACGGGTCGGGCCGTTGTTGCCCTGGAAACCGTTACCGTAGAAACCGGTGTCGTGATACTGGGACCAGCCCAGTTTAGCACCTGCGTACCAGGTGTTATCTTTCGGAGCGGCCTGCGCTACGGTAGCGAAGCCAGCCAGTGCCACTGCAATCGCGATAGCTGTCTTTTTCATTTTTTGCGCCTCATTATCATCCAAAATTCGCCATGAAGGTTCAGAAGACCTCACGGTTAAATCCTTCACCCGGGGCGTGACTTGTTGTTAACTATGCTGATACATGCAGCGTAAGCCGATCACCCCTGGCGATGTAAAGTCTACAACTTAGTTCGAAACTTACAAGTGTGAACTCCGTCAGGCATATGAAAAAAAAGGGTTGTGTACGCTATGTTTAACAAATACGGTTGAACTTAATCGAGGCAAAAAAAGTCGCGAAGCCGCATCAGACAAGCATTTTAACAAAAATGCCGTTCCAGAAAGCCCATTTCACGCCAGGGCAAAAAAAATTCCAGGATTAATCCTAAACTCGGTTAATGATACAGGTTTGAGTGAATTTTTAGCCCAGAAAGTTGTCTGCCAGGCTGAGCGGTATTTCTTACCGGGCGCATGATAAAGCCCATCGCGTGACCCTCTTCTGCAGCGGCAACCAGGCGTTCATGTTCCTCAATGCTCAGTTCTTCTGATAGCCAGCCAATAACGACGCTATAATTTCCGGTGCGCAGTGAGCGAACCATGGATTCCAGGGTGTTAGCGGGGGAGAGCTGGCTGATCTGCATCACCTTCGACAGCGGCAAACCGGACGACTGCACCCATTCGCGGCTCAGCTTCTGTTGTGGCGTCAGCCAGAGCTGCCAGCGCGATTGCTGGCCAAGCTGTTGTAATAAAGGAAGCAATAGCAGCTGCGTCATCATGGGCTGGTCTTCTCGATAGACTATTTCACTGATCAGCCCATTAGCTGGCTGTTCGGCAGCGTCATGAGAGAGACGACGTACTGAAGTAGAAGTCAGTGGTGAACGATTTGCGTGAGCTGATGTAAACATAGTCTATCCCGCCTGTGGGTTACTGTATGCATATACAGTATATGCGGCCGGGTGAAAGATCAACCCTATTTTCTCTGTTGCTGGATGAAATTTGTACGTCACCGGGAGTGAACCCGAACCGGTCGCATCGGATGTCCGCGCGTACACAATGTGAATTCATGGTTGTCGCGCTTTCTTGCTGGCTAAATTCTTCTCATAAATGATGGCATTAACGCTCTATGAGCGAACAGGGATGCCCTGCTCTCTGTATGCTACTGTGATGAATATTAATTAAGCATTTTATCTTTCCCGGATTTAACTTCATCAAAAGACTATTTTCTGAAAGCGGCTCGCAAAAAAACACGCCGATTAAAATGAATAGATAATTCATGTTGCCGCATGAAGGGAAGTCACTTATTTTCTCTTTTAACGGATCCGTTAGCACATTTATGTCTTATTTACATGATTAACAAAGGAATAATCATGAAGAAAGTTATATGTCTTAGGATCCATCAGTTTCGGGCATGTTTGTCTCCATTAGGAAAAATAAGCTGTCGGCCCTTATTTGGTGGCTATAGCCTGGCGATAGATAATACCGTGTTTGCCATGATGGCTGAGGGGGAAATCTATCTTCGGGTTTGCGAGCAGAGCGCGGAGTACCGCGTGGCGCATAAAAACCCGCTGTTGAAGATGCAGAAGAATGGTCGTCTGGTCGCGCTGAAGTATTATCATATAGATGAGGAACTTTGGCGCGATAGCAAAATGCTTTTTCATTTATCGGCGCTGTCATTACAGAGCGCGCGTCATGAAAAACATCGGCAGCGACATTCCGGAAGATTAAAAAATTTGCCAAATATCAGTTTTCATATGGAGCTACAGTTGATTAATTCAGGCATTACGGATGAATTAATGCTGCGTAAGATTGGGGCCAAAGAAGCCTGGTTGAGGTTACGAAAAATAAATAAAGCGCTAACGGTGAATATTCTTTATTCCTTACAGGGGGCTATTGAAGGCGTCCATGCGGCCACGCTCCCGACGCAGCAGCGTCAGGAGCTTGAGACGTGGGCAACGGAACAAATGCGGGAGAGTGAGAGCTATTCGGGTTGAATCTCAACCTGTTGCTGTAGCCGGCAAATCTCTGGCAGCAGCGCCAGTAGCAGCCCGATTTGTTGAAGCACTAACGGCTCTTTGCTATCGGCACGAGGGTCAAGATGCTGTATCCGGGTTTGCAGGCTTGTTAACGCTTGCTGTACCCGCTGTTCATCGGCCGGTGAGTGGTGCAGCGCGTCATCAACATAACAAACGGCATCGTCCAGCAGCGCCAGGATATCTGGCGTTGTCAGCTTTTCCCTGTGCGCGCCCAGGGCGGAGATATAGCTGGTAAAAGTGTGGTTCAGGCATAACAACCGAAAAGCGGTTTCCCGCATTTGCGAGCCCGCTCTGGGTTCCGTTGATAAGTTTGATACAACGGATGCCAGCTCACCGTCCCTGCTGTGCGCCGCTCTTCGCGCAATACGATAGGCAAGACGGTTGTCGCGCCCCTGATGATATTGCTCGAGTATGGCATCTAAATATCGGCAGTTGGCATTGATTGCTTGTTCAAGTACTCGGGGCAGGTTGCGGAACTTCCAGTCTGGCCAAATAAAGCTGACTGCGGCCCAGGCGATAGCGCAGCCGATCAGCGTATCAAATATACGCGGTAGGGCGACTTCGAAACCTTCCCCCAGGAGGTTAAAGCACAGCAAAACCAGGAGGGTAATGAACATGGTCGCATGGGCGTACTGCACATTACGGAATGCGAAGAACAGCACGCCGGTCAGGACAATTAAAAGCAGCTGGCCTTCGACGGAAGGGACGAGAAGCAGTACCGGCAGGCCAATCGCTACGCCGATGAGCGTACCGATTATCCTTAGCGCCAGCCGGTGACGAGTGGCGTTATAGTTTGGCTGGCATACGAACAGGCTGGTCAGCAATATCCAGTAACCGTGGTTTAGTCCGGTTAACTGGATAAATGCATAACCTGCGCACAGGACTAATGACATTCGGACCGCATGGCGAAACAGAGCTGACTCTGGGGTCATATTATTGCGCAGGCGCAGCCAGATATCGCTGAAACTGCCAGGTTGATCGTCGGCTAACAGGTTTTCCGTATTGTGACTGGACTGTACAGTCGTCTGGACGGATTCAATTGTCGCCAGCTGGGCGTCAATGGCGCGTAAGTTATTAAGCAAAAATCCCAACGCCTTAATCTGTTCTGCCGGCGCGCCGCTGGCTTTTACGCGATCGAGCGCGGCGTCAAGATGCATAAAAGCGCGCTCAAAGTGAGTATCATGAAGGTAGGGTTCGCGTAGCAGGATAGAACGAGACAGTTTCTGGCAGGCCTGCGCCTGCATTGACAGCATACGCTGGAAGCGGAACATCACGTCACTGTAGCGAAAATGATCGCGCAGCGTTTGGTATTGAATATGCGATGAGCTTGCGCGTTCGTGGATGTCCTGCGCCACGAAGTAATATTGCAAGGTGCGACGCGTTCCGCGCTGCCCGCGATCGCCGCGCAGGCGAGTCAGCAGGGAAACTTTGGTCTGATTCAGCGTGGCCACAAGCTGGCCATTGGCTATCGCCAGGTCATACAGCGGAGCCTGGCTTTCATCTTCAATATCCGGATCGAACAGGCGCGATTTAAGCTCCAGATAGCGAGCTAACTGCTCGTAGCTGCGTGCCAGATTGTCCTGAAGAGGGCGGATAGGGAAAATCAGATGTCCGGAGAGGGTAAGTAAGTTGTACCACACCGCGCCAGCCAGCAAAAACAGCGGCTGAAGATACCAGTGGCTGTAAAGCGTAACGCCCAGCATGGTATAGATGGCGATTAACAAAGCACCAAAGGCGATGGTGGCATAGCGTTGGCCCAGGCCGCCGAGCAAAATAAAACCGATTGTTGAAACGGTTAATCCCGCCGCAAATAACCACGGCCAGGGAAAAAGGAGTTCCACTGAGGCTGAAGCAATAAAAAAGCACACGAGGGTAATGGCCAGATTACGCAGACGTCCTGTCAGGCGGTCATCAAGGTCGGTCAGCGCCGCTGCCACCACCCCGAGTGTTAGAGGAATCGTGAGTTTTACTTCGCCAAGCCACCAGGGAAATGCGGTCGTGCCGCAGAGTGCGATAAATATCCTGATGTTATATAACCAGGCACTGTTCCATGTATAGCGGCGTAGCAGGGGGGTGAGCATTTCTCTATTCCATTCAATTACTGAAAGCGGCGACGCGCATTGGCTTCACGCGCGGCGCGAGCGGTCTCGACGGAGACGACTCGTCGGCCTACTGGCCATAAAGCAATAGCGGCGATTTTAAAATTGGCGATGCCAACCGGGATGCCAATGATAGTCAGGCATTGGGCGATACCACAAAAGATATGCATCAGACACAGCCACCAGCCAAAGAAAATAAACCATAAAATATTCAATAGTGTCCCACCCGCGTTTAGCAGGCTATTCTTTCCCTGAGGATCGAGTTCGTCGACATGAACGGCCTCATTCCCATAGGGAAAAAGAGAGAGTTTTGTTATCTCCCAGCAGGAGCGGGTGAGAGGCAGGGTAAAGATCAGCACAATGCTGACCAGCGTCGCCAGAAGCCAGCCGAGCGTGGTGGCGAATCCGCCAAGGATAAAGTTTAAAATATTCAGAACGGTACGCATAAACCCTCTGCTTAATACGGTGGATAATAAGGCACGGCCATTGTAGCGTTTTTTACGCTGGAGCACCCGGTCGCTGGCGGTTAAACTTAAAAACATCCAAACTGATTGAAATTCGACATTATATGGAACTTAGAGCGACAACATTGGGCAAGCGTATGGCTCAGCATCCTTATGACAGGGTGCAACTTCTTAATGCCGGAGTAAAGGTTTCCGGTGATAGCCATGAATATCTTATACCTTTCAATCAGTTATTATCAATTCATTGCAAGCGTGGGCTGGTTTGGGGGGAGCTGGAGTTTACCCTACCGGGCGAGAAAGTTGTGCGTTTGCATGGTACCGAATGGAGTGAAACCCAGCGTTTTTACCATCATCTGAACACGCTCTGGCAGCAGTGGAGCGCGGAAATGAGCGATATCGCCGCTGATGTACTTCGCCAGCAGCTGGCGGAAGTGGCGCGTTCCAGCGCGGAAGGTAAATGGTTGACGCGTCAGCAGGTAAGCGATATTCAGCGCAAAATACGCCATGCGCTGAGCGGATTACCTGTGCCGACAGTCCGTCTCGATGCTTTTGATAACTGCCGCGAGCTATGGCGGCAATGCCAGGGTTGGTTGAGTAATACGGAAAAAGCCAGGCTCGAGCATAACCAAACTTTTACGGAATCCATGCTGGAGCAATACCGCGGATTTTTTGCCGCAGTGGAATCATCGCCGTTGAATCCGGCTCAGGCACGCGCAGTCGTAAACGGCGAGCGTTCGTTATTAGTTCTGGCAGGTGCCGGAAGCGGTAAAACTTCCGTGTTAGTGGCGCGCGCAGGCTGGTTATTGACCCGTGGCGAAGCGGCGGCTGAGCAAATTCTGCTACTGGCGTTTGGTCGGCAAGCCGCGCAGGAGATGGATGAGCGCATCCGCGAGCGCCTGGGCACTGAAGAGATCTCGGCGCGTACTTTTCACTCCCTTGCCCTGCACATTATCCAGCAGGGCAGTAAAAAAGCCCCGACGATCAGCAAGCTGGAGAGCGACAGCGCTGCACGGCAAAAACTTTTAGTACAGAGCTGGCAGCAGCAGTGCCAGGAGAAAAAAGCGCAGGCGAAAGGCTGGCGATTGTGGCTGGAGGAGGAAATGGGCTGGCAGATCCCTGAAGGGGATTTCTGGCAGGACAAAAAGCTGCAGCGTCGTGTTGCCAGCCGCCTTGACCGCTGGGTTAGCTTGATGCGTATGCATGGCGGATCGCAGGCTGAGATGATTGCCGGGGCCCCTGAAGAGGTACGCGACCTTTTTGGCAAGCGCGTTAAGCTGATGGCCCCTCTGCTAAAAGCGTGGAAAACGGCGTTAAAAGATGAAAACGCCGTCGATTTCTCCGGCCTGATTCATCAGGCGATCAATATTCTGGATAAAGGGCGGTTCGTCAGCCCGTGGAAGCATATTCTGGTGGATGAGTTTCAGGATATCTCCCCGCAGCGGGCATCCCTACTCGCCGCGTTACGTCGGCAAAACACGCAGACGACGCTGTTTGCCGTTGGCGATGACTGGCAGGCTATCTACCGTTTCAGCGGTGCTCAGCTCTCTTTAACAACGGCCTTTAATCACTATTTTGGCGAAGGGGATTGCTGTGCGCTGGATACGACGTACCGATTTAATAGCCGGATAGGCGAGATCGCAAACGGGTTTATCCAGCAAAATCCGCACCAGTTAACGAAACCACTAAACAGCCTGGTCGCAGGGGACAAAAAAGCGGTGACGTTATTGGCGGAGGACAAACTCGACGATCTGCTTGATAAAATGAGCGGCTATGTCAAACGAGAGCAGCGGATTTTATTGCTGGCGCGCTATCATCATTTGAAGCCGGCGGCGCTGGAGAAAGCCGCCACGCGCTGGCCACATCTGCAGCTCGATTTTATGACTATTCATGCCAGCAAAGGACAACAAGCTGATTACGTCATAATTCTTGGCCTTCAGGAGGGGGATGATGCGTTTCCTGCACCGGCGCGTGAGTCGATTATGGAGCAGGCGCTCTTACCGCAGCCGGAGGATTTTCCCGATGCCGAAGAGAGGCGTTTGCTGTATGTCGCCATCACCCGCGCCCGCCTGCGCGTATGGCTGTTGTTTAATAAAGAGCAACCTTCGCCGTTTGTTGAAATGCTAGAGGCGCTGGATGTCCCGGTAGCAAGAAAGCCATGATGGCTGGCGGCGTGGCCGCCAGCGGGGCTTATTTCAGACGCTCTGCAAGGTAGCGCTGATAATCAGGGATCAGGATATCAACGGGGTCGCTGAAGTGCGGGGACTGGATAATAAAGTCGGCGGTTGAGACATTGGTGGCGACGGGAATATTCCATACCGTCGCCAAACGTAATAACGCTTTAACATCCGGGTCGTGCGGCACGGCATTTAGCGGATCCCAGAAAAAAATCAATACATCGATTTTACCTTCTGAAATCAGCGCACCCACCTGCTGGTCGCCGCCCATGGGACCACTCAGCATCGCATGCACCTCCAGCCCGGTTGCGCGTGACACCAGATTTCCGGTCGTTCCTGTCGCCGAGAGCGTGTGTTGCGCCAGCAATGGCTGGTGGCGCTCGACCCACTTCATCAGCATATCTTTACAGTGATCGTGAGCAACCAGCGCAATATGCTTGCGTGCTGGCAAGGTACGTGTTGTTAGTTCCATCATTTCATTCCACATTTTGGCCTGTAGACAGATTACTGGAAGTCACTGTTGCTGCAAGCGTCGGGATGAAAAAATTTGACGCATCTGCAGGTCAGGACTCATGCGGGTTCATCCGGATTAGCATACACTTGGGCTAAATAGCAGGAGGATGATGATGAAAGAAAACGATATCGCAGGTATTTTGACCTCGACACGGACTATCGCCCTGGTGGGGGCAAGTGACAAACCTGACCGCCCAAGCTATCGGGTGATGAAGTATCTTCTGGAGCAGGGGTATCACGTCATTCCCGTTTCCCCTAAGGTTGCGGGTACCACGCTGCTGGGGCAAAAAGGGTATGCCACGCTTGCTGACGTGCCGGAAAAAGTGGATATGGTCGATGTTTTCCGTAACTCAGAAGCGGCCTGGGGCGTCGCCCAGGAGGCAGTGGCTATCGGTGCGAAAACGCTATGGCTACAGTTGGGGGTAATCAATGAACAGGCGGCTGTTCTCGCCCGAGACGCCGGTCTAAACGTGGTGATGGATCGCTGTCCGGCGATAGAGATCCCGCGATTAGGATTAGCCCGTTAAACTTAAAACCCCGCCTGGCGGGGTTTTTTATTGTCATCCCTAAACCACCTCCTAGGGAGGTGGTGATTGCTCCTGTAAGGCTATAGCCTGAAGAATGCCCATGTCGGAATATCTCTGCTTACTCACCACAAGTAAAAGGAGACAAACCGACATGGGACTTTACAGGAGTTCATCACATGTATATTGGCGTTGCAAATACCACATAGTCTGGACACCCAAGTACCGATTCAGGATCCTGAAAGATAAGCTGGGTAAGGAGCTGTACAGGACGATCTATATCCTCTGTGGAATAAAGGATTGTGAGGTTCTGGAGCTAAATGTTCAGCCCGATCATGTACATCTGGTCGTCATCATTCCACCAAAGATCTCGATATCAACTCTGATGGGCCATCTAAAAGGACGCAGTGCCATCAGGCTTTATAACCGTTTTCCACATATCAGGAAGAAGCTATGGGGGAATCATTTTTGGTCGCGAGGCTACTTTGTCGATACGGTGGGAGTGAATGAAGAAATTATCAGACGATATGTGAGGCATCAGGAGAAAACGGAACAAACGTATGAACAGCAGATGGAATTGCTGGAGTAATCAGCGGAAGGTGACAATAGCCCCCCTTACAGGGGGCATTCTCAAAAGCCACCTTCTCAGAAGGTGGTCTTTTACTATCAATATTGATTAAGTTATTTATGGTCAATATTTTAATTAAAACTACATCGAAACGTTTCTTTATTTTAAAATAAAACCCATTGTCTTTGTGGATTTAACAGACATTGTCCAGGTTTTATCTCCCTTATTACTTAAAATTTCCTCGCGAGGATAATTTATTTTTTATAAATAAACCATAGAAAATACATGGGGAATCCTTATAAAATATTTTAAAGTTTAAAAAAATAATTGTTTTTTCTCATGTCATTTATATGACTAATATCACAGATATTTTTCGGGTAGCGTTAAAATGGAGGTTTGGTGATATAAGAAATGTATTATCCATGATTTTATCTTCATTGTAATAACCGTGAGCAATCATTTTTCTTATGGTCTCTATTAACATCTCAAAATGTAAGTTTATTATTTTAAGTTATTGTAATTTGAGTAATTTAATTTATTACAGAATGTGATTTGATTATTTTGCTTTCACCTTGCGGGACTCCGTTAAGTGGTATATCTAATAAGATGCATAATTAAGAATTATCTCATACCTCTGACTGCGTCTTCATCTCAAGGGTGCAACCTGATGAAAAATATAAATGTGACAGTGAAAGAAACTGGTGCTGAATACACCGTCGATGGCAATCAAGTTAATCTCAATACGCAGTCAGTGGTTCTCCTGCACGTCAAGCGTGAGGATATTCGTTCATATACCCGACAAGGTAATGATCTTGTTCTAAAACTCCAAAACGGTGACACCGTTACAATTAAAAACTTTTTCGTTGTGGATGAGCATGGACAGCACAGTGATTTAGTTCTTATGGATGATGAGACCGGCGCGCTATGGTGGCTAGAAGGTGCGGGTACTGATGGGGCACACTATTCGCTGATTAGCGATCTTTCAGAAGTCATCGCGACCGGTGGCGCGGGACAAAGTATTGCCGGTTGGGTCATGGCTGGCGCGGCTTTGCTGGGTATTGCGGCAATGTTCGCCGGCACCTCAAACAAAGACCACCACTCTTCGGTTTCTGAAAGCGATTCTGATGCTGACAGTGATTCAGACTCCGACAGTGATACGGATGCTGACAGCGATAGCGACTCTGATTCAGACAGTGATTCTGATTCAGATAGTGATTCCGATTCTGACAGTGATTCCGACTCGGATTCAGATTCAGATAGTGATTCGGATGCTGACAGCGACGCGGATAGTGATTCTGATGCTGACAGTGACTCCGATACTGATACCGAGCTACCTACCGCGGCACAGAACATAGCGGTCATTGACAATGCGGGCCCCATCACCGGTGTGCTCCATTCTGGAGATGTCACTGACGATACGACCCCGGAGATTAAAGGGACAGCAGAGGCTGGGGCCACGATAACGATTTATGACGGCGATACCAAACTGGGTTCTGTCGTCGCGGATGAAAATGGCAACTGGAGCTTCACGTTACCGGAGCTGAGCGAGGGTTCCCATAGCCTGAGCGCGACGGTGACGGACAAAGCCGGCAACGTCAGCGAGCGTTCGCCGGCGTTTGAACTGACCATCGATACCACTGCGCCGGCAGCCAGCATTCCGCAGGTATCGGGGCCGACACGGTGGTTTACAACCTGCTGGCCGATGACAATACCGGCGGCAACGGCAGCGATACCTGGAAGGATTTCTCGGTTGCGCAAGGGGATCATATCGATGTGTCGGCGCTGCTGGTTGACTGGGATGGGAACAGCAGCAGTCTGGGCAACTATGTGACCCTGAGCTACGTTGGCAATAACACGGTGGTATCCATCGACCGCGACGGCGGGGCCGGTGACCATCAATCAACAACCTTAATTACGCTGGAAGGGGTGCATATCAATTCGCTCAACGAGCTGCTTGATACAAATAACTCCAACTAATCGGCGTTATAGCGAACGGCACACGGAAGTGCCGTCCAGATTATTTATTGCGGAGGAATGAATCGGGCAGCGATCCGGGAGATAGCAGACCGTTATTTAATAAAAATAATGATGCGGAAATTATTATATCCGTTTTTTCAGTGCGTGAATTCTGAAGGGTAAATTTGATGCGTCTATTTAAACAAAAAAGGAATGTCATAACCTGCGGCTATACCGCTCTCTTTATTGCTTTGAATCCGCCGTTTTCAGGTCATGCGGAAAATTCATACTTGATGCCGAATGATATTAGCAGCCAGCGTTTAACCGATAGCCAACAGGTCGCGGGGTACAATGAAGAGATTATTAATAGCCAGACCCGAATATCCGGCCCGCTGGATATTAAAAAAGCGGTAAAAAATGCGGTCAACTGGCATCCGGCGATTACCCAGGAGGTCAGCAAACTCCAGGAAATGGCGCAGAAAGTTGACGTGGCGAAAGCCAAATATTACCCGCAAATTAGTGCGGGTATGAATAATGGTTATAGTAATACTTATTCTGATGCCGGATATACGCCATCGCTGGTCGTCTCGGTATCGCAAATGCTTTACGACTTCGGCAAAGTGTCCAGTTCGGTCAGAGCCGCCGACTCCGGCGTGGCCCAGCAGCAGGCCACCGTCATGCTGAATATCGATCAGGTCGCTCACGACACCGCCGCGGCGGTAGTGCAGGTGCAGGGCTATCAAAAGCTGGTCGACATCGCTAAAGCGCAGGTCGATTCGCTTAAACAGATTGGCGATCTTATTCGCCAGCGCAACGATGCGGGGGCGTCATCGTTATCGGACGTTGTGCAGACCGATACCCGCGTGGAGGGCGCGCAATCTACGCTCCTGCAATATCAGGCGGCCCTTCAGCGCTGGAAAGCCACGCTCGCGACCTATATCGGCATCGGCGGCATTGCCACGGTGACGGATGACCTTCCGCAGGGGATGGACGCCGCCTGCGCGGTATCCAAAATCGATTACCGCTCTGTTCCGGCGGTATTAGCGGCGCTGGCCCAGGCCGGCCAGGCTCAGGCTCAGCTGGATAACGCCAACGCGCAAATGCTGCCGACGATTTCCCTTGAGCCGGAAGTCACCCATTACCTCAACGATAACTACGCCAACAGCGCGGTACTGAATAAAACGCAATACTCCGCCTGGGTGAAAGTGCAAATGCCCATCTATCAGGGCGGTGCGATGACCGCCTCACGCGACGCCGCCCAGCAAAGTCTGGCGGCGGCGAATGCGGCGATAAAAACCGCCCAGCTGGACGCCAGCCAGAAGCTGAACGCCTCTCGCGATGAAGCGGTTAATCTTGCCCAGTCGCTGGGGATTCAGAAACGTCAGCAGCAGCTGGGTGAGCAAACCCGGGCGCTGTATCAGGATCAGTATCTTCAGCTCGGCTCGCGGCCGCTGCTGGATCTGCTCAACGTCGATCAGGAAATTTACCAGGCCAGATTTAGCCAGGTCCTGACGGAATCACAACTGCGTTCGCTGGAGCTGGACTGCCTGTTCAGCACCGGCAAGATGCGCTCGGTGTTCGCGCTGGAAAAACAAAATATCCAGGGCGTGGAGATCCGCCCATGACCTCACAAAACGAACGCGCCGGGATACCGCATTTGCTCGATTGGTCTAATGCGATTGCTTTTATTGCCAACCACTATCGACAAAGCTTTTCTCCCGGCACGCTGCATGCCGCCGCCGAGTGGGCGACGCAGAAAACCCTGCCGGAGGCGCTCCGGCACCTGGCGCGCCACGCCGGGCTAAACTGCCAGTTTTTATCTCCGGGCGATGAGAAAATGTCGGCCTGGCGGCTACCGCTGGTCGTCCAGCTGCGCGACGGGCAAGTCGCCGTGCTCGAAAGCTTTGACGTTAATAACGCCGTCGGGGTGCGGTTTGTGAAGGAGCTCGCGCTGCTCAGCTACTGCCCGCTGGAAACCCTGCTGCCGGAAATTGAAAAGACCATTGCGTTTCGCCCGTCAGCGCCGGAAAGGGATATTCGCACCGAGAGCTACCTGGCCCGCTTTCAGCCGGACTGGCTGCGTAAAATTGTGCTGAAAGATATTCGCCCCTACCTGCACGTGATGCTGGCGTCTTTTGCCATAAACGTTCTTGCGCTGAGCGGTATTCTGTTTTCGATGCAGGTTTACGATCGGGTGATCCCGGCGCAGTCTTATCCCACTCTTTATGTCCTGTTCAGCGGCGTATTGCTGGCGGCGGTATTTGCTTTTGTGCTGAAAATTATGCGCGGGCACGTCACGGATCTGCTCGGCAAACGCGGGGATATTCGCGTTTCTGACCGGGTCTTCGGCCACGCGCTGCGCCTGAAAAACAGCGCGGTACCGCGCTCGACGGGGAGCTTTATTTCGCAAATCCGCGAGCTGGAGCAGGTGCGCGAAATGATGACCTCAACGATGATGACCATCGTGGCGGATTTACCGTTCTTTTTGCTGTTTCAGGTGGTGCTGTTTATCGTCTCGCCGTGGCTAAGCTGGATTGCGCCGGTGGCGACGATTCTGATGATCCTGCCCGGCCTGCTGCTGCAGCGCAAGCTCGCGGCGCTGGCCAATAAAAACCAGCATGAAAATACCTTGCGTAACGCCATTCTGGTGGAAAGCATTCAGGGGTTGCAGGACATCAAAATGATGCAGGCGGAAAGCCGCTTTTTGCATCAGTGGAATAGCTATATTGCCATTACCGCCGAGTCGGGGGTCAAAACGCGCAGGCTCACCCACGGCCTGGTCAGCTGGGGAATGTCGGTGCAAAACCTGCTCTATGCCACGGTGGTGGTGGTCGGCGCGCCGCTGGTGATTAATGGCGACATCACCACCGGGGCGATGGTGGCGGCATCAATGCTCTCGACCCGCATGGTGGCGCCGATGACCGCGCTGTGCGGCGTACTCGCTCGCTGGCAGCAGGTGAAAACGGCGAAGGCCAGCCTCGATAACCTGATGGCGCTGCCGGTCGAAGGGGGGCAGGACGAAACCCGGGTTCACCGCGCCGTGCTGCACGGCAACTACGAGTTCCGGCAGGCGGAATTCCGCTACGGCCTTAACGATGCCGCGATCCCGCTGCGTATCAACCAGTTATCCATAAAAGCCGGCGAGAGAATCGCCATCCTTGGGCGAATCGGCGCCGGTAAATCGACCCTGCTGCAGGCGATGATGGGCAACGTCGAGCTGGTTTCGGGCGAGCTGCGGCTGGATGATTTAAGCCTGCCGCAGATCGACCTCGCGGATATTCGCCGCAACGCCACCTTGCTGACCCAGGAGGCGCGGCTGTTCCACGGCACCCTGCGCGAGAACCTGATCCTCGGGCGACCGGCGGCGACGGATGATGAAATCTTCTCGGTGCTTACCCTGTGCGGCGCGCTGGAGTTTGTGCGCAAACTGCCCCTCGGTCTTGAACACGTCATTATGGAAGGCGGGCTGGGGCTTTCAGGCGGCCAGCGGCAGTCGCTGCTGCTGGCCAGGACGCTGCTGCGCGATCCGAACATTATCCTGCTCGATGAACCGACCTCGTTTTTCGACGAGCGAACGGAAAAGGCCTTTGTGGAACAGCTGGCGCAGTGGGCCGGCGAGCGAACGATGATCATCGCCACGCATAAAGCTGCGGTGCTTAATATCGTCGATCGGATCCTGGTTATCCAGGACGGGCAGCTGGCGCTGGATAAACCCAAAGCAACGGTTTTTGAGCAAGAGAAAGCCCGCGGGCAGGTGGTGAACATATGAGTAAAATCCCCCTGATGGCCGATCACGACCCGGTGGCGCTGCTGCCGGATAGCGAAGAAGACGAGGCGAAAATTGTTAAATCGCGGCGGCTGATTCTCCTGCTGGCCGTTATGCTGCTGGTGGGCGGCATCTGGGCATGGTTCGCGGTACTGGACGAAGTTTCAACCGGTACCGGGAAAGTGATCCCCAGCTCGCGGGAGCAGGTGATACAAACCCTCGACGGCGGTATTTTAACCGAGCTGAACGTACGGGAAGGCAGCAAGGTACAAGCCGGACAGGTTGTGGCGCGCCTCGATCCCACCCGCAGCGAATCTAACGTCGGCGAAAGCCAGGCGAAATATCGCGCCTCGCTGGCGGCGAGCATTCGCTTAACCGCCGAGGTGAACAATCAGCCGCTGGCGTTTCCCGACTCCCTGAAAGCCTGGCCCGCGCTGCTGGCGGAGGAGACGCGTCTGTACCATAGCCGCAAAGAGCAGCTGAGCAAATCGACGCGCCAGCTGGACGAGTCGTTAAAACTGGTGAATAGCGAACTGGCCATCACCGAAAGGCTGGCGAAAACCGGGGCGGCGAGCAATGTCGAAGTGCTGCGTCTTCGCCAGCAGGTCGCGGATATTAGTTTTAAAAAAATCGATCTCAATACCCGCTATTTTGTTGACGCGCGTGAGCAGCTGTCAAAAGCCAATGCCGACGTGGCCAGTCTGGCGGAAGTGATAAAGGGGCGCGCCGATTCGGTCACGCGCTTAACCGTTCGTTCGCCGGTGCAGGGGATCGTTAAAAATATTAAGGTCAATACGATTGGTGGGGTTATTGCGCCCAACGGCGAGCTGATGGAAATTGTTCCGGTCGATGGCCGGTTATTAATCGAAGCGCGGATTTCACCTCGTGATATTGCTTTTATTCATCCTGACCAGCAGGCGCTGGTGAAAATTACCGCCTATGATTATGCCATCTATGGCGCGCTGAACGGCGTGGTGGAAACCATATCGCCGGATACCACTCAGGATGAAGCTAAACCGGATGTTTACTACTATCGGGTGTTTATTCGCACTGACTATGATTACCTGGAAAATAAAAGCGGCAAGCGTTTTTTAATTGGCCCGGGAATGATTGCCACCGTTGATATTAAGACCGGCGAAAAAACGGTCATGGATTATCTGGTCAAACCGTTTAATCGGGCAAAAGAAGCCTTAAGGGAACGTTAATCAACGGGCGAGCTTCTTATCGGCTACGGGTCATGGCCGTTTGCGGTCCGCTAGCCCGGACAAGGAGCGTTGAGCGCCGCCTCCGGGGAGTGTGCCGGGCCGAGCCATCGGCGCAATATCTAAAATGGGTTTGTTTGCAGTCTCTGATAATAATTTTTAAACATTCAACGCATTCTTGAATAAACGGAGAGGGGAAGATGGCGCTAAGTGATTTACTGCAACAAGCCTGCTTTCAGGCGAAAAAATTAAAATCCACCGTATTGCCCTCTGACTATCCGGCATGGGTAATCTTCTTTAGCGTCAGCGATGGCCAATCACGCGCGCATATGCATATTTCTCGCGGTACCAGCTTCGATCTCGCGTGGCTGGCGGGGGCCAGGGCGCTGCAGGAGTGGCGTAAAAAACAGGACCGCGAACCGCAGTGGCTGCGGGTTGACGTCGTGGACAGCGTGGAAAAGCTCAGCTGGCAATCCCTCAATGAAAAATTCATGGTCACCAAGCGTAACTATTTTCGCTTTGGCCTCGCGTTTGACCCGCAGTTTAATTGCGCAATGCTCGAGCAGGAAATTGCCGGCAACGCGCTGCTCTACGATGGCGATAACGGCGTCGTGGCGCCGAATAGCGTCAATCTGGAAAACTACGCCCGGCGGCGGTTTAAACAGACGCTTAGCTGGCCGCAGGATCCGCAGCAGCCGCTCTGGCGCTTTAAAACTCAGGGGATCTTCTGCGATCGTTTTGGGACAAAAGTGATGGAACAGAGCGGGCGAGGTTCCGGCTATCGCGTTATCGGGGAAAACTGGCAGGACGAGTGCCTCGCCGAGGTGATTAAAAAAGGCACCGATTATCTGGCCCGTCAGGTAAAGCAAGACGGCCTCTACCATTACGGCTGGTTTCCCTGTTTCGACCGCCCGGTCCGATCCTATAACGCGCTGCGCCACGCCAGCTCCACCTATTCGCTGATTGAGGGCTGGGAAGCGACCCGTCAGCCGTCGGTTCGTCAGGCGATAGACCGCGCGATTGCGTACCTGGTTAACACGCTGATTGAAGTACGGACGCTGGACGATGGACGCGAGGCGGCGTTTCTCTGCGACGTGGGCGATGAGATCAAGCTCGGCGGTAACGCGGTAAGTATCCTGGCGCTGGTGAAATACACCGAAACGACCGGAGACCGGCAATATCTGCCGCTGATGGCGCAGCTGGCGACAGGCATCGCCTTTATGCAGGATCCGCTCAGCGGCCAGTTTGTTCACGTATTGAATAGCCACGATCTGTCGCTGAAAGCCAAATTCCGCATCATTTATTACGATGGCGAAGCGGCTTTTGCTCTTATGCGCCTGTACGGCCTGACTAAAGCGCCGCAGTGGCTGGAGATGGTGGAAAAAGCCTTCGCCTATTTCATTAAAAATAAGCACTGGCAGCACCATGACCACTGGCTGAGCTACTGCGTTAATGAGTTAACCCGCTTTCGCCCGGAAGAGAAGTACTTTCGCTTTGGCCTGAACAACGTGCGCGATCATCTTGATTTTGTGCTGCATCGCGTCACCACCTATCCCACGCTGCTGGAATTAATGATGGCGGCATCTGAGATGGTGACCCGTCTGGACGCCTCGCCCGAGCATCGCCATCTGCTGGCGGATTTTGACCAGCAGAAGTTCTGGCAGGCGCTGGAAGTTCGGGCGCGCTATTTGCTGAACGGCTTCTTCTGGCCTGAGCTGGCGATGTTTTTTAAAAATCCCGCACGGATCGTCAACAGCTTCTTTATTCGCCACCACAGCTACCGCGTGCGTATCGATGACGTCGAGCACTACCTTTCCGGCTTTATCGCCTATCAGAAATACCATTTAGCGGCAAAAAAGCCGCTGCTCCCGCAGGACGACGCGCCGCCGTCGAATAACGCGATCCCCGTTTTTCTGCTGGAGACGCTGCGCGACGTCGGCAACGGTATTGAGGTGGCGGCCATGCGGCGGGCGAAGCTCTTTACCGAACATTTGCGCACCGTGCCCTGGATAGTTACCGCGACGTGGAATCCCGAATTGTCCAGAGCGGTGCGGGCGCTGAAAGCGCGCGGCGCGCTGCCCGAAGAGGTGCCGGTTTATAACCTCTATGAGTGGCTCAGCGATTGCTTTGAGATGAACGCGATCGCTGCGCTGGCGCCGCTGGTGGGCAATATCGAGCTCAGGCATGCCGTCAATCCCGGCGCGGATGTCGCGGTGGGTAAACACAACTTCCTGCTGCGTCCGCAGGGGAGAATCATCGAAGACTATATTGATAGCGCCGGCAATATTCTGCTGCGCAAAAGCTTTGACGAGAAAAAGGGCAACGTGCAGCTAAGCCATCTTGAAATTGCCCTGGCGGGCGGTGAAGTCAAACGCTTTGCTCAGGAAGAGGCGTTTTATGCGTGGATGCTGGAAACCCGGCTGGCGGAAAAAGGGCGCTGGCATTTTATCGTCGATAAAAATAAAACGTGGAAAAGCTTCGTCTGCTCGCGGCCCGCACAGCGCATGGCGTGTACGCTGAGCGCGATTATTCACTCCCATCATCAGCTGTCTAACGGCGCGCTGAAAAGCTCCTACCGGCATATCCTCGAACAGCCGGAGCTTGTCGATCGGCTGATTGTCCTCACCGATGAGCAGTGGCAGGACCTGCAGCTGGAGGGTTTCCCGGCCGCGCGGATGGCGGTGATCCCCAATCATCTCGATAACGGCAATATTCCGGCGAACCCGCAGAAAGCGCCGTCGCAGACGGTCATTTATCTGGCACGCTACTCGGAAGAGAAGCAGCATGCCTTGCTGCTGAACGCCTTTCGTAAAGTGCTGACGGCGATCCCCGATGCGCAGCTGCACACCTACGGGGTCGGGCCGCTGCGGCGCAGCTTAAGCGCGCGGGTGGCGGAGTGGGGGCTGGAGAAGGCGATCCATATCAACGGTTTCACCTCCGACATCGCGCAGGCGCATAAAACGGCCTGCTGCACGGTACTTTGTTCGACTCAGGAGGGGCAGTCTCTCTCCGCCGTGGAGGCGATGGCCTACGGTACGCCGCTGATTAGCTTTGCCATTAAGTACGGCCCGCGCGACATCCTGCAGGACAGGGAGGCGGGGATTCTGGTGCCCTGCGGCGATGAGGAGGCCCTGGCGGCGGCGCTGATCGCCGTTATCTCCGACAAGTCGCTGCAGCAAAGTATGCAGCAGGCCGCGCTGCGCAACGCCCAGCGCTACTACGGCAGCGCTATCGCCGGACGCTGGGCGGCATGGCTGCAGACAAGCGAGCGTCAGTTGGATGCCGGCGCGGAGCGCGGAAACGGGCTGGAAAAAAAGCGTCCTCGGGCGGTTAACGTTGGCTAACCGTCAGCGCCTTTTTTATTCCCGCGGCCCTCAGGCGTGGCGATGAGACGAGTCATCGCACTCCTGCTGGCATCCTGCTGCTGTTCGCCGCTGCTGGCGCGCGATGTGGTGCAGGTTTCCCGCTGCGTTCCCGGCTCTTTGCTTCATGCGCATCGCCTGGAAAAAGCGCACATCGTGGATGACTTTCATATTTACTACAGCCTGCAGGGTAGGGACGCCCTGCAATATCCGCAGGATAGTACCGGCGACGGCGTGCCGGATGTCGTGAAAGACATTGCGAGCCAGCTCCAGGCTGCGAAATATCTCTATACCTCGCTGCTGGGCCTGCGCTCGCCGCTGCAGCAGAAAATTTATCGCCAGGCCCGACAGATCAACATCTACCTGCTGACGCTCCCCAAAGGTCACGGCCTGGCCTTCGATCGGGTGGCGGCAGAAACCATGGGTGACGGAACGGCGCTGCCCTGCGGCTTAAAAATTGTCCTTAACGCCGCGCTGCGGCCGGCGCGCAACATTACGCCAGCGCATGAATTATTCCATTTGTATCAATACGGCTACGGGGTTTTTAAACAGAAATGGTACCTGGAAGGTATGGCGCGCTGGATGGAAAATGCCTTCAGACCCGCGCAGGAAAGAGTCGTGCCTTCACCCGGGGAGGTTACCTGCGAGAGTAACGTTTCTCGCGGCTATAGCGCGGCCACCTTTTGGGCCAGCTATGCGCAGCAGGCGTTTGCCGCCACGCTAGTGCCGGATAACGCGCTGGCGTATCGCTATGTCGACGGCAGCCCGGTGTTTCAAACCCGGACGGTGCCCGGCGGCGCGATGCTGGCGCCTTTTTTTCAGCAGCTTGCGCTCAGCAGCCGGCGCATTTCTGGTGAAATGAAGCTGCCCAATATCCGCTGGAGTGAACAGCAGCAGCGCGACGGGCGGTACAGTCGCCTGATTTGCCAGGCGTTATCCGCGACGGCGCAGAATAAAAAATAAGCGGTATGCATACTCATTCTGCTGGCTGCGCGGGCCCGGATTTTGAATAAAGCCTGTTCATCTTTTCCGGCAGATCAATAATATCCGTCAGGATGCCGCGCGATAAATGGATATAGCCGTCACTCTTCAGCTTCGATAATACCCGCATGATGCCGCTGCGGGACAAAAAAGAGTGGTCCATAATATAATTCACGGCAGTGATGTTGTTTTTAATTACATTTGGTTCATCAATAAGTTCGAGAAGATGGCTACGTATAATTTCGTATGCGGAGAGTTGTGATATCGTCATGCAATGAGCATAGACTTTGGCCGAACTATAATCCTGCAGCATCGCCAGCGATTGCCAGAGATGATATTTGACGACCTGCTCATGAAAAAAACGTTGTGGAATCAAAAGTAAGCGCGATGTTTCTTTCGTTTTAACATACAGATGGCGGGTATATGCCAGCTGGCAGCTGGCGCCAAAAATAAACGGTGCGCTTTCAGCATTAAGGATCATCCCATCGCTTATGCGGTTTAACGCCACGCTCCCGTCGAATAAAATGAGGCACTGTCTTTCACCATTCCGCGTCAGGCTGATGTTGCGTTTTTTGCTAATGGTGCAGGGCGTATGCTCTTTAGCGATTATCTCAATCAATTTTTCAATATGATCGGTGGGTTTCACGACTTTGCTTAAAATTTCATCGCGGAGCAGCGAGTGATTATTCCTCTTCATTGTTACCCTTTTAAAACAATGAGTTGAAAATATTATTGAATGGATGTTGTACGCGTCTAATAATCAATAATATGCTTTCTGTTGGCAACTTATCGAACATTGCCAGGATTATTTTCCTGCTATAAATTACGATTTGTAATCTAAAACCTGTAATTCATATTAGTCAATATAAATTGATTTTTTTTATTGTTTTTTTAAGCCAGGTAGATCTTTTTTTGCGGCTGGTCTTTTTGCGCAAAAAGTCACGTTATTGCGCTTGAGGAATTTCTCGCTTCGTTTTTGATTTTTTAACGCGATAATAAGCGGAGTGAGTCAGGTAGGTATATGTGTTTATTAAATAAAAAAGCGCGGCGTTTATTTTTTATCCTATTTGCCGCATACGCGGCGGCAAGGAGGAGATGAAAATAGCCAACGGGGTTTTAAACCTGGCGGTATCCAGGCGTAAAACCCACAAATGACTAGTTGCGCAATCGAGGGGCCTGCAGCTGCTGGCGAATGGTTCTGGCCAGTTCGTCCAGCGACGGCTGTTCAGGATGTTCGTCGCTGGGCTCGCTGCTCAGCTGCGCTTCTGCGAGATAAGTGTGAATCGGCTGGCCATCATCGTCTTCCATCACCACATGATACCAGGGCGCAAGGCGCAGTTCGTCGTTAGCGGCGATTTCATCCTCTTCCGGCTCCGTGAGCGAGTACTCGGGATCGACATCGACGATCACGCCCAGGTAGCCCAAAAGCGTGTGGCGAACTTGTTGGCCGATACCGAATTTGCTGGCTATCATAAGCACCTCCTGGGAGACATGATTACCTGCTATATGCGGGCCGATTCTCCACTTTTCAAGTTACATGATGCGGCAAGCAAACCCTTTCAGATACAGCCCTTCGGGGTAGGTTGCTATCACCGGGTGGTCGGCAGCCTGGCGGAACTGTTCTATAAATTGTACATCACGTCCGGCATCCAGGGCGGCATCGGCAATGATTTTCTGAAATAAATCGGTGGTCATCAGGCCGGAGCAGGAGAAGGTCAGCAGGACGCCGCCGGGATTCAGGAGCTGAATCGCCAGCATGTTGATGTCCTTATAGCCGCGGCAGGCGCCCATCAGCTGGCTTTTGTTTTCAACAAACTTCGGTGGATCCATCACAATCACGTCAAACTTTTCGCCGGCGTCGCGATATTTCCGCAGCAGCTTGAAGACGTCGTCGCGGATGAACTCCGCTTTAGACAGATCCAGCTTGTTCAGCTCAACGTTCTGCTTTGCGACGTCCAGCGCCTCCTGCGAGGTGTCAACGCTGACAACCTGACGGCAGCCGCCCATCAGCGCGGAGATGGCAAAACCGCCGGTATAGGAGAAGCAGTTCAGCACGCGCTTATCGGCGACGTATCGACGGGTCGCCAGGCGGCTGTCGCGCTGGTCAAGGTAATAGCCGGTTTTGTGACCGCCCTGAATGTCTACCAGCAGCTGCATACCGTGCTCGGTAATCGGCAGCAGGGCAGGCGGCAGTTCGCCGACAACCGGCCCCTGCGCCAGCTCCAGCCCCTCTTTTTTACGCACCGCGACGTCGCTACGATCGTAGATAGCGCAGTTCGGAAACAGCGTTTGCAGCGCGCTGACAATCGACGCCCGCTGGTATTCGGCACCGGCGCTCAGCAGCTGCAGTACAAAAAAGTCGCCAAAACGATCGATGGTCACGCCCGGCAGGCCGTCGGACTCACCGGCTATCAGGCGATAGCTATCGAGCCCGTCGCGGGCCGCCAGCCACTCGCGCCAGGTTTGCGCCTGCTGCAGGCGACGTTCGAAAAAGGCGTTATCAATGGCTTCATTGCGATCGAAGCTCCAGACGCGGGCGCGGATCTGTGAAGACGGCGAATAGGCGCCGCGGGCCAGCCATTTTCCCTGAGAATCAACGATATCGATGGTCTCACCTGAACGGGCTTTACCTTCCATCCGGGCGACGGCGCCGGAGAAGATCCAAGGATGGCGACGCAGCAGGGATTTCTCGCGTCCTTTGGTTAACACTAAGCGGGGGAAAATGGAGTCTGTCATGGGGCTACCTTTAAGCAACGGGAATGTCGGCACCGAAAAAATGGCGCGTAGGTTAGCACAAGTGGCTGAGGCAAGCACCATTCCACCGGTATCGACAAGTGAGCGTTTCGGCACAAAACGCAGGCGCTTTGGCACAATAAAAAACATGCCGGGATCTTACAGTATTTCCTCACCTTACGGAGGAAAATACGATGAAAACAGGATTGAAGGTCGCAGCCGCGATGATGGTTATTATGAGTGGGACGGTGATTGCCGCGCCGTTTAGCGTCAGCAGCGCGGATATGCGCGACGGCCAGACGCTGGCGCAGACGCACTGGTTTGGCGGTTTTGGCTGCACCGGCGGCAATATCTCACCGCAGATCGCCTGGAAAAATGCTCCGGCGGGTACCCGCAGTTTCGCGGTGACCGCTTACGATCCGGATGCGCCGACCGGGAGCGGCTGGTGGCACTGGACGGTGGTGAATATTGCCCAACAGGTGACTGGCTTAGCCGCTGGCGCCGGAGACAAAAATAACGCTAAACTGCCCGCCGGGGCGATACAGGGGCGCAATGACTTTGGCTATGCGGGTTTTGGCGGCGCGTGTCCGCCCGCCGGAGATAAACCGCATCGCTACCGCTTTACGGTATGGGCGCTTGATACCCCGACGTTGCCCATTGATGGCGAGGCCAGCGGGGCGTTAGTCGGATTTATGTTACACAGCCACGCTATCGCCAGCGCGCAGTTAACGGCGCTGGCAGGAAGATAATAAAAAGGGCGGCATGATGCGGAACATCCATTTTCACCATAACGCGTTAACGGCGGCGGAAATCACTACCCGTCGTTTATGCAAACTGCACCGCGTCACGCTGTTCTCGCCCGCGATCTGCCGGGTAAACCGCGGCAGTAAGGTCATTGTGCAGGGTGCCAGCGAGATGCTGGCAACGCCGCAGCAGCTGATTATTTTGCCCGCCGAGGTTGAGCTCGAGGTGATTAATCAGCCGGAAAACGGGCTTTTTTGCTCCGACCTGCTCTCTCTCACGCCGGAACTGCTGGCGGATTTTAAGCACCGCTATATGAGCGAGCCGCAGACCGGTCGTCTGACGTCGCTTTGCGCGCCGCTGGCGCCGGAAATGTCGTTTATGTGGCAAAGCGTCCTGCGGGCGGTACGGGAGGGGCTCAGCGCCGAGCTGCAGCACCATCAGGCGATGGGATTGCTGCTGGCGCTGTATCAGGCTGGCTACGCCGGGCCGCTGCTCAACGAGCGGCGCGAGGACATAACCGGTCAGGTCAGGCAAATTATTATGCTGTCGCCTGCTGAAGCGTGGAGCGTGGCGAAAGTGGCTAAAATGCTCTTTCTTGGCGAATCGACGCTGCGCCGTCGTTTGCAGCAGGAGTCCCGGAGCTTCCGCCAGATCGTGGAAGAGGTCCGTATGGCCTACGCGCTGGGGCAATTACAGTCGACGTCGCGACCCATTGGCGACATCGCGCAAAGCAGCGGCTACCTGTCAGGCTCGCGCTTTAGCGCCCGTTTTCGTCAGCACTATGGATTATTACCTAAGCATGTACGCTGACGGAATTTGCTATCCTCTGTATTGAGTCATTGGCCGAAAAGGGGGGAACATGGCAACGGTTTGCACGATGGCGTGGGTATACGGCTCCGTTCAGGGCGTCGGGTTTCGCTATTCGACCCAGCGCGAGGCGCTGCAGCTGGGATTAACGGGATACGCGCGCAATCTCGACGACGGCGGCGTGGAGGTTCTGGCCTGCGGAGAACCGGACCAGGTGGAGAAACTTATTGCCTGGCTGAAGGCCGGTGGGCCGCGCAGCGCGCGGGTGGACAGGGTTCTGACCGAGCCCCATCAGCCCACCAGAGAGTGGCAGAAATTCGCCATTTTGTATTAGATGCATTTAACCGGTTTAGGCAGTCCGGCGATTTTTGTCGCCTGCTTAGCCGGGCCTTTCGGGAACAGGCGGTAGAGGTAGCGGCTGTTGCCTTTCTCTTCGCCAAACTTGTTCGCCATGGCCTTCACCAGCATACGAATCGCCGGTGAGGTGTTAAATTCCAGATAAAAGTCGCGCACAAAGCGCACCACTTCCCAATGCTCAACGGACAGGCTGATGCCCTCCTGCTCAGCGATAACGGCCGCCATCGCTTCGTTCCACAGGGTTGTGTCCTTCAGATAGCCTTCGCTATCGGTCTCTATTTCATTGCCTTCAAAGATAAACATGATTCTTCACATACCGCTGAAAATGGCGGCAGTGTAGCAAAAAATAAGGCCCCGCATAAGCGGGGCCTGAGTACAGACGGGGAGAGGATTAGTCTCTGCTGGCGAAGCCAAGGATGCTCAGCAGGCTGACGAAGATGTTGTACAGCGAGACGTACAGGCTAACGGTCGCGCGGATGTAGTTGGTTTCACCGCCGCGGATGATGTTGCTGGTCTCAAACAGAATGGCGCCTGAAGAGATCAGGATAAACACCGCGCTAATCGCCAGATGCAGAGCCGGCAGCTGCAGGAAAATGTTAGCAACCATACCGATAAGCACGACCACCACGCCCGCCATCAGCATTCCGCCGAGGAAGGACATATCTTTACGGGTGGTCAGCACGTAGGCCGAGCAGCAGAAGAACACCAGCGCGGTACCGCCCAGCGCCAGGCCAATCAGATCGCCCATACCCGCAGACAGGTAGGCGTTAAGCATTGGCCCCAGGATGTAGCCCAGAAAACCGGTAAAGGCGAACGCGGAAATGATACCCGTTGGCTTATTCGCGGTTTTATAGGTCAGGAACATCAGGCCGTACATACCGACCAGCGTCAGAATCAGACCCGGAGAAGGCAGCATCAGCACCGTGCTGGCCGTCGCCGTAATAGCGGAAAATGCCAGCGTCAGGCTAAGCAGGAAATAGGTGTTCCGCAGAACTTTGTGCGTGCTAAGTAGCGATGAACGGTCTCGCGACGATGTAATTATACGATCCATGAGTCACTCTCTTATGACAGATGTAATTAATAACGAAGCATAAAAAAAACAGGGCCTAAGCCCTAATGCTTTTACCCATCTTTACTCAAAGTCAGCGGGCTGAATGCAGCACATTATTCCAGGAAAATCGGGATAAGTGGCATTTTTATTTGTTCGCCTTCCGGAGTCAGATCGAAATCTGATAACTCACTGAAAAATATTGCGTTATAGCCATTCTGCGACTAACTCTGGAGAGGGTACTCACGAAGCGTAACAAAGGCAAGGGATATGAAAACACAAAAATATAATCACATCACACGCGTACTGGTGGCCGTCGGTCTGTTCTCCATGGTCATCCCGGCGCTGGCCGCTCAGGTACCGCCGGGAACGGCGTTGGCCGAAAAGCAAGAACTGGTCAGAAATAACGGCAGCGAACCGTCGTCGCTGGATCCGCATAAAGTGGAAAGCGACGTTGAAAACAACATTATCAGCGATCTTTTTGAAGGGCTGGTCAGCGTATCGCCAGCAGGAGAGATTGAGCCCCGGCTGGCGGAGAAGTGGGAGAATAAGGACAACACCGTCTGGACGTTCCACCTGCGTCCCGGTGTGACCTGGTCCGACGGTACGGCGATTACGGCGCAGGATATTGTCTGGAGCTGGCAGCGTCTGGTGTCGCCGCTCACGGCGTCGCCTTACGCGAGCTATCCCGGCAATATGCATATCGTCAACGGGGCGGAGATCGCGCAGGGGCAAAAAGCGCCCGAGACGCTGGGCGTCAAAGCGGTAGATGATGCCACCCTTGAGGTCACCTTAACTCAGCCGAATGCGGCGTTTTTGGCGATGCTGGCGCACCCGTCTTTGGTTCCGCTCGATAAAGTGCTGATATCGCGCTACGGCGACAAATGGACCAAACCGGAGCATATCGTAACCAGCGGGCCCTATAAGCTGTCGCAGTGGGTGGTGAATGAGCGCATTGTGGCCGAGCGCAATCCGCGCTACTGGGATAACGCGCATACGGTCATCAATAAGGTGACGTACCTGCCGATAAGCTTTGAAACCGCCGACGTCAACCGCTATAAGGCGGGAGAGATCGATATTGTGTATACGGTACCGATTAATCAGTTTGCCCAGCTCAAAAAAACCATGGGCGATCAGCTGGATGTTTCGCCGCAGCTGGCCACCTATTATTACGAATTCAACACCACCCGGCCGCCGTTTAACGACCCGCGCGTACGGCGGGCGCTGAATATGGCCCTCGATAAAGACATTATCGCGGAGAAGGTGCTGGGGCAGGGGCAGCGTCCGGCCTGGCTTATCAGCCAGCCTGACATCGGCGGGGTGAAGCTGCACAATCCCGAGTACGCCAGCTGGCCGCGCGAGAAGCGTATCGCCGAGGCGAAAAAGCTATTGAGCGAAGCCGGGTATAATGAGACCCATCCGCTGGTCTTTAATCTGCTCTATAACACGTCCGAATCTCACCAGCGAATTGCCATCGCCGCCAGCTCAATGTGGAAAAAGAACCTTGGCGTTGAGGCGAAGCTGCAAAACCAGGAGTGGAAGACCATGCTCGACGCCATGCATACGCATAATTTTGACGCCGTGCGCTACGCGTGGATAGCCGACTATGACGACGCCGCGACGTTTCTCAATAACTTCCGCACCGGCGACAGTGAAAATACCAGCCAGTACAGCAACCCGGCCTACGATGAGGCGCTGCGCAATGCGGCAAAAGCCTCTGACTCGACGGCACGGGGAAAGTTCTACCAGCAGGCGGAGGATCTGTTAGGTCAGGATGTCCCGGCCATTCCGGTCTATCACTACGTGCGCACCCATCTGGTCAAGCCATGGGTAGGGGGATTTACGCCGGATAAGCTGGGGTATTACTACACCAAAGATATGTACATCAAAAAACATTAACGCGAAGAGGGCGGCTTGCGCTGAAAATCTGCGCAAACTGCCTGAATTTCAGACGAATAACGCGTTTTTGTTTAATTTTAAGGCAGTTGAATAAATTGGTGCTTTACAGCCTGAACAGAGGTGTTTATAGTGCGCCTCATTGGAAGCGTGGCCGAGCGGTTGAAGGCACCGGTCTTGAAAACCGGCGACCCGAAAGGGTTCTAGAGTTCGAATCTCTACGCTTCCGCCAAATTATAAATAAAATCAATAGCTTGAAGAATGGTTTTGATTTTATAGTTCATAAAGTGATGTAAAAAAGCCCGTTTATACGGGCTTTTTTACATCTAAAGTCCGTCATTTGCTCAATAAATATCCTTTCACTAGCAATGCCCCCTTTTCAGGTAAGAGGCATTGTTGTAAGTCGATACCTATGGCAAAGATACTTTGTTATTCGTGCCCATCAGTATGCTACTTTGTGATGGTAAAAATTTCCCTTTATTTTCATCTCTTCCTTGTAATAATATTTTTGCATCATCTTTATTATAGTCACGAACGGCTTTAGCTGATAACTCACCGATAATAGTGTCAGATGAGCGTAGCCGGTTAATAATAAGAACACACTTTGTGTCATTAAAGTCGGACATCATGTTTTGATCTCCTTCGCTATCGCCAGCAACTAATATTGGTCCTGTATCTTTGTAATGTTGTTGTATAAATTTCTTTATGGTTTCAGTTTTACCTTTACCTTGCGTCTGGGGATAGTATGGATCGAGGCTGTGAGTCAATCTACCTTCTTTATCATATAAGGGATGCATTGCATAGACATGAGACTCAGGAACAGAAAAACCATATTTTCCTGTAGTAACGATGCTTTTTATCACATCTAAAGCAGAAGCGGAAATGACATAAACATCAACTCCTGCCTGCTGTAGGTTTTTATATAATGTCTGCATTTCTGGGATCAGCCTGAATCCGTTTTTCCATGTTACTGATACGATACCAGCTCGGCCTGCCATATCTGCTGGGCTTACCCATGTCACCTTTCCGATAGGCTGGTTATTTTGCCACTCAATAGTATCGTGCACTAAATCAGCTACTTCTTTTTTGGACATGCCAGAAAAAAGATACGTCACCCATGGATAAGATACTTCATGGTCGAATGACCCACCTATTGCATCATATAAATATCTCATTTTCACTATAAAATTCATATAATTAGAATTTTTTTTAATTTCATCAAGCGTTTTATTACCCGCAAATCCGCTGTAATTATTGTATAGCCATGTGTAGCTATCAATAATGTTTTGACCAATGAGGTTTATATTAACCGGTTGATGATTTTTATTATTATAATCCGAGTTAAAGTTTGAAGGCGGTATATCTTTGTAAATTATCTCTTTCAATATCTCAGGTTTCATAGAAAATTTAAGGTTTTCTAGTTGATAGATAAGCGTTGCCTCTTCGATATCCAGAAAAGCTGTTGTGTTGTCAAAATCAAAAACAGCATATAAAGAATGCGCTGGCTTCTGCTTTGCTTCTTGAATGAGCCTGTCAATTTTTCTTGAGTTGAACTCGTCCCAATTGCCGATAACTATTTGCTTTTTTTGGGGAATCGCAGTTTCTAAATTTTGTGACACTTGATTTGTGTTACTGGCACTGGCCGTTGTTCCATATACTCCAAAAAATGCGGATAGTAGTGCATATATTATTGTCATTTTCATGATTTATTCCTTTTTTAGGGTGCATTACCATCTGTAGCAAAAAGTAAAAGCTAGCTATATCAAAAATTGGCACCCTGATCATGAATGTGATGGTTATCATATTTTATGAATATATGAAAATGGTGAGGGAGTAAGCCAGAATTATCTACAGAGAAATGTTTAGTATGACAAGGTAGCAGGCCCAAAACAGTTCGAACTATCTCCGAGTGTTATTTTAATGTCACTTATCTATCTACGGCTAGTCCTGATGGTTCTTTTGCTTTCTTCGGCATCGTGCAAGCCTGTCATACAAACCCCGAGCTATTTAATCGCTCGGGTTTTTTTCTTATGTGCCGCTATTCTGTATGCCATTCGGTTGAGTAACCCGCTCTGGCCGTTTGAAGCTGACAGGTGCGGTTCCCTTCGCAAAGTCCCCCTCATGCGCAGTTGAGGGGGGGGGGCTCAGAAGATATTGATGCTGTAGCCGACGATAAACTTCACGTCGTTACGATCGGTTTTATAGTTGCTGTCTGTCGCCCGGAAGAGCGCCGGGAGCAGGGTAAAGGAGAGGCCTTTCGCCATGCCGTCCGCCACCAGATAGCGAGCGGAAAGATCGAACGACACCATGTTCCCGTCGTACTTTCTCGCCGAACCGGTTTTACTGACATCGCTAACCACGTGCCAGCCGTAGGTTCCGGCACCGCCCAGGGTTAACTCCGGTAGATTAAGATCGGCGAAGTTATAACTCACGCCAAAACGAACCGCGCGGGCGCCGGAAACGTTAAAGTCTTCCAGCTGCGACAGCGTCGGCTGATAATCACGCTTATCGGAGTTCGCCCACGGGGTTAAGCGGAAGTTGTAATCTCCGGTGTTCGGGGCGTAGTTCTGACTATAGCCAAGGGACCACACGGTGTTGTCGTGGCTCAGGTTAAAACCAACCCCCACATAATATTCCGTTGCAGGATCTTTAATTTTCGACAGTTCTTCAATGTAGCGCGCACCCTGGTAGAAGAGCTTACTCTGCAGGGAGACATCCTTTGTCAACGTATCGTGACGCTCTACCTGTGCCTGCCAGTTGCGACGGTAGCCTTTACCTTCGCCATAGCCCACGTCAAGCACGGTATTGCCAAAGTTATAGACTGCGCCCACCGTGTGAATGTAATCGATGATTGCACCGGCTTTAATGGTTTTGCCGTTGTCATCGAGTCCGGCGGCGTTGTTCTGGTGCCAGGCCGTGGTCATCGGTTTAAAATCACGGCTCCAGTCGTTCTTGAAGCGGTCGGCCCAGGCGTAGGTCAGCCTCAGTTTGTCGAGGGTCAGGGCACTGTCAAAGCCGCGAAAAGCGTGAGGGTTGAGGCCCCAGCTGCTTTTTACGGTACCGGAGTTAATGGGGGTATAGCCCGCGGCCAGCTTGAAGTTGGTGCCTGCATCGCCAAGGTTGAGCTTGAGTGCGGCAACCGACACGCTCATGTAGGACTTCTCGCACGGGCTGAACTTGCCCGGCTCGCCGCAATCGTAGTCGTAGTAAAGGATCTCCGACTGACCGACGGTATGCCCGAGCTTAATGTTGGCGTTGCCCCAGAAATCAAAGCCAATAACGTCCTGGTAATAGCCTGAAATATAGCTAATCGCCACGTTACCGGTCTGGTTCTGGATCCCGGCTGGACCCAGTCCGTATTTACCGGTCGCGGGGTCTTTTACAGCACGATGACGAATATATAGTGAGGTATTGAGATTTAATTTTCCTTCATCATAAAACGCTTTCTCAAACTGAGAAGGCGCTTCATAATCCGTTTCTTCTTCCGCAAAGGCATCTGCGGCAATAAAAAGAAACAGCGGTGTGCACAGAGAAACTCTGAGTCTATGACTTGTCATTATTATATACCTTATAAAACCATGTATTATAGGGCGAGGGGATGTACTGCTTATTTAAAACTCGTGTTATTTATGAGCTCCGGGATTTGCGCACCATATTTTTCGAGGAGATATTCATTATGTTGTGCGGAATTCGCAATGTTACCGCTCAAAAATACCGGCAGAGATTTATTTTCACTCCCCAGGTTCGCTATGATTTCCGCGAACAGGGTGTGCATAATAAACAGCCCGGTCATTGAGGAAACCGGCGCGAACGGCGTTGCATGCTCCGTAAGGGAAAGCACCGCATCACCGATTGGCACCTGGTTATCAATGGCGACATCCACGCAGTCCCGCAGCTTAAGGCCAGCCTTGTGCTTCGACGGCTGGGTCTCGGCATACAGAAAGCTGGTCAGCGCCAGGGTAAATGCCCCGTGCTGTTTTGCCCAGAGTGCTGCATCGACCGGAGCGGGGTTAATCCCGGAAGTTGAGATAACAATCAGCGCATCTTTACTGGTGATCGAGAATTTCGCCAGATGCTCAGCAATATAGTCATTCTGTTTTTCATAATATGATGAGGCCGCCGCCCCCTGATGTAACATTAAAGGTTCGATAAATATTGGCCGAACCGGGGCGATACCTCCGGCACGATAAAATACATCTTCAGCGAAAATATGTGAGTGGCCACAGCCGAAAATATAAATTACACCTCCCTGGTTAATGATTTTTGCCAGTTCCACGGCGGTGGAAGTGATTTTATGGCTTTGCTGTTGAGTAATGTCGTTAAGTTTTTTCTGGACGATATCTAAATAGCTCTGAATCATTGTCATAACCAGTATCCTGACCATTGTGGTTGGTAGACTCGGTATAACGCTTCCATATAGAAGTAATCTCCCCAGAGATTACATTCATCGATGCCTTTACCGAGGGCATAGGCGTAAACACCGTGTTTAAGTAAGCCTTCGCAGACATCATCATCGCGGGCAGACGCGCCGCGCATTAATGCCAGCAGACATTGACGCGCCAGTTTCTGGTAACCGGCATCCGGAAAGTGCTTATGCGCTTCCAGCAGGCCGCAGATCGCAATCGCCAGCGCGGAGCTGTCTTTCGGGGCGTCCGGATCTGCAGCCAGCAGCAGATCCCAGGCGGGAACGCCGTCCTCCGGCAGGTAGCGGAAGAAATACTCGCAGGCCTGCTGCCACCGTTCGTAGTGGTCGGTTTCGCCGGTGGCCGACCAGTGAAGCGGGATGCCGAGAATGGCCCACGCCTGGCCGCGGGCCCAGCAGGAGTTATCGCTGTAGCCCTGAAAGGTTTTCCCGTACGAAGGCGCACCGCTTGTCTGGTCAAAATAGAAGGTATGGAAAGTGGAGCCGTCTTCGCGAAAAATGTTGTTGATGACCGCCGCATAGTGGCGTTCAGCCACTTCCCGATAACGTGATTCACCGCTGATCTTTGCCGCCACGTGGAGCAGGGGAAGGTTAATCAATGAATCGATAATAAGCCGGTACTCCTGCGGGTCGTTAAGCGTCCCCCAGGCCTGGATAAAACCGGCGCTGTGGTGAAAACGGTTTACCAGCAGATCGGCCGCCGCCAGAATAAGCGGGGTTAGCGCTTCGCGCTCCGTCAGTTTCCAGTACGCGACTGCCGACAGGCTATAAAGGAAGCCGATATCGTGGTGATCGAGAACGTGGTGCGCCGCCAGGCGGGCTTTAAAACTCGCCACGTTGCGTTCAACGCCGTCCAGGTAGGCGCGATCGCCGCTGAACTCCCAGGCCATTGCCTGCATCCCGGTCCAGAATCCGTTGGTCCAGTCGTTATTCTCTTGCAGAACGTAGCGATTATGGATCGTGCAGGCTGAGGGGAATTTCTCGCCGTACAGACCCATGTTACGCGCGATGCGCCGCGCGCACGCCGTCAGCTCATCCCGACAGGTGTCGGGCGTGAGGGCAGGAAAGGGCAGCGGTGTGAGGCGATTCGACAGACTCTCTTTCATGATTTTTCCCTACAGCGTGAATACGCGCTCTTTGTACTGACTCATCAGCATGTCGTTGTATTCTTTACCGCCGGGCAGATTGATGCTGCGCATCACCGGCGGCGCGATACCTTGTTCCAGCAGCATCTCGATGCAGCGGATCACCACGTTATTGATGATGAAGGACGCAGACAGCGATGATACCGGACCGGTCATGATGTTGCCGTTATCCATACTTAGCGTGCAGTCACCGGACGGGCAGCCGTTATCGAGAGTGACATCGGCATAGTCGCGAATGCTCTCGCTCGTTGGCGTCGACTCATCGGCGTAGCGGGTGATAACCACCAGCTTCAGCCCCCTCTCTTTGACCTTGCGTGCCAGCTCAACGTGCAGCGGTTTAGTGCCGGAGTTGGAGATAATCACAAAGCAGTCTGACTCGCGCAGATCGAGCAGCCCGGAGAAGATGTCGCCAATCCCTTTCAGCGAATCAAACCAGCCGGTTGGCCCATAGAACTGGTCAATGGCTTTGGTGTTGACCAGGCCGCCCGCACGACCGGCCAGCTCAACCGCCGCGGCAAACGAGTGCCCGGAGCCAAAGCCGTGAATAATGCCGTTGGCTTTGACGCACTCGGCAAACAGCGCCGCCGCCTGCTCAACTTCAGCGCTCTGAGTAAGAAACACCTGATTCAGCGTCGCTAAAACATGCTGATAATACTGCTGCTGATGTGGTGACATCCCTTATCCCTTATCGGCTTTTAAAAACGTGGTGATACAGGCGTTCGGCTCTTCCGGCGTCATCTGCGCCGTCACCGCCACGCCTTTTTCCAGCAGCGCGTTGATGGCCGCGATCTCAGCATCGTTGACGCTGACCGAGCGTTTGATCTGGCGGCGATCGTCTTTGTTGGACATATTGCCGATATTGAGCTGGGGGAGGGCAATCCCGGCGTTCATCAGCTTCAGCGCCAGCTCCGGGGTCTTCAGCAGGATCAGTACGCGCTGACCGTCGTAATTTCCGGCGAGGATATTGGCGCTGGCTTTCTCAAAAGAGAGAATAGAGGTGTTGCAGCCTTCCGGGGCTGCACTGCGCAGCAGCATTTTCTCTACGTCGTTTGCAGCTACGGCGTCGTCAATCACCATAATACGGTTGGCGTTGAAGTAGCTTACCCAGCGGGTGGCCACCTGGCCGTGGATCAGCCGGTCATCGACACGAATATGCACAATACCTTTCATGATAAGTTCCTTAAATCAATGTGTTACTTAACCGAGAATATTCAGGTTGTAGCCGATAATACCTAAAGCAATCAGGACAAAAATGACCCGAGTCGAGTTCATCTTTTTGAGCCCCAGCAGCCACCAGGTGAACCCCACAACCAGCAGCGGAATAAGCCCGGGCATAATCTGGTCGGCAATGCTCTGCAGCTTGAGCGACACTTCGCCGTAGCTGAATTCGAAATTAAGATTCGCCTTCACCACCGAGGGGATAAGCGCCCCGATAACCGTCAGCCCGAGAATATTGGCTGCGCGGGTAATTTTGTTGAGGCTATTGGTCAAAGACCCCAGCAGGTTGACCCCTTCCTGATACCCTTTGCTGATGCTAAAGCGCATAAACAGCATGCGAACCAGGGCGAACAGTAGCCAGAGAACAAGCCCCACCGGGTTGCCCTGCAGCGCGAGGTACGAAGCGACAGAACCGATAATGGTGGTCGGAATAACAAAGAACAGCGTATCTCCGATGCCCGCCAGCGGCCCCATCAGACCGGTTTTGATCCCGGCAACCGCATCTTTGCCCGCAAGCCCGGTTTGCTCTTCCAGGGCGATGTTCACCCCGAGGATCCCCGGCGCCATGGTGTTGTTGGTATTAAAGAACTGGCTGTGTACCTTCGCCGCGTCCTTCTGCTCTTCGGGTTTTGCGTACTTTTTCTCAAGGAACGGATAGATGCTGTACAGATAGCCCAGACCCTGCATTTTTTCGTAGTTCCAGCCTGACTGACCGAACAGGAACCAGCGCCAGAACACGCGTTTTAATACTTTATTCATCGCCCATTGCTCCATTTGCCGGGGATTCGGTAGTTTGCGTTACCTGTTTTTCTGAGTTGAAGACGTAAAGCGCAATTGCCAGACCCAGCAGCGCGGCGCCCAGCACCGGCACTTTCAGATAGGCCGCCAGGAAAAAGCCCAGAATCAGAAACGAGATGTTCTTCTTAATCGGTAAATAGCGCAGCAGGATGGAGATACCCAGCGCAGGCAGTAGGCCACCGGCGACTTTAAGACCGTTCATGATGGACGCGGGGATCCAGGTCACGACGTCATTAACAAAGGTTGCCCCGAGGATCAGCGCCAACAGCACCGGCAGCATACGCGAGAGCGAAATAGGCACCTGGCCCAGCAGGTTCATCCTGGCCGCCGCCTTCACCTGACCCTCTTCAATCAGCCTGTCGGCCTTATGATGGATAAAGGTGTTGCTGAAGCGGGCGAGGATATCCAGCTGTACCATTAAGAGACCAATCGGCACCGCAATGGTGGCGCCAAACGCCGCGCCCTGGCCGCTGATGATCGCGAAAGTGGTACCCAGCACCGCACCGGTCATGTAGTCCGGGATCGACGCGCCGCCGAAGTTGCCCACGCCCAGTACCAGCAGGTTCAGGGTGCCGCCGACGATAAGCCCGGTGGTCATATCGCCCATAATGAGGCCGGCAAAAAAGCCCGCCATGCTCGGTTTCACTAACCCAAGCGTCGTGTTGTTGCCGTCGTATATCGCCAGCCCTGAATAAAGCGTCAGTAACGCTATCTGCCAGACCGCAATGTGCTCCATTTTTTACTCGTCTCCGTCGTCTGTGTGGGCGGCAAGCGCTGCCTGCTGTAAATGGTAAATACCATCACGCGCCGTAGTTATTATTTCATTCAGCGAGGCTGGCGAGTGACTTTCATCAATTGCCATGGCCATTTCCAGAATTAAATTTAAATTCATCCCAGAGAGCAGGGTGATATTATTCCATAGGTTGTTAGTGACAATAATCTCCATTGCGGAGTTATACGGCGAACCACTTTTTAAATCAGAGAGGATAATAATTTTGGATTTTGCTGCGCTAAGGATGGTGATTTTATCGAGAAGTTCCTGTTTAAATACTGCTATCCCTTTCTCACCATCCAGTTCAACTACATGAAGGTTTGGCTGCGCTCCGAGTATTAATTCTGTGGCCTGTCTGGCACCGCTGGCGAAACCCCCATGTGAGATTAATAATAATTGGTTCATCCTGCCCCCTTATCTGGCGTTCTTATTTCAATATAAAATGATTCTAACCGTTTCCAGGTCTCAATATATTCAATCACCTGACCTTGCTCGTCGTGGGTATAGCGTTTCATCATGATAACGGGCTGGTGAGCCGTGAGCTCAAGGTGCCGCAGGACTTCTGGCGCAGCATCGGTCAGGGCGCAGATGGTCTGCCGATAGGGCATGGTGTACATATCAAGACCATTGTTAACCTTAAAAGCCTCATAAATAGAGCTGAGTGCCGAATTCTTAATCGTCAATTGACTGGCGAAGTAGCGGGCCGGAATATGCGAAATCTGTAATGCATAAGGTTTGTTATTATCAAACTTTAAGCGCGCAATACGATAATATCTTTCATCATCATTTAACCCGAGCTTTTCTTTAATACACGGATCGTTTTCCAGTTCACAGGCGATAATTTTAACCGACTGCATGCCTTTTAAATCGTTATCTGATTCTGAGAAAATAATGTTCTCATTACGTTTGGCTTTCGAAACAAAAGTGCCTTTACCCTGATAGCGAATCAGGTAGCCTTCATTCACCATTTCGTGAATAGCGCGAATAACCGTGGCGGAACTGACGGAGTAACGCTCTTTTAATTCCGACTCACTGTAGAATTTTTCCCCGGGTTTAAAAGTGCCGTTTCTTATTTCATCTAACAGTGCTGCCTTTATCACCTGGTATTTCGTTGACTGTGCAGTTGCTTTCATTGTTTCGCCAGTTTCTGTTTACATTTATTTTATTTCGTAGGCTTACGATACCCGTACCCGATTGTCCGATCAACCTCCCAACCCAACTTAACCGGTTAACCTGTTAAGTTATTTCCTGGACTGTGATGCATTTCGCAATTTCGCCCCGACGGAGGGGGCAGGGGCGAGGAATTTTTGCCGCAGCGGCCGGGCGTGAACGCAAACTGATTGCCGCGCTATTGCGCTGGCGAGCTGAGAAAACGGAGCGCCCGCATTCAACAACCCCGGCCAGTACATCGCGCGGGGTTTTCTTTTTACAGGGCGCCAATGTGGTGCTTGCGTGCCCTAACGCAGCTGCGCGCAGGCTTCGGCAATCCGCTGACAGGCCTGCGTCAGCAGTCCATCTTCTACCGCGTAGGCAATACGTAAATACCCCGGCATGCCGAACGCGGACCCGTGTAACACGGCCACCTGAGTGTGTTCTAACAGCCAGTTCGCCAGCCCACTGTCGTCGCGGAGGGTTTCGCCGGTGGGCGTCACTCGCCCAATGAGCCGCTGGCAGTTGGCAAACACATAGAATGCGCCCTGGGGGATGCCAGCGCTCAGGCCCTCGGTAGCGGCTATCATCCCCAGCACCTGCTGACGGCGTTTATCCAGCGTGTGCAGCCAGCCGTCTAAGAAGTCCGCCGAATGGTTAAGGGCTACGACCGCCGCAGCCTGCGAAATCGCGCTGGGGTTGGAGGTGCTTTGTGATTGCAGGATCTGCATGGCGGCAATGAGCCACTGCGGCCCGCCCGCATAGCCCAGACGCCAGCCGGTCATGGCGTGGCTTTTGGACACGCCGTTCACCGTCAGCGTGCGCGAAACCAGCTGCGGCGCGGCCTGAGCAAACGTGGTGAACGGGGTATTGTCGTAACGCAGCGGCTCATAAATGTCGTCGGCCATCACCAGCACCTGCGGGTAGGCCGCCAGCACGTCTGCCAGCGCGCGCAGCTCCCGTTCGCTGTAAATCGCCCCGGTCGGGTTGCCCGGCGAATTGAGGATCAACCAGCGCGTTGACGGGGTGAGGGCGGCGGCCAGTTGTTCCGGCGTCAGCTTCCAGCCGTGTTGTTCATCGCAGGGCACAATCACCGGTTCGCCGTCGGCCAGAGAGACCATATCCGGGTAAGAGACCCAGTAGGGCGCGGGAATAATCACCTGCTGCCCGGCGTCCAGGGTTGCCAGAAAGGCGTTGAAAATAAGCTGCTTGGCGCCGCTCCCGGCGATGATCTCTTCCGGACGGTAGCGCAGCTGATTGTCGCGAGCGAACTTGGCGGCAATGGCCGCCTTGAGCGCTGCGGTGCCGGAAACGGCGGTATACTTAGTCTGGTGATGCACGATAGCTTCAATGCCCGCATAGCTAATATGGGGCGGGGTAGCAAAATCCAGTTCCCCTTCGCCCAGGTTGATAACCTGCTTGCCTGCGGCTTCCAGTACCCGTACCTGGTCAGAAATGGCCGCGGTCGGAGAAGGCCGTACGGATTGCATACGACGGGCGATTTGACTGTTATTCATAAATCCTCTTTTGTATCTAATGATTCAATTAATACAATTAGGTACCCAACATCAGCAGGAAACTCGCCGTGTCACCGATCTTTATTCTCGATAACAGCTCCGCGCCCGCCCGCTACGGGATTACCGCCAGCCTGTGGGCCAATCGTCTTGGGTTGCCCCTCTGGAGCCTTCGCCCCGACTTCGCCGGGGATGTACCCGATAGCCACCAGCACGTCATTCGTGCAGGGTACTGCGTGACCAGCGGCCTCTGGCGCAGCGATACGCTGCGTGAAGAGGTGCGCGATATCGCCCGCCTGCCGTCATCAGACGCCGTCATTGTGCTGGCGTCCTCGCAGGCGCCGCTTATCGCCGACCTGCCGGGTCAGCGGCTTTACAGCGACGAAAGCCGCCACCGTCTGACGCTCAGCGATGGGCAACACACGCTGTTAGATCTCACCGCCGACCGCTATGGCCGCTGGGATAGCGGCGTGTCGTCGTCTGCCGGCGGGTCCTTGCGCATCGCGCTGATTGGCCGCGAGGCGGACCACCGTCTGGTCTATCCCGCCACGCTCGGCTCGCTGGGCGATGCCGCGGCGTCGCTGGGGCTGAACCTGGAGGTCCATTTCTTTGCGCCGGTCAGCCTGTCCACGGGATTACACGAGCTTCAGGCCTTCCAGGGCGTGGTGCTGCCAGGCGGTTCCTCGATGGCGGCGGTCAACGGACAAATCCGCGTGGCGGAAGAGACCCTGGCCCGCGGGCAGCCAACGCTGGGGCTGTGCCTGGGAATGCAGAGCATGATGACCGCAGCCGTGCGCCGTAGCCCGGGTTTCGAATCGGCCATTCCCGCGGAAGTCGCCCCCGATGAAGCCCTGCACAGCTTTGTTCCCTTTGCCGATGGCCGTCATCGCTGCGGCGTATTCCCTTTTTCCTCCGGGCTTATCCCCGGCGATATCCGCGAAATGCACTACAACCATCGCTACTGCTTTAACCCCGAGTTATTGCCGGCGCTGTCTCCCGGCGGGGTCAGCGTGAGCGCGCAAAGCGACGGTATCGTGGAAGCCGTTTCCCAGCCTGAGCTGCCGTTCTGGCACGGGGTTCAGGGGCATCCGGAACTGATGTCCCGCCCGGATGCGCCCCATCCGCTGTTCGTCGCGTTCCTACAGGCGGCGCTTAACGCGCCAGCGTAACCCCGCTGCGATGGTCGCTGGCAAGCTCCTGCATTACGCGGGTCAGCTCTGCCAGCGCCGCGTCGCCGATCGGTTTTAACGGTGCGCGTACGGTGCCGCCGTTAAAGCCGCGCAGCGCCATCGCCGCTTTCACCAGCTGCGGCTGACCGTGTTTGCGCGCCAGCGCCCGATACGCGTACCACAGCTGATGCAAATCGCGGGCGGTGGCGGCGTCGCCCCGTTCTACGGCGCGGAAGGTATTGACGATCAGCTCCGGCAGCGCGCCGCTGTTGGTCGTGCTGACGCCGTCAAACCCGGCCATCATCGGCCCGAGGAAAGCCAGATCGGAGGCGCAGAACAAACGCAGACGCCCGCGCAGGCGGTTGGCAATCTGATCGATGGCGGTAGGGTTGAGATCGCCCTGTTTGATGCCGACCACGTTCGGGATCTCTGCCAGCCGTTCCAGCAGCGCCGGGGAGAGGGTGATGCCGATGCCCGGCGCGTTGTACACCAGAATGCCGGTTTTGGATAACGGCGCCATCTCATTGAAGTAGCTGACGATCTGTTCGTCAGTGATTTCGCTAACAAAGGGGGCGGTGACCATCGGCAGCCCGCCCAGCTCGCTTGCCAGCTGGGTCAGCTCGCGGGCGTCGCGCGGGTCGGAACTGGCGCTGCACAGCATCACCGCCACGCGGTCGTCCACGCAGCCCATCACCTCATGAAACAGCTCGCGGCGTTCTTCGACGGTCATTACCGGAAACTCACCGTAGGTGCCGCCAATCAGCAGGCCGTCATAGCCCAGATCAATCACGCGTTCGATATTTTCACGCAGCGCCGGGAAGTCGATCGCGCCGCTGGCGGTGAACGGGGTGACGGTGATGTTGAAAATGCCGCGCAGGCGTTCACGGCACTCGTTGATATCTTTCATCTTTCTTTCCTTACAGCAGCGTTAATGGGCGAGCCAGGGAACCCAGCTGGCGATATCCGGTTTCAGTCACCACCACGGTTTCGCTGACGCCGACGGTGAATTGACCGTAGATACGCAGGGCCGGCGGGATGTGGAAGGTCATGCCAGGCTGCAGCTCGGTGGTGACGCCGCTGTACAGGCTGAGAATGCCGCCTTCGCCCCAGTCCGGCGCGAAGGCGATACCGATGGAGTAACCGGTGCGTTTTTTGAAGTTTTCGGTGAATCCGGCGCGGTCGATCACCTTCTGGCAGGCCAGGTGCGGCGCTTCGCAGGTGGCGCCCGGACGAATGGCGTCAAGGGCGGCCTGCAGGGCTTCCTGACAAACTTTTTCCATTTCGATGGCGATAGCGGGCGGACGGCCCAGCCAGGCGGAGCGCATCATCGCGGCGTGGTAGCGATCGTGGGCGGCGGACATCTCCAGAAAGACCGGGTCGTTATCCTGCATCACCCGACGTCGCCACGTGCCGTGCGGCACGCCGCTGCGTGGGCCGGTAGAAACCAGCGGTTCCATGCCGACATACTCGGAACCGGCGGCAATAGCGGCCCCCATCATCGCGGAGACCAGCGCGTTTTCGTCCGCGCCGCTGCCAATCGCCGCCATCCCGGCGCGCATGCCCGCATCCACATAGCGCGCCGCGAGGGCGATTTTTTCCACCTCCGCCGCCGATTTCACCGCGCGCAGCGGTTCGATGACGCCCGCGGTATCGGCGATGGTGCCGAGCTTCGCCTGCAGGGCTTCATAGACGGCAATCGGCAGGAACCAGCCGCGTTTGTCCAGCCCAATGCGTTTGTTGAGCCAGCCGCGCTGTTGCAGCATGCCCACCAGAAAATCCACCGGGTTATCGCCATCCTGGTAGATGGCGGCGTCTGAAATAAAGGTGTTGGCGATAAAGTTAAAGTATTCGAGCTGGCGAATCACAAAGACCGGATCCCCTTCTACCGGCAGCAGCAGCGCCTGAAAGGTGTAATAGCCCGGCGTTTGCTGACCGGTAAGCCAGAAAATGTTTTCCGGGCCGGTCACGATCATTACGTCCACGCCCGCGCGGCTTAAGCGTTCGCGGGTACGCTGAATGCGCTGCGCATATTCGTCGGCGCGAAAGGCGGACTCGCTGCCCTGAATCACATTGTTAACATCTTGCATCATTAAACTCCTGGAGTAAGTTGGCCCGCGCGGCATCGAACTGCACGCCCAGACCGGGAGAGTCGTTAACGGCGACCATGCCATTGCGGTATTCCAGCCCGCTGACGGGATCGTCGGTTAATCCATCGGCGCCATACAGTTCGGCGAATGCCGGTTGCACCACGCGGCACAGCTGGAGCGCGGCGGCGGTGGCGGCATGGCCTTCATTCATCTGGCCAATCATGAACGGCACGTCGGCGAGTCGCAGACGGCCGGCGGCGGCAAGCGTCGGAGCAAGTCCCCCCAGTTTCACCAGCTTGAGATGCCCCCACAGCGCACCTTTGGCGGCGATAAGCCGGGTGATGGCCGCCTCGCTGTTGAGGCTTTCGTCGAGCATGATCGGGATGCCGTAGCCGTACAGTTCAGCAAGCTGGCTATCGTTTGCCGGGCTTAACGGCTGTTCGATATAGCTGAGATTCAGCTCGCGCAGATAAGGGAACGCCGCGTGAGCCTGCGCCAGCGACCACTGGCCGTTCACGTCAATCGCCAGCGAAATCTGCTGACCAAACCGCAGCCTCAGCTTTTGCAGGCGGGCCAGGTCGGTGGCGAAATCCGCTATCCCCGTGCGTAACTTCAGCTGGGTAAAACCGCGATCGACATAGCGCTGCGCCTGCGCCAGCATCTCTGCTTCGCTGCCCCAGAACAGCGTCTGATTGGTGTGCCAGGCGGGCAGGCCAGCTGGCGCCCCCAGCCAGGCGGCGACGCTGACCCCGTTCTGACGCGCCATTAAATCGTGCAACGCCATATCCAGCGCCATGCGCGACGGCGGCAGCAGCGTGCGGTCCTCCTCGTGCAGCGCGGCAAGTTGCGCCGCGGGCTCCTGGCGCCAGTCCCAACCGTTGAGGCGCTGAAGCAGGTTATTCAGCACCTGCTCTTCGCGGTAGCCGTGCAGGTAGCGAATGTTGAGACGCACTTCGCCAATCCCCGTCACGCCACGGTCTTCCAGGCGCAACCAGAGGGTGTCGAGCGCCGTCACCGGGCCGGAGGCGGCGGTATGCAGCGTCACGCCGGCGTAATGCAGGTCTCCCCGAAAGAGCTGCGCTTTCATAAATCGGACGCCGGCGGCAGCATGGCGAGCGCAATATCGAGATAGATATCTGCCGCGGCGATAAATTCATCGACGGGGACGAATTCATCGGGCTTGTGGGCCACGGACAGCGAGCCGGGGCCAATCACCACGCCCTTTGCGCCCAGCGAACGGAAATGCACCAGGTCGCAGCCGCCCTGAAAACCAAACGGGCCGGGCTCGCTCTGTCCGTGACGGCGGCAGGCGGCAAGGCTTTGCTCGACAATGGCTTCGCTGCTGTCGGTTTGCGTCGCGCCGCCGGTGGTGGGCTGCCAGGCGATAATTTCCGCTTCCACGTTTGCCTGCGCGTACGCGTGGTCGAGCAGCTGTTGCAGTTCGGCTTTAACAACCTCTTCGTCTTCCCCCGGTACCATGCGGCGATCGAGCAGCAGCTCGCAGCTGTCTGGCACCACGTTGTCCGCATGGCCGCCGTGGATGCGGGTCACCGTCAGGCTGGCGTTGCCGACCAGATCGTGGCAGCGGCAACGCACCTGCTGGTGGTGGGCCTCTTCGATCAGCCCTAAAAGGCGCGCGGACTGGTAAATGGCGTTAACCCCCAGCTCCGGCGTGCCGGAGTGCGCGGTGACGCCTTTTACCCGCACGCGAGGACGCAAGCTGCCTTTGTGAGCCGAGAAGGTCGCATTCGATGTCGGCTCGCCAATCACCGCGAAATCAATCGCCGGCGGGGTGTCGCGTACGTAGAATTTCGCCCCTTCGCTGGCGACCTCTTCATCGGCGGTGAACACGCCCATCAAGGTGCCGGACCAGCGCTGACGGTTGGCGGCCAGCAGACGCAGGGCTTCAACCATCGCCACCAGCGGGCCTTTGGCATCGCAGGCGCCGCGCCCGTACAGGCGGCCATCGCGTTCGCTGAGGGTGAAGGGATCGCTCGCCCAGCCGCTGCCCGCCGGAACGGTGTCAATATGGGTGTTGAAGGCGAAGCACGGTCCCGGTCCATTGTGCAGGACGGCGATAACGTTGGTCCGCCCCGGCGCGTATTCGCTAAAGGAGAGATCGAACCCGGCGGTCAGCAGCCAGCCTTCCAGACATTCGGCGGCTTCACGCTCATGGCCCGGTGGATTTTCCGTATTGATGGCAACCAGCGTCGCTAAATCCTTTTTCATTCGTGCGCTGTCAACCTGGTAACTGGACATAGGAACTCCGTGATTAATGTAATATTTGCGTCAGGAAGCGCTGCGCGCGCTCGCTGACGTGGCCGGCGAAGAAATCACCGGTGCTGGCGCGATCGATAATTTCGCCGTCTTCCATAAAAAGAATGTTGTTGGCGGCCCGCCGGGCGAAGCCCATCTCGTGGGTCACCACCATGCTGGTCATCCCTTCCGCGCTGAGCTCTGCCATCACTTCCAGCACTTCGCGGATCATCTCCGGGTCGAGAGCTGAGGTGGGTTCGTCGTAGAGCATCAGCTCGGGCTTCATCGCCAGGGCACGGGCAATCGCCACGCGCTGCTGCTGGCCGCCGGAGAGCTCGTCCGGAAAGTGGTCTGCGCGTTCGTTGATGCGCACCTTCGCCAGCAGGTTGTCCGCCAGCGTGCGGGCATCAATGCGGTTCATCCCCAGCACCGTCATTGGGGCCAGCATGATGTTTTCCGCCGCCGTCAGGTGCGAGAACAGCTCGTAGTTCTGGAACACCATGCCAATACGCTGGCGCAGTTTGTGCACCGGCACTTCGCCCCGGCTGATGTGCTGGCTGGCGAAAAAGACGTCGCCGCTGTCGGCAGGTGAGAGCATGTTGACGCAGCGTAGCAGGGTGGATTTTCCCGAGCCCGATGGCCCAATCAGCACCACGGTTTCCCCGCGCTGCACCTCAAGTGAGCAGTTCTTGAGCACGGTCTGGCGACCAAAAGTCTTATCAATGCCGATCATCTCCAGCAGCGGTTTCTCGCTCATGGTTCCTCCCGGGCGATTTTCGGTAATTTAAACAGGCGGGTCAGTCGCTTCTGGCTCTTGCTGCGCCGCTGTTTTGGATCCAGTACGCTTTCAAGCCACGACTGGAAGATCATGAACAGGCTGGTGAGCAGCAGGTAATAGAGACCGGCGGCGCAAAGCGCTTCGAAGTAGCGGAAGCTGGCGCTGGCGGTCTGGTTGGCGACCAGCAGCAGCTCCTGAACGGCGATAACCGACACCAGCGCGCTCGATTTCAGCATGCTGATCATCTGGTTACCCATCGGCGGCAGAACGATGCGTGCGGCCTGAGGCAGCACGATTTTTCGCATGATCTGCCCGTGGGTCATCCCGAGCGCCATGCCGGCGGTGCGCTGGCCGCTTTTTACGGCCTGCAGGCCAGAGCGCAGAATTTCCGCCATGTAGGCGCCTTCATTAAGCGAAAGCGCCAGCACTGCACAGGTAAACGCGGAGAAGCGTAAGCCGAAGCCTGGCAGCACGTTGTAGACAAAGATTATCTGGAACAGCACTGGCGTCCCGCGAAACAGCCACAGGTAGAAAAAGGCCAGCCCTCTCCCGGCGCGAAACGGCGCTTCCTGCAACAGCGCCAACACCAGGCCCAGCACCACGCCACACAACAGTGAGCAGAGGGTAATCAGTAGCGTCATCCACGCACCCTGAACAAACTCGGGTGAGAGGAAGTACTGCCACATTAGTTCGATCGACATAGCTTTCTCCGGTTAATGGCAAAACGGTTTAGAAAAGGGCAACGGAGTCAGGGAAGTTCCATTTCTCAATCAATTGCTTATAGGTGCCATTTTTGACGAGACCCTGGAGACCTTTCTCCAGCAGGGCCCGGGTTTCGGTGTCGCCTTTACGCACGGCAAACGCGATATGGGTATCCGCTTCGAATTCGTCGCCAACCGCGGCAAACATGCCCGCTTTTTCGGTTAACAGGGCGACGGTCCCCGGCGTGGAGAGGAACTCGGCATCGGCGCGGCCCTGGGCGACGGCGACGGCGGAGTCGGTGGCGGCGGGGAAGGTCATGACGTTAATGGCCGGTTTTTTGGCGTCCAGGCAGCGCTGGTTGTCTGCCCGGGCCTGGCTCTCTTCGATCCCGCCGAGCGTCACGGCGATGTTTTTGCCGCAGAGGCTCAGGTCGCGTCCGGTGATTTTTGCCGGGTTACCTTTGCTCACCACCACGCGGCTGCCGATTTTCAGATATGGCACGAAGTCGACCTGCGCGGCACGGGTCGGGTTGACGTACATGGCGGAGTTGATGATATCGAGACGTTTCCCCTGCAGCGCTGGGATAAGCCCTTTGAACTCCATCGGCATCGGCGCAGGCGTCAGCCGGATCTCTTTGCTTAGCGCGTTAATCAGGTCGATATCGAAGCCGGTGAGCTTGCCCTCTTTCACGAACTCAAAAGGCATAAACGTCGCCGCCGTGCCGTAGGTCAGCTTGCCCGGGGCGATGGTTTCCACCGCTGCATGGCTTACCAGCGGAAGTGCGGTCAGCGCGAACATCAAGGTACGCACGCGGCGAAACAGTAAAGAATTGCTGGACATAGTCGTCTCCTGGTTAAGATTTAAATTGAATTTATTGAGTCAATAAATACAATCAAGCGTGTGAAAAAATGTCTCATCCTGGTGCGTATTGCACGCTAATCGTGCAGTCCTTGCTTTGTTTTGCTGCGTTTTGTTGCCCGTGATATTGTATATATCGATCACAACAATGCATTTCAGGGAACCGTTCTCCATGCAGCCTGACTCCACTGCGAGCAGTCGCCGGATCGCCCGGCAAATACTCGACCTGATATCCGAAGCAAAATTCGATCCAGGTCATCATTTACGGGAGCAACATCTTGCCGATGCGCTGGGCGTGTCGCGTACGCCGGTGCGCGCCGGGCTAAAAGAGTTGACCCGAATGGGGGCGGTTGAAGCGCGTCCGAATCAGGGCTTTTTCCTGCTTAAACGCAGCAATGAGCTGGAGCTGCTGGAGATTGAGCAGTCCAAGAGCAATGACCAGAAGCTGTACGAGCAGCTGGTACACGATCGTATTGCGGGTGCGCTGCCGGAATCGTTTACCCAGACCGAAATCAGCCAGCGCTATGATGTCGATCGCGGCGTGCTGACCCGTACGCTGGTCAAGCTATCGGAGGACGGCCTGATTGCCCGTAACGCGGGGCACGGCTGGCGCTTCCTGCAAACCCTCAACTCCGATGTCGCCCTGCGCAACAGCTACGGTTTTCGCCTGATGATTGAACCGACGGCGCTGCTGACGCCCGGCCTGCATGTGGACAGGCAGATGCTTAAACGCCTGCGCGCCCGGCATCTGCGGCTCATCACCCACCCGGACATTACTCAGGTGCCGGCAAAAGAGATTTTCGAAACCGACGCTGAGTTTCACGAGCTGCTGGCAGAAGCCAGCGGCAACCTGTTCGTGTTACAGGCCATTCAGCAACAAAACCGGCTGCGCCGTCTGCTGGAGTTTGGCAGCTATCACAATAAGCGCCGCGTAAAAGCGTGGTGTGAAGAGCATGTTGCCATCATCGATGCTCTGCGAGAGAACAAGCCGGAACTGGCGGCAGAGTTGATGAGAACGCATCTGCAATACGCCTTTGACCAGGTCAATGTTAAAAACGCCCACGCATAACTGGCATCGCTCTTGCACATGTTGCTTCTGAAAATACAATCAGGAGCACTTATGGATTTTCAGATACAACAACGTGTGGCGCTGGTCTGCGGTGCCGGCAGTGGTCTGGGACAGGCTATTGCCCTGTCCCTGGCGCAGGAAGGGGTGAAAGTGGCGGTCACCGGCCGCAGCGCGGAAAAACTGGCGCAAACGGTGGAACGTATCACCTTATTGGGCGGTACTGCCCGCGCCTGGCGGTTGGATCTCGCCGCCCCGGAGCAGTTTGATCGAGTGATTGCCGATATCCGCGAGCGGTGGGGCGATATCGATATTCTGGTTAACAACTCCGGTGGTCCGCCGCCCGCACCGGCGCAGGGGACGGATGGCGCAGTCTGGCAACAGCAGTTTTCAGTCATGGTCGCCTCGTTGATTCAGCTCACCGATAAACTCCTGCCCGCCATGCGCAGCCGCGGCTGGGGACGCATTATTACCACCACTTCATCCGGCGTGATAACCCCCATTCCCGGACTCGCCCTGTCGAACGCGCTGCGCATGAGCCTGCTCGGCTGGTCGAAAACCCTCGCCAGCGAAGTGGCTGGCGACGGCGTGACGGTGAATGTGATGGTGCCAGGGCGCATCGCGACCGACCGCGTCAGTCAGCTGGATGCTCTCAAGGCGCAACGGGAAAACAGCAGTGCGGAAGCGGTCGCCGAAAAGAGTCGTCAGAGCATTCCGGCCGGGCGCTATGGCGAACCGCAGGAGTACGGCGCCGTCGCTGCGTTTCTGGCAAGCCAGCCTGCCGGCTACATTACCGGCGCGGTGATTCGGGTTGATGGGGGATTGATCGGCGCGATTTAGTCACTGAGAATGCGTCATGCCGGTCGGTTTCGCAGTGGACCGGCATGACTGCCTATCAGCCGCTCCGAATGGTTTATTTTGCAGGCAACGAAATCCAGTTCTGCAAATTTAACCAGCAGGCATTGGGATCGGGTCTGAAAACGATAACTTTTCTGATTAAACTTTTATTCTTCCTGCGTTGTTAAAGTGGAATGGTTCACCATAAATAATGCGCAAAGCGCGAGCAGTACGGCCCCGCCGGTAAGTAGCCACCCGGCGTGGTGAAACGCGGCTAAGCTCCCCCGGGTATGGGCAAATCTGACGTAGCAGGCGGTCACCAGCGCCGCGCCCGCCATCGCCCCAACGCGCTGGAGGATATTCAGAACAGGTGCGGCATCAGCCACGTGACGGCTGCCAGCCATAGCCAGGCCCGCAGCCATCGCGGGCACCGTTGCCAGGGCTAAACCGAACCCTCTGACCGCTATTGCGCCCCCCACAAGCGTATAGCGACTTCCCTCATCAATCATTGCCAGTGGCAATGTGGCAAATGCCGCGAGTAAACCGCCAATGATAAGCACCGTTCGTGGCCCCAGCTTATCGGAGAAGTAGCCGGCCATCGGAAATCCTATCGCCGAGCCGATTAACTGAGGGGTGAGAAGCAGGCCCACTTCAGCAAGCGTTACATGGCAAACGTCGCGGAAATATAAAGGAAGCAGGAACTGACCGCCAAAATTCACCGCGCCGCCGATAGCCATCAATACGGCAGATAAAGTGAAGCCCCGATGCTTGAAAAGCTCGAGATGCAGTAAGGGGGACTCAATGCGCAAAGAGCGATAAATAAACAAGCAGGTGAACAGGGCGCCCACGCTGAGCATGATGACGTTCCTGCCATATTTACCACTATTCAGGCTGAGCTCTTTCATGCCTTCCATCAGCATCGGCAGGCTGCAAAAGACCAGCGCCAGTCCCAGCCAGTCCAGAGAGAGGGGCCTGTCAGTTTTTATTGTCGGACGGGGAAGCAGCTTCCATCCGGCAAGACAGGCGCACAGACAGAACGGCACCGTGATCCAAAATAACCCTCGCCATCCGCAGCTTTCAAGCAGGACCGCGCCCAGCGATGTTCCCAGCAAGGGAGCAATGACGATCGCCACGCCAATCGTGCCAATCACTCGCCCCAGACGTTCGCGTCCGACGACCAGACCAAGGATCGTTTGCCCTGCCGGTACGAGTAATCCCCCTGCCAGGCCTTGCATAACTCTTGCGGCAAGCAGCACCTCAAAATGCGGGGAAAGGGCGCAAACTGCCGAAAAAATCGCAAATAAAATAAGGCCATAGAGCCAAAGCTGCGTAGCGCCAAACCGCCTGGCCGCCCATGCGCTCAGCGGAACGCCTGCCGCAAGGGCCATAAGATACGCCGTTGCTATCCATTGTATTGCCGTGTCCGTCACGCCAAGGCCGGCGGCCATCGCGGGCAGCGCCGCGCTCAGCATCGTTGATGAGAGCATCGTTGCAAACGCCCCCAGGGTGATGATGGCCGCCTGCATCCACAGCATCGGAGGTATGGCGTTTATCGGTCGCGGATGGGTTGTTTCCTTGACCCGCTTGTCTTGATTGATATTCATAAAAAGCCCCCTAAGGACGATGTGCGAAGAAATCTATCATTGATTAATAAACCTATCAATGATAGATTTATTTGCATTAAAGATTCCGCCAGGCGCTGAGTTCAGACAAAATGGCGCTTCACAGACCACTGGCCGGTTTGATGCATCAATAAAGGGGGAATATCATGGCGAAAATCCAGCGAGATCAGGTGATTGAGGCAGCATTAGCATTATTAGATGAGGTCGGCCTGGAAGCGATCACGACCCGTAAGCTGGCGCAAAAACTGGGGGTGGAATCAGCGACGTTGTACTGGCATTTCAAGAACAAGGCCAGTTTACTTGAAGAAATGGCTTCCGCGGTTTTAGCCAAACACCATTCCCTGCCTGTCCCCGAAGATATTGCTGAATGGGCAAACTGGCTGGCGGATAACGCCCGTAGTTTCCGGCGCGCTCTGCTCGCCCATCGGGACGGCGCCCTGTTACATGCCGGGACATCACCGGCCCGGGTGGGAGGGGATACGTTTCGTCCCAAGGTGGCGTATCTTGCGCGCGTCGGTTTCACTGAGGCCGACGCCGCAATGATATTACTCACTCTGAGTGAATACACCCTGGGATGCGTATTAGAGGAGCAGTCCCGCTCGGGCGGTGATGATAATCAAATTTTATCAAAGCCATCGCCAGGAATTGCCTCTATCGAATCGCTGGTTTATCCCCATCCGGATACTGCGTTCGAATTCGGTCTGTCGTTGATAATGAAAGGGTTATTAGTGCCCTGAGCTTAACGCTGCGCCGGTGACAACATGATGTGCATACCTTACGCAAAAACTATCTTGATAAAACCGGCAGCATTCAGAAGGGGAGGCGACATGTTTATTTCCGAAACAGTGATAGCCGTCATCATTGACTGGATCGACAATAACTTACATAAACCACTGCGTATAGAACAGATAGCCCGTTATTCAGGGTATTCCAAATGGTACCTGCAGGGTTTGTTCTTGCAATATAGAGGCGAGAGCCTCGGGCGCTATATCCGTAATAAAAAACTGGACTCAGCGGCCCGCGATTTACGCGAGACCGATGAGAATATTTACAGTATTGGTTTGCGCTACGGCTATGACTCGCAGCAAACATTCACCCGATTATTTACGCGTCATTTTCATTTGCCGCCCGGTGAATATCGCAAGAAAAACAAAACAGCCTGTTACGTACCGGGTAAGGCTGAATCTTAATCTCCTTTCCGATAGCCCTGGCAAAGCCGCCGCAGAAAAATCGATGCGAAGAGATTTATCAAAAAATAGAAAAACAGACGGCGCCGAAAAGACAAAACCTCCTGTTCTTTGTGTAAACATGGGGAACGGCGCGGAAAACGCCGCGCCTGGTGAGTTATCAGGAGGTTGCTGGTCAGCAGAGCGATTAATGGTAGGCGGGAAGCCAGCTGCCGTGTGCTTCAATAAGATCGTCGCACAGATTGCGGATGTCATCGATCGACAGCTCTGCGGAAGTATGCGGGTCGAGCAGGGCGGCATGGTAGATGGCTTCGCGTTTGCGCGTCACCGCCGCTTCGATGGTCAACAGCTGAGTATTGATGTTGGTCCGGTTCAGCGCTGCCAGCTGCTCCGGCAAATTGCCGACGTAGCACGGCGTGACGCCCTGGCCATCGACCAGGCAAGGGACTTCGACGCAGGCCTCGGAAGGTAAGTTGGTAATCAGGCCGGTGTTGAGCACGTTACCGCCAATTTTGTAAGGCCGATCGGTTTCCATCGCTTCGATGATGTAAGACGCGTATTCATGGGTACGGCTGTGGGTCAGGCTGGTGTCATGGGTCAGCGCCACTTTCTGCTGCTGCCATTGGTCAATCTGTTCAATACACCGGCGCGGATATTCATCCAGCGGGATATTGAAGCGTTCAATCAGCTCCGGGTAGCTGCGTTTGATCCAGTAAGGCATGTATTCGGCGTTGTGCTCTGACGATTCGGTGACGTAATAGCCGAAAGTTTTCATGATTTCATGGCGCACCATATCATCATGCTTGCCCTGCAGGGCGCTGGCCCGGCGCTTGATTTCCGGGTACAAATCCTCGCCGTGACGGCGAATGTCCAGCAGCCAGGCCATGTGATTAATACCCGCGATATGAAATTGCACGTCGTCGGTTGGCATATCCACGCTTTTCAACAGCGTTTCAGCACATACCTGAACGCTGTGGCACAGTCCTACCGTTTTCACTTCCGTATGGCGCAGCATGGCGCCTGTTATCGTGGCCATCGGGTTGGTGTAGTTCAGCAGCCAGGCGTCCGGGCACACGGCTTCAATATCCCGTGCGAAATCAAACAGCACGGGTAGGGTGCGCAGCGCGCGGAAGATACCGCCAATGCCCAGGGTATCGGCAATAGTCTGCTGCAGACCATATTTTTTCGCGATCGTGAAATCGGTGATGGTGCACGGATCGTAGCCGCCAACCTGAATAGCATTCACCACGTAATTGGCGTTTTTCAACGCCGCGCGGCGGTTCTCAACGCCAAGGTAAGCGGCGATCTTCGCTCTGCCCGCATTGGTATTGCGGTTGATATTATTCAACATGGCGAGGGATTCATTGAGACGGGCGCTGTCGATGTCGTACAGCGCAATCTCCACCTCTTTCAACGCCGGCGTCGTCATAATGTCGCCGAGTACGTTCCTGGCGAAAATGGTGCTGCCTGCGCCCATAAATGTCACTTTAATCATGCTATTTCTCCGTTCCTGCTGTTTTCACCAGGCAGAATGTACGCTGCGGAATGAACAGGAAATATGGCTAAATGTGATATTGGTATGGCGAAAAATGATGTCGCTATGAAAGTGTGAGCCAGCTCCGAATCTGGCTGAAACGCGGTGACTTTACTGCAGGCATCTCTGATAACGTGGGTGAAAAAGAGAGAGCGCGACTGATGCACAAGACTTTTACCCTTAATCATACCGACAATATCGAATTGAATTTGTACCAGTACGGCGAGGAGAATTGTCATAAGGGACACCGCTTTGGCCCCGCAGTCCGCCAGCATTACCTATTTCATTATGTGATAAGTGGAACCGGCACATTTTACAGTGAGTTTGGCGCTTTTCCTGTCGGCGCCGGGGAGGGGTTTCTGATTCATCCCCATGAGGTGACAACCTACTGCGCTGATAATAGGGATCCGTGGCATTATATGTGGCTTGAGGTCGATGGCCTGATTGCCGCCAGAATTTTCGAGGAGTGTCATCTTAGTCGGCAATCTCCGGTTTATCGCCCCAACCTGAATAAAGACGACTCCAGCTCCTCTGGCTACCTGCGGCAAATTGTCGAACATGGCGATGAACATCCGCTGAAGGTGCAGGGATTGTGCTATCTCTTCTTTTCTTCGCTAATCAGCAATACGCCCGGCGAAAAGGCTTCTCTCCCTGATGATAAAACCCGGCATCTGCAAAGGGCGATCAAAAAAATTGAAAATCGCTACCACGAACATCTGACGGTTGATAGCCTGGCCGCCTATTGCAATATCAATCGCAGCTACCTCTGCCGGTTGTTCAAAGGCGCCTACGGTATAGGTCCTAAGGAATACTTGCTAAATTTTCGTATGAACATCGCAGTAAGCCTGCTGAAAAACAGCGCTACGGCGATTAAAGTCGTGGGTATTTCCGTAGGCTATGAAAATCAGCTGCATTTTTCTAAAGCCTTCAGGAAGCTGTACGGCGTATCTCCGGCTAAATGGCGGCAAAAATACCTTTCTGAACAGCAGGCGCTGAGATGACGTTCAGCGCTTATTCTCATCGGCGGTGACTCTGCGCGATCGCTATTTTGCGGGCGTATCCTGATTGAGAATGCGCGATCGACAAACATCCAGAATTTCATCTGCCAGAGAGGAGCTATCAGGACAGGCGCGGGAAAGGACCAGCGCGCCGACAAGATGCGCAATCGTATCGATCAGGTCGGCACGCGTAAGGCCTTCCGCGGCTTTCTCATTTGCTAAGGTGGCCAGCTGAGCTTCAATGCCAGCCGCAAAGGTTGCCTTAATGGCTTCAGATTGACGCGCGGCGTCACTACCCAGAGCCGACATCACACACCCCTTTGCCATGTCATCACGATGTTGGCGGGAGAGGTAATACTCCACAAACGTTTTCCGGCTCACATCGGCCGTACGTTCTGCCGAACGCGTAAAGCCGCAATGCATCGCCTCCGATAATAAATCGGCCTTGGAACCAAAGTGTTTGTAAAACCCTCCGTGGGTTAAGCCAGCCGCTGACATCAGCTCCGCTACGCCTACGCCGTCGTAACCGCGCTCACGAAAAAGTTCTGAAGCCGTTTCAACGATTCGCATCCTGTTTTCGCGAACCTGCTCTTTTGACACTTTCATGGCTTACCCCCTTCAAAACAAAGGCTAAGTATACATTGATGATGATCATAATCAAACCAGTTGACTTTATAGATGATGATCATCATCATTAATCCTGCGCATTTACCCGCTACCCAGCAGAGGAAGAAACATGACGAATTCCCCCTTATTTCACCCCTACGAACCTGGAACGATAACGCTTGCTAACCTGAACAACATCTTGAGAGCGTACTCAGAATGAACAATAAACGTGTGGCTCTGGTGACAGGCGCTTCTTCAGGCATCGGCGAAGCGACGGCTCATCAACTTTTAGCGGCGGGTTATAAGGTTTATGGCACCAGCCGGCGTGGCTCTCAGGCGGGTACACACCGCTTTCCGCTGCTGACGCTTGATGTGACTGACGATGCTTCGGTCGGGGCCGCTATTGACGATCTGCTGCGCCTGGAGGGGCGGATCGATATTCTGGTCAATAATGCGGGCTTTGGGGTCGCGCCTGCCGCCGCGGAAGAAAGCTCTATTGAACAGGCCTGGAGCATTTTCGATACCAACTTTTTGGGCATCGTCAGGCTGACGCGGGCTGTGCTCCCTCATATGCGCCGTCAGGGCAGCGGGCGCATCATCAATATCGGTTCGATTCTCGGGGTCGTGCCGTTGCCGTATGTCGCGCTTTATGCGGCCAGCAAGCATGCGGTCGAAGGGTACACGGGAGCACTCGACCATGAACTGCGCACCCAGGGCATCAGGGTTTCCGTGATCGAACCTGCCTACATAAAAACGCAGTTTGAAGCCAATAACAGAGAAGCGGATGCAAAGCTGGAAGAGTATGACCTTATCCGGGCTAAGCTGACGAAAGTGGTCAGTAAGGCAATGGCCGAAGCGGAAAGTCCGGAGGTTGTGGCTAAGGTGGTGGTTAAAGCGGCCCAGGCTCTACGGCCCAAGATCCGCTACACGGCAGGATCGCTGGCCGGTAAATTGAATTTCATTCTCCGATTCGCGCCTGCAAAAATCCTGGATAAGGTCGTGCGCAACAGCCTTCAGCTTGATGCGAGAGAGTCATCATGACATTTTCGCGACTGGCCGCGTCAGGCATCGTCGAGCGGCGTGAAGGATATGCTAACGGGCAAATTCTGTTTGCCGTATTTATCGAGCCGTTACTGGGAACCGCTTTTTTACTCGGCAATAGCGGCGCCAGAAAACATATCAGGACAAATACCAGGAAACCAGCACCATGAAAGCCTTCACGTTTAAACGCTACGGTAAATCCCCGGCGCTGGGATTTGATGACGTCGATTATCCCACCCCCGCGGCTGATGAACTTCTGGTTAAAGTTTACGCCGTTGGCCTGAATCCCATTGATAACGTGATTCCTGGCGGCCTGTTCAAACCGATTTTGTCTTTTAAACTTCCCGCAACGCTGGGCAGCGACTTGTCCGGGGTGGTTGTGGCAACGGGAAGCCGCGTGACGCGTTTTAAGCCAGGCGATGAAATCTTCGCCAGTATTTTCGACAGGGGAACCGGTTCTCTTGCCGAATTTGCGCGAGTACCTGAAAATCTCGCTGCCATGAAACCCGCAAACCTGGATTTCGAACAGGCAGCGTCGCTCCCGATGGTGAGTCTCACCGCCTGGCAGGCGCTGACAGAGAGAGCCGGACTGCAGCCAGGGCAGAAGGTGTTCATCCCGGCGGGGTCCGGAGGAATAGGCAGTTTCGCGATCCAGCTGGCAAAGCATCTTGGCGCAAAGGTGGGAACGACCACAAGTTCAGGCAACCTTGCGTGGGTGAGTCGTCTTGGCGCAGATGAGGTGGTTGACTACAAAAAGCAGACGTTTGAAAACGTGCTGAGCGGCTACGATATTGTACTCGGCACTCTCCGGGGAGATTCGATTGAAAAAGCCGTTAAAATACTCAAGCCTGGTGGCAAGATTGTTTCCCTCACCGGACCATTGGATGCCGCGTTCGCCCGTGACCGGGGGTTAAATTTCTTTTTGCGTTTTATCTTTGCGCTGATGAGCCGAAAGATCCTGCGTCTTACACGAGTGCGGGGTCTTAGCTATTCGTTTTTATTTGTCCGCCCCGATGGCGAGCAACTCGCGCAAATTAGCCAACTCATCGAATCCGGGCAGATCGGGCCTGCGATCGACAAGGTGTTTCCCTTTGCCGAAACAAAGGAGGCGCTGGACTATCTTGCCCGGGGCCATGCTAAGGGAAAGGTGGTCGTTAGGGTGTCTGGGTCATAACCGCAGCGGTTTTCCGCTTCAACAAAAACACTTTCGTTTAAATCCGTCGTCCTTACTCTCCATCGGGAGCGCCCTGAGGACGGCCTTAGCCCGCTGAGAAAAGCGGGCGTCACGCCGTAGCGTTCACTTCCATCATTGAGATAAGCTGTCATAGGTGAGCCGATGCTTTTGTTGGCAAAGGATTTTGTCTGATACAATTTTGCTCGGGGAGCATCCGAATCTGGCCCAACAGCGTATGTCGCCTGACGCGGACGCTTCGGGCAGGTGCCGTCACCTGTGAGGATGATATTGCGCGATCCTGAAACAAGTCGAAATCGTGACTTAATTCTAAAATGGTCACTTGTTGTCAATCAAGGCGCATCACGCTAAGCTGAAAAAATGACTAAGAATATGAACGTTCCATCATCACGCGGCCCGCTCGATCACAGCGTCCGGGAGCAAATCGTCGACGCTGCCTTTGAGCATTTCGGGCATTACGGCTATGAAAAAACCACCGTGGCGGAGCTGGCTAAATCTATCGGTTTTTCAAAATCTTATATCTATAAGTTTTTTGAATCCAAACAGGCTATCGGCGAAGTGATCTGCGCTAACCGCCTGGAAATGATCATGGCCGCAGTACTCTCAGCGGTGGCTGACGCGCCGTCAGCCAGCGAAAAATTACGCCGTCTCTTCCGGGCGCTGACTGAAGCGGGGAGCGAACTCTTTTTTCACGATCGTAAACTCTACGATATTGCCGCCGTCGCCTCGCGGGAGAAGTGGCCTTCAACAGAAAGGTATGCGGAACGGCTGTTAAAGCTGATTGAGAGCATTCTTGTTGAAGGCAGGCAGGCCGGGGAGTTCGAAAGGAAAACCCCCCTTGATGAAACCACTTATGCGATATACATGGTGATGTGCCCCTTCATCAATCCTGTTCAACTGCAGTTTAATCTCGAAACGGCCCCAACGGCGGCGGTTCTTCTCTCGTCGCTGATTTTAAGAAGCCTGGCCCCCTGATTTGTGACCATTGACTTTATTGGTCACTAGTCTGAGAATGCGGAAACCATCCTGTTATTTGATTAAGGGTTTCCCATGCTCAGGCTTCATTCAGCCCGCTTTGCCGCTTGTCTTCTGCCGTTGGCCCTCGTGGCCTGCGGTGATAACGCCTCGAGTGACGATCCGCGCACCCAGCCGCCGCTCGTCAGATCCGCATCCGTAGAACTCGCGCACGATACCTCTCGCGCCTATACCGGCGTGGTGGTGGCAAGAACGCAAAGCGATCTTGGTTTTAGAGTGCAGGGTAAGATCCTTGAACGCTTTGTTGATACTGGCCAGACCGTTAAGCGCGGTCAGCCGCTGATGCGGCTGGATCCCGCCGACCTGAAGCTGCAGGCCGTGGCTCAGCAACAGGCCGTTGACGCCGCCAGGGCGCGGGCGCGAAAAGCCATCAGCGATGAGGCGCGCTACCGTGGCCTCGTTGGCGCTGGCGCAGTCTCCGCCTCGGAGTATGACCAGATCAAAGCGGCGGCAGATTCCGCGAAAGCGGATCTCAGCGCAGCCCAAGCGCAGGCAAACGTGGCGCAAAATGCCACGGGCTATGCCGTGCTGCTGGCGGACTCTGACGGCGTGGTGATGGAGACGCTTGCCGAACCCGGTCAGGTTGTCAGTGCCGGGCAGGCGGTGATCCGGCTGGCCAGAGCGGGGCAGCGTGAGGCGCTGGTACAGCTGCCGGAGACGCTGCGCCCTGCCATCGGCAGCGAAGCGCTGGCGACGCGCTATGGCGACGAAACGCAGCCCGTCGCCGCAAAACTGCGCCTGCTTTCCGATGCCGCCGATGCCACCACCCGTACCTTTGAGGCGCGGTACGTGCTGGAAGGCCCGTTAGCCAACGCGCCGCTGGGGGCGACCGTAACGCTGCACATCAAAAAACAGAGTGGGGAAAGCCAGGTCATGCAGGTACCGCTGGCCGCGCTTTATGATGCGGGCAAGGGACCGGGCGTCTGGCGGATCTCCGCGCAGCCAGCCAGGGTCGCATGGCAGCCCGTCAAGGTGCTGAGCGTGGGCGAGGAGGCGGCGCAGGTAACGGGCGAGGTGAAGCCCGGTGAGGAGATCGTTGCGCTAGGGGCGCATCTTCTGCACGAGGGCGAGGCTGTCCGCCTGGCCGGGCAACCGGATACGGCCCGGACGGGGGATAAACCATGAGCCAGGGCCGCTTTAACCTGTCAGCGCTTGCGGTGCGCGAGCGCTCGGTCACGCTGTTTTTAATTATTCTGGTGACTATCGCCGGTATTTACGCCTTTTTTGGCCTCGGGCGAGCGGAGGATCCCCCCTTTACGGTTAAGCAAATGACGGTTATCACCGTCTGGCCCGGCGCGACCGCGCAGGAGATGCAGGATCAGGTGGCTGAGCCGCTGGAAAAACGCCTGCAGGAGCTCAAATGGTATGACCGCACGGAAACCTATACCCGGCCCGGCATGGCCTTTATCACGCTCTCACTCCAGGACAATACGCCGCCATCACAGGTGCAGGAAGAGTTCTACCAGGCGCGGAAGAAGCTTGGCGATGAAAGCAGAAACCTCCCCGCCGGCGTGACGGGGCCGATGATAAATGATGAATTTGCCGACGTCACTTTCGCCCTGTTTGCGCTGAAAGCGAAAGGAGAACCGCAGCGCCTGCTGGTCCGCGATGCCGAAACGTTACGCCAGCAGCTCCTGCACGTCCCGGGGGTCAAGAAAGTCAATATTATCGGCGAACAGGCCGAACGGATTTATATCTCTTTCTCCCATGAGCGTCTGGCTACCATGGGGCTCTCGCCGCAGGATATTTTCAATGCGCTGAATAACCAGAACGCATTAACCGCGGCAGGTTCAATTGAAACGCGCGGCGCGCAGATCTTTATCCGCCTCGATGGCGCTTTCGATGAATTGCAGAAGATCCGCGATACGCCATTTATTGCTCAGGGTAAAACGCTCAAGCTGTCCGACGTGGCAACGGTAGAACGCGGTTATGAAGATCCGCCCACTTTGCAGATTCGTAATCAACATGAACCGGCGCTGCTGCTGGGGATCGTGATGCGTGAAGGCTGGAATGGGCTGGCGTTGGGTAAAGCGCTGGATGCCGAAACGGCAAAAATCAATGCCAGTATGCCGCTGGGGATGACCCTGACGAAAGTCACCGATCAGTCCGTGAATATCAGCGCCGCAGTCGATGAGTTTATGATCAAATTCTTCGTCGCCCTGCTCGTGGTGATGGTGGTCTGTTTTGTCAGCATGGGGTGGCGCGTGGGGGTCGTGGTCGCGGCGGCGGTTCCCCTGACGCTGGCGGTTGTTTTTGTGGTGATGGAGGCCGCCGGTATCAACTTTGACCGCGTGACGCTGGGCTCCCTGATTCTTGCGCTGGGCTTACTGGTTGACGACGCGATAATCGCCATCGAAATGATGGTGGTGAAAATGGAGGAGGGCTACGACAGAATCAAAGCTTCCGCCTACGCCTGGAGCCATACCGCCGCGCCCATGCTGGCCGGTACCCTGGTCACGGCTATCGGCTTTATGCCGAATGGTTTCGCCCAGTCCACCGCCGGGGAATACACCAGCAATATGTTCTGGATTGTTGGCCTCGCCCTGATTGCCTCATGGCTGGTCGCCGTTGTTTTCACCCCTTATCTGGGGGTGAAAATGCTGCCGGATATCGCAAAGGTAGAAGGGGGGCATACCGCCATCTATGACACGCCGCGCTATAACCGCTTTCGCCGCCTGCTGACCCGCGTTATCGCCAGGAAATGGCTCGTGGCCGGTTCCGTCATCGCGCTTTTCGCGCTGGCGGTCATGGGGATGGGGCTGGTAAAAAAACAGTTTTTCCCCACCTCTGACCGCCCGGAAGTGCTCGTTGAAGTGCAGATGCCCTATGGCACCTCGATTGAGCAGACCAGCGCGGCAACGGTCAAAATAGAGGACTGGTTGGAAAAACAGCCGGAAGCCAGGATAGTTACCGCCTACATTGGCCAGGGTTCACCGCGTTTTTACCTGGCGATGGCCCCCGAACTTCCCGACCCGTCGTTTGCCAAAATAGTGATATTGACGGACAGCCAGGCATCACGCGATGCGCTCAAATTGCGGCTGCGGCAAGCCGTAGCCAGCGGACTGGCGCCTGAAGCACGCGTTCGCGTGACGCAGCTGGTGTTTGGCCCGTATTCCCCTTTCCCGGTCGCCTGGCGAGTGATGGGGCCGGATACCGATACACTGCGCGACATCGCGGACCGGGTTAAGGGCGTGCTGCAGGCAAGCCCGATGATGAGGACCGTCAACACCGACTGGGGATCGCGCGTGCCGACACTGCATTTCACCCTCGATCAGGACCGTCTACAGGCAACCGGCTTAACGTCCAATGCCGTTGCTCAGCAGCTCCAGTTCCTGCTATCGGGCATTCCCATCACCGCCGTGCGGGAAGATATTCGCTCGGTGCAGGTGACGGGGCGCGCCGCGGGGGATATACGTCTGGATCCGGCCAAAATTGAAGGGTTTAGCCTGGTCGGCAATGCGGGCCAGCGCATCCCGCTCGCGCAAATCGGGAAGGTGGAGGTCAGAATGGAAGATCCTTTACTGCGTCGCCGCGACAGAACGCCCACGATTACCGTGCGGGGGGATATTGCCGATAATCTTCAGCCGCCGGACGTTTCCGCCTCCATCATGAAACAGCTGCAGCCGATTGTGGACTCGCTTCCGCCGGGGTACCGCATCGAAATGGCGGGTTCAATTGAGGAATCGGCTAAAGCCACCCGGGCGATGGCGCCGCTGTTCCCCATCATGATCGCCCTGACGCTGCTGATCATCATTGTGCAGGTGCGCTCAATGTCGGCCATGGTTATGGTATTTCTAACCGCTCCGCTCGGGCTTGTCGGCGTGGTTCCCGCGCTGCTGCTTTTCAATCAGCCATTTGGTATCAACGCCCTCGTCGGGCTGATCGCGCTTTCGGGCATTCTGATGCGTAATACGCTGATTCTTATCGGGCAGATTCACCATAATGAGAAAGAAGGTCTCGATCCGTACCATTCGGTCATCGAAGCGACGGTGCAGAGAGCCAGGCCCGTCTTACTGACGGCCATGGCCGCCGTTCTGGCGTTCATTCCTCTGACCCATTCGGTGTTCTGGGGGACGCTCGCCTATACCCTGATTGGCGGGACGTTGGGGGGAACCGTCATGACGCTGGTGTTCTTGCCCGCCATGTATGCGATCTGGTTCAGGATCCGTCCTGAAGCCCGGCGCCATGCTGAACAACATTAAGGCGCTCGTCTGCCTGCTCAACGAACGCCTGGCGTGACCGTCCGAAAGCAGAGAAAAGCGCCGCAGTCCGCGGCGCTTTTCATCACGCCTGAATATAGCGATGAATATTGGGCCCCATGGTGTATTGTTCGGCTGTCAGATTGGGAAAACCGGGAGTTTTTGAATATTCGGGTTATCCCGGTTCTTTTTTATTAAAGAAAAGCGTAAATCATCAGTAGCCAGAGTATGGCTCCAACGGCAATAATCATTTTCAGGATGAAGTTACTGGCTGGGAAAAAATACACCGCCGGCAGTGCGGAACGCCTGGCCTTAATAAGTAAATAAGGCGGCAATAATATACTCCACAGCACCAGCGAGATGCCGGCAAAGGCCAGGGCAGACAAAAATCCTTGCGGGGCAAAAATAGAGGCTAGCGCGGCAGGAAAATAGGTCAAAAATATGGCCAGCGGGCGTGAGCCCCGGCGGTTAATTTTGTTCAGCATATCCTCGAGATAATCACTCAAACCGATTGAGGCTAACATCAGTGAGGCTAAAACGGCAATACATCCAAAAGAGTCCAGCATCCGTAGGCGGCCTGCCGAAGCAGGCCGGCAGCAGCTATTTATTTCGTGGCTTCAGCCAATGATTCTCTGAAGTTTTTATGGAAGTCGTCGATTTGCCCGCTCTCGTGGAGCGCCGACAATGCGCAGCGCAGAATGGCGTGCCCTTCTTCAACGGTTGGATACATCGCCACGGTCGTCGCGAAGCCGCGATCGTGCAGTTTTTTGCACATCGTGATGGCGAGATCTTCGTTACCAATCAGGATCCCCCGAATCGGCATCGTCGTACCCCGGTTAACGATGTCGATCTTGCCGAAAACTTCGTCAAAATAGCGAATGACGTTCTGAAGCTTCTCCTGGCGGGCAGCGACGGTGCCGTCCAGGTGGAGATCGGCGGCGGCTACGCAGGCGGCAATTCCAGGCAATGAAGGCGGCCCACCAAAGGCGTAGGTTGTGCCGTAGGTCTTAATAAATTTGATGGTCTCAGCGTCGCGACAGGCGATAAATCCGCCGTGTGAGCCAAAGGCTTTAGATAGCGAGCCGGCGATAATAATACGTTCGTCAAGCCGATGGCCGAGGCATGACATAACGTATCCGGAACCGTACTCTCCGTAGATAGAGGTGCCGTGCGCATCGTCTATATACGCGTAGCCGTCATACTGATGCGCCAGGCGGACAATATGCGCGACGGGGGCGACGCCGCCCATTGAGCCTACGCTGTCTGATACCGAGATCGGCGTTAATCCCTGGCTGGCCGCATAGCGAAAAGCCTCTTCAATCCGCGCCTTATCCTGAAAATCAATTCTGACGACTTCCCCAAACTGCTGTAAAAGCCCGCGGTTGATCTGCAACGTCGCGTGCGCGGTCTTCTCCATAATAAAATAGGGTTTTTTGCTGAACGTAAAATGCGGCAGCGTCCCGGATGCCAGCAGCGGCAGCACTGCGATATGGCAAGGGGTCACGGCGTTAAACGTCAGAGTATGAGCCCCATGCATGATGTCGTTCAGTCGTGCTTCCAGCTGCGGGAACAGATCGACTTTTACCCGCGTTCTGGCGACAGAAACCTGCACGCCAAAACGCTCAATGGCGTCGACAACCGCTTTTTTCAGCGCCGGGTGAGTCTCTAGCCCAAGATAAGAGCATGAGACAAATTCCACCATTTTTCTACCATCGTCGAGGGTAATGACCTTGCCGTCCCTTTTTACCGCGACCAGTTCATTAATATGTTCAGAGAATACCCGGGTCTGATATTTTAGCGACCTGTCTATTTTCCTTTTTTGCCAGTTTTCCATTGCGTTACCTTCATTGTCGTGACTACCAGAAGAGACAGAATTGCCAGCGTTAACGTGCTGGCACCGAGGGTTCTGTCAAACCCCATACCGGTATCCGTTAGTTTTACGGCGAAATAGCTGATGGCGCCGGCGCTCACCGTTTGAATAAATCCGGTGACGGACGCCGCAATACCTGTTTTGCTGCCTTTGATTTGCAGCGCGATAAAATTCGCGCTCGGGTAATAGGCGCCAAGGGTGAGGTTAAAAATCATCGAGCCGGTGATACATAATAGTAGTGAGTGGCTGCCGATAATAAATGGGGTAACCGCCAGCGCATTCAGGAGAAATAAAATCCACGGGTTAATTATTCGCTCGAATTTGGCGATCTGATTGCCAATAATAAAAAATAATACGGAAGCAGAAAAGAGCAGCGAGTAGTGCATGGTGCTTAGCCCCAGCTGCTGCATAAAAATGGCCGGCGACAGCGAGATATAGCAAAACAGCGAACTCAGAATCAGCGAAACCAGCAGCGTTCCCTGAATAAATGCCGGGGTGATAAACCCGGAAGAGGAGGGCGCCGCGGCCGCATCATGCTGCTCAAGGCGACGCGGAGAGAGCACAAGGGTGACGACGCTAAACAGGGCCATGACCAGGAATATCGAATTCCAGCTCAGATAGCCGAGGAGCGCGGCGCCGGCCAGCGGCGCAATAAGAGGAACCACCGCGCTGGCGGAAGAAATATCGGAAAGCGCGCGCTTGAGCGTTAGCGGGGAGAACGTCTCTTTAGCGATAGCTTTAGACAGGACCGGCCCGGCGCCGGCGCCAAGGGCCTGTAATGCCCTGCCGGCCAACAGCATCATTAAACTATCGGACATAAAACAGAGGAGGCTGCCCGCGAGGAAAAGCAAAAAGCTGGCCGTCAGTACGCGTAATTTACCCAGCTTTTCGCCAAGAAATCCTGATAATAACTGGCTCGCCGCGTATATCACCAGAAAACCACTAATGGTTAACTGAATAGCCGAATAATCGGTAGTAAACGCTTTTTGTAATAGGGGCAGCGCGGGCACGATCATATCTGTCGCCAGCGCGGAAACCGATGCGGCGAGAATAAGGTATAAGTATATCCTGAGCATATTAAACTCTTCGGTGAATATGGGTTAAAACGTTAGATTATTATTTATGAATACGCCGCTGCTTTTTTAGCGAATGAGCAAATCGCGATTCCGGTCAAAATTAATAGCGAGCTCAGTAAATGATAGAGATGCGGCTGGGTATGTAAAAACACAATGCTTAATATGCCGCCGGAAAGTGGAATAATATGGGTATAAATCTCACCGCGAGTCGCGCCAATAGCCGCGATGCCTTTATTCCAGAACAGGTAGGCCAGCCACGAGGGGAAAATCACCAGATACGCCAGTCCAGTAAGGAAAGCGATATCGTGGTAGGCGGCGAATGAGGTGGCGGGGTGCAGCCACAGCCAGAAAATCACCACCGGAAGCAGAATAAGGGCGCCAAGAAGCGAACTGACGGCGACGAAAGCATTGGCGGGGATACGACGATCTTTGTTACGCAACAGCGAGCAGTATACTGCCCAGCTTAGCGCCGAGCCCATTGCCCACAGATCGCCCTGGCTAAACCCTTTTAGCCCCTCTGCGTTGCTCAGGTTGCCATGCAGCAGGAGCAGCAGCACCCCTGCGGTACTAAAGATCACGCCCCACCAGTTCCGCGCCGATACCCGGTCATGGAAAATCAGGCGATTAATCATCAGCACCATACAGGGGGTCGCAGACATGTAAATCGCTGCGTTCAGCGCAGACGTCGACTGCAGACCAATATAGAGGGTTAAGGGAAAGCTCACCTGTCCACACAGCGTTAGAACCAGCAGCGTTGCGCCATTCTGGCGGAACAACGGCCGACTGTCGCGGATTTGCCGCTGATACAGCAATACCAGCAGTAGTGCGGTCAACGCCCATCTCGCTTCGGTCATGAGAATCGGATCCGCGCCCTGAACGAGAATATGCCCTACGACATAATTCCCTCCCCAAAACAGGGCCGCCAGCGTGAGTAACAGGTAAGGCATGCTCATTCCTTGCATCGCTTCGAACTGTACTAAATGGTAACTTTATTTTTTTTAATATATCAATTAAATTTTATGGTTATTGGGCGGTTTTATTATTTTTTTATTTTAAATCATATGTTTAAAAATTAGTTACCTGTGTGCAAAAAATCTGATTGCAGCATATTTGTCTGTACGATAACGTATATATACCATGCATTAAACAGGGATAAATCAATGCGTAAGACAGAAAATGGTTTCACCGGGAACGAACAACATTCCGCAATGGCCAGGCTCTCTCTGGATGACATGATTGACCAGCTTCTTCACAGCAACGCGCTTTCACTGAAACTGACGGCCAATCCGCTACTGGCGGACAGAGCCTGGTACCTGACCGAAAATACCTGTACTAAGGCTTTTACCGCCAACGATCCGCAAGCGAAAAAACGTGCCCACAGCGCGCTGTTTAAACTCTACCAGGCGTGGCTGGCGGAGCCGCTATCGGCGGCGGCAAAAAACCAGTTTCATCCATTACTCTGCGGGATCAGAAGCTACATCGAATCAGAATGGCTCCGGGTGGAAAAAAAACGTTTCAGTTTCCCGATACCCGCGCTTGACGCCGGGAATATCGTTGAGGAACTCCGTCATTTATGTCAGAAACATCCGGCTTCGCACCATCCCCTCTTTGATTTTCTCTCCTCTTCCGCCTCTGCTACGCAAATAGACTATTTCTTCAAAAGCGATAGCGCGCTCAATCTGCTGTTTTTCGATCTGGTCGCGATGGGGCTGGTCGGCTCTCTGCCAGAAACGCGTGCAGAGATTGCCCAGAACCTTTGGGATGAAATAGGCCAGGGCAGCCAGGAGTTTACGCACGTTAATCTGTATAAGGATTTGCTGAAGCGCAGAGATATTGCGCTGCCTGAAAACCATTTCGCCCATCTGTATGACTGGCAGGGGCTCGCCGGGTATAACGCGTTCATGCTGGGCGGCGTTAACCGTCAGCATTACTACAAATCGCTCGGCGTGATGGCGATGACGGAACTGCTGGACCCGCCGCAGTACCAGAAGCTCGTGACCGGGTGCCGTCGCATTGGCCTTACGGATCGCGACGTGCATTATTACGCGGAACATATCGAGGTTGATATCGGTCACGCCGATGGGTGGCTGAATAACGTTATCGTTCCGATCGGCAATAAAAACCCGGCTGCGCTGGAGGAGGTCTACGTTGGCGCAGCGCTGCGTCTTCAGACCTGCTGCGATTACTACGATTGTCTGCTGGAGGCGTTACGTACCGTTGTTGAACGCGAGTCAGAGGGTGCCGCCCTCTGAATAAATAAGCGCTTTTGCCGCGCTCCAGGCCGTTATTCCGGGAGGGATCTCCCGGCATTCCGAGGACTCCGCCTGCTGAGCGGCAATGGCGCCGTCAATCAGCATGAGCATCATCATCGCCACCCGTTCCGCAGGTTCCGGTTTTAACAGCAGGGTAAGAATGTCGCGGAAAAACTGGTAGAGGCGCGATTTAAACCGTGAGCATGTCGCCCGGATAGCGGAAGACGAGGTTCCATATTCAAACAGGGCGCGGGTGAACATGCAGCCGTGGAAATCCTCACAGGTGAACCAGTTATTGTAATATTCGAAGACGGCAAACAGCTTCTCGCGGCCTGAAGGTTTATCGGCGGTAATCTCCTGCAGCGCCTGCATAAACTCACTCTCTTTCTGCTGTAAAATATCAAGAATGAGCGCCTCTTTATCCGCATAGTAGCGGTAGAAGGTCATTTTGGAGATGCCCGCATTCTCCGATATCCGGTCAATACTCGGCGACTGATACCCCTCTTTGTTAAACAGAGACATTGACTGGCGGATAATTTCCGCTTGTTTTGGCTTCATACTGTTTCCCGTGGAATGAAGTAATACAGAGGGTTTCTGGTAGCGAGCAGTCATTCATTTGATATGGCGGGCGGCACGCTGCAACGACGTATGCGCAATGTCATCCCGATGGCCGATATCCCAGCCCCTGCGGTGAGCGGCATCAGTGAACGCGTTGACCCATAAAAATTGTTGTCGATTCTTACATCCGGCTGCAAAAAAAGCAAAAATCCCTCAGGCGATCTTTGCGCTGCGCGAATCAGGGCTGCGCTGGGCCGCCACGTTATGCCCTTAGCCCTCCACGCTGCGCGCGGGGAGGATAAAGAGAGGCCCAGGAGAAGTCAGCATCCCCCCCGAACAGGGGGTGATGTTTTTGTGATGCACATCATAAAATAACGCCTGGTTATTGTGATGTTATTTGCAGTCAATGGATTTGCATTTGAATCAACCCGCGCTATCTCTGCGGGTTTTTTTTCGTCCGGCGATGGTCGGCGGGCGGCGACTCCGCCTGCTGTAAATAGTCCTGATACCAGCCGCTGATACGTCGGGTCACCGGATTTTCGTTGAGGTCGAAGCGCCTGCCGTCGAGCCTGTTTACCGGGGTAATACCTGCCAGCGTTCCGGTGACAAAAGCTTCGTCCGCAGTGAAGGCTTCGGCAAGGGTAAAGGATCTTTCCTGCACGCCGAGGCCCTGCTGGCGCGCCAGTGACAAGATCGTGTGGCGGGTAATACCGTTAAAGCAGTACAGGCCGTTTGAGGTCCACAGCTCGCCCTGGCGTACGATAAAAAAGTTGGTGGAATTGCAGCTGGCGACAAACCCATGAGGGTCCAGCATCAGCGCTTCATCTGCGCCGGCGTCCAGCGCCTGCAATAGCGCCTGGATCAAATTCAGGCGGCTGTGGGAATTAAGACGCAAATCGAAAACATCCGGCGCGCTGGTACGATAGGTCGAGGTGAGCAGGGCAAGGCCGCGCCGTTTGGCCTGTTCATCCACAACCTTATATTCCGCCACGCAGACGATAGTGGCGCCGCCGAGGATAAAGCGCGGGTCCTGATTTGGCGTGCGCTTTTTGCCGCGGGTGATCATGAGCCGCAGATGGGCGCCGTCCGTCATACCGTTGATCTTCAGCGTGCTGTACATAATATCGGTTAGCTCCTCACGACTATGGCCGATATTGAGCTGGATAGCGGCCGCCCCGGCAAACAGGCGATCGAGATGCGCCTGAAGGGCGATCAGCTTGCCGTTCACCAGCCGCAGCCCCTCCCAGACCCCGTCGCCGCAGACGTAGCCGGAATCGAAAACGGAAACCGTGGCGCGATCGCGGTGAACGAATTCGCCGTTGACGTACACCTGCACATTGTCGTTGCGCGTATCCTGCAGGTACGCCTGACTGCTTTGAGCGGAGAGAGCTAAACTCATCATGTTTCCTTGCGGTTAAAATGCCCGTTCAGCGAAACGGGAAAGGAAGGCCTGGGTGCGCGGTTGGCGCGGATGGCGCAGCACCTCTTCCGGGGTGCCCATTTCATGAATCACGCCGTTTTCGATAAAAATCACCCGATCGGCGAAATGCCAGGCAAAGCCCAGCTCATGAGTGACCAGCAGCAGCGTCCGCCCCTCATCTGCCAGTTCACGGATGGTATGCAGCACTTCCCCCACGAGTTCAGGGTCGAGGGACGAGGTGGGCTCATCGAACAATATTATCTCTGGCGCCATTGCCAGGGCGCGAGCAATAGCGACGCGCTGCTGTTGACCGCCGGACAGGCTGCCGGGCCAGGCCTGGTGCTTATGGCCGAGCCCCACTTTTTCCAACTGCGCGTGGGCAATGCGCATCGCCTCTTCGCGACGCATCTTTTTCACCGATATCAGGGCTTCGCTGACATTTTGCAGCACCGTGAGATGCGGGAAGAGATTAAATTGCTGAAACACCATCCCCACGCGCTGGCGAACATCGCTCAGCTGTTTTTCGCTATAGCGCCGCTGACCGCGGCTGTCGATTTTACCGAGGGTAACGCCGTCCAGTTCTACGGTGCCAGCGCTGGGTATTTCCATAAAGTTCAGACAGCGCAGCAGGGTGCTCTTACCCGAGCCGCTGCCGCCAATGATGGCGATTTTCTCACCGGCATAGATATCTAAATCGATGCCCTGTAACACGCTTTGCGCACCAAAGCGTTTGTGCAGGGCGCGTATCCGCATGACGACTTTTTTCTCTGACATGGCCTTTCTCATCATATTAAGGATGTGGACGGTAGCGGCGCTCCAGACGTGCCGCCAGGTAACTTCCGGGCCAGATCAGCACAAAATAGAGCAGGGCGACGACGGTGAAAATCTCCACCGGACGATACCAGGTACTGCTTAGCAGCCTGCCCTGATACATCAGTTCGTTAACCGTGAGAATCGAGGCCAGGGAGGTCACCTTCGCCAGTTCAATCATGCGGTTTGTCAGGGCTGGCAACATACGGCGAAATACCTGCGGCAGGATAATACGCCGCAGCATCACGCCCGGCGGCATGCCTAAGGCTTTTGCCCCTTCCCACTGCCCGCGTTCGATGGACTGTAGCCCGGCGCGAAAAATCTCGGTGCTGTAGGCGGCGGTGTACAGGGTTAACGCCAGCGCGGCGGCGCCAAAAGTGGAAAACTGAATGCCCACCAGCACCGGAAAGGCATAGTAGAACCAGATGAGCTGGATAAGCACCGGCGTATTGCGGAACACCTCGACAAAGGCGCTGGTAAGGGGATAAAAATAGCGCGGCCCGCGGGCACGGACGACGCCAACGGCAAGCCCGATCAGCGTGCCGACAATTCCCGCCAGCAGCCATAGCTCCAGCGTAACGCCCAGTCCCTTCAACAGTACCGGCAAGTTTTGCCAGACAAGGGAAAAGTCCCACTGATAATGCATGGTTGTTCTCTCGTTAACGTGAGTCGGAGACGGCAAGGCGTCGTTCAAGCAGCTGGCTGCCCTGGCTGATAATCAGCAGCAGAGTGAAGTACATCACCGCAATAAGCGAATACACTTCCAGGGGCCGGTAAGTCTGACTGTTGATTTGCATCGCCTGATACAGCAGCTCGCTGTACGCCAGAGACGAAGCAAGGGCGGTGGATTTGAGCAGTTCGAAAGAACGCTCAAGGAAAGGAGGAATCATTCTGCGCAGCGCCTGAGGGAAAATGACCCGGCGGAGCGCGGTGGCGCGCGACATGCCCAACGCCTTCGCGCCTTCCCATTGTCCGTCGCCGATCGACTGGATGCCGCCGCGGTAAACTTCGGCATAAAACGCGGCCGACTGGGAGGAGAGCGCCAGTACCGCGGCAGCAAACGGCGAGAGCGTCAGCGGGCTGACGACTGGCAGAGCGTAGTAGATCCAGAAGAAGTGGACGATAGCGGGAGTATTACGATAAAAGCCGATCAGTATCAGCGCCGGAAGACGGAAGAGCATTAGCGGCGAGGCCTTCATCAACGCCAGCGCAATGCCGGCCAGCATGCCGAATAAAATACTGGTGACGCCGATCTGAATGGTACCCCACAGCCCCTCCAGCAACAGCATGCGATATGGCCAGATGGCGGCAAAATCCCATTGATACGACATAGTTCTGGAACCCCTGAAAAACGCAAAACGATGGTGATGGTTTTAGAACGACATCATCTTAGCAGTAGCGAAATGTGATAATTAAATAATAAAAACCATTGCTATTATCTCTTTTGGTTATAAATATTTACGCGAGAAAGCAATGCCAGACTCTGATTCCTTAACCGCTACGCTGGCGCGTTTTGCCGGCGAACTCACCCCGGCTGCGATACCGGCGTCGGTGAAAGCCAGGATCGCTCTGCATTTTATCGATAGCCTGGGCTGCGGCGTTGCCGGCTGCGAAGACAGCGTGCTGCGGAAAAGCACGCGGGTTATTCGTAGCCAGTACGCGACCGGCAGAAGCGCGGTGCTCGACGGTGGAACTCCGCTCTCCGCCAGCGGCGCCGCGTTCCTCAACGCCGCTGCGATAAACGCGCTGGATTATGACGATGGTTTTGAAGTCGCCGGGCGGGGGATGGGGCATCCCGGCGCCACGCTGGTGGCCGGGGCGCTGGCTGCGGTGGGCCAGGGCGGGCTGGTCAGCGGCGGGGCGTTGCTGACCTCTCTGGTGGCGGCCTGGGAAATCAATAGCCGCGTGATTATCTCTCAGCAGCCGAGTCCTGAACGGTTTCAACAAGTGTACGGCGTGTGCCAGCACGAATCGCTGGGGGCGGCGGTGGCGTATGGTTTACTGCGCGGCTGCGATGCCGCGGGGCTGGAAAATAGCCTGGGACTGGCCGCCTCGTTAACCCCTTTGCCCACGTTGCATAAATACAACTGGCAGGCGCGTCCACTGGTTTCGTTTAAGGATTACAACGCGCCGGCGGCAGAGGCCGGCGTACGCGCGGTGGAGCTACACCTCGCGGGGATAGTGGGGCCGCGCGAGATACTCGATGGTGAACAGGGGTTCTGGCGGATGTCAGGCTCCGACCGTTTTCAGCCAGAACGGCTGACGGAGCATCTGGCGACGCACTGGCAGCTCAGGCACGCCAGTTTCAAAGACTATCCGGTATGCCGCTGGATGCATACCGCGCTGGCGTCGTTTGAGCGTCTGCTGGACCGTATTCCGTCGCCAGAGTCGATTGAGCGGATTCGCGTTTACGGTAGTTTTACCCTGGCCCGTTTTTTCGCCGACGCGCGTCCCGTCAGCAATACCGATGCGCAGTTCAGTCTGCCGCTGGCGATAGCCTGCCTGGCGTTTAAAATCGCGCGTCACCAGTGGAGCAGCGATCGGACGCGCGGCGCGGCGCCACTCCTTGCCTTCGCTGACCGGGTTGAAATCATCGCCGATGAGACCTTTGAACAGCTGATGCTGCAGCATCGCCGTCCCGCCGCGCGCGTGGACATTGTGGTAAAGGGAAGGACGATCGCCGGAGAGCGTATCGACTTCCCGCCGGGGTGTGCAGAAAATCCGCTGCCGGAACAGCGGATCGTGGATAAATGCGTGGCCAACCTATCATCACGCCTCAGCGCGCCGCGGGCAGCGCGGCTGATTGACGCTCTGCTGGATATGGAACGCTGCGCGGACATTGGCGCGGCAATCTCGCCGCTTCTGTCCGCGCCAGGAGAGTAGTCGCTTATTTCCACTCTTCTTTAATCACCGAGGGCACTTTGCTGATATCCACACCGCGTAGCTTAAGGGCGTCTTCATAAAACTGTTTGCTCTGTCCCGACTGGTAAATTTTGGCAAACTCTTCATTCAGAAAGTTGCGGAAGCGGGGATCGCTCTCTTTGCGCAGCGCGCCGCCGGTGCTGATGGCAATAATCGGTTTTGGCAGAATCAGGTTGCCTTTGTGCACTTTTGCCTGCTGCAGAGCCAGCGCCGGGTGAACGTACGAGAGGGCGTCGACGCGTCCGGCGTAGAAGGCTGCGACGCCTTCATCCATATTGGTAAAGCGCACCAGCTGCACTTTGGGTAATTTTTTGGTCAGTATCAGGTCCGGGCTGCTGCCGAGCGTGACGCCAATCTTAATATCCGGGCGATTGAGATCTTCCCAGCTCTCGGCCTTCACGCCGTCGCGGATCAGGACCCCCTGCGCATACCAGAGGAAGGGCTGGTCGGAAAAGTCGGCGGCTTTGCGGCGTTCATCGGTGGGGTCCAGCACCAGCATGGTATCAATCTGGCCGGCCTGCAGCGCGGCGACCGCATTTCCCCAGGTGGTCTCCACCGGCACCAGTTTTACGCCTAAATCTTTTGCCAGTACTTTACCCACGTTATAGCCAATGCCGTTCCACTGACCGGTGGCTGGATCTTTGAAATACCACGGTTCCCCCTGCGCGACGCCGACGCGCAGTTCGCCCGATTGCTTAATATGATCCCAGGTGGACTCTTCGGCATGGCTGAAAAAAGGCGCGGCGGCGATCGCCAGCGACAACAGCAATTTATGAATTTTTGTTGGCATATTTTTACCCTGATGAGAAAGTCATTTCTGAAAAACAACGTATTACGCGAACACGATAACGGAGTTTGTTATCAGTGCATTATTATTTTTTGGTTTAACTCATGCCCGAATGTTATTTGCTGATACCTAACCGGTTTCGCTTAAATTACGGCGCGTTGCACATATTATTCATAACTTAATGCGCTATTGTTCTAAGGTGCTTTATTTCCGTCGCCGAATTTAAAAATTCCGATCTGGTGGGAGTCATAGTTTGCTGGGACGTTAAAAATATCACTTCTGACAGCCAGGCTTATAAAAGAGCGACAATAATTGCCAGACGAGCGCGTCCCCGGCCTGAAAATGATATCGCCGCGTCCCTCACGCAGCGTCAGGCGCTAGAGTGCAGAAGATAAAAGCGGCTCTACCGGGTAAATTTCCCTATCCACGGGCTGCTTGTATCCTGTGACCAGAGTTGTAATAGCATCTCCCTGAACTTTTCCGCTGCAGGGCTCAGCGCCGTTTCTCTGCGCAGCACGAGACCGAGCGTGCGGCGAATAACCGGCTCAACGAGCGGACGGCTGACAAGAATGTGATGCTCATCGGTCGGCATGGCCAGACTGGGAACCACCGCCACGCCAAGCCCTGCCTCTACCATACCCAGCGACGTCGACAGATGCCTGACTTCATAGAACCAGTTGGGCTTCCAGTCCATATTCTCCAGCGCTTGATCGATCAGCGAGCGGTTACCGCTTGAACGTCTAACGCCAATAAGCCTGAAGCTGGCCAGGTCTTCCCACAAGATCAGCGATTTCTGCGCCAGTTCGTGGTCTCGTCGGCAGGCTAATACGAAAGGTTCATTGACCAGCGGCGAGAAATCGATATTGGGATGTGTGATGTTTATCATGTTTATGCCGAAATCTGCGTCACCGTTTAAGACGGCTTCAAGACAATCGCTGGCGCTATGCTCGAGGATGCGGATACGGATATTGGGGTAGTGATTGTTATAGTCCCTGATGACCGAAGGGAGGAAATAGAACGCCGCGGTGGGGAGGCAGGACAGGGTGACAACGCCGCTTTGATGGGTGGCCATTTCTTTAATACTCAGGATCGAGCTTTCATAAAAATCTATTAAATTCTTTGCCTTAGGTAAAAACTCTCTGCCTACAGCCGTGAGTTTAATGTTTCTGGTTGTCCGTTCAAATAGCGTAGCTCCCAGCTGCTCTTCAAGTTTTTTAATCCGGCGGGTTAACGCCGGTTGGGATGTGTGAAGAAAATGTGATGCTCTTGTGAAACATCCAATTTCTGCAATTTTAACAAACGCTTGTATACCTTGAAGATCGTGCAGCATGAGATTTCACTCCAGACTTTATCGCGATGCAAACACACTAACCTAACCGCTATTTATACGCAAAGCGTATTAATCGATGGTTTTATTGGCATTAGAATTATGTATTCGTCTGTGGAATCCTGACATTGCTCTTATCAATGCGTGAAACGAGAAACATAATGTTAAAGATTCCTTGTGTACTGATGCGTGGCGGTACTTCGAAAGGCCCGGTGCTTCTGGCCAGTGATTTACCGACAAAAATTGAAGAACGCGATGCTGTGCTGCTGGGCTTAATGGGCGCGGGTCACGAACTTGAAATTGATGGTATTGGCGGCGGCAGCCCCCAAACCAGTAAAGTCGCGATTGTTAGCCCCTCGGACAGTCCGGATGCTGACGTCGACTATTTATTTGTTCAGGTGATGGTCAACGAGCGCCGCGTCGATACCACGCCTAACTGCGGTAATATGCTCTGTGCCGTAGGGCCCTTCGCGATTGAAAAAGGCCTGGTTAAGGCGCAAAGTCCGGTGACGACAGTGCGAATCCGCAACCTGAATACCGGTACGCTGGTTGATGCGGAAGTACAAACGCCGAATTTTTATGTCAACTATGAAGGCGATACGCACATTGATGGCGTTCCCGGCTGCGCTGCGCCGATTGGCCTGACTTTCCTTAACTCCGCCGGATGCAAGACGGGAAAGCTGCTGCCAACCGGTAACGTCGTTGATGTGATTGATAGTGTGGAAGTCACCTGTATTGATATGGCGATGCCGATGGTGCTGATTAGGGCAGAGCGGATGGGCAAAACGGGAGACGAATCACCGGCCGACCTCGATGCCGATCGCGCGTTTATGAATAAGCTGGAAACGATCCGGCGCAAGGCAGGTGCGAAAATGGGGCTGGGCGATGTCGCCGATAAAGTGATCCCTAAACCGGTTCTGCTGAGCGCGCCCGGCGCAGGCGGGACCATCAGAGTTCGTTATTTTATGCCTCATACTTGCCATAAATCACTGGCTATTACGGGCTCTATCGGCATATCCACGGCCACGATAATTGAAGGATCGGTGGCCCATCACATTGTGGCCGACCAGCCGAGGACGCCGTATACCAATATTATTAATATTGAACATCCTAGCGGAAAAATTTCCGTATCTTTACTCAAAGAGGGAGATGATATTGAGAAAACGCGTGCCGCAGTGATTAGAACCTCCCGTAAATTATTTGAAGGCACGGTTTGCGTCCCGGAATATGTTTTAGTGGAGGAATTATAAATATTTTATATCATTAATGCGGTGCAATACTGATGTCCTCTCGCGTGTAGTTGCTACATAACTCTGTACCTAAAAAAATAATGTCGAGGATTTTATGGCTATAACCCATACGAAAGATAATCAGCTTAATTCTGCTCCCGTCAAGGTCAGTAATTATATTCGGATCATCCTGGCCCTGGCGCTATCCGGCCTTGCAGAATTAGCCTCACTCTTTTTTATTCAACCTCTGTTACCCGTTCTCGCCGTCGAATATGATGTGCCGGTGAGTCAGGTGAGTATCATTCTCTCCGCAGAAACGGCGCTTCTGGCTATCGGATTATTATTCACCGGGACGCTGTCCGATCATTACGGCAGGAAAAAATTAATTATCGTTTCGCTGCTACTTGGCGGACTGCTGACGATGCTCTGTCCTCTGGTCGAATCATGGGCGATGCTGGTGGCCCTGCGTGCGGTTATTGGCCTGGCGCTCAGCGGTATCGCTGCTGCCGCAACCGCCTATATCAGCGAGGAGGTCGCGCCGGTGGTGGCGGGGGTGGTCACCGGATACTTCGTCTTTGGTAACTCGATGGGAGGGATGTCCGGGCGTATTGTGGCCAGCCAGCTGATCGACCATATCTCAATAAATACCATTTTCTATGGTTTTGCGATCAGCCTGATTTTGGTGGCTTTGTTGGTTTACTTTTTACTCCCGGCGTCTCAGAACTTTAAGCCAACGCAAAACCTCAACGTTCTTCGCGTGGTGAAAGGCGCGGCATCTCACTTTAAAAATAAAAAGCTGGCGTTAGCCTTCGTGATTAGCTTCATCATCTTTGGGGTATTCACCTCTCTCTATAACTACCTGGCTTTCTTCCTGAAAGGCGAACCCTTTCATATTTCTCCGGCGAATGCGGGCCTGCTCTCCTTTAGCTTTGCCTTAAGCTTTTTTACCGCCCCTCAGGCGGGACGACTTTCCGCAAAATACGGCAGTATGAGAGTCCTGCGCGCGCTGTTTGTAATGATGGCGCTGGGAATGCTGCTGACTTTAACGTCTAACGTCGTCACCTTTATTATCGGCGCGGTCATTTTTACCGGTTGTTTCTTTGGTTGTCACTCCATTGGCTTAAGCTGGGTAAGTAAAAATGCAACGCATGCACGTGGCCAGGCCGTCGCGCTGTATCTGTTCTTCTACTACATGGGCGGCTCAGTGATTGGTTTCGTGAACGGCTTTGTTTTCCACTCTATGGGCTGGCAGGGGATGACGGGATTCATTATTGCGCTACTGGCCGTGGGGGCGGTGGTTGCAACGTATTTGTCTTCCAGCGAAACAAAAGTCATGGTTCCGGTTGAGTCTTAAACCCTTCGTGGCGAAGTGAATGACTCACGTCATCTCCAGTGGCGTGAGTAAAGAAATTCAATGTTAGTAAGGTGTCATCATGAAATTAGCAAGCTATGTTCATCATGGTCGTAAGAGTTATGGAATATTGACGGATACAGGCATTATTGACCTGGGTGGCAAGATTGGTCATCAATATCGTACGCTGAAGGACTTACTGCAGTGGGGCGCTATTGAGATCGCCGGCCAATATGTTAATTATCCGGTCGATGTCATGATGGCTGATATTACTTTTTTACCGGTCATTGAAAATCCAGGGAAAATTTTCTGCGTCGGTATGAACTATGCGGAAAAAAGAAAAGAGTTTTCTGAAACCAGCGATGCGCCGACCCTCTTTATTCGTTTTCCTGACTCGCAAACCGGTCATGCAACACCGATATTAAAACCCGCGCTATCCAATGAATTTGATTATGAAGGTGAGCTGGCCGTTATTATTGGCAAACCGGGTATGAATATCGATACTGGCGCTGCCCTGAGCCATGTTGCAGGCTATAGCTGCTATATGGATGGATCGGTGCGCGACTGGCAGCATGCCTGGTTTACCGCCGGGAAAAACTGGCGGCAGACCGGCGCGTTTGGTCCCTGCCTGACAACCGTTGATGAAATACCCGATCCCCACCGCTTGTCTATTCAAACCTATTTGAACGGCATTATGGTTCAGAATGATTCGACGAGCAGTATGATCCATAAAGTTGCCGATCTGATTAGCTATATCAGTACTTTTACGGCGCTCAGCGCCGGCGATGTCATTATTACCGGCTCTCCTGGCGGCGTCGGTAAAAAAAGAACGCCCCCACTCTTTATGCACGAAGGCGATCGGGTCGAGGTGGTAATTGAAAATATTGGGCATCTCATGAATACGATTGTCGAATCAAAACCGCAGCACGAATTGCAGATGTCGTCGTCTCCGCGGGCTCAGACAAGATTATTTGACGCTCATTAAGGTATGGGCAGGAGAAACAAGATGTACACCGACCAAACGCTAGAATTCGAGAAAGTGGAAACTAGCAACGGTACCTTCAGAGACGAAATTATTCTCTTTCTGAAGAACAATGGATTAGGCATCGACGGCGACATTGAGCAATTTGTTGTCGCGCGCTGCCAGCGGCAGCTGGTTGCCTGCGCCGGGCTTGCGGGGAATACGTTAAAATGCATTGCGGTTGCCAGAGAGTGGCGCGGGACGGCGTTAGGCCTGAAAATCATTCATGAAGCGGAGCTGCAGGCTGTTCAGAACGGCGAACATCAGCTTTTTCTCCTGACGTGTCCGGACAATGTGCGGTCGTTCCAGGGATGCGGATTTTATCCTTTGGTCACCCTCGATAACAGGGCGACGCTGATGGAGAATTCGCCGGTTGGCATCCATCGCTACTGCCGCCAACTGCGGGGCCAGCATTTGGTGACGGCCGGAAATATCGGCGGGATTGTGATGAATGCAAATCCCTTTACGTTAGGGCACCAGTATCTGATTGAGCAGGCTGCAAAAGCGTGCGACTGGCTGCATGTCTTTGTCGTTGAGGAAGATCTGTCCACGTTTTCCTTTCGGCAACGGTTTGCCATGGTTCAGGAGGGGTCACGGCATCTGCCTAATATTACGGTCCATCCTGGCTCAAAATATATTATTTCTCGAGGAACATTCCCCGGTTACTTTCTCAAAGAAAAACAAATTATTAACGAGGTGTATGCCGCAATCGATTTGCTTATGTTCCGCCGTTACATTGCACCGGCTTTAAATATTAATCAGCGTTTTGTTGGTACTGAACCCTTCTGTAAGGTGACCGCGCAATATAATGACGCAATGCATCACTGGCTGGAGGATGAGATGACAATACCTGCCGCCAGTATCAAGGTGAATGAGATTCAGCGGATGACCGATATGAATAATCTTCCCATCTCCGCCTCTGCGGTCAGGAAATTGTTAAGTCACGAAGATATGCACACCGTTAAAAGTATGGTGCCTGCAACTACGATGCCCTATTTATATAAATGGTTATCAGCGAATCAATCTAAGCAGCCCGATTTGGATATGGTTGATGCTTAATAAATCATTGTTCAGGATATTTATATGAAAATATTACATGCGGCAATCGCCGGGACGCTGGAATCCAGCGACCTGGTTGTCAAAGTCAGCCCCTACGATGATGGGCTCGATATTACTATCAACAGCGAAGTGTACAAACAATTTGGTGAACAGATTACGGCAGTGGTTAATGAAACACTTTCCGCATTAAACGTTACGCAGGGGCAAATTATTGTTGAGGATAAGGGCGCGCTGGACTGCGTTATCCGCGCCAGAATGCAGGCGGCGATTTTACGGGGAACGGCCAGCAACGAAATTGCGTGGGAAAAATTATGATGAAAAAATTACGCCGTAGCATGCTTTTTTTACCGGGTTCAAGCGCCGCTATGCTTTCAACAGCCTTTATTTATAAACCCGATTCAATCATGTTTGACCTGGAAGATGCGGTCTCGTTGAAAGAGAAAGACAGCGCGCGGCTGCTGGTGTTCCATGCGCTACAGCATCCTATGTATAAAGATATTGAAACCGTTGTCAGGATTAATCCGCTGAATACGCCATTTGGCTTAAAAGACCTGGAAGCGGCGGTGCGCGCCGGCGTCGATGTTATCCGTTTACCCAAAACCGATACGCCGGAAGATATTTACCAGCTTGAGCGTGAAATTGTGCGTATTGAAGAGAGCTGCGGCCGCCCGGTGGGCTCTACGCAGCTGATGGCGGCGATTGAATCGGCGGTGGGGGTCATTAATGCCGTCGCTATCGCCAGGTCCTCTCAACGCCTGATGGGGATTGCGCTGGCGGCGTTTGATTACGTCATGGATATGCAAACGGAACGCGGCGACGGTACCGAGCTGTTTTACGCGCGCTGCGCGGTATTACATGCGGCCCGCGGGGCAGGTATTGATGCGTTTGACGTGGTCTATGCCGATATTAATGACGAGGCCGGCTTTTTGAAAGAAGTGGATTTGATTAAACGTATGGGCTTTAACGGTAAGTCGCTTATTAATCCGCGGCAGATAGAGATCTTACATAATGCCTATGCCCCCACTCAGGAAGAAGTTGATTACGCGGAGCGTGTTATTGCCGCGGCCGAAGAAGGGGAGCGTAGCGGACTTGGGGTGATTTCACTGAACGGCAAAATGATTGACGCGCCGATCATCAACCATGCCCGGGTGGTTATTGAACGTAAAAATGCCTCCGGCATCCGGCAATAATCTCCATTCAGTCACCAGCAACAGGATTTAACTATGAATCAATTAACCGAAGCCCTTCATAATATATCCGGCGCCCAGCACCAGTATGAGGTATTTTCCGGCGCAAATACCCATACGCCCTATCTTGCGGATACCCGGCAAAAATATCAGCGCAAACTTTTTGACACGCTGGATGAAGTTTTATCGCGCTGCGATTTACGCGATGGGATGACCGTTTCATTTCATCACGCCTTCCGCGAGGGTGATCAAGTGATTAACTACGTTATGGCCAGGCTGGCGGAAAAAGGCCTGCGAGGGCTGACGCTGGCGTCAAGTTCCCTGATGACCTGCAACGCGCCGCTGATCGAGCATATTAAACACGGCGTTATTAGCAAAATCTATACCTCCGGGATGCGCGGTGAATTAGCGGATGCGATTTCACACGGCCTGATGGAGGAGCCGGTACAGATCCACTCGCACGGCGGCAGGGTCAATCTGATTGAAAAGGGTGAAATTAATATTGATGTCGCGTTCCTGGCGGTCTCCTGCTGCGACGAATATGGCAATGCCAGCGGCAGCGGCGGCAAATCCCGATGCGGCTCGCTTGGCTACGCGATGGTCGATGCAAAATATGCCCGCAAGGTGGTTTTGCTGACGGAAAGCATTGAGCCGTTTCCGTATATGCCGGCCAGCATTATTCAGGATCAGGTTGATTATATTGTCAAAATCGACAGCGTAGGCGACCCGGCGAAAATCAGCGTTGGCGCCGCGCGCGTGACCAGCAATCCGCGAGAGCTGATGATCGCGCGGTCTGCTGCGGACGTCATTGAGCATTCCGGTTATTTTCGCGATGGTTTTTCTCTGCAAACGGGATCGGGCGCGGCGTCCACCGCCTGTACGCGATTCCTGGAATCCCGCATGAGGAAACACAATATCGTCGCCAGCTTTGCCTTAGGCGGCATTACCGGCAGTATTGTCGATCTGCATGAAAAGGGGCTGATTACTAAGCTGCTGGATACACAAAGTTTTGATGGCGCGGCGGGGGAGTCGCTGGCGAAAAATCCGCACCACGTTGAAATCTCGACCAGCGTTTACGCCAACCCGGCGGCGAAAGCCGCCTGCTGCGACCGCGTGGATATCGTTATCTTAAGCGCGCTGGAAATTGATACGGATTTTAACGTCAACGTTCTGACCGGCTCCGACGGCGTGATGCGCGGGGCATCGGGCGGACATTGCGATGTCGCGGCGGCGGCAAATTTAACTATCGTGGTCGCGCCCCTGATCCGCAGCCGCATTCCCACCGTCGTCAGGCACGTCACGACCCGCGTAACGCCGGGAGAGAGCATTGACGTGCTCGTCACCGACCACGGCATTGCCGTGAATCCTGCCCGTCCGGAAGTCAAAGAGAGGCTGACGGCGGCCGGTTTGCCGGTCGTTGACATCGAAGCGCTTTATCAGACATCGCTGGTAATTTCTGGCGAGCCGAAACCTATTGAGTTTACCTCGCGCATTGTCGGCGTCGTGCGTTATCGCGATGGCAGCGTCATTGATGTGGTAAGGCAGGTGAAAGAATGATCGGCGAAACAACAAACGCTTCCTGCGCCCCTCTCACCCTTGAGGAAGTCCTCAAAGCCAGAGAAGCGCGCGCGAGTGTACAACAGGCGTGGCTGCGCCGCTTCGAACAACCAATGGTATCCACCACGCTCGTCTGGCCCGGAGAGGTAAAAGATACGCCGCTTGCCCGGCAGGTTATGGCGGAGGCGACGGACGCGTTCAGCCAGCTGCTGCGGAAACATCGCTGGGGCGTTTCCAGACACGACGTTCGTTTTCAGCCCACCGGGCCCGAAGCGTTCTGGTCTGTAGCGGCGCCAGCCTGGATGATCAAGCACGTGACGGCGCATCTTGAAGATCATCATCCTCTCGGGCGTCTGTGGGATATCGATGTTTTTTGTCCCACATCCGGATTAATTAAGCGCAGCGCGATCCGACAGCCGATGCGCAAATGCTTCATTTGCAATGAGGCTGCCCACGTCTGTTCCCGTATGCGCCGCCATTCTCAGAATGAACTTGCGCAAGTGATTGAGGATTTAGCCTATGACTATTTTCGCGGTCAACGCTGAACGGGCTGAGCAACGGGAAAGCATCGCCTGGCTGGCTGCCGAGGCGATGTATCGGGAAGTGAGATTAACGCCAAAGCCCGGGCTGGTTGATGGCGAGAACAATGGCGCGCATCGTGATATGAACATCGCCCTGTTTATGGCCAGTATTCGCGCCGTCTCGCCCTGGTTTCCGCGCTTTTTTGCGCAGGGAAAGGCGACGGCGGATTTGCCTGCCCCGCAGACGCTATTGGCGATAAGGCCCACAGGACTGGCCTGCGAACAGGCGATGTTTAACGCCACGGGGGGAGTAAACACCCACAAAGGCGGCATTTTTTCCCTCGGCCTGCTGTGCGCCGCCGCTGGGCGCCTTGTTAAGCGCAACCAGATGCTTAGCCAGCGCAATCTGTGCGAGGAAACCCGCGCGATGTGCGCGGGCCTGGTTAGCCAGGAACTGAAAAGAAAGGGCCTCGCCAAAACCAAAGGCGAGCATATTTTTCAGCGCTTTGGGCTTAGCGGCGCGCGGGGTGAGGCTGAGAACGGCTTTTATACCGTCAGGCAGTTCGGGCTGCCGCAGTGGCAGAAAGCGCGGCGGGAGGGGGTATCTGAGCAGGATGCGCTGCTCAGGATGCTGCTGGCCCTGATGGCCTTCAACCCCGATACCAATGTGGTGTCCCGGGGCGGGCTGAGCGGCCTGCAGTATGTGCATCGCTATGCGCAACGCGTTCTGAAGATAGAACACCTGGCGGGTGAAAAGCTCAGAAAAGCGCTGAGACACATGGATAAGGCGTTGATTGACAGAAATATTAGCCCTGGCGGCAGCGCGGATCTCCTTGCCGTTGGCTGGGTACTTTCCCATTACCCGGCCTGACGGGCGGTACTGAACGTGGAGAGGAAGGCTTTATGACTACCCAACGTCTGGAACAGCTCAGCGAGAAGTTGACGATTATTCTGGTGCCGGGCTTGCGAGACAGCGATGAGCATCACTGGCAAAGCTGTTGGAGTCGTCGTTTTCCTTTTTGGAAGCGGATAAGCCAGCGGAACTGGCTGGAGCCGGATATCGATGCCTGGGTATCCGCTATCCGTCGGGAGCTGGCTACCTGTCAGCGGCCGGCCGTGCTGGTCGGCCACAGCTTTGGGGCGCTCGCCGCATGTCGCCTGATTCAGACGCAAAAGGTGAACATCGCGGGTATCGTCATGGTTGCGCCTGCGGAGCCATCGCTCTTCGAACTGGACGAGGCGGTACTTCCCGAGAGGCTGCGGGTGCCCAGCCTCCTGTTTGCCAGCCGAAACGATCCGTTAATGACCTTTAAGCGAGCGCAGTACTGGGCGCAATGCTGGGGAGGGTGGTTAATCGATCTGGGTGACGCCGGGCATATTAATGCTGAGTCCGGATTCGGGGAGTGGAATTATGGTCTGGAGCAGTTAGCAGAATTTTGTGAAGGCTTACCGCAATTTATTAAAAGTTAATTTTACCAACCGAATATCGCTATTACATAAACAACCTTCAGATAAATAACATCTGAAACGGAGAGCATATGTTAGAAGCTTATAATAAGCATGTGGACGAACGTGCTGAAAAAAATATTCCACCGAAGCCGTTAACCGCTGAGCAAACGCAAGAATTAATTACATTACTGACCAGCAAGACCTGCGATGATAAAAATGCCCTTGTACAGCTGTTAGCGCATCGCGTGCCGCCGGGCGTCGATCCGGCGGCGAAGATTAAAGCCGATTTTCTTTATCAGCAGATCAAAGAAGAAAACCCGGCGAGTATTATTGCGCCTCAGCAGGCTATTGAACTGCTGGGTACCATGCAGGGTGGTTATAATGTTCAACCGCTCATTCACTTACTGGACGATCCCCGCTGGGCCAGCAGCGCAGCGGAACAATTAAGCGCCACGCTGCTTATTTTTGAAAAATTTAAGGATGTGGAAGAAAAGGCGAAACAAGGAAATGCCTGGGCGCAAAAAGTGATTCAGTCATGGGCCGACGCCGAATGGTTTTTACGTCGTCCGGCGCTGCCGGAGAAGATCACGCTGAAAGTATTCAAAGTGACGGGGGAAACCAATACTGATGATTTGTCCCCTGCGCCCGAGGCATGGTCACGTCCGGATATTCCTCTGCATGCCTTGTCCATGTTGTGTCATCCGCGCGACGGCGTCAGCCCGGATGAACCGGGAAGCCGCGGGCCGATACGACAGCTAGAGCAGTTAAAGAAAGAGGGCTATCCGCTGGTCTACGTCGGCGATGTCGTCGGCACCGGCTCTTCGCGAAAATCGGCCACTAACTCTATTTTATGGAACCTTGGCAACGATATGCCATGGGTGCCGAATAAACGAAGCGGCGGCTTTGTTTTTGGCGGCAATATTGCGCCCATCTTTTTTAATACCCTGGAAGATTCCGGCGCGCTGCCCCTTGAAATGGATGTTTCCGCGCTATCCACGGGAATGCTGATTGATCTCTATCCGTATCGCGGGGAAATTTGCGAAGCCCACAGCCAGCGTCCTGTCACCTCATTTTCCCTGAAAACGGACGTTCTGCTGGATGAAGTGCGCGCCGGAGGGCGCATTCCGCTGATTATTGGCCGCAGCCTGACGGCCAGAGCGCGGCAATCACTGAACCTTGCGCCCTCCGACGTTTTCCGCCGGCCGAAAGCGCCGGCACCCTCCGCCGCTGGCTTTACGCTGGCGCAGAAAATAGTGGGGAGAGCCTGCGGCGTTGCCGGGATCCGACCAGGACAGTACTGCGAGCCGCGAGTCACCACCGTCGGTTCGCAGGATACCACCGGAGGAATGACGCGCGATGAGCTTACCGATCTGGCCTGCCTGAATTTTTCCGCTGATTTGGTTATGCAGTCTTTCTGCCATACCTCGGCCTATCCCAAGCCGGTTGATGTGAAGCTGCATGAAACGCTGCCCGAGTTTATCAGCCACCGAAACGGCGTGGCGCTGAAGCCGGGTGATGGCATTATCCACTCCTGGCTTAACCGTATGCTGATTCCTGATACCGTGGGGACCGGGGCGGATTCGCACACCCGTTTCCCGCTTGGCATCTCTTTTCCCGGGGGCTCCGGGCTGGTGGCCTTTGCTGCGGCAACGGGCATTATGCCGCTGGATATGCCGGAGTCCGTACTGGTCCGTTTTACGGGAGAGATGCAGCCGGGGATAACCCTGCGCGATCTGGTTCACGCTATTCCGCTCTATGCCCGCAAGCAGGGATTACTGACGGTGGAGAAAAAAAATAAGATCAATATTTTCTCCGGCCGTATCCTGGAAATCGAAGGGCTCGGGATGCTGAAAGCGGAGCAGGCCTTTGAACTGGCCGACGCCTCGGCCGAACGCTCCGCAGCGGCGTGCGTGCTGCGTCTGGAAGAGGAGAACGTGGCGGAATACCTGCGCTCCAATGCCACATTGCTACGCTGGATGATTAATCAGGGTTATGAAAATGCCGACACGCTGGCGCGGCGAATTGCGGAAATTGAGGCGTGGCTGGCGAATCCGTCGCTGCTGGTGGCCGATGAGAACGCCGAATATGCCGCGGTGATTGAGATCGATCTCACGGAAATTACCGAACCCATCGTCTGTGCGCCGAACGATCCGGATGACGCCCGGCTGCTGTCGGAAGTCGCGCGTACGCCGATAGATGAGGTCTTTATTGGCTCCTGCATGACGAATATTGGCCATTTCCGCGCCGCCGGTAAAATTATTGCCGACGCCCGCGAGATACCCGTACGGCTGTGGCTGGCTCCGCCGACGAAAATGGATGCGCGTCAGCTTGCCAGTGAAGGCTACTTTAATCAGTTTATAAAAACGGGCGCCAGAATCGAACCCGCCGGCTGTTCGCTGTGTATGGGGAACCAGGCGCGGGTACGTCAGGGCAGTTCCGTTGTTTCAACATCGACTCGTAACTTCCCGAATCGTCTGGGCACCGATGCGAACGTTTTTTTAGCATCGGCGGAGCTGAGCGCCGTGGCGGCGATGATAGGGAAAATGCCGACCGTTGAACAATATTTCTGGCACATGGATAAAATCAAAGCATCAAGGGACGATATTTATCGTTACCTGAACTTCGATCGGCTGCCAGAGTATCAGTCAACGAATGATGGAAAAAATATTATTAAAACATTCGCTGGCTAATTCTTTACTGCATTAAGCAATAACGGTGAATAGCTCACTTGTTCAGCGGAAGCTTCAGAAGAAAGAGGCTTCTGCTTTTAATGACACGGATTGTAGCCGAGGTGAAGCATGTTGAAGTCAAAGCTAATAAAAATAGCGGTGCTTATTTTTATTATTATATTAGCAATCATCATTCCACCCCCCGAGGGATTAACGAAAGAAGCCTGGATACTGGCCGGTATCTACCTGGCATCCATTATAGGTCTGGTGAGTAAGCCTTATCCTGAGCCGGTTATCATGCTGTCGGCGGTAGGCTTGTCGTGCTTAACGGTGGCACGATTTGATGACTCCCCCGTCAGGTCAATGGATGTACTGAGCGGTTTTTCCTCGGGAACGACATGGCTGGTATTTAGCGCGTTTACTTTGAGCGCCGCTTTTGTCACCACCGGATTAGGGAAACGTCTGGCGTACTGGTTTATTTTAAAGTTCGGTGGGACAACCCTGCGGCTGGGGTATGTCACGGCGCTGTTGGATTTAATGCTGTCACCGGCGACGCCCTCTAACACCGCACGCGCCGGCGGCGTCGTATTCCCGATTATCAATAGCATTGCCCTGGTGTTAGGTTCAACGCCAAAAGAGAGTCCGCGTCAGGCCGGACGTTATCTGATGGTGAATATCTATATGGTGACTAAAACCACCAGCTATATGTTTTTGACCGCGTTTGCCGGAAATGCCTTAGCGTTACAGTTAATTTCCGATATTTTTCATATCCGCATAAGCTGGGTAGGGTGGGCTCTGGCGGGGGTACCGCTTGGGCTATTGATGTTAGCCGTCATTCCTTATATCACCTACAAAATAGTGCGCCCGCAATTAAAAGAAATAGACAATGTAAAAATAGCCACTGCGGGCCTGAATGACCTGGGGCCCATCAGTTCGAAAGAGAAAGGGCTGATCGTGGTCTTTATCTCCGCACTCTCTGGCTGGATATTTTCTCATTATCTGGGGCTGAATGAATCCTCCGTTGCGGTGATTGCCATGGCTGGCGCTTTGCTCACGAATGTCATTTGCTGGAATGATGTGCTGCAAAATAAGGGCGGCTGGAATACGTTAATCTGGTACGGCGGCATTATTGGACTGAGTGCGACCTTAAGCAAAGAGGGATTTTTTAAATGGCTTGCCGCCTTTATGTCCGAGCATCTGGATTTCCTCGGCGCCGGTAACACGACCATTGTGATTATTGTTTTTTTAAGCATCGTCGTGCGCTATTTATTCGCCTCCGGCGGTGCATACGTCGCGGCTATGGTTCCCGTCTTCGCCACCGTCGGACTGGTTACCGGAACGGCACCTGCGCTGCTGGCGCTCGCCATCCTGTTTTCTAACTCTTACGGGGGCTGTATCACGCACTATGGCGGTGCCGCCGGGCCGATTATCTTTGCCGCCGGTTATAACGATATTAAATCCTGGTGGTTAACCGGGACCATAATCGCTTTATTAACGTTTCTGCTGCATATGGTTGTCGGCATTCCGTGGTGGGGCTTTTTGATTCAGCACGGAATACTCTGAGGCCAGCCTTGTTTTTTATTACCTGACGGCTCGCGATATAACGAAAAAACCCCGACATGATGTCAGGGTTTTTTAACTGGCGTGAGTCCATCATCGGCAGCGAAGCTGAAATCTACCGCCAGCAAATAAAGCGCAGCTTAGATGGCGAAGACGTTACCGGCAGAAGGGCCTTTCTGGCCATCTTCAATGGTGAATTCGACTTTCTGGCCTTCGTTCAGGGTTTTAAAACCGCCGCCCTGGATAGCGGAAAAATGTACAAACACATCTTTGCTACCGTTGTCCGGGGTGATGAAACCAAAGCCTTTCGACTCATTAAACCATTTTACTAAGCCAGTCATTTTATTAGACATTGATAATACCTCAACATATCTGAGCCTTACGGCGAAAAGGTTTCGCACAGAATCTAATTAATAACGATAAGGAGACTCAAAAGGAAGAATTATCAATGGATAACACTTAAGATGAGGACTGCTTTACTGAACCGCTTTATTATGTCTGTGTACTTAACCGACCAATCATTAGTCACATACTTCACCGCGGATAGCAAGACTTATTTCAATTGATATTGCCGGGGCGGAGAGTGATACGGGAAGAGAGGGAGTGATTCACCAGCGACTTGCTGATGGCGTAATGATAATAACTTTCACTATTTCATTGGGTTAACTAGATTTTTGGTTACGGTGACGTGGATGAATCTGCAAGAATGTTTTTTTATTTTTCCGAACAGGCTCACCCGGCGGTGAAGCCATATCACCGGTCGCAGCGCGATTAATTTAGGCCGTTTCTCATTATTTATCCCCATCGGGGTATCTGGACGGCTAAAATTTCATTTGCTTATTAATGGTATTCATGCCTTAATGAAATTATTAATCCGAAAAAACGCATGCACTTAAAAATTTTACCGGCCCGTTCTCATTACCAGGCGCTATCGCTGATACCCCTTTCTTTTGAGTCCATACGTTTAATCCGACACGTTTTCTGTCAATTACCTGATGCGCAAGGAGTCAGTATGTCCTCAAGAATTAAAGGTCTGGTCAAGTGGTATAATGAGTCGAAGGGATTTGGTTTCATTTCACCTCTCGATGGCGGTAAAGATATCTCGGTCCATTGCTCGGCGCTGCGTGGTGATAATTTTAATACCCTGTTTGAAGGCCAGAAAGTTGAATATGCCATCCTCCATAGAGATGACAAAGGCCCTGCCGCCACCCATGTCATACTGTGCGATAAATAACGATTTATAGCGTTACGCCCGCGATAGCGAAAGCCGTGCTGGCGATATCACGACGGCCTGTCCCAGGATTATTCCTCCCTTATTCCATGTCCTGTCCCTGAGCGCAACGACAGCCGCGTTGCGTACGGTTTTTCTTATCCGGCGATGCGGCAGAAATGCGTTCAACGGATTCTGGAAGCGCGTACAATTCATCGGCTTTCAGTCAGTATTTAAATCCGATGACAGGGGATGGTGATGATCAGACGCTTTTTGGTGTGTTTCTTCATGCTGTGCGCATGCTCAGCCTATGCCGCTAACGGCGGGAATGGCGGCGACGGCGGGAATGGGAATAACTCGGATGGGGGCAATGGCTCTGATGGCAGCGCGACCGCGTCTGGACGCGATGGTTGTCCCGGCGGAACGCAGCCTGACTCGTCCGGAAAATTTTATCTTCCAGGCACAAAAGAGCCGTGCAATCCGGGCAGGCAGGATGCCATGAAAAGCGCGCGCCATTAGCCTTAACAGCCGCTGTTTAGCGGCTGACGACAAGACCGCCGAACGAGTGAGGCAAGCGAGTCTAAAGCGCGGCGACATCCTTTCCCTTAACGCAGCGTAAAACTCGTCTTGTCGTTCCAGCTGCGCTCGTACCAACCTCGTGCTATTTAATATGGCGCGGGGTGTTTTCCCCTTTCCGACGTTGTTTAATGCACCGCGTAATCATGACGAAAAAGACGGGGACAAAGAAGATAGCCAGCACCGTTGCGCTTATCATACCCCCGAAGACGCCCGTTCCCAGGGCATGCTGGGTCGTGTCGCTCGCCCCGCTGGCCAGCATCAGCGGTACGACGCCTAATGTAAATGCCAGCGAGGTCATGAGTATTGGGCGTAAGCGCTGCGTTGAGGCGAGTAATGTTGCATCCACCACGTTCATTCCCTGGCTCATCAGTTGTCTGGCAAATTCCACAATCAGAATCGCATTTTTAGCGGAAAGGCCAATCAGGGTTATCAGGCCCACTTTAAAAAAGACATCGTTGGTCATATTCGCCACCGTCACGGCCACAACCGCGCCGAGCAGGCCGAGAGGAACCACAAGCATTACCGCGAAGGGAATCGACCAGCTTTCATAGAGTGCGGCCAGCACCATGAATACGACCAGCACCGAGAGTATTATCAGCCCCGGCAGCTGTGACGCGGACTGCTTTTCCTGTAACGAACTCCCCGCCCATTCTCCGGCGAAACCCGCCGGCAACTGGTCCGCCAGCTTCTCCATCGCCATTATTGCGCTACCCGTGGACTCGCCCGCGGCGGCGCTTCCGCTAATGCGGATGGCCGGATATCCCTGATAGCGATTGAGCTGCTGCGGGGCAACGTTCCAGGAGAGCGTCACAAACGCCGCCAAAGGAAGCATCCGCCCCGAGCGGTTCTTCACCGACAGGGTCAATAACTGCTCCGGTTGCATACGGTAGGGCGCATCCGCCTGAACGATCACCTGTTGAACCCGGCCATTATTGGTATAGTCATTGACGTAACTGGAGCCCGTTGCGACGGTAATCGTTTGGTTAATCTCATCAAACGATACGCCCATCGCTTCCGCTTTTTCCCTGTCGACGTTAAGCATCAGGCTACTCCCTTCAGGGAGCCCATCGATATAGACATCGTTCAACAGGTGACTCTGGTTCGCACGCTTTACCAGCTCATCCGCTGCCTTTTTCAGGGCCGGATAGCCCTTGCCGCCACGGTCCTGCAAATACCAGGTAAACCCGGATGAGGTCCCCATGTCGGAGATAGCCGGAGGGAGCAGGCTCATCGTGACGGCATCGGGAACGCTTTCCATACTGCTTTGAATATACTCTGCTTCACCCTGGGCGGTCGCGCCCTCGCGATTTTTCCAGTCCTTCAAGGTGGTGAAAGCCATGGCAGAGTTTTGCCCTGAGCCTGAAAACCCAAATCCCAGGATCATGATGTTGCTTTCAACGGCCTGCCGCGCGGCAATTTCATCTTCAAATCGTTGTACCACCTTAAGCGTACGCTGCATCGTGGCGTCGGAAGGGAGCTGGATCGACGACATAAAGTAACCCTGATCTTCATCCGGTAAAAATGACGAAGGTAATGAGGATAGACCGGCATACAGCGCGAGACAGAGCGCGGTATACAGCAGCATCATGCGTCCGGTCCGTTTCAGAACAAACCCGAGCCCGGAGGCGTAAAATGAGGCGAGGCGGTGAAAACGGGCGTTAAACCACGCGGAAAAACAGCCGCCTTTGCTCCGGTCAGGCTGATGCGGCCGAAGTAACGTAGCGCAAAGGGCAGGGGTGAGCGTCAGCGCCAGGAATGCCGATAATAAAATGGATACTGCCATAGAAATGCAGAATTGCCGGTAAATAATCCCTACCGACCCGTCGGCAAAACCCATGGGAATAAATACCGCGGTCAGCACCAGCGTAATACCCATAATGGCCGGGGTGATTTCACTCATCGCTTCCCGCGTGGCCTGCTTCGGGGAGAGCCCCTTTTCTTCCATGAGGCGCTCAACGTTCTCCACAACAACAATAGCGTCATCAACAATGATGCCGATTGCCAGCACCATGCCGAACATGGTCAGGATATTGATGGAATAGCCGCTAAACAGCATCACCGTTAAGGTGCCCAGCAGCGCCACCGGGGCTACGATTGCGGGGATAAACGTGCAGCGGATTTTGTGCAGAAACAGCAGCATAACGAGAAACACCAGCACCATTGCTTCGGCAAAGGTTTCCACCACCTTCAAAATAGAAAGCTTCACAAAGGGGGCGGTATCAAACGGAACCGTGAACGCCATTGCTTCAGGAAGCACGCCTGAAAGCTCCGCCAGCCGCGCGCGGACCCCCGATGCCGTGCCGATCGCATTTGCGCCGGGAGAGAGCTGAATAGCGGCAGCCGTGGCGGGAACGCCGTTTTCTCGTATGCCAAAAGCATAGCTTTGTAACCCGGACTCCACGCGCGCAATATCAGCCAACTTTAGCCGTGCGCCAGTCACCTCAGATTTTAAGGTAATGTTGCGAAACGCCTCAACCGATGAGAGCTGACCTTTAACGGTTATCGGATAAGTAACGGCCTGCTGCGGCGTCGTTGGTTCATCTCCCGTTCTGCCGGGAGAAACAATCACGTTTTGTTGGCCGACAGCGCTCACCACGTCCGTGACGGAAAGCCCGTAACCGTGGAGCTTTATAGGATCCAGCCAGATACGCAGCGCTTTTTCCCCGCCGAAGAGCTGGACTTTGCCAACGCCAGGGACGCGGCGCAGCTCATCGATCACATTGCGAGCAAAATAGTCGCTTAAATCAGCCTCCTGATACTCTCCCGTCGGGGATTTTAACCCCACCATCATCAGAAAGCCGGAATTGGCCGCCTCAACCGTTATGCCATTTTGCCTTACCGCCTGTGGTAAACGCGGCTCGACGATTTTAATCTGGTTTTGCAGATCCATCTGCGCGAGCTTAACGTCCGTTCCCGGTCTGAAGGTTACCGTAATGGAAGCCATGCCGGTGGTATCGCTGGTGGATTCAAAATAAAGCAAATTATCCACGCCAGAAATCTCGCGCTCGATAAGTGAAACAACAGACGTATTCATCACATCCGGGCTGGCCCCCGGATAGCTGAGCGAAATAATAATGCCCGGCGGTGCGACGGCAGGATATTGCGCAACCGGCAGGCGCGGAATGGACAATATTCCCGTCAGCACGATAAACAGCGCGACCACCCAGGCGAAAATAGGACGTTCAATAAAAAAGTGCGGCATCAGATAGACATCCAGTCAACAAACAAAAAGGTCAGTAAATTCAGGATGACCGCTCGGTTTCCCGGGGCCTATCCTCCGGTAAACTCGTGCGATAGCGTCATCCAGGCGGCAACGTTCGAGCAATTGTCTCCTGCGCGAATGGCATATATCGCCATCCGGCCAGAACGAGGCCGAGGAGGAAGAGGCTAAGTCTAAATGCGCGATGTTGACCGCCAATGGCCGATTTATGGAGGGAGTGTGTATGCATATTCCCGGTTAATCTTATGAACGCGGCTGCCGCACTCGGCTAAAGAGGGCTATCTTTCTCATGGCCTAAAATCAAATTATCCGCATCAATAAATACGCCGGAGAACCGCAGAAAACGATCAGCAAAAAGCACTCATAATAAAAGATAATATCATATATGTCGGGTATGATATTCAAAAGTATATTAAATACAACAATGCTATAAATAAATATTAATACCAGCCAGAAGACGATAATCGCTAATTCTCTTAACGCGCCAGGTTTCTTTTGGAATATAAACGCCAGGACTGAGAAGGTGATGCTGGCATGGACCAATGGCGATGACAGCGTCGTGGAAGCTACCTTTTCATCAATGGCATGTACCAGGTATAACCATAAATAAAGTAACGCCCATGCTGTCAGGGAAAATATAAAGGCAGCGAGAACTTTTTCACGACGAATATTACTTAAGCTTTCCATAGTGTTTTCTCTGACAGGGGCCCACATCAGTTGCCTGGCGAGCTGAATTCTCAGGCGTGCGTGTCACACTCACGCTTTCACTTTTCTTCCTCGATGAAGGATTGTCGCAGCGGTATGTTGATTGTTTATTTCGTGATTGTGTAGCCAGTATGGAGACGCGTTCCGCGTGCTTTATATCGGCAGGAAAAAATGCGGCGTGTGCAACTTTTTAACTCCTGGCTTGTCACATTGCTTTTAACAGGGAAAATATCCACTCGCGGCTGGTGCCTGAGATTAGGTTGTAGAATGTTTAAACAAGTACGGCATAAAATCTTTTTAAGATAAAATAAAATCTATTATCGGTAATGTGGAAACTAAAATGAACAAAAGCAATCTGATAATTATCGCCGAGGATGACGATGAAATTGCCGCTATTCTGACAGGCTATTTACATCGGGCGGGAATGAAAACCTGTCGGGCGGAGGACGGCGAGCAGGCGATAAATCTTACCCGTCTGCATAAACCGGACCTCGTGTTACTGGATATCCATCTACCCGTTTATGATGGCTGGAACGTGCTGACGACCTTACGCAAAGAGACTAACGTGCCGGTTATCATGGTGACCGCGCTTGATCAGGACGTCGATAAACTGATGGGACTGAGGCTCGGCGCAGATGACTACGTGATAAAACCGTTTAATCCCTCCGAGGTGATCGCCAGAGTGGAAGCGGTACTCCGCAGAACCCGGCCGAATGCCGAAGTCGCCAATTCAAGGCCATTAAGATTGCCGTTTCTGACCATTTATCCCGATGAATTTTATGTGGAAATTACCGTCGAGAATAAGATTGTCACCCCGGTGTTGACCACCACCGAATTTAAGCTTTTGACCTACCTGGCGCGCAGTCCGCGAAAGGTGTGCTCACGCGAAGAGTTACTCGATGCCTGCCTGCCCGAGGGGGATTCACTTGATCGAACCGTTGATAGCCATATGAGTAAACTGCGGAAAAAGCTTGAACACGCGGGGCTCAAAGGCATCCCGGAGAGCATCAGAGGAGTGGGCTATCGGTTAGGTGAGAAAAAATGAACAAAGAAACGATTCTGAGCCGTCAGATATTGACCTATATGCTGTCGTTAACCTTCATTATTATCGCTATCGCCGTGGTGGGCTCTTATCTATTTTATAGCTTCTTGATTGACTACCTGCCGGGAGGCGCCGTCTCCGGGAGCGAAGATGATATGACCTTGCTGGACTGGCTGTGGATCATGATAGCTTCAGTCACCAGTCTGGTGGTATCGCTGTTTTTTACCGTGAAACTCTCTGCCAGAATATTGACGCCGCTAAATGCCGTTGCCCAGAGCCTGAAACAAATTTCGCAGGGCAATCTTGGCGCAAGAGCGTCCGGAACCAGCTCTCAGCTGGGCGAGATTAATAATCTTGTTAATGATTTCAATGAAATGGCGGAAAAGCTGCAGACCCTCGACGTTCAGCGAAATCTGTGGAACGCGGCCATCGCTCACGAACTCAGAACTCCCGTCACTATTCTGCGCGGAAGGCTTCAGGGGCTGGTCGAAGGGGTGTTTGAGCCAGAGCCCGCGCTATTCAGAAACCTGCTGAGACAAACGGAAGGCCTGACTAATTTAATCGAGGATCTGCGGGTCGTAAGTTCCTCCGGCGGCGCCGGCTATACGCTGACGCTCAGCGAGGTCGATCTCGAAGCGACGATTACCAGCGCGCTTGACACTTTTTTACCGGAGTTTCGTAGCAAGCGGTTCACCCTTATCACTGAACTCAAGCAGCAGTTGTGCGTTTGCGATCCTTTGCGTATGACGCAGTGCCTGACGGTACTGTTCGATAATGCGTTAAAATATTCCACCTCCCGAACTTTGCTGGTAAAGAATGGAACCTCTGGCAAAGAAAATTATATTCTGGTTCAGGATCGCGGTCCCGGAATTCCTGAAGAACTCCAGCGGCTGTTATTTGAACCTTTTCAGCGCGGAGAATATGCCAGACATATTAATCCTCAAGGCTGCGGATTGGGATTATCGGTCGTCAAAGCGATTATGCTCGCTCACGGCGGCAGCGTGAGCTATCGGTTGTCACGAGAAAATCACTCGATTTTTAAATTATCATGGCCCGTCAACCTGCCCTGACAAAACAGGCTCAATTGAGCCTGTTTCTGGAGACATCAGTGCCACATGTCCCCGAGCTTAGCATCCCATATCGCCGGTGTGATATTAAGTTTACCTCGCTTCGGACTTAATGTTATTTCACTGAAATAGATTTCATTTTCTTTTAGCATCAGATCGACACGGCAGTAGTCAATCTCTTTTGCCAATTCCTGCGCGGCAGTGACGGCGCGATGAAAGGATTCGGGTTCAGGTACCGGCCCCGGCGTGTTTGGATATTCCATCTGAAAAGGCTGCAGCCGCCACGATCTGTCATAGACATTAATATATTCGCGCCCCTGTTTATCGGTGAAATCAGCCTCCACAAAGCAGGCTACCCCATGAAAACAGTGTATTCTTAACATTTCAGGCGTAACGTTCTTATCTCGGTCAGAAAATAAGTCGATAAACATCTCACAGAGAATAACCGGGGCAATATGCTTATATTGCCACTCTCGGGTTGTGTAATACATATTCTTTTTGAGCGCCAGCTTGAGTCGGTTTAAGGTATTGGCCGGATTAAAATTGTCTCTGTCGGTGCATATAACGGTGCTGCCGCAGTCATGATTGCACTTCAACACGAATTTTGCCGGGAGTCTGCTAAAATCAATATCCTCTGCGCGGTGGTAAACGCCAATTAACGGTATCACCTGCACAAGCTGCGTTCGTGTACGGACATATTCTCTGACCGCCAGTTTGTCGGCCAGCAGAGTATAAAGGGCGTTATGATCGAAGACGAGGCGGTGGCATATCTTCTCACTCAGCGTGATAGGTTTTTTGAGATTGGCAAAGGTTTGCGACGCTTTGTTGAGTTTGGCAGTATGAAAGTAAAGATCCGAAGTCATCATTCCCCGGCATTTTCTGAATAAGTATTCGACGTATTTAAGAGAGTAGTTCAGCTTGTTCATGGTTCCTCCTGAGCGTAATGAATATTCTGACGAAGGAGGATTGAGTGATATTGTTCAGATTATGGAGTGGAGATGGAGCAGACTGGCTGTGGCGTGAAATAACAACGCGTCCGCGGCTGGCGCCAGTAAGAACGGGCTTTTAGCGAATCGGTAAAAATACCTTTGATACGGCTACGCTGGGCGGTAACAACAGCATGTCAGAAGGGTTGTCAGTTTTAACTTAAATAAGGATATCGGTATGAGTCAGATGGTACGGAAAAATTACCCTGAACTGGGCGAGGTCAAGGCACCCTACGTTCATTCGGTTAAGCACGGGAACACGCTCTATATTTCAGGGCTCACCGCGTTTGGCACCCGTGCGCAGCAGGCCGGTATTGGCGCACAGGCGGAGGAGGTTTTTACGCAGATACGAACCGTTGCCCGCGCCGAAGGCATCGATTTTTCCTCTCTTATCAAAGTCACGATCTTTATCACTTCTTTTGATGAGATCGACGAGTTGCGCAAAGTGCTTTACCGGAACTACGGCGATCATCTACCCGCCAGCTCGCTCGTAGAAGTCAGCCGCCTGTTTTCTGCGGATCTCAAAATTGAAATTGAGGCAATATTCGGCCTGTGAGCCAGTGTTTATTGCCCGGGCCGCGGTCTGCGCCGCCGGGCAGACTCAATCAATTTATTTGAAGCATTCGGTTAAACAAACGATATTTATTCTCACCGGGTTATGCGTAGAGTAGAGGCATAACGCGGCAGACACGTTTTTCATTATGCGCCACCTGCCAACGACCTCCCTGCAACCCAGGACACCCACGTCATGAAAAAGATTGGCTTTTTGTCATTTGGTCACTGGACGCCGTCGCCGCAGTCCGGGACGCGTTCGGCCGCTGATGCGCTGCTGCAATCCATCGATCTCGCCGTTGCCGCCGAAGAGCTGGGCGCGGATGGCGCCTATTTCAGGGTGCATCATTTCGCCCGCCAGCTTAGCTCGCCGTTTCCCCTGCTGGCAGCGGTCGGGGCGAAAACCAAACGTATTGAAATCGGCACCGGCGTTATCGATATGCGTTATGAAAACCCGCTGTATATGGCCGAGGATGCGGGCGCGGCGGATTTAATCTCCGGCGGCCGTTTACAGCTGGGTATCAGCCGCGGCTCGCCGGAGCAGGTGATCGATGGCTGGCGCTATTTTGGTTATGTTCCCGGCGAGGGCGAAAACGAGTCCGACATGGCGCGCCGCCACACCGAAGTGCTGCTGGACGCGCTGCGCGGAGAGGGGTTTGCGAAACCTAACCCGCAGCCCATGTTCCCCAATCCGCCGGGACTGCTGCGGCTTGAGCCATATTCTGAAGGGCTGCGCGAGCGAATCTGGTGGGGCGCCGGTTCGAATGCGACGGCAAGATGGGCGGCAACGCTGGGGATGAACCTGCAAAGTTCGACGCTGAAAGACGATGAAACCGGCGAGCCGTTCCATATCCAGCAGGCGAAGCAGATCCGCGCCTATCGCGAGGCCTGGGCAGAAGCGGGCCATACGCGCACGCCGCGGGTTTCGGTCAGCCGCAGCATTTTCGCTCTGATGAACGATCGCGACCGGATGTATTTCGGTTCAGGCCGTGACGAGAGCGATTCGATAGGTTTCCTCGACGAGAAGACCCGCGCCATTTTTGGCCGCAGCTACGCCGCAGAGCCGGATAAGCTGGTCGAACAGCTGAAGCAGGACGAGGCGATTGCCGAAGCGGATACGCTGTTGCTGACGGTGCCGAACCAGCTGGGCGTGGAGTATAACGCCCACGTGATTGAGTCCATACTGAAGCACGTTGCGCCGGCAATGGGCTGGCGCGACGCATAAACCCGCGCTGAGCGACGCCCCGCAGGCGCGGGGCGAAAGGGTTTTACGCTGCGACCTTTGGCTGTAGCTGATAGATCCAGGCGGTCACGCGCTGGCCGTCTTCCATGGTAACGTCAACGGCAACGCGGTCGTAGCCCTCTTCAAACGCATCCAGCATTGGCCAGTGGGCGCTAAGATTCGCGGACAGGAACAGATAGCCGTCGACCCGAGGCCCGTTGTTGTCGAGCACGATCCCCGGAAAATCCGCCGCCGCTCCCCAGCCGCGTTCATAAAACAGACCCTGTACATAGCCGGGCAGCCACTCGCCGCCAATGTTGTCCATAATATGGGCATTGGAGTGGCCCGGACGCAGCGTGCCGTAGACAAATAAACGTTCCATTATTCCTCAATCACTCAAGCGTTGAAGGCCCGGACGGGCAGAGCAGGTCTTAAAATACGAGCTCTGGCCGGGGTTGGCAAGGCGCCCCGCGGGACGCCCGCTCTTCATCAGGGCTCAGGTCCGAACATCTCCAGCAGCTGTTTCTTGTCGGGCATGCCGACCACCTGCTGGAGTTCGTTCTGTTCGTTCATGTAATAGATGGCCGGCGTCGCGCTGGCGCCCAAATCATCCATCAGCTTTTGGTTATGCTGAAGAAGATTAAAGGTTTCGCGCGGCGTCACGCCGTCAAAGCGCGGCACTTTTTTGCCGCCGGAGAGTTCATACTCTTGCCAGGCGGCTACCGGATCTTTGGCATTCAGGATTGCCGTGGCGTATCGGCCGCTTTTCGGATTGAGAAAGGCAACCAGCAGGGTATTCAACTGGACCTTACCGGCTTTTACCCACGGCTGCGCCGCCGACCAGAACGTCTTGCAGTAAGGGCAGAACGGATCGGCGAAGACGATGACTTTTCGGGCCGCCGAATCCGCGCCCTCCTTGAGCGGCCCGGCATCGTTCAGCTTCTTCCACATTTCGCGGCCTAATGGGGTATAGATCGCTTCTTTAAAATACCCCTCGCTGAGGTTTTGCCCTTTATCATCATAAAGATACCCGGAAATGACGTGCTTTCCGTCCGGGGTTAAAAACAGGGTCACCCCCATATCCTGATACTGACCGACCCAGCCTTTTACGCCGCCGGGGGAATCTATCTCCTTGATAATTTTGATCCCTTGCTGTTCACCAAAGTTTTTAACTATCTGGGGAATCGCCCCCTCCGCAAGCGCCAGGCCCGGTATCATCCAGGCCGCCAGCAGGAAAATATATTTCATCATATCGCCTCTCAATGCAGGGGGAACGCTCCCCCTGACGTGGGTTACTGTTTTTTCAGCGCATCGCCGATTGTGGCATCAAATTGCTCCCAGGGGATCCAGCCCGACAGCATCTCATCACCAATTAGCGTGGCCGGCGTTCCCTGAATGCCGAGCTTTTCGGCGACAGAGAAGCTTTTCTGAATCGTCTCCAGGCTTTGCGCATCCGGCTTAGCCACGATGACGCCCGCCTTTTTTTTCGCCTGCTCAAGGCTGGCGCCGTCGTGATACCCCTTTTTTGCCATCAGGATCGCATTAAATTTGGCGAACTGTTCAGGATGCGTGCGCCACAGGGTGAGCGCATCCCTGGCCGCGGTCATTGAGCTTTCGGAGCGCCAGGGCAGAAACTTAAAGATCACCGCAACATCCGGGTATTTTTCCACAATCTTCTCCAGATAGGGGTCAAACTTTTTACAATACGGACAGTTATGATCCGTAAAGACCACCAGCGTCAGCTTCGGCTTTTGCGCGCCGATTCGCGGTGAGTGGGGGTCGTGAAAGAGAAAATCGCCGTACTGCGACAGCACCTGGTTGAGCGATTCCTGTTCCGCCCGGGCATTCTGCCGATCGAGCTTATCGGCCGCGGCGATCAAAATTTCAGGATGGCTGAGCAGCGTCTCCTGGACCAGTGCCTGCACGCGGGCCTCCTGCGCCGGCGTGAGCGGCGACGAGGCTGACGCCGTCAACGACGCCGAGAGAAGAAGAAAAGTGAGCAGCGTATTTTTCATCGTTAATTAACCTCTGGCATGAGTGAGCGCGTTCAGGACGCTTTGTTGATCGAGCAGCGGCGGGAGCGTCTCTCCTTGCGGCACGCCTGGACCGTAGACCTGATTGAAGGGAATGGCGTAACGGTTTCGGCTTTGCAGGAAACGGGCTATCGGCTCAGAGGGCTTGCTCCAGTCGCCGCGCAGCGCGACGACATCCGGCTCAGCCAACGCGCTGATGATGGCGGGCTGATTTAACACCCGGTGTTCATTGACTTTGCACGTGACGCACCAGTCGGCTGAGATATCGATAAACACCCGTTTGCCATCCGCCAGCGCGCTCTGGATGGCCGCCTCGCTGAGAGGCTGCCAGCGAATTTGCTGAGCGTTAGCCTCCGGCGACGAGACGATAGCACCCTCGGCGAGCAGGCCGCGAACCTGAAAGCCGGCAAACGCCGCCAGCGCGATAATCACCAGCCAGAAGGCTGGCGTCGCTCGCGGACGGGCGACTAACAAGGCGATCGGGGCCGCCACGGTGAGGGCCAGCGTCAGCATGCCGCCCGCCGTTTCGCCCAGGTGCAGGCCGAGCAGCGTCGTCAGCCAGAGGCTGGAGGCCAGCATCATGACGCCAAGCGCCATTTTCAGGGTGTTCATCCAGCGGCCGGGGCGGGGGAGCAGGGCGGCGGTTTGCGGGAACAGGGCGACGAACAGCCACGGCGCAGCCATCCCCAGCCCGAGCACCAGAAAAATCAGCCACAGCTCCTGAAGCGGAGCGGCAAGCGCGAAAGCGACGGCCGTACCCAGGAAGGGAGCCGAGCAGGGCGTTGCCAGCAGGGTGGCAAAAACGCCCTCGCAGAAGCTGCCCGCCATCCCGGCGCCGCCGGCGGTCGCCAGCCGGCTCACGGCTGCCGAGGGAAGCAGCATCTCGACTACCCCGAAGAGGTTCAGCGAAAAGAGAAAGGTGACGGCAACCATTAAGCCGATAAACCAGGGATTCTGAAACTGGATCCCCCAGCCCAGCGATGCGCCGGTGAGCTTCAGTATCGTCACCATCAGCGCCAGCAGAGCAAACGAGGTCAGAATACCCGCGCTGGTGGCCAGAAAACGCAGCCTGACCATGCCCCGGTCTGAACCGGCCTGCAGCACCGCGCTGAGCTTCATGCCCATCACCGGCAATACGCACGGCATCAGGTTAAGGATTAAGCCGCCGAGCAGCGCGAAAAGCACTATTTTCCCGAAACTAACCGTTGCCGCCGGGGCGATATCCGCGCCAGCCGTAAGGTTTATCTGCTGCGCTTTTTCACCATTTGTCAGCACCAACGACAGCGCTTTTCCTGCCAGCGTGGCGGGTATTTCTCCCCATTCGTCGGTGACCGGTACCGTCACCTTGAGGTGGCTGCCCTCGGCGCGAATGTCCGGATCGCCGGCCACAATTCCCCCGTCCATAGGGTCAAAATAGATCCCGGGGTTTTTCCATTCGCCGGTCGCGGTGGCGGTGATGACCAGCTGGCTCCCGACCCGATGCGCGGCGAGATCGTTGGTTACGCCGGTATCTGCCGGGACAGTGCGCATGGCCCGGGCAAAGGCGTGCCGGAAATCGCCGTCCGCGGGCTGATTGAAATCGAGACGCAGACGGTAGTCGGTCAGCAGACAGACGTTGCTGCAGGTCGATAGCGTAAGCGTGCCTTCCAGCACGTCGCCGGGGGCGGCGGCGATCGTCATCGGGATCGCGACCCGGTCATGGTAGCCCTGGGTCGTCAGGCCGGAAATCTTGAATCTTGACGGGGCAGGCCAGTACCACCGCGCCTGTTCCCCGTTGTTCCAGATGATTTGCGGGGCGACGCCGCCTTCGCCCGGCGAGCGCCAGTAGGTTTTCCAGCCGGAAGCCAGCTCAATAGAGAGCAGTCCGTCGATCCGATCGTTTCCTTTTTCCGCCTGAAAGCGGATCCGGGCATGGTCGTTTTGCGGGGATGTCAGCCATCCGGTGTCCGCCCCGTGGGCAACGCCCGCGCAGGCCAGCAACAGGAAGACGACGCCCCTGAAGATATTCAGCATTTTTTTCTCCGTGAATTTAAAAATTAATCGTCTAAGAACGATTTTTCATTCACGGAAAACGCAGTTTTTAAGGTGTATTCGCAGCGTGGGCGGCCGGACGGGATCGTCCCGGAAAACCACCGGACGCCCTGCGGTGAGCAGCTGAAGCAGGGCGAGGAAGAGTATGACGGCAGGTAAGGCGCCATCAAAGAATAGCGGCTGCGCGCAGAGCAGGGATTTAGCGCTCAGCTGACAGGGCGAGGGTCCTGGCTCAGCCTCCTCAGAAGACGGCTGCTGGGCCTGCGCGCTGAAGGGTATCGCCTGCGTGCCGGCGCCGACATCGGCCAAAAAATGGTGCAGATAGGCCGCCCGCTGAACAAGGCAGAATGCCATGACCAGGCAGGTCAGTATCAAAAACCATTTACCAGGAAGCCGACGATTGTGCATAGGGTACCAGGACAAGACAGAACCCGAGGATCATAAACAATCCTTATCAATGTACAAGAGGCTGGCGTGTAAGGTTTTGTCTGGATGGATAACGTTGCCGGCGTATGCGGCGGAAAGGCGGGCGTTCAGGTATTTAGTACATTTATATTATTTACAGCGTTGATGCATCCGGCTACTATTCGCGTCGCTAAGCGGTACCGGCACGCCGCTGCCGGACGTGACTGCTTAGCGCCTGACCGCCATTAGCTCATCTGGAAGAGCGAACGACGTACGTTGTAGGGAACGGGGTTCGAGGCCTCGATGGCGGCCCAACACTTGCTTAGCGAATCCGCACGGTATCGGTAATAAAGCCTCTCGCTTCTGTTGAATACGCCTCTGAACATCTTTAATCACTCCTTTTAGATCTCTTTCCTGCTATTGCTACATAGCCGTTATTATTGCCTGTGAAATAATTTCTCTTCTCTCGCTATTACTCGCAACGGAATGTGATTGCCTGGTTTTATCGCGACTGCCCTGGCAAAGGAATATCTGAATTTGGAGTGTTTAAGATTTACCTAAGCAAATCTGAATAATTTTAATGTGAATCTACTTATTAGGATTTAGTCGCGTATTTTTCAGAAATTTCATCACTTTTTATATGGTATTCTCCCTTGTTCAAGGAGTGAACGAAGGAAAAAAGAATGCTTTACCGCTATGCCGTTTTCTCCAGAAAACATAATACGTTTCATATTCTTTTACTGTTTACCATTTTGATAATAAGTTTCATACATTTGAGCGTGCTGCTGGAAACCGATAACACATGGCTGCTGGGGCCGATGGTGATTTATCTGCCCATTTTTTTCCTTTGGCGAAAGGTCTCAGTGTTACGAAGCAGAATCGCTGATTAATGTGCTGGTGGAGTTCCCTACATGAGTGAAAATACAACATCTAAAGCAACCTCTGAACCGAAAGTCCGGCAGCCCGTCTTGCGGAAAGTCGATCTTAACCTGTTAACCATTTTTGATACCGTTATGCAGGAGCAAAGCTTAACCAAAGCGGCGCACACGCTGGGCATGTCGCAGCCGGCGGTCAGCAGCGCGGTCTCTCGCCTGAAGGTGCTGTTTAAGGATGAACTGTTCGTCCGCAACGGCCGCGGGATAAAACCGACGGAGCGCGCCTTTCAGCTGTTTAGCTCCGTTCGTCGCGCGCTGTCGCTGGTGCAAAATGAGCTACCGGATACGCTTTTCGACCCGCTGGACTGCGAACGTAATTACAACCTTTGCGTCTGTAGCCCGTTGGATAACTACCTGACTCCGCTTATTTTTAACAAAATCAGCGAGATTGCTCCCAGGGTCACTCTTTCCTTTAAATCTTCGCTAAGTCAGCAGGTGACAAATCAGCTGCGCTATCAGGAGGTGGAATTTGTACTCGATTACAACAAATTCAATCATCCGGAATTTACCAGCATCCCGCTATTCCATGACCGAATGGTGCTGGTGGCCAGGCGCAACCATCCGCGTATCGCATCGCCGCTGAGCGAGGAGGATATTTATCGCGAGCAGCATGCTACCGTCGCGCTGGATCGCTACGCCTCCTTCAGCTATCCCTGGTATAGCTCTGAAGAGCAGCAGGCCTGCGTCGCTTTTCACGGTAACGCGATGGTCAGCGTGTTGAGCGTGGTGTCGCAAACCAATATGGTGGCTATCGCGCCGGAATGGCTGGCGAAAGAGTTTGAAGAGCAGTTTGCGCTACAGCTGCTGCCGCTGCCTTTAGAAATGGACAGCCGTACCTGCTATCTTTCGTGGCATGAAACGGCGGGCCAGGAGAGAAGCCATCGCTGGATGGCGGAGCTGCTAATAAAAATTTGCCAGCGCTAAATAGACCTGAAGAAATGCCTGGTAAGACGCCAGGTATTTTATTATTCACGCTCAACTCTCGCCCTGAACATTAATTAAGATCCCCGCTTTATTCTTGTTCATCAGGCACTGATGACCAGATAAAATACGCTGTATTAATAAATTTAACCCGCCAGAATTTCATTAAAAAATCTATTTACCTAAAATCGCGCATTTCTCCGGCAGAGCCAACCGGCGGTTTCTGTACCCAATGGATTTCGAGTTGCTTTGAGGCGGCAAGAGAGAGACAAATTCGTCGGGAACGAATTTGACCAGCCGAAGGCTGGCCGCCGGTGAGAGGCAGGAGCCTCTCATTAATCCCCAGGAATTTACTCAAGTAAGTGACTGGGGTGAACGAACGTAGCCAACAAAAAAGCAACTTGAAAGACGACGGGTATATACTCTTATTATCCAGCCGGGCCGACGCCTGAACCAGGGGATGATGTTGATGCGCAGAAAAATGATGAAGCCTGCGGTGGCCGTCGCCACCCTGATGATGTCATCGACGGCCCTACAGGCGGATGAAATTAACCTGTATTCGGTTAATACCGGCTCCTGGATTTACCATCTGTCGAACAACCACGGCCAGTACACCGAAGGTTTTGACAACCAGTTTGCCTCCGTTGAGCGCAGATTCTCCAAAGATTCGCCGTACAGCCTGCTGGCCGGAACGATGAAAAACAGCTTTGACGATCGCTGCATTGCGCTGGGGGTTCGCCGCGACTGGGTCTCGTTGGGCAACGGCTGGGTGTTTAAGGGAATTTATGGCTACGTTGGCGAGTTTTTTTTCTCGGCCTTCGAGCACTGCGGCGATCATGGTTCTTATAAGTATTTTAAAGACGCCACCGGCATCGGCTTTTCTCCCTATATTTATCATGGTTTCCAATACAACTTTACCGATTATTTCGGCGTTGAAAGCGGAATTATTCTTCCCGCCGTCTTTGTGGTGAGCATACAGTGGAGTTTCCGCTAATACAGTGGCGAAAACCCGCCCGCTGTGGGGCTTTGAAAGAACCGTAATAAAAAATGAAGCTATCTTAAGGTTATTTTAATCTTCACCGCGGCGGTTATTTTTTTATAGCATTTTTCTCGCCCTTATCCGCCCGCGCTCAGTACATTTCACTTTTTTCATTAGATGGTAATTGTTTGCATTATCATTCACATTCCTCTGTGATTTAATCCTTGCCGGCCGGCGGCCAGTGACTCTTCGCCCACCTCTATTAAGGATTAGTTTATGCGTTTTCGTCTGGTGTCTTATTGCTCCGCTGCATTAATGGCTTCTTCCGCGTTTATTGTCCCGCAGGCGCTGGCGGCGGCCAGCAGCGACGGGATTGTGGTCTACAACGCGCAGCATGAAAATCTGGTGAAGTCCTGGGTTGACGGCTTTACCAAAGAGACGGGAATTAAAGTGACGCTGCGTAACGGCGGCGACAGCGAGCTGGGTAATCAGCTGGTGCAGGAGGGGACGGCATCCCCGGCGGATGTCTTTCTGACCGAAAACTCCCCGGCGATGGTGCTGGTGGATAACGCGAAGCTGTTTGCGCCGCTGGCGGCTGAGACCCTTCAGCAGGTCGCCCCGCAGTACCGCCCTGAGCACGGCCGCTGGATAGGCATTGCCGCCCGCAGCACCGTATTCGTCTATAACCCGGCGAAAATCAGCGAAGCGCAGCTGCCGACATCCCTGATGGATCTGGCGCAGCCGCAGTGGAAAGGGCGCTGGGCCGCTTCGCCATCCGGCGCGGATTTTCAGGCCATCGTCAGCGCCATGCTGGCGCTGAAAGGCGAGCAGGAAACCCTGGCATGGCTTAAAGCGATGAAAACCAATTTTGTGGCCTACAAGGGCAACAGCACGGTGATGAAAGCGGTGAATGCCGGTCAGATTGATGGCGGCGTTATCTATCATTACTACCGCTTTGTCGATCAGGCGAAAACCGGCGAGAACAGCAAAAATACCCGTCTCCACTACTTTAAAAACCAGGATCCGGGCGCCTTTGTCAGCATTTCCGGCGGCGGCGTGCTGGCCTCCAGCAAACATCAGGAACAGGCTCAGGCCTTTATCAAGTGGATCACCGGCAAGCAGGGACAGGATGAACTGCGCACCAATAACGCCTTTGAATACGCCGTTGGCGTCAACGCCGCGTCCAACCCGAAGCTTACGCCGCTGAAAGCGTTAGAGGCCCCGAAGGTTGAGCCGTCTTCGCTGAACAGCAAAAAAGTGGTTGATTTGATGACCCAGGCTGGCCTGCTGTAATCGTCCGTTAAAGTGAACACGCTATGTCTTCTCTGAGTTTCGCGCTCGGAAAAAAAGCCCAACGCCTGCCCGAGCGCAGGCGTCCTGCTTTTCCGATGATCGCGTTAGCCGTTCTGTTTTCTCTGCTGGCGCTTTTGCCGCCGGGTTTTGTTATTGCCGTAGGGGTCGATACCGGCTGGGAGACAATCCAGGCGCTGGTCTTTCGCCCGCGCGTCGCTGAGCTGTTGAGCAATACCCTGTGGCTTATCGCGCTGACGGTACCCCTGTGCATTGCGCTGGGCGTTGGCCTGGCCTGGCTGACGGAGCGCACGCTGCTGGCGGGGCGGCGGCTCTGGTCGGTGCTGGCGGTTGCGCCGCTGGCGATCCCGGCCTTTGTGCAAAGCTACGCCTGGGTCAGCGCGGTGCCGGCAATGCACGGCCTCTCTGCCGGGGTGTTTCTTTCGCTGCTGGCCTACTACCCGTTTATCTATATGCCGGTTGCCGCCGTTCTGCGGCGGCTGGACCCGACGCTGGAAGATGTTGCCGCCTCATTAGGTACGCCGCCGTGGCGGATCTTTTTCCGCGTGGTTTTGCCCCAGCTCAGGCTGGCGATATGCGGCGGCGCGCTGCTGGTGGCGCTGCATCTGCTGGCGGAGTTTGGCCTGTTCGCGATGGTGCGTTTTGATACCTTTACCACCGCCATCTATGACCAGTTCCAGTCAACCTTCAGCGGCCCGGCGGCGAACATGCTGGCCGGGGTGCTGGCGCTCTGCTGTCTGGCTATTTTGCTGCTGGAAGGGGCGTCGCGGGGGAAAGCGCGCTATGCCCGCATCGGTTCGGGCGCCGCGCGCGAACAGCAGCGGCAGCCGCTGGGCCGGCTGGCGGCGATCCCTCTCCAGCTCGCGCTGCTGACGCTGGTGATGCTGGCGCTGGGCGTTCCGCTGATGGTGCTCTGCCGCTGGCTATGGCTGGGCGGCGTGGAGAACTGGTTAAACGCCGACCTCTGGCTCTCCCTGCGGCAAACGCTGCTGCTCGGCGCGGTGGGCGCTCTCCTCACCACCGCCTGCGCTATTCCCATTGCCTGGCTGGGCGTTCGCTATCCGCAGCGCCTTATTCGACTGCTGGAGGGGTGTAACTACATGACCAGCTCTCTGCCCGGCATCGTGACGGCTCTGGCGCTGGTGACGGTCACCATTCACTACGCGCGCCCCATCTATCAGACCGAGTTCACGCTGCTGCTCGCCTGGCTGCTGATGTTTATGCCCCGGGCGCTGGTCAACCTGCGCGCCGGCATCGCGCAGGCCCCCGTGGAGCTGGAAAACGTCGCCCGCAGTTTGGGCCGCAGCCCCGGCCGGGCGCTGTGGAGCGTGACCATGCGGCTGGCGGCGCCGGGCGCGGCGGCAGCGGCGGCGCTGGTGTTTCTCGGCATCACCAATGAGTTGACCGCCACGCTGCTGCTCTCTCCGCTCGGCACCCGCACGCTGTCGACCGGCTTCTGGGCGCTAACCAGCGAAATTGATTACGTCGCCGCCGCGCCTTACGCGATGCTGATGATTCTGCTTTCGCTGCCGCTGACCGGCATTCTCTATATCCAGTCGAAAAAAATCGCAGGCCTGTAAATGCTTGAACTCTCCTCAATCTCAAAATCTTTTGCCGGTACGCGGGTGCTCGAAAACCTGAATCTGACGGTGGCCGCAGGCAGCCGGACGGCGATCGTTGGCCCCTCCGGCTCCGGTAAAACCACGCTGCTGCGGATCCTCGCGGGTTTCGAAACGCCGGATAGCGGACGCATTGTTATGCAGGGGCGCACGCTGTTTGCGCAGGGGACATTTATTCCCGCCCACCTGCGCGGGGTGGGCTACGTGCCGCAGGAGGGCGCGCTGTTCCCCCATCTGAACGTCGCGGACAATATCGCCTGGGGCCTCGACGGCAGCCGGCAGGAGAAATATCAGCAGGTGGCGGCGCTGATGGAGAGGGTGTCGCTGGACCGTCAACTGGCGAACCACTGGCCGCACGAAATCTCCGGCGGTCAGCAGCAGCGCGTAGCCCTGGCGCGCGCGCTGGCGCAGCGGCCCGCGCTGATGCTGCTGGATGAGCCTTTTTCCGCTCTCGATACCGGGCTGCGCGCGGCCACGCGCAAAGCCACCGCCGATTTACTGGCGCAGGCCGGGGTCGCGTCGATTCTGGTGACTCACGATCAGAATGAAGCGCTCTCCTTTGCCAGCCAGGTCGCGGTGATGCGCCAGGGACGTTTTGCCCAGGTCGGCACGCCGTATGAGGTCTACAGCCGTCCCGTCGATGAAGAGACCGCGCTATTTCTCGGCGATGCGCTGGTGCTGCCCGCCGAGCTTCGCGGCGGGCGGGCGCGCTGTGCGATTGGCGAAATTTCAACCGATGATCCGCATGCCGTCGGCCAGGGAAGGGTCATGCTGCGCCCCGAGCAGCTGGTTATCTCTCCCTCTCCGGCGGATGGACAGTCGCTCACCGTACGCGATGTGGACTTTAGCGGCCACCTGTCAACGTTAACCCTGGCGATGCCCGGCCAGGGCGAGCCGCTGATCGTCAAAACCGTCAGCCGGCAGTTATGGCGGCCGGGGGCGGCGGTACGCATTGAGGTGGTGGGCGAGGCGCGGGTCTTTGCCCGCTAGCGCCGACGGGCTATAAATCAATGCACAGATTCGCCGACCGGCTGCGGGAGCAGCACAGGGCGATCTGCTGCGCGCCGGCGGATTTCTCCGCCTCCGACTGCACGGTGTCGCGGTGGTCGACAACCCCCTCGATAACCGGCGTCAGGCAGGCGCCGCAAATCCCCATCTCGCAGGAGAGGGGGACGGCGACGCCGTTCTCCTGGAGCACCTGGGCGATGGTCTTATGCGGGGGCACCGGCCACCGCTCTCCCGAGGACGCAAGCGTCACGCTAAACGTTTCTCCCTCCTCAGCGCCGGCGGGCATCGCGACAGGCTGAAAGGCTTCGCTATGGATCAGCGTTTCCGCCCAGCCTTGTTCCATGGCGACCCGGCGCGCGGCGGCCATAAATCCCTCTGGCCCGCAGAGATAAATCGGATATCCGGTATGCGTCTTGTTCAGCGCGGCGGCTAAATGCTGCCGGGCGCTGTCTCCTTCGCAAGAGCTGTGAATCACCACGCTTTCGGCGCGGAATCGCCGCTGCAGTTCGCGGACAAACGCCCCCTGGGCGCGATTTTTCAGGTAATAGTGCAGCGTAAACGGCACGCCCTCCGCCTCCAGCCTTAGCGCCATCGCGTACAGCGGCGTAATGCCGATACCGGCGGCCAGCAGCGTCACCCGCTCCGCCGCCCGTAAGGGAAACAGATTGCGCGGGGGAGAAATCAACAGCGTCTGGCCGGGACGCAGCTGCTGATGGATATAGCGCGAACCGCCGCGTGACGCTTTCTCCAGCGCCACGCAGATCAGGTAGCCGTCGTCTGCGTCCTCCGGGCCGGTCAGCGAATACTGGCGGATAATGCCGCACGGCAGATGAAGGTCAATATGCGCGCCGGGCTGCCAGGCGGGGAGCGGTCGCCCGTCCCGCGCCACCAGCCTGACGGCGAGGTTCTGGCTGCCCTGGCGCCAGAGGCCGTCAACGGTAACCTCTACTACATCGCTCATGATGGCTCTCCACTTAAACGAGGAAAAAGTCGCCGAAGCCCATTTTTTTCAGTCCGCGGCGATAGGCGATGGAGCTGCGATCGGCGGGGATATGCGCTTCGAGCGTTAAATCCAGCGGCAGTCTCTCCGGGCGCTGGGTCTCCACCATCAGGCGATCTTCCTCAAAGACGCGCAGGTTAAAGGCGTGAACATCCTCTACCGGTACGTGCAGATCGAAATTACGCGCGATGGGCGCGAACATCCGGGTTATCCGCGAGGAAACCGGCGAGGCGGCGTTCATGATCACCAGCCTGGCCTCACCGGGAAAATGAATCGTCAGGGTGGCGGTAAACGGCAGATGCATCTCGAAATGGCGCAGCCACTGGAAGCCCTCCGGCGCGCGAAACTCGGAGCTGGCGGGATAGTTGCCGACCGAACTCCAGTAATCGGCGATAAAACCAAACGACGTCTCCTGCGGGTTATAGTTCGGCACCACCTGGTTATCCGGGTCGGCGAAAGTATCGGTATGGATCCAGGCGAAATGGGCGACATCCAGAAAGCCCTCTACCTGGCGCCCCGCAAAGCCGTTGACCTCAAAGGCCGGGCAGTTGATTTGCTGAAAGCCGTCGTCGTGCCAGTGCGGCATCACCGGCAGCGGCATCGGGTTCTCCGGGTCGAAGGCCAGGCAGGTCCAGATCAGGCCATAGCGCTCCTCAACCGCAAAGCTGGTGAGGTTGAGCTTCGCCGGTACCGGCTGGTCGGGGCTGGACGGGATACGGTTACAGCGGCCATCTTCGCCGAAGCGCAGGCCGTGGTACGGGCAGACGATCCCTTCTTCATCGTGAAAGCCGAGCGTCAGCGGCACGCCGCGGTGGGGGCAGACGTCGCGAGCGACCACCACCTGGCCCTTAATACGATAGATCACCAGCTGCTCATCAAGCAGGGTGGCTTTTACCGGCGCGGGGCCGATATCGCAGGCGCGGGCGACCGGGTGCCAGCATTTCGCCAGGCGCAGCCAGTCCTCAGGCTCAAAGGTGCAATGGGCGGGTGGGGTGGGCTGTGGTCTGTTCATGGCTTCTCTTCCTGCTCACAAAAACATTTGTTTAATTGTTGTGAGTTTATTGTTGTCATATTAGGGTGTTGACATCCATCAGCAAGAATTCATCCAGCCGTTGCAAAAAAGAGAACAGGTCACCGATGAGCCCATTTTCACGTTTCGCCCTCTATTTTGCCGAAGTCGCCCGCAGCGGTAGCCTGCGGCGGGCGGCAGAAAAGCTGCATATTTCCGCCTCGGCCATCAACCGGCAAATCTTGCAGGCGGAAGAGGCCTTCGGCACGCCGCTGTTCGAACGCCTGCCGGAAGGGCTGCGCATGACCACCGCCGGAGAGCTGCTGTACGACAATCTGCTGCGCTGGCAAAAGGAGTTTCATCTGACGCGGCAAAAGTTTGATGAGCTGCAGGGGCTAAAGCGCGGCACCGTTAGCCTTGGCATGGTGCAGGCGCTGGCGGAAGGGAGCTTTGCCGCCGCGCTGGCGGATATTATCGGCAGCTGGCAGTGGCTCGAGCTGAATTTGCAGGTCGCGGATAGCCATACCGTCAGCCAGAAGGTGCGGCAGGCGGATCTTGATTTCGGCCTGATTCTGGATCCTGAAGGCCAGGCCGGACTGAGCGTACTGGCCTTTGCTGAACTGGAGATGGGCGCGGTGATGCGTCCGGATCACCCCCAGGCGCAGGCTGCGATGCTGTCGCTAGGCGAGCTCAGCGAGGAGCGGCATATTGTTCCCGGCGCGCCGCTGATCGTCCACGATCGGGTCGCGATGCTCTATCGCCATTATGATTTTTTCCCGGCGAACAGTATCAGCTGCAACGATATCCGGCTGATTAAATCGCTGGTGCTTAAAGGCGGCGGCGTGACTATTCTCAGCCGTCTGGACGTGCTGGAAGAGGTGAAGCTCGGGCAGCTGGCGTTTGTCCCGCTGCGCAACAAGCTGCTGCGCCCGCTCACCCTGGCCCTGTGCACCGCGCCATCGCGCCAGCTCTCCCGCCCGGCGCAGATGGCGATCCAGAAGCTGACCGCCGTGATGGAGGAGATGCAGGCCGGGACAGCGGCTTCCCCCCCCGTCTGCGTAATATGCCCGGCCTGAAATACTCTGCGGCCTGTTTCCCCGGTGGCGCTGCGCTGACCGGGCTACGGGTTCCTCTGCGTCTGCGATCCGGTAGCCCGGACAGGCGCGCAGCGCCGCCTCCGGGACGGTGTCGGGGTGATGCATCGGCGTGGCTTCTTCCCGGCTCGCGCTGCGCTTAGCCGGGCTACGAGCTGACCGGGGCTACGGGTTCCCTCGCATCTGCGATCCGGTAGCCCGGCGAAGGCGTTTACGCCGCGAGCCGGGAAGGGGGCTGATGCCAGCATCTTTACCCCAGCGGGCCGCCCTGAATGGTTTCGCACAGACCGTTGATAATCCGCTCTCCGGTTTCGGATTTCAGCTCCTGATACCAGGCTTCCGTCAGCGCCATATCTTTACCGTGGGTCACATCGCAGCGCTTACGCGCCTTCAGCACCAGGTCGCGCACCCGGTCGCAGCGCTGCGCTTCGTACTGGCGCAATACCTCGGTGATATCGCGGCTCTGGCGGAACAGATCCCCCAGCACCACCGCATCCTCCAGCGCCGCGCAGCCGCCCTGGCCGATATCCGGCGTGGTGCTGTGCCCGGCATCGCCCAGCAGCGCCACCTTGCCGCGAACCAGCCGTTCAAACGGCTCGATATCATGGATTTCAATGCGGTTAGTGGTCTGCGGGTCGAGGGCGGCAATCAGCTTCTGCACCTGCGGCGACCAGCCGCTGAAGTAGCGGCTGAGATCCGCGCGCAGGGTGCTGCGATCCTCGGCCAGCCCCGCCGGGAGCGGAACATCAAAGAAAAAGTAAAACCGTCCATCGGAGACCGGCATCAGCGACACCCGTTTCCCCTCGCCAACGAAGGTGGTCCACTGGTTGCCCGGCGCAATCGCCTCATCAATTTCCACCAGACCGTTCCAGTTAACGTAGCCCGCGTAGCGGCGCTCAGGGGTATAGCCGAGCACGTACGGGCGCAGCGCCGAATGGCTACCGTCGGCGGCAATCAGAAAATCGCCTTCAGCCATCGACCCGTCGGTAAACCAGACGCGAACCCCGTCGGCATTTTCTTCGCAGCGGGTGACGCGTTTACCAAACTGCACGGCGTCGCGCCCCCAGAAGTCGAGCATCTCGCGCTGCAGCTCGGCGCGGGAAACCGGACAGGGACGGCCGCCGGTGCGCGCCACCAGCGGCGCGAGGCTGAACTGCGTCAGAGTCTCCCCGCGCAGATAATCCTTGTAAGCCAGAAAATACATGGGGCCGCCGTAACTCTCGATAATATCCCCCATGCCTAAATGCTTCATGCACTTAACGCCGTTAGGCCAGATGGAGATGGCCGCGCCCACCGGCTTGATTTCTTTCACCGCTTCAAAGACTTCGCAGTGGATACCGGCATTTTTTAATGCCACCGCCGCGCTCAGGCCGCCGATTCCGCCGCCGATAACTAATGCTTTCATTTGCTTCTCCTTTACATACGTCGTTATTGGCTTGAGCAATTTGCGTACCACTTTGGCGCAGGCGCTGATTTCGCCGATTCGGGCTCCCCGCGACCGTGCGGTTGCACAACGCTGGTGCGCAGAGCGGGTTTTATTGCCTTTTTATGAATCAATAATTTCTAAATTTGCAATGGAGAATCTAATGTTTCATTGTCGCGCCGAGGTCAGACGCCAGGGGGCTGGCAAAACTGATGGTTTATCTGCTTGAAAAAACGGAATAAAATTAAATGTTGCGCAAATGTGAGCGAGTTTGGCCTGTTTTGTGCACCCGTTCCCGCACGCTTATTCGCAACGGGATGAAACGACCATGTCAGATGAAAAAAACGGCGGCTTACTGTACGGCCTTGAGCAGCGGATCCCGCCGCTCCCGGCTTTTTTTAGCGCCTTACAGCACGTACTCGCCGGGCTGGTAGGCATTATTACGCCGCCGCTGATTATCGGCGCGGCGCTGGGGCTGGGGGAGTGGCTGCCCTATTTGATCAGCATGTCCCTGCTGGCTTCCGGCATCGGGACCTTCCTGCAATCCAACCGCCTGTGGGGGATCGGCGCGGGCATGATCTGTATGCAGGGGACCAGCTTTGCGTTCCTCGGCGTCGCCATTGCCGGCGGTATGTGGGTAAAAGGGCAGGGCGGCACGCCGCAGGATATTATGGCCATGCTGTTTGGCGTCAACGTTGTCGCCGCGCTGGTGCCTTGTCTCGTCAGCCGCTTTATTGAACCGCTGAAGCGCATTTTTACTCCGGTGATTACCGGCAGCGTGATTGCGCTGATCGGCATTAGCCTGATTAAAGTCAGCGTCATTAACTGGTGCGGCGGCGAGCAGGCTAAAGCGTTTGCCAGCATGAGCAATATCGCCCTCGGCGCGGGCACGCTGGGGACCATCGTCCTGCTGAGCTGTGCGAAAAACCGCTGGCTGCGTCTCTCTTCGGTGGTGGTGGGGATTGCCGTCGGCTGCGCGGCGGCGGCGCTGAGCGGATCGTTCCAGCTTAAAGGCGTCGGCGATGTCTGGTTCCGCTTACCGCAGCTGTTCCCGTTTGGTTTTCAGTTTAACAGCGCGATTTTTCTGCCGATTGCGCTGGTGTCGCTGGTCTGCATTCTTGAGGCGGTGGGGGATCTGACGGCCAATTGCCTGATCTCTCAGCAGTCGATAGATGACGAGGCCTTTCGTTCGCGGCTGAAAGGCGGCATTCTTGCCGATGGCATAAGCTGCATGGTGGCGGCGATGCTGTGCGCGTTCCCCAATACCACCTTTGCGCAAAACAACGGCGTGATTCAGATGACCGGCGTCGCCAGCCGCTACGTTGGCCGCTACATCGGGGTGATTTTGATTCTGCTGGGCCTGTTTCCGCCGTTCGGCGAGATACTGCGCCAGATCCCGGCGCCGGTGCTGGGCGGCGCGACGATGGTGATGTTTGGCTGCGTTGTGGCGGCGGGGATCCGCATTATCACCCAGAAACCGCTGACCCGCCGCGATATGCTGATCGTTGGCCTGGCCTTCGGTTTTGGTCTCGGCATTGAAGCGGTTCCGGCGTTTCTGACCCACTTCCCGCCGATCGTGGGTAACCTGTTCGGTTCCGCGGCGACCAGCGGCGGGCTGGTGGCGATTGTCCTGAATCTGATTATTCCGGAAGAGAAACCGGCCGCGGCGGCGGCCACAAGGAGCACCGATGATCGCGCTGAATCACTTTAATCAGCTGAGCGGCGAACATGCCGTCGCCGTGCTGGAACCCTGCGTGGCCGTCTCCGGCTGGGCGGCGGCGCTGGCCGCCGGCCGGCCCTGGCGCAGCCGCGCTGATTTACTCAGCGCCGCCCGGCGGCTGATGGCGGCGTGGGGCGAAGCGGAGCTGACCGAGGCGCTAAGCGCCCATCCGCGTATCGGCGAAAAGCCCGCCGGGTCTCAGGCGCACGCGGCGCTCTCGCGTCAGGAACAGGGAAGCGTTGATGACCGCGATGCTGCGCTGGCGCAGGCGCTGAAAGAGGGCAACGCCCGCTACGAAGCGCGGTTTGGCCGGGTCTTTTTGATTCGCGCGAAAGGGCGCAGCGGGGATGAAATCCTGGCGGCGCTGTCGCGTCGCCTGCAAAACAGCGAGCGCGCAGAAGTCGAAGACGCGTTAGCGCAGCTGCGCGAAATCACCCTATTAAGACTGGAAGGAGCGATTGGCGAATGAGTACCTTAAGCACCCATATTCTGGATATTTCCACCGGCCGACCGGCGCAGGGCGTAAAGATTGCGCTGGAGCGCGAAGGCGCGCTGGTTGCCCGCGGCGTCACCGATGATAACGGCCGCATTGGCGAACTCGGCGCCGGGACGCTGGCACCGGGGCGTTACCGGTTGTGCGCGGAAATCGGCGAGTGGTTTGCCGCCAGCGGGCGCGAGACGCTCTACCTGAGCGCGCAGATTGATTTCGTCATCCGCGAAGCGGCTGGCGAGCACTATCATTTACCGTTTTTAATTTCCCCCGGCGGCTGGTCTACCTATCGCGGCAGCTAAATTTCCCCGGAGGCGGCGCTGCGCGCCTGTCCGGGCTATGAGTTCGGCGCTGTCTGTGGTCTGGTAGCCCGGACAGGCACAGCGTGCCGCCTCCGGGAAAGGGACTACTGCGCAGCCGCATCCCCCCACACGCGCTCGCCGTTTACCCACGTCTCGCTGATATTACGTTCATCGCCCAGGGTCATCAGCACGAACAGCTGTTCATAGATATCTTTGCAGCGCCCGCTGCGTAACTTTTGCAGCGGCGTGACCGCCGGGTCGATAACCACGAAATCGGCCTCTTTGCCGGGCTGGAAATTGCCAATCTTCTCGTCAAGGCGCAGCGCGCGCGCGCCGCCAAGGGTCGCATGGTAGAAGGCTTCGCTGGCGCGCAGGCGATAGCTTTGCAGCTGGCTGACCTTATACGCCTCGCCGAGGGTGCGCAGCATACTGAACGTGGTGCCCGCGCCAACATCGCTACCGATGCCCATGCGCACTTTGTTCTGCCAGCAGGTCGGTAAACGAAACAGCCCGCTGCCGAGAAACAGGTTTGACGTCGGGCAGAAGGCCAGCGCTGAGCCGGTCTCGTGCAGGCACTGCCATTCGGCGTCCGCAAGGTGAATGCCGTGGGCAAACACGCTACGCTCGCCGGTCAGCCGATAGTGATGGTAGACGTCAAGATAGTGCTCATGCTCCGGCCACAGGCTTTTTACCCACGCCACTTCGTTGAGGTTTTCGCTCAAATGGGTATGCAGCCAGGTATCGGGAAACTCTTCCCGCAGCTGCCGCACCGCGGCCAGCAGCTCCGGCGTTGAGGTCGGCGCGAAGCGCGGCGTAATGGCATAGCCGAGGCGGCCGCGCCGGTGCCAGCGTTCAATCAGTTCGCGAGTTTGCCGGTAGCTCTGCTCCGCGCTTTCGCTCAGGTAGTCCGGCGCGTGGCGATCCATCATCACTTTGCCGGCGAGCAGGCGCATATTCAGGCGCAGCGCTTCGTTAAACAGGGCATCCACCGATTGCGGATGCAGCGTACAAAAAACCAGCGCGGTGGTGGTGCCGTGGCTCAGCAGCTGGTTGACAAAAAACTGCGCGATCTCCGCGGCGTAGTCGGCATCGGCAAACTGGCTCTCCACGGGAAAGGTATAAGTGGTGAGCCACTCCAGCAGCTGCTCGCCAAATGCGCCGATCATCTCGGTTTGCGGATAGTGGACGTGGGCATCGACAAACCCCGGCAGCAATAGCTTACCGTGCAGGTCGCGATAGCCCTTCTGCGGGTGCAGAAAGCGTTCGCCCTCCTGCCACGGCAGCAGCGCCTGAATGCGTCCGTCGCGAAGAAACAGCACGCCATCCTCGAGATAGCGCGCCTGGCGGTCGATATCGTCGGCGCTCTCGGCAACCCCGGCGATATCGAAAAATGCGCCGCGAACTGCGGCATGGTAGTCCATCATCATAGCTGCCCTGTGGGTTAGCGAAAGGATAGGTTGATTGAGCAAGATTAATGCCAGTTTGCGCAGGCGGAGAGCCGCCGCGACGTGACGCCGCGGCGGGAAGGCCGGGTTACTCTTTCTGGGCGAGGGCGCTGAAGCCGGCGGTGGCGCCGACGCGCTCGTCGCGGGCGATCCAGCGGTAGGCCGCGCCGCTCAGGAAGACGCCGATAAACCAGCTAAAGTTAGCCACTTCGTGCAGGGCCGGAATAAAGCTGATGACCAGACCAATCGCGACGGAGGGCACCAGGGCGGCGATCGCTTTCGGGTTAAAGCCGTTGCGGTACCAGTACTGGCCTTTTGGCGTGTCGTCGAACAGATCGTTAACGGAAACCTTGCCGCGCTTAATGATGTAAAAGTCCACGATCAGGATACCGAACAGCGGGCCGATAAACGCCCCCAGCACGTCGAGGGTGTAGTGGATCAGCTCCGGCGAGTTAAACAGGTTCCACGGCGTCAGCAAAATCGATCCCACGGCGGCAATCATCCCGCCGGTGCGGAAGCTGATTTTCTGCGGCGAGCAGTTAGAGAAATCGAACGCCGGGGAGACAAAGTTGGCCACGATATTAATCCCGATGGTGGCGGTGATCATGGTCAGCAGGCCAATGGCGACCGCCAGGTCGTTGCCCACGCGGCTCACGGTCTCAATCGGGTCGGTGATCATGCGGCCAAACAGCGACTGCGTGCCGGAGACAATCACCACGGTCACGATGGAGAACAGCAGGAAGTTAAACGGCAGGCCCCAGCGGTTGCCGCGGCGGATCTCACCCATGCTTTTGCCGTAGCGCGAGAAATCGCCAAAGTTGAGCAGCGGGCCGGAGAAGTAGGAGACCACCAGCGCGGTGGCGGTGATCATCTGCCAGGTCTGCTCCCCGGCGCTCAGCGATTTGCTGGCGAGGGTAAAGGAGATCCCGTCAAAACCGGTCTTGTATACAATCCATCCCGCCAGCGCCAGCATTACCACGTAGACCGCCGGGCCGGCGATATCGATAAAGCGCTTGATGGCGTTCATCCCGTGCCAGAACACCATCGCCTGCAGCAGCCACATGGTGGCGAAGCAGAGCCAGCCCAGATGCGACAGGCCAAGGAAGCTGGAAGCGGTGAGCGTCGACAGCGAGGGCCAGAACTTCAGCAGCACCAGCATCAGCGCGTTGGCGGCGAGATAGGTCTGAATGCCGTACCACGCGAAGGCGATAAGCCCGCGGATCACCGCCGGAATATTGGCCCCAAAGACGCCAAACGCCTGACGACAAATGACCGCGTAGGGCACCCCCGCCATCTGGCTGGGCTTCGCCACCAGGTTGGCGCACAGCTGAACGATGCAAATCCCCACCAGCAGGCACAGCAGCACCTGCCAGCTCGCAAGACCAAGGGTAAAGAAGCTCGCCGCCACCACGTAGCCTCCCATGCTGTGCACGTCCGACATCCAGAAAGAAAAGATGTTGTACCAGCTCCAGTTCTGGTCGCGCGTCGGCGCCAGATCCTCATTGCAAAGCCGTGGGCTGTATCCAGCGTGGGGATCAGCGGCCTTAACCTGATGCGTATTTTGTTGATTTGGCATGAAACCTGCTCCTGTAAATGAACACCCGTTTAAATGGATTGCCGAGGCTGTTGCAGGAATCAGGCCAAAACAGTTAATTTTGTATGCAAGAATTAAATTTTATGTATACGATTCGATATCAAAAAGTGAAAGTCGGAGTGGTTAATGAGCAACCAACATCGTCTGCAGGCCGCGCCAGAGCTGCAGGATAAAGACGAATCCATCTATCAGGCGCTGATGACCGCGATCGTCGAGCATCAGCTGCCGCCGGGGAGCAAACTGCCGGAGGAGGCGCTGGCGGAGGTGTTTGGCGTAAGCCGCACCGGGATCAGAAAAGTGCTGCAACGACTCGCGACTGTGCAAATGGTCGCCCTGACGCCCAAACGTGGTGCACAGGTCGCCAGCCCAACGGTCGAAGAGGCGCAGGCGATCTTTCGTACCCGCGCGCTGCTGGAGGTGGCCAACCTGCCGGATGTGCTGACCCGCTGCCAGCCGCCGCACCTGGCGGCGCTGGAGGCCATTATCCGTCAGGAGCAGCAGGCGCATGAACGCTATGACGGCCCGGCGGCGATCCGCTATTCGGCCGAGTTTCATATTCAGCTGCAGGCGATCTCCGGCAATCAGGTGCTCACCGAGATGGTGACCCGCCTGAGCCAGCGTTCATCCTTGGTTATCGCGGCGTGGGGATCGCCGTGGCGTCAGGGCTGCCGCTGCGACGATCACGAACAGCTTGTCCAGCTGCTGCGCGACAAGGCGCTCCAGCCCCTGAGCGACGCCTTAAGCCACCATTTTGAACATATTGTCGCCAGCCTCTGTTTTGAGCGCTCTGGCGTGACTCTGCCCGATTTTGCCCGGCTGTTTGCCGGCTATAAGGAGCCGTAATGGCCGCTGTTTGTATACAAGTCATCAACCCCAACACCAGCCTGGCTATGACGGAAACCATCGGTGCCGCCGCGCGGGCGGCTGCCGCGCCGGGAACCGAGATTCTGGCGGTCTGCCCACGCGAGGGCGTGCCGTCGATAGAGGGCCACTTTGATGAAGCCATCGCCGCCGTGGGCGTGCTGGAGCAGATCAAAGCCGGTCGTCAACAGGGGGTAGACGGGCACGTGATCGCCTGTTTTGGCGACCCCGGGCTGCTGGCGGCGCGCGAGCTGGCGCAGGGGCCGGTGGTGGGGATTGCCGAAGCGGCGATGCATATGGCGACGCTGGTGGCCACCCGTTTTTCCATCGTGACCACGCTGCCGCGCACCCTGATCATCGCCCGTCATCTGCTGCACCAGTATGGTTTTCATGACCACTGCGCCGCCCTGCACGCCATTGATTTACCGGTGCTGGCGCTGGAGGACGGCAGCGGTCTGGCGCAGGAGAAAGTACGAGCGCGCTGTATCCAGGCGCTAAAAGAGGACGGCTGCGGGGCTATCGTGCTGGGCTGCGGCGGGATGGCGACGCTGGCCCAGGAGCTGACCCGCGAACTGCGCGTGCCGGTGATCGATGGCGTCAGCGCGGCGGTCAAAATGGTTGAGTCGCTGGTGGCGTTAGGCCTGTCGACCAGCAAGCAGGGCGATTTAGGGTTTCCGGAAGCCAAGGCGTTGAGCGGCAAATTTCAGGCATTAAATCCCTTTTAATATGAAGAGGTAGCAGATGGCATTTTTGGCAGACGATTACCCGCGCGATCTGCGCGGCTACGGCGGACAGCCGCCGCACGCGCGGTGGCCGAACAATGCGCGCATCGCCGTGCAGTTTGTTCTGAACTACGAAGAGGGCTCGGAAAACCACGTGCTGCACGGCGATGCCGGTTCTGAGCAGTTTCTGTCCGATATTATCGGCGCCGCCAGCTATCCTGACCGGCATATGTCGATGGATTCGCTGTATGAGTACGGCAGCCGCGCCGGTTTCTGGCGCATCCATAATGAGTTCAGCCAGCGGGGACTGCCGCTGACCGTGTTTGGCGTCGCCATGGCGCTGGCGCGTCATCCCGAGGTGGTCGAGGCGATTAAGTCGGCGAACTATGACGTGGCCAGCCACGGCTGGCGCTGGATCCACTACCAGAATATGCCTATCGAGCAGGAGCGGGAGCATCTTCATAAAGCCGTGCAGGTGTTAACCGATCTGTTTGGCAAACCGCCCACCGGCTGGTATACCGGGCGCGATAGTCCCCATACCCGCCAGTTGGTGGTGGAGCACGGCGGTTTTGATTACGACAGCGACTATTATGGCGACGATCTGCCGTTCTGGAGCGAGGTGGCCTGCGGCGACGGGACGCGTAAGCCGCACCTGATCGTACCTTATACCCTCGACGCCAACGATATGCGCTTTGCCACCGCCCAGGGGTTCAATACCGCCGAGCAGTTTTACACCTATTTGAAAGACAGCTTCGATGTGCTGTACGCCGAGGGGGCCAGCGCGCCGAAGATGATGTCCATCGGGATGCACTGCCGCCTGCTGGGGCGCCCGGGCCGCTTCCGCGCGCTGCAGCGTTTCCTTGATTATGTGCAGCAGCACGACCAGGTTTGGGTCTGCACTCGTCAGCAGATTGCCGACCACTGGCGCGACGTTCATCCGTTCCGGGGGTAAAGGCGTTCCCCGGGTCGCGCCGCAAGCGGCTTACCCGGGCTACAGCTCTGCAAACGGCCGCAATCCGGTAGCCCGGACAGATGCGCAGCATCGCCTCCGGGAAATGACGCCATCCTGCGCTATGTCCCCGGGGGCGGCGCCGGGCGCCCGCCCGGGCTACGGGTTCATCACCCTCTGCGGATCCGTAGCCCGGGTAAGCGCAGCGCAACCCGGGGGATACCGGGAAAGGCGCGAGGCTTAACTCATCAAACTCACCTGGGCGGCGACGATGCGCCAGCCGCAGGGGAAGCGCACCCAGGTTTGCTGCTGTCGGCCAATGCGTTCGCTGCCCTGGCGGGTGAATTCGGTGCTGCACACCGCGTAATCCTCGCCGAAGGTGGTGATGGTGGTGTGCCGCAGCGCGCGCTGCAGGCCGGCGGCCGGGCGGGCGGCGCGAAAGGCGCGGATTTCGTCGATACCGTAGAGATTTTCCCCGGCCCCCAGCCGCACCGTGCGCTTATCGTGCCAGAACAGCTCATCCAGCACCGCGATATCGTTGCTCACCAGCGCTTCCTCATAGCGGTAAAACGCCGCCGTCACCTCGGCGAGAACCAACGGGCGATTAATCTGCTCTTGCGTCATCATGCTGCTATCTCCACCGGGCGGGCGTCGGTAATGCCCATTTCCTCCAGCGCCCGCGCCGCGCGCAGACAGGCTTGTTCATTAAAAGGCGCGGCAATCAGCTGCAGGCCAATCGGCTGACCGTTCGCCGTACGCAGCGGCACGGTGACCACCGGCAGGCCAAGGAAGGAGATGGGCTGGGTCAGCATCCCCATGCTGGCGCGAATCGGCAGCGGCTGGCCGTTAATCTCCATGGTCTGCGCGCCGATGAGCGTCGCGCTGCACGGCGTGGCCGGGGCGATCAGCACATCCGCATGGGCGAACAGGGCTTTAAACGCCTGCTGCGCGTGGCGGCGGAAGCGCTGGGCCTGAAGATACCAGGCCGACGGGATCATCGCGCCCGCCAGCAGGCGCTCGCGGGAGTTCGGCTCAAAACGTTCGGGCTGGCTACGCAGCGCGGGCAGGTACTGATTTCCGCCCTCGGCGGCGCTGATAATAAACGCCGCCGAGCGGGCCAGCTCCGCCTCCGGGAAAATCACAGCCTCATGCGCCGCCAGCGCCCCGGCGACGCGAGCGACGGCCGCACGGGCGTCGTTATCGCACCATGTCGTAAAATAACCGCCGAGGGTGGCGCAGCGCAGGCCTTCGAGCCCGCGCGACAGCAGATTCGCCGTGCGCTCGCTGGCCTTGTCGGCCTGAAAACCATCGCCCGGATCGCGACCCTGCAGCGCATCGTAAACCGCGGAAAGGTCGCTGACGCAGCGGGCAAACGGACCGATATGGTCGAGGCTGGCGACGAAAGGATGGCTGCCGGAGCGCGATAACCGGCCAAAGGTCGGCTTGAGGCCGAAGATCCCGCACAGCGAGGCCGGGACGCGAATGGAGCCGTTGGTATCGCTGCCCAGCGAGAAATTCACCAGCCCGGCGGCCACCGCCGCCGCCGACCCGCCCGAGGAGCCGCCTGCGATCCGCGAAAGATCGTGCGGGTTACGCGTCGCCCCGTAGTGGCTGTTCTCGGTGGTAAAACCGTAGGCGTAGGCATCCATATTCAGCATCCCGGAGAGCAGCGCGCCCGCGCTATGTAGCTGGCGCACCGCCCAGCTGTCGGCGGCGGCGGCGGGGCGATCGCTCAGCAGCTGCGCCCCGGCAAGGGTGGTATGGCCGGCGACATCGAACAGATTTTTCACCGCGTAGGGAACGCCTGCCAGCGCGGGCAGGGGCTTTTTTTCCCGCCGCAGGGTATCGATATTCTCTGCCTCAGCGAGCATGCGCTTTTCGCTGACGTGGGTCCAGGCGTTGATCTGCGGGTTAACGCGGGCGATGTTCTCCAGGGTGTGGCGGGCGATCTCTTTGGCGCTGAGCTCGCCGGCGGCCAGCGCGCGCTGGATTTCGTGAATCGTCATTTCAGGTAGCTTCATGCTTTATAGACTCCGGCGATTTCGACGCGATCGTCGAGGGGAAAGGCCAGCAGCGGCCCGGCCATGGCGGCGATGCGGCTAAACTGCACCCTGAGCTCTGCGCGCCGCGCATCGTCCAGCTCCAGCGCCAGCAGCTGTTCCATTTGTGTGAGGTAAGCGTCCCATTCGTTGTGCGGTGTGTTCATCATCAGCTCCTAATAGCCGGCGGCGGAGCCGTTGCTGCGCGGATCGCTGGCCCCCTCAAACAGGCCGTTGGGATGGCGTACAATCGCCCCGGCGTGGCCCATGGCTTCGCTAAAATCGGCCAGCACGTCAACGTCGTGCCCCAGCTGACGCAGGCGGGCAACGCTTTCGGCGCTGAAGCGGCCCTCCAGCTTGAGCGAGTCGGAAGTCTGCCCCCAGGTGCGCCCCAGCAGCCAGCGCGGCCGGGTGATGCTCTCCTGTAGCGGCACGTTTTGCATGACGTAGCGGGTGAAAATAGCGGCCTGAGTTTGCGGCTGGCCGTCGCCGCCCATGGATCCGTACACCATCACCCGGCCATCGTTCAGCCTTGCGGCGGCGGGGTTGAGGGTGTGAAACGGCTGCTTGCCGGGCGCCAGCGCCAGCAGGTGGCGCGGGTCGAGGCTGAACGATGCCCCGCGGTTCTGCCAGACAATGCCGCTTTCCGGCAGCACCACGCCGCTGCCGAACTCGTGGTACAGGCTTTGGATAAAGGAAACCGCCAGCCCGCTTTTATCGATAACCCCCATCCACACGGTGTCGCCCGGGCCTTTGCCCGCGCCCCACGGGGCCGCCCGCTGGTCGTCGATATTCTCCGCCAGCGGCTGCAGCGCCGCCGGCGTCAGCAGGCTCTGGATATCGACATCAAGGTGGCGGGGATCGGTGATATGCGCGTCGCGCAGGCCGAAGGCCAGCTTGGTCGCCTCCACAATTCGGTGGACGGTCATCGCATCGTCGGCATCGGCCATCGCCAGCCTGTCGGTGATGCCGAGGATCGCCAGCGAAACCAGCCCCTGGGTCGGCGGCGCGAGGTTCCACAGTTCGCCGTGCCGGTGCGCCAGCCTGAGCGGCTGGGGGCGGCGAGCGCGATGCTGCTGCAGGTCGCTAAGGGTGACGGGCAGCCCGTACTTTTCCATACCGCGGGCCAGCTGCTCCGCCAGCGGCCCGCGATAGAAGCTGTCTAAACCGTCTTCGGTTAATCGGCGCAGGGTGTTCGCCAGCGCCGGCTGCAAAAAGCGGCTCCCGGCCTTCGGCGGCTGGCCGTCCACCAGAAAGGTTTCGGCGAAGCCGGGCTGGTCGCGCAGTTCGCTGAATTTATCGGCGGTCGCGCTGGCCTGCGAGGCGGTCACCGGGATACCGCCGGCGGCGTAGCCGATGGCATCTTCCAGCAGACGCGTCAGCGGCAGCGATTTCCCGGTTAACTCCCGCGAAACCTTAAGCGCTTCGTCCCAGCCGCTGACGGTGCCCGCCACGGTCAGGGCCGCCTGCGGTCCGCGGTGGGGGATCTGCGCGAGGCCGGCGTAGGCCTGCGGCGTCGCCAGCGACCCCGCCGCGCCGCTGGCGTCAATGGCGATGGGATCGCCCTCGGTGGGCACGATAAGCCAGAAGCCATCGCCGCCGAGGCCGTTCATATGCGGGTAAACCACGGCGATGGTCGCAGCGGCGGCGACCATCGCTTCTATGGCGCTTCCGCCTTCGCGCAGAATCGCCAGCGCGCTCTGGCTGGCCAGATGATGGGGCGCAACCGCCATCCCGCGGGCGGCAACATGACTTTGCATGGGGTGTCCTCAATTAAGCGAAATGTCCGCAGAGGGTTGCAAAAGCTGTTCCATGTCTGAACGTAAAGTTTCAATCGTTGCCGACGATGCGCGTTTTTTGCCGAACTGGCATGCATTATGAAAGGCGTTAGCGGTATAGTGCGGTGAAACGAAAGTTACAGAGGTCTTATGCAACAGCTTGATGAACGACTGAAAGAGCAGTACCCGTCATTATCACCCCAGGAGCAGCGGGTGGCGGATTTTATTTTCGATCATTTTGATGACCTGATTAGCTACAACAGCGCCGAGCTGGCGCAGCTGAGCGGCGTATCGAAAGCCACGGTCAGCCGGCTGTTCAAGCGCCTGGGCTATGAAAAATATAAAGATATGCGCGATGAGCTGCGCACCCTGCGCCAGAGCGGAATGCCGCTGACCGATAATCGCGATGCGGTACAGGGCAATACTCTGCTGGCGCGCCACTATAAACAAGAGATGGCCAACCTGACACAATGGGTTAACGCGCTGGATGTTCAGCAGTTCGCCGAGGCGATTCAGGCGCTGGTCGCCGCCCGGCGTATTGTGATTGTCGGCATGCGTAATGCTTATCCTGCGGCGCTGCATCTGCGTCAGCAGCTACTGCAGGCGCGCGGGCAGGTACTGGTGCTGCCGCAGCCCGGACAAAGCCTGAGCGAGGAACTGGTGGATCTCAGCGCCGACGATCTGGTGGTGGTGATGGCGTTCCGCCGCCGCCCGCGAATTATTCGCCCGCTGCTGCTGCAGCTGCAGAGCAGCGGCATTCCGGCGCTGCTGATGTGCGAGCCGCAGGCCCACGGCCTGTTTCCGCTGGCGCGCTGGCGGCTCTGCGCACCGCTGGATAGCGTATCGGCCTACGACAGCTACGCCTCGGTCAATAGCCTGATCAATCTGCTGTCGAACGCCTTTCTGCACGAAATTCTCGATAAAGGCCGCCCGCGCATTCACGACATCGCCACCCTTTATCAGCAGCTGGACGAGCTGGAACAACGATAATGGGGCGCCAGCGTGGTGCTTTGCATGGTTTTGGTGCGATAAAATAATGGGGGAACGCGCGGTCGTTCCCTCTTAATTCCTCAATTTCCCTTGTTTTACGTTCGCTTAGCCAAGCGGCGGGCTAACCCGATGCGCGGCGCTTTATCTGGCACATTAGTTGCAAAAGTGACTTCAAAGAATCTTTTGTTTCATGCTAACGTAACGGGTAAACATCATGAAGAAACTGTTGATCGCACTGGCCGGGGCCGCTTGTCTGTTAACCAACCTCCCGGCGGCGAAAGCTGACCAGCTCCAGGATATTGAAAAGCGCGGCACGATCCGCATTGCGGTGCCGCAGGATTTCCCGCCGTTTGGCTCGGTGGGTACCGACCTTCAGCCGCAGGGCTACGACATCGATATGGCGCGCTATCTCGCCAAAGAGATGAAGCTCAAGCTGCAGCTGGTGCCGGTGACCAGCGCCAACCGCGTGCCTTATCTGCAAACCGATAAGGTGGACCTGGTGATTTCCAGCCTCGGTAAAAACGCCGAGCGCGAAAAGGTGATCGACTTTAGCCGCGCCTATGCGCCGTTCTTCCTCGGCGTATTTGGCCCGAAAGGCGCGGAGCTGAAAGACCCGGCGGCGCTGAGCGGTAAAAGCGTGGGCGTGACCCGCGGCGCGGTGGAAGATATGGTGCTGACCAGCGTGGCGCCGAAAGAGGCGCAGATTAAGCGCTACGAAGATAACAACACCACGCTGTCGGCCTATTTATCTGGCCAGGTGCAGTATGTGGCCACCGGCAACCTGGTGGTGGCGGCCATCTCCCGGCAGAACGCTGACAAGGCCCCGGTGCCGAGCTTTATGCTGAAGGATTCGCCGTGCTTTATCGGCCTGAAAAAGAATCAACCGGCCCTGAAGGCGAAAGTGGATGCGCTGATTGAGCAGGGCGTAAAAGACGGCACCCTGAACGGTTTGTCTGAGAAGTGGCTGAAAGCGCCGCTGCCTGCCAGCCTCGGCGCGTAAGGTCCGGGCATGACGGAGCAACTTCATTTTTCTGCGCTCTGGCCGCACTGGCCGGAGCTGCTGGCGGGGCTGTGGGTGACCATTCAGCTGACGGTGCTGGCGACGATAGGTGGCCTGACGATTGGCATCTTCGGCGCCGCCATCCGCAGCGGGCGTCCCACGTGGTTCAGCCGGATTTGGGGCGGGTATGTCGAACTGATTCGCAACACGCCGTTTGTGGTACAGCTGTTTTTTATCGTCTTCGGCTTACCGAACCTGGGGCTGAAGATGACGGCGGGCGAGGCCGCGCTGCTGGCGATGGTGGTCAATCTTGGGGCCTACAGTACCGAGATCGTACGCGCCGGGATTCAGGTGACGCCGAAAGGTCAGTGGGAAGCGGGGCGCGTACTGGGGCTGACCCGGACGCAGACCTTTATTCAGGTCATTCTGCCGCCCGCGCTGCAGCGCATTTATCCGGCGCTGGTGAGCCAGTGCATCATCGTCATGCTCGGTTCGTCGGTGGTGTCGCAGGTCTCTTATGAAGAGCTGACCTTTGCCGCTAACCTGATTCAGTCGCGCACCTTCCTCAGTTTTGAGGTCTATCTGGTGACGACGGGGATTTATTTAGCGCTGTCGATAACGATGCGTCAGCTGCTGATGGCGGCGGGACGTAAATGGCTGGGGGTGCAGGCATGATGACCACCTTTACCGATTGGGACATTGTCCGCAATCTGCTGCTGGCCGGGCGCTGGACGGTGCTGCTGTCGCTGGTGGCGTTTCTCGGCGGCGCGCTGGTCACGCTGCCGCTCCTGCTGCTGCGCATGACCGGCGGGCGTCAGGTAAAACGCCTGATCCGCGGCTATGTCGAACTGTTTCAGGGGACGCCGCTGCTGATGCAGCTGTTTCTCGCCTTTTTCGGCGTGGCGCTGTTCGGCATCGACGTTTCGGCGTGGACCGCGGCGTCGCTGGCGCTGACGCTGTATACCAGCGCCTTTTTGCTCGATATCTGGTTTGGCAGCATCCGCGCCCTGCCAAAAGGGCAGTGGGAAGCCTCGCGCTGTCTGGGGCTGAGCTTTGGCCAGACGCTGTATCGGGTCGTCGCCCCGCAGGCGCTGCGGATCGCCATCGCCCCGACGGTGGGGTTTGCCGTGCAGGTGATCAAGGGTACCGCGCTGGCGTCGATTATCGGCTTCGTCGAGCTGACCAAAGCGGGAACAATGCTGACCAACGTGACGTATCAGCCGTTTAAAGTCTTTGCGCTGGTGGCGCTGGGCTATTTCATTCTGTGTTACCCGCTGTCCCGCTACAGCCGTCATCTGGAGAACAAATTCAATGCCTCTCATCACCATTAATCAGATGCAGAAGTACTACGGCGATAACCACGTGCTCAAGGGCGTCGATCTGGATATCGATATGGGCGAAGTGATCTCGATTATCGGCCGCAGCGGGTCGGGCAAAAGCACGCTGCTGCGCTGTATCAACGGCCTGGAAGGCTATCAGGAAGGCAGCATTAAGCTCGGCGGGATGACCATTACCGACCGCGACTCGCAGGCGCGGGAGATCAGCCGCTCTATCGGCATGGTGTTCCAGAGTTTTAACCTGTTTCCGCATATGACGGCGCTGGAAAACGTGATGCTGGCGCCGCGTCGGGTGCTGAAGAAGAGCGCCGCCGAGTGCCGTGAACTGGCCCAGCGGATGCTGGAAAAGGTCGGATTGGGCGACCGGCTCGATTACTACCCGTCGAGTCTCTCCGGCGGCCAGCAGCAGCGCGTGGCGATTGCCCGCGCGCTGGCGATGTCGCCAAAAGTTTTACTCTGTGACGAGATCACCTCGGCGCTGGATCCGGAGCTGGTTGGCGAAGTGCTTAAGGTGCTGGAGCAGCTGGCGGCGGAGGGCATGACGCTGATTCTCGTGACCCATGAAATGAATTTTGCCCGCGAAGTGGGCGACCGCGTCGTGTTTATGCATCAGGGACGCGTCTGGGAGCAGGGCGACAGCAAAACGCTGTTCGCCAACCCGCAGACCAGCGAACTGAAGCAGTTTATTTCCTCCGTGCGCGGCCTCAATCAATAAGGACTTAAAGATGGATATCACTCAGTTTCCGCAACTCAACCCGCCGTCGCGCCTGCTGATGGGGCCCGGCCCGATTAACGCCGACCCGCGCGTGCTGCGCGCCATGTCGAGCCAGCTGATCGGCCAGTACGACCCGGCGATGACCCACTATATGAACGAAGTGATGGCGCTGTACCGCGGCGTATTTCGTACCGAAAACCGCTGGACGATGCTGGTGGACGGAACCTCAAGGGCCGGGATTGAGGCGATCCTGGTTTCGGCTATTCGGCCGGGGGACAAGGTGCTGGTGCCGGTGTTTGGCCGCTTCGGCCATCTGCTGTGCGAAATCGCCCGCCGCTGCCGGGCGGAAGTGCACACCATTGAAGTACCCTGGGGTGAGGTGTTTACCCCGGACCAGGTGGAGGATGCCATCAAACGTATTCGTCCGCGCCTGCTGCTGACGGTGCAGGGCGACACCTCCACCACGATGCTGCAGCCGCTGGCGGAGCTGGGGGATATCTGCCGCCGCTATGACGTACTGTTTTACACCGACGCCACCGCTTCGCTGGGCGGCAACCCGCTGGAAACCGACGCCTGGGGGCTGGATGCGGTCTCGGCCGGGATGCAGAAGTGCCTCGGCGGCCCGTCCGGCACCTCGCCGATTACCCTCAGCGCGCGCATGGAAGAGGCGATTCGCCGCCGCAAATGCGTGGAAGAGGGGATTCGCACCGATGCCCACCGCGACGGCGACGAGGAGATGATCTACTCCAACTATTTCGATCTCGGCATGGTGATGGACTACTGGGGGCCGGAGCGCCTTAACCATCATACCGAGGCCACCACCGCGCTGTTCGGCGCCCGCGAATGCGCACGGCTGATCCTCCAGGAGGGGCTGGATAACGGCATTGCCCGCCATAAGCTGCACGGCGACGCGCTGGTCAAAGGCATTCAGGCGATGGGGCTGGAGACCTTCGGCGACCTGAAACATAAGATGAACAACGTGCTTGGCGTCGTTATCCCGCAGGGTATCAACGGCGACCAGGCGCGCAAGCTGATGCTGGAAGATTTCGGTATTGAAATCGGTACCTCGTTCGGCCCGCTGCACGGCAAAGTGTGGCGGATCGGCACCATGGGCTACAACGCGCGTAAAGACTGCGTGATGACCACGCTCAGCGCGCTGGAGTCGGTGCTGAACTATCTCAAATTCCCCACCACTCAGGGCGCGGCGATGCAGGCCGCGTGGGATCACTATCGCAGCGAGAGCGCCCAATGAGTCCAGCACAACGCCAGCAGGCGGAAATGCAGCAGGCCGCGGCGCGGGTGATGGCCCGCGCCGATGAGCTGGCCGCGATCAGCGAAACGCCGGATGCCCTGACCCGGGTTTATCTCTCCCCACAGCATCTCGAGGCCAACCAGCGGGCGGCGCGGTGGATGACCCAGGCCGGAATGACCGTCTGGCAGGACAGCGTCGGCAATATTTGCGGCCGCTACGAGGGAGAGCAGGAGGGAGCGCCCGCCATCCTGCTCGGGTCGCACCTTGATACGGTGCGCAACGCCGGGCGCTACGACGGGATGCTCGGCGTACTCACGGCGATCGAAGTGGTGCACGGTCTGCATCAACAGGGGCGGCGGCTGAAACAGGCCATCGAGATTGTCGGCTTTTGCGATGAAGAGGGGACGCGCTTTGGTATTACGCTGCTCGGCAGCCGCGGGATAACCGGTACCTGGCCCGAGAGCTGGCTGGCGCAGACCGATGCCGACGGCGTCAGCGTGGCGCAGGCGATGGTGCTGGCGGGGCTGGATCCGGCGCGCATTCATCTTGCCGCCCGCCGCCCGGAGGAGATTGCCGCCTACCTGGAACTGCATATCGAGCAGGGGCCGTGCCTCGAGCAGGAAGGGCTGGCGCTGGGGGTGGTCGAGGCGATCAACGGCGCGCGTCGCCTGAACTGCCGCTTTACCGGCGAGGCGGGACACGCCGGGACCGTGCCGATGAGTCATCGCAAAGATGCGCTGGTCGCCGCCGCCGAGTGGATGGTGCGGGTAGAGACCCTGACCCGCGAGCAGGGCGGAAACCGGGTCGCCACGGTGGGTACGCTGCGCTGCGCGCCCGGCGCGGTTAACGTGATACCCGGCGACGTTACGCTGACCCTGGATATTCGCGGGCCGCACGACCAGCCGCTGGATGCGCTACTGGATACGCTGCTGAATGAGGCGCAGGCCATTGCTTCTCGTCGCCAGCTGCGGTTCAGCGCCGAAGAGTTTTACCGTATTGCCGCCACCGCCTGCGATAGCGGATTGCAGCAGGTACTGAGCGAGGCGGTGCAGGCGGTGCAGGGGCGTTCGTTGACGCTGCCGAGCGGCGCCGGGCATGATGCCATCGCCATGGCCGAACGCTGGCCGTCAGCGATGCTATTTGTGCGCTGCAAAGGCGGCATCAGTCATCATCCCGCCGAGTCGGTCACCGCCGACGATGTGGCGCTGGCGATAGCGGCCTATTCGCGCGCGGTGTCGGCGTTGGATGCCGGGAAGTAGCGGCTATCGTTTCGCTTCTGGTAAACCGGGCATAGCGCAACCCCCACCACGGTGGGGGCTGTTTTATCTTTTGCCGTTCGGTTTAAGCTGTTCGCCGGGTCTGAGCCTGAACAGCTCGTCATCTCGGGTGGAGTAGCGAACCGTCCCGTCAGCCAGCCGATAAGCACCCTCGGTGAATCCCGCGCCGTTCAGGAACGGCGCCACCGCGTCCGGCGTGTTGCGGAAGGCGGCTTCCAGGGCGAGAAGCGCATAGGGGGCAATACTATCGATACTGGCATATTCGGCCTCAGGATCATCGACAAAAAAGCCGTTGAGGCGCTGCTTGTTGATGATGTTTGCGCCGATGCGATCCGCCAGCGTCAAATAGTCCTGCTGCCCGGTGGCCTGCCACAGGTCGATAAGCGCGAAAATCGCATACGGCTGATGGTTCTCCGTTTGGCTATTCAGCCTGCGGTTTGCGCCGCCGGGTTCACCGATATCGCCTAAACCCTGGCCTTTCGCGATGCCGCGGGCGACTTTCCAGATGGCACGATCCGGTTCAAGCGTCCAGGCGCGGGCGTAGGAGAGAAGAAATTCATTTCCCGCCGGATAGGCTTTGAGCACCGTGCCTTTTTTCCCATAATAGCCATCGCGTTTTAACACGTAGCCGGAGAGATCCGTACCGTTGGCCAGCATCGGGCGGAAGGTATTGTTCTGCTCATCGTAAGCGTAGGTCGCGAAGGCCTTGAGGCCATCAAGGGTCCATTTTTTGAGATCGTCACCGTCTTTGCCGAGCGATTTTGCCAGGGCAAGCTGCATCAGCGCATTTTCTGAGTAGAGCGTGCTGGTCCGGCCCTTCAGCAGCATATTGCCCTCCAGCGCGTCCGGGCCCAGTTCGGGGCCAAACTGACGCTGCGCGCGGTCGCCGTATTTCGAATGCGTGTCGCTGTCATCGGTGGTGTCAGCGCGTTTTAGCGGTTGGGTAAACTGGTAGACGCCCAGTCCGGTCTTCTTATCTCGCGGCAGAACGTACTGTTCGGCCAGAAGCTTCGCCCACGTCAGCGCGCCAGCGTCACCATCGTATTGATAGAGCAGCGATGCGGAGTAGATAAGGTCGTTGCCGGCATTGAGAAAGCTCAGGCCCTTGGTGGCGAAAAAGGGCGGCTGTTGGACAAAATCACTTTGCCAGAGCGCGCCCATCGCTTTGCCGTACTCCCCGTGACGGCTGGTTTCCAGCGTTTTCCAGTCGTAAACATGAGCGTTCCAGAAAGCCTTGATAAAGCGCGCGGTGGCCTTGTCATCGACGGCAAACATCATGTCGTAATAGGGATACGCGTTCTTAAGTTCATGGACCATCTCCTTTTCGCTCGGGCCTTGAGGCTGCAGCGTTTTCAAATCAACAAAGCGATGGCCTCCCCACAGCAGTAGCCCGCTGGCGTCCTGATAGTGGTCAAAGTAGTAGCGAATATTCTCCGCGACCCGCTGCTTATATTTTGCTTCGCCGGTCAGGTTGCTTAACCCTACCAGCACCCGCATCAAGTTTTGCTGGGCCGAGAAGTTCGACAGCACGGTCACTTTACCGTCCGGAAAGACCCATTCCATTTGCTTGCCGGTGCGAGGATCCACGCCATTGGCCAGCAGAGGAGAGTGATGGCCGTACCGATCTCCCGCTTTATCCAGCACGACGTCAGCGAACTGCTTTACGCTGCTCAGGCGCGCGTTCTCCTGGGCGCCAGCACTCAGTGAGAAGAGACTCAGAGCGCCCAATGCCAGGGTGATTTTTGCAATCTTCATTATTATCCTCTTAATGAAAATAAGGGTTTAATAAAACCCTTATTTATTATCTGGCTGACAGGAAGTTATCAGAAGGAGTATTTCACACCAACGCGATAACGCGTTTGGCGTTCATCGGTGGTTTTACTGCCGGAAACGTTGCCGATGGCCATATAAGGAGACCAGTTTTTATCAAATTTATAGGTTAGCTTAAAATCATGGGTCCAGTCATAGCTTTCGTTATCCGCTAAAATAACCCCCGCGGAGTTGGCTTTTTTATAGTCCAGTTCATAATCGAGCTGATAATCTTTGAGGAATTTCCAGGAAAGAACGCTGGTCAGATTATAGCCGTTCTCCGAGGTGTCTTTAGACGTGCCGATATTGCCTGAATTGCGCTTGTAGTAAGGTCGGTAGCGCAATGAGGCGCTGACATCGTCGGTCAGATTCGCTTTACCGCGCAGGTAGGGACGATAGTTGTTTGAGGACGAACTGGTATCCAGAGAGAAGCCGGGCTCAATCTGGAAGGTTTTATTTATTTTATGCACATAGCTCGCCACCACTTCGGTGCCGTTACTGACGGTTTCATCATAGGCTTTATTTTTATCCTGCGAACCTTTCCATTTCCCTTCCAGCGACAGGCCAAAGCCATTGGCAAAACGGTGAGACATCAGCAGTCTGTCTTTATGATTATTGCCGGCTTTGTCATTGGTTTCATGACGATAATCAAATGTCACCGCGTGGGCAGCAATACTGATAAAAGGGATCGTGACTAATAATAAGGAACGAAACATAGGGTGCCTCTACTTTTTTTATTTTCCAAAGGTACAAGAAATTACCTGCCGTAAAGCAGGCAGAACGATACAAATGAAATTATTAGATGGTAGTGTGGTGCCGGGTGCCTCCCGGTGAATCAGGCGCTGACTTCCTGATTCGTCTATAAAAACGAAACGTCGATGAGGGCATTCCTCAATTCAGCATGACCCCGCCGCTTAGGGGGATTCACCACACATTATTCTTTATTCCCTGGTGATGACTAATTAGTACTGTCTGTAATTTTATTGAAAATTACTTTTACACAAAATGAAATGGTGTTTTGAGATCGAGATCTGAATATTAAAAATAGAGGGTAAATATTTTTTATGTCATTTATAAAGATAATCCTAATAATTAATTATTCTTTTAAATCAGCTTGTTGAGTGGTTTCTTTGGGTTTATTTTGCGTTTTTATTTGCGAATATAAGGATTTTTTGTGAATTGACGGTAATCTTATTCCTATATTTTTAAGCGCTCAGTTTGTTAAAAGTTAAAAATAGTTCGATGGTTTCAATGGTTAAACCGAAGCCAGTACTGCCAATCCCTTTAAGCTAAACGAAAGCTAAACGGAAAAGAGGGCGGTATTGATCTGCCAGACTGACGACATAACACTCTCAGAAAAGCATCCATATGGAAGGATAATAAAAGACGGTAACCTCGGGACTTCAAGATGACTATTCATGGAAAGGATCGTGTATTTATTTCTGGCGTTGAGAATATAGTGCAGGAGCTGAGCGATGGCGCGGATGCCGGGTTAAGCAACTGCGTGTATGTCACCTGCGGGATGGATATCCAGGAGATATATGCTTTGTTCTTTCGCCATCCGCCGGAGCACTACGCCATCTTCATCACCTCTGAGCGCCATTTTGAGACCATCAACCGGCTGTTTCCGGGCCTGTTAAAGCTCTGTTTGTCAGAGAGGTTGACGGTCGAAGAGCTGCGTCAGGCGTTAAAAGTGATGGGCCTGTTATCGGCCCAGAACCAGAGCGTTGCTTATCTGCCCGATACGTTTAATTTTACCCATGCCGAGCAACAGATCATGAGGCTCAGTTTACGCGGCCATTCTCTGGATGATATTGCCCGTATCCGCGGGGTCAGCCCGTCCACGGTCAGCGTCCAGCGTACCCGGCTGATGAAGCGCATGGGAACCAAAAGCCTGCAGGAGCTCTGCTCCCTCTATGCGGCTATGCGTACCAGCGCTTTCTGAATAAACGCAGGGCTGGAATCTGGCGAAATTTGAGATATTATTCTGAGCCATTGTACTAGTTTAAAGGTTCAAAGTGATGACGTTTTCCACCCTTGCCGATGTCAGAAGCCAGATCGATTCGATTGATAGCGAACTGGTTAGCCTGATTGCTCAACGTGCTGAGTGCGTTAAAGCCGCTGCCGCATTCAAAACTGACCACTCCGCCGTTCGTGCTCCCGCGCGCGTGCAGCAGGTTATTGATCGGGTTCGCGAAAAGGCGGCTGCCGCAGGGTTACCCGAAGTGATTATTGAGAAAGTGTATCGGTCCATGATAGACGCCTTTATTGAGTATGAGCTTGAGCAACATAATCAGCTACAGCGGCAAAAAAGTAACGGTGTGTTGGGTGAGTGACCCACACGATATTCTCCTGGCGCGCAGGGTCAGTTAGCCTCATTCTGACTCCCCGACGGGCTGCTAAGCTATTATCCCCACGCTCTGATAGCCAGTGCCGCGCTATAGAGCCCGAATCCCCAGGCCAGATGTGTGAGCACGCTTAGCAAGCGAGCCAGCCACGGGTGAGGTGTTTGCGATGCCGCAATGCCGAAGCCCAATGCGGGCTGAAGTACGCTGCACGCAGCCGGAGCATAGGCATTGTGAAGAGTTTAAAAGGATTGTGGCGAGAGAGCTGAGGCTGGTCAGCTAATTAAGAACCTTATACTTTGACGAGAGCATAATGATGGAAAAAAATTTTACGCCTGAGCAAATCGAAATCATTAATCGCGTGGTTTTTGCGCGTATCGAGCATATGAAAGAGAAAGTGATTGAAACCATTGAGCAGACAGAGCGCGATGCGCACCAGCAGCTGGTGGATTGCGGGATTGATATGACCGATTTCTGTCCGGCTAATCAGCACTTTCTCATGATGACAATCGTCCAGGCGCTGATAGATCGGGTGCACGGGAGCGACAGGGCGCTTGCCCGGAAGATAATAACCATGGAGGCGAAGAGACTGAACGTCAGCGTTAACGTCGAGGCAGATAGTTCGAGATAACCTTAAGGCTGAGTCTGCGGCGGACCAGGAAATCCGCGCCCGTCGCCCGGCATCGCACCTTTACAGTTCGCGCAAACGCTCTGCGCTGTTATGCTAAAAACCCGGCAAGCCGCGCTGTAATGAGACCTGACCATGCCCGAACGCGAAAAAAACATCCATATTCAACCCTGTTCTTCTATCTCTCGAACGCATATTCTTCCGGCACTGCTGGCGATTGTCGCCGTATCGAGCCTGTGCGCGTTCGTCTCGCCGCCGCTGGGGCCGTGGCGCGAAATTTTGACCAATCCAGGGATGTATATCGATCTGCTGGCGCTGCTATTTCTGCTGTTTATGCTCTGGAGTTCGACCAAGGTGCGGATGAACCACGTGGCGGTTAACTGGGTACGCTACGGCCTGCTGCTGTGGATTGCCGGGGGCACTTTCGATCTGATGGACGAAATATTCCACCAGCCGCGCTGGATGGGGTACTACTGCGAAGATCTGCTGCGCCTGTCCGGCATGCTGCTGAGCGCGGTCGGGGTCTACAAAATTATTGAGCGCATCAATCTCCTGTACGTCGACGCGCGTTCGCAATCGCTCAAGGATGAGCTGACCCAGCTGCCCAACCGTCGCTTTTTTATCGACACCATCCGCGAGAAGGAGGGGCGCAGGCTGGCGCTGATGATTGTGGATATCGACTACTTCAAGAAAATTAATGACACCTGGGGACATCTGGTGGGGGACGAAGTGCTGTTTGCCCTTGGCAAACAGCTGGCGAAGCTTACCAGCGATAAGGTGTTGCCTTCGAGGATTGGCGGAGAAGAGTTTGCCATTATTGTCGATGGCCTGTCGGCGCAGGAAGTGGATGAACTGGCGCAGTCGATTTTGCAAAACGCCCGCGCGATCCTGATCAACCACGATAACCCGCTGTCGATCAGCATTGGCGTCGGTCTGCGCCATAAAGACGAGCCGCAGAACCTGTTTATTAAAAAGGTCGATGACGCGCTCTATAAGGCGAAAAATAACGGCCGCGGACGGGTTGAATGGGCCGCGTGAACTATCCCTGCTGCGCGCTGCGGCAGTGGCGACGATATTCGGAAGGCGAGCGCTCGGTGTAGCGTTTAAACACCCGGCAGAAATAGTTGCTGTCGACAAAACCGCAGTTGTGGGCGATCTCTTTGACCTTAAGATCGTAGCCGCGCAGCAGCTTTTTCGCCTTTTCCAGGCGGACGCTGGTGAGAAACTCATTAAAACCGACGGAGCCGGATTTCTGGAATATATGCGACAGGTAGTTGGGCGTAATATGAAAACGCTTCGCTACCGACTCGCGGGTCAGCGGCTGGGTGAGATGCTCTTCGAGATAATCCTGTACCGCCAGAAACAGATCGCGGCTGCGGCTGACGCGCATCTCCAGCCCGACCAGCTGCTCAAGGCAGTGGCTCAACAGGGCCGCGACCACCAGCCTGGCGGTTACCGGGTCCGGCTGCAGGCAGATTTCATTGAGCGACAGCAGCAGGTAGGAGCCCACGCGCGGTCCGAGGCGGGCGACGTTCTGCTTTTCCGTGCGCAGCTGCTTGCCGTCCCAGTGCTGAACGCAAAACCCGAGCTTCTGGCGACCAAACAGAATGCTTAACGTCGACGCCGGCGCGGTCCATTCCGGCAGCGTCCATTTACCCGCCTGAACGTAGAGCACCTGCGAGGCGGAGAGCATCGTCTCCGACAGCGGCAGCCCGCTCTCCTTAAGCTCACCCTCAAGCACAATTTCCAGCCGTGGAAAGGGCACCTTAAACGCCAGCGCGGGCTCGGAGATATCCGGGTCGGGGAACCTGACGTGCAGATTATCTTTCTGATTTACTAAACGATTTAAAATATCCGCCAGATCGTCAATCATTCCGTATGCCTTAGAAGAGAGCAATTATCCTGTTGATTATAATCTATTTTATCTGCACAGGTTTGTTCTGTATCAGGCGACTTCGCTAATGCCTGCCCTGCAGGAAGGGGGAAAAAGCTGGATTTTGATGGCCATCACACTTTTCCCTGCCGCGTACGCTCGTCCAGTTTTTCGTAGTTTTGCCCTCATGTATTCCCGCCCGCCGCCGATTAGAGTTTGTTTTGTGTTATCGATAAGTTAAGGAATATAAATATGGAACAACAATCTGCGGTTTATCTGGATGCGCTGGGGGCGAACGTTGCGCTGAGCCCGGCAATGAAACAGGAGCTGGATACCCTGGGCTACACCGTTGTGCATAACGTGGCGGACGCGGAGTGGCTGGCGGCGATGCGCGCGCTTATCGACGCCATCGTCGAGAGAGAGGGCGATAATCTGGCGATCGAGCACCACCAGGAAGCGACGGCAACCCGCATCGCCAACCTGATTAACAAAGGCGCGATTTGGGAAAAGGTCTGGTCCCATCCGCTGATTCTCTCCGCCTGTCGGCATGTTTTTCAGGGGGATTTTAAAGTCTCCAGCCTGAACGCGCGGGAAGCGTTGTTCAACGGCGGCCATCAGCCGCTGCATGCGGACTGGAAAAAGCCGCGTCACGATTTTCCGAAAGTGCATCTGGTGAATACCATCTGGGCTATCGATGATCTGAGCGCTGACAACGGCGCGCCGCGCATTATTCCCGGCACCCATTTGCGTCCGGAGCTGCCGGAAGAGGTGCTGGATGACCCGGAGCTGGCGCATCCTGATGAGGTGGTGTTCGCCGCGCCGGCGGGCAGCGTGATGATTTATAACGCCCACGCCTGGCACGGCGGGACGCGCAACCGCGTCGGCAGCAGAAGGCGCGTGCTGCACGGTTTATATATCGACAGGGCGGATACCGCGCAGCAGGATCAGCAGCGCTGGCTGACGCCGGAAACCGCCAGCCGCCTGACGCCCGCGCAGAAATGGCTGCTGGGGGTGGCGTAAAAATCGCATGGAATGGTAGCCCCGGTAAGCGCAGCGCGACCGGGGGAAGTCTGAGCGGGCGCGGTGTTATTTCCCCGGGCCGCGGCGCAAGCGCCTTGCCCGGGCTACAAAACGGCAAACGGCGGTGAACCTGTAGCCCCGGTAAGCGCAGCGCGACCGGGGGAAGTCTGAGCGGGCGCGGTGCTATTTCCCCGGGCCGCGGGCAAGCGCCTTGCCCGGGCGGCAAAATCACCGGTGTACTCACGGGATCTCAAGATAAACCACCGGCTTTTTCATAATGCATTTCACCGCGTCGACAATCTGCTGCGGCTGCAGCAGAAAGGTTTTGATGCTGGTCTTAATGGTGCGGATGCCGCTAAAGCGTCCGGCATCGTCAATTTCAATATCCGTCACCAGCAGAACGACATCGGCATGGGCGATGTCGTCGGCCATTATTTTGTTCTCCACCCCCAGCGCGCCCTGGGTTTCAATTTTGATATTCCATTTCTCCTGGTGGCCGACTTTTTCCAGCCGCTCGGCCGCCATATAGGTGTGAGCGACGCCGCTGACGCAGGCCGTGACGGCAACGATAGTGAAATCCATAGCATCCTCCTGGCGTTATCCGCCGACGGTCACGCTAAAACCGGCCCGTTCGGCCAGCGTCCTGAATGGCTGAATCTCAGATTCTGCAGGGGCTTTAATCATCGACATCGACCATTTTTTTCCCAGTAAGTGATATTTGGCTTCGCCGTACTGATGGAACGGCAGAAGATGAATTTCCGGCAGCTTAAAGGGGGCCAAAAATGCCAGAATCCGGCGGAAATTCGCTTCATCAAGCGTGAATCCCGGAATCAGCGGCACCCGGGGGATCACGTGAATATGCGCTTCTACCAGACGGGTAAAGTTATCCAGCACCCGCGGCATATTCATCCGCAGCTGCTCGCGGGCCAGCGTTTCATCCATGATTTTTAGATCGAATAGCACTTCATCGCAGGCCTGCGCCAGCGGAAAAAAGCGGCGGTAGGCGGTATCGCCCGCCGTTTCAATCGCCGTTCTGATCCCCCATTCGCGCAGGCGGCGCAGCAGGCGCGCGGCGAATTCGGCCTGCATCAGGACTTCGCCGCCCGACAGGGTCACGCCGCCGCCGGAGGCGCGGAAGAAGACCTCATCCTTCAGCACCTCTTTAAGCAGATTATCGAGGGTGACGTCGCGGCCAATCTGCTGCCACGCGCCGGAAGGGCACTCGACCACGTCCTGCTGGCAGCGGGAGCAGCGCAGGCACTTGCTCTCCCGGCGTACGGTCTGAATTTGCGGCGAGATCGACTCCGGATTGGCGCACCAGGGACAGGTATGCGGGCAGCCTTTAAAAAACACGACGGTGCGGATCCCCTGACCGTCATTCAAAGAGTAGCGCTGGATATTAAAAATGCGCGCCTTATCGGCGCGCGTTTCCAGGACCTCACAGCTGATGCGCGGTGCGGCGGATAATGTCATCCTGAATCTCCTGCGACAGCTCGACGAAAAAGGCGCTGTAGCCCGCAACGCGCACCACCAGACCTGCAAAATCCTGCGGCCGCTGCTGGGCTTCGCGCAGCGTATCGGCGTTGACCACGTTGAACTGAATATGCTGCAGCTTCAGCCTGGTGAATGCCTGCAGGAAGTCGGCCAGCTTATTGAGGCCGCCGTCGCCGGCAAGGGTCGCCGGGGTGAATTTGACGTTCAGCAGCGTACCGTTGGAGAGCAGAAAGTTATCCAGCTTGCTGACCGACTTAAGCACCGCGGTCGGCCCCTGCACGTCCTGGCCGAGCATCGGCGACAGCCCGCCGTCCGCCAGCTGCTCTCCGGCCAGGCGTCCGTCCGGAGTGGCGCCGACGACCGAGCCGAGCGGCACGTGGGCAGAGACGGTATAGGAGCCCGGCGTAAAGCGACCGCCGCGCGGGTTGCGGTACTGCTCTACCTCTTTGCAGTAGAAGCGCAGCAGATCGGCGCTGATGTTGTCCACTTCGTCAATATCGTTGCCGTATTTCTCGAAGCGGTTGATCAGGCGCGCGCGGATTTTTTCCCCTTCCGGCGTCTGGAAGTTGGCTTTCAGCACCGCGATCAGTTCAGCGAAGCTGAGTCGTTTTTGCTCAAACACCATCCCTTTAAGCGCGTGCAGCGAGTCGCTGAGGTTAGCGATGCCGATGCCCTGGACCCCGGAGAAGTTATAGCGCGCGCCGCCTTCGGTGATATCCTGGCCGTGCTGCACGCAATCCTCAATAAAGGAAGAGAGCAGGGGAACCGGCGCCCAGTCGCGGTGGCCGATATCGCAAATATTGCTGCCTTCGACCATCAGCTTAATGTAATAGCGAATCTTGTCGCGGATCTGGTCGATCAGCCCATCCCAGGTGATGTCAGGGTTGCTTTCGTTTTCCAGCATCACGATTTCCATCACCTTCAGCAGATTGAACATGGCGATATCGTGCAGGCCGTAGGTGCGCCCCGGGATCGACAGCTCAACGCAGCCAACCACCGAGTAATCCCGCGCGTCATCCAGCGAGACGCCGCGGTTAAGAAACGCCGGGATCACCACTTCATCATTGAAGATTTGCGGAATGCCGGTGCCGAGGCGAATGGTCTCGGCGGTTTTGCGCAGAAAAGGGCGATCGACCAGCTCGTTGACCCGCACGCCGAGGTTCGGCTGCGGCAGGCGAACGTTCTGGTAGGCGTCGAGGGATAAAAACGACAGGATATTGACCGCGCTGCGTCCGGTCTCGGTCAGGCCGCCGAGCAGGGCGGTATAGCCGGTCGGGAAGCCCGCGAAGTAGCGCGCGCTGCTGGTGGAGCGCAGCAGGACAATATCGTTGCACTTCACCCACAGCGACTCCAGCAGCTCCTGAAGAAACTGCGGATCCTGGCCGCGATTCAGCGAAACCTGATAGTACGGCAGCATGTACTGGTCAAAGCGGCCCAGCGAAATGGAGCTGGCGTTGGATTCATACTGCAAAATGATGTTCATATACCAGAAGAGCTGGCAGGCCTGCCAGAAATCTTCCGGGCGGTGCACCGCGTTATGGCGGGAGATGTCCGCGATGGTCTCCAGCTCTTTGCGCCGCTGCCCGTCGCTGCAGCCGGCGGCCATGTCATCGGCAAGCGCCGCATAGCGCAGAATATGGCGCTGGGAGGCTTCCAGCAGGATCAGCACCGCCTGATAAAAATTGTTCTGCGGGTGCCGCTGACTCACCGCTTTCATCTCCGCCACCAGCGCGGCGAGGCCGTTTTCCAGCAGACGAGGGTAGTCGATGATGATATGTCCCTGGCCTTTATCGGTCTGGTTGATGCTAAAAATCTGCGTGCTAACGGCGGCCTTCACTTCATCGGTCATCTGGGCGTTGATGAAGTCCTTCATCGAGCGATTTTCCCAGTAGGGGAACAGCACTTCGCGGTAGATGCGTTTATCTTCTTCGCTGATGTTGAAGCGGTCCTGCGGGCGGGTCGGGAACTGGTCCAGCTCCTTGAGCAGCCAGTAGGGATCCATCTCCGGCGACATGATCCCGGCGCGCGGCTTGATCGTACGGTTGCCGGCAATCAGTTCATCATCACGAATCGAAATCTGCACATGATCGAGGACCCATGCGGTCGCTTTCGCCCGGCGGATCATCACCGGCTCCCCCTCGGTCTGTTTATGGCTGGCGGTGTAGAGCAGCGCTCGCTCGAGGGAGATTTCGCGCGGGTTGGCGAACAGACGATCTTTTAAGCGTTGAGTGCGATTAGTCATGACAAGCTCCATGTTATTTTGCGGGGCGCAGGCCGCGCCCCGTGCATTCAGTCAGGCATTCTGCGAAAGGTGGCTGTCGATTTTGTTCATAATGGCTTCGGCGCGCTTCACGGCGTCGCTGATGTTGACGCGCACGATGGTTTTACCGGCAAAACGCTCTTCAAACTTGATGCCGATATCTTTGGTCAGAATCACCATATCGGCGCTGGCGACGTCTTCTGCGGTCAGCTCGTTCTCAATGCCGATGGAGCCCTGGGTCTCGACTTTGACCTGCCAGCCTTTGGCCTTAGCGGCGCTCTCCAGCGATTCGGCGGCCATATAGGTGTGGGCGACGCCAGACGGGCAAGCGGTAACGGCGATAATTTTGGTCATACAATATTCCTTCCCGTGTCTCAGTTAATTTCGAAATCAAGATCCATCTCGTCATCGGCTTTGGCGTCAGACGTTTTCTTTTTCGCCAGGGCCTTAAGCAGGATGACGCAGGCGGCGCTGACGATGGCGCCAACCGCGAGGCCGGCAATAAATCCGCCTTTACCCTCAACGACCGGCAGAACGATAAGCCCGCCCCAGCCGGCATAGCACTGGGCGCCGAGCAGCGCGGCGGTAACGCAGCCGGCGGCGGCGCCGATCATATTGGCCGGGATAACGCGCAGCGGGTCGGCGGCGGCGAAGGGGATCGCGCCTTCGGTCACGCCAACGCAGCCCATCACCAGCGCGGCCTTACCGGTTTCGCGCTCTTCCGCGGAGAAGTATTTACGTCCAATCAGCGTTGCCAGGCCCATGCCCAGCGGCGGCACGGCGATACCGACGGCGGCGATGGCCACCACGCTGTAAACGCCCTGGGAAACGCAAATCAGCATGAAGGCGTAGGCGACCTTATTCACCGGACCGCCCATGTCGAAGGCCAGCATCAGGCCCATGATGATGGCGAGAATCACGATGCTGCCTTCGCGCATGCCCTGCAGCCAGCCGGTCAGGCTGGCGGTGAGCGCGCCAATCGGCTCGCCGAGGCCCCACATCATGATCCCGGCGGTAATAAAGGTGCCGATAATCGGGATAACGAAGATGGGCATCACCGAGCGCAGCACCTTGTGCACCGGGATTTTCTTCAGGTAGTAGACCACCAGCCCGCCAATAATCCCGGCAATTAGCGCGCCGAAGAAACCGGCGCCGAAGCTGTTGCCGACCCAGGCGCCGATGGCGCAGGGAGCCAGCGCCGCGCGGTCGGAGATGGAGTAGCCGATATAGGCCGCCAGAAACGGCACCATAAGCGTCAGGCCGGCCACGCCGATATCAAACAGTTTTTTCAGGTTAGGGTCGGTGGCGGCATCGGGCACCGCGCCCTTGCCGTACAACATGACGGAGACTGCCAGCAAGATCCCTCCGGACACGACAAACGGGATCATATGTGAAACCCCGGTCATGAGGTGCTGGCGGGTATTTTTTAATATTTGCACCAGTTCATTCATTGTTATTCTCCTGAGCGCTGCGTGGCCCGTGACTGAGTTGATGCTTCAACCTTAGAAAAAGGGCGGCGCATAAAATAGTAGAGAAAAAGTGCATTTACTGGATATTTGTAAGGCCAGAGGAAAATTGCGATCCACCTCAAATCTTAGCGCTGGTGGGTTTTTGGCGCCGTTAGTCAGGCGATTTGTGACCGCGAGCATAAAAAAGAGTCGGGCATACAATTATCCAGTAATTGCCACTTTTATCGTGTAGTGGCGGGCCGGTTCTTTCTTTACCTTTTGGCTAAATACGCATTATTCAGGAGGAAGGCGATGGCTCTGGTAATTGAATTCATATGTGATTTGCCCAACGGCGTGCATGCGCGTCCGGCAAGCCTGGTAGAAACCCTGTGCAATACTTTTTCGTCTTCGGTCGAATGGTTAAATACCCGCACGGAAGGACGCGGAAACGCGAAAAGCGCGCTGGCGATTATCGGCACCAATACCTTGAAGGGGGACCGCTGCCAGCTGGTCGTCAGCGGTGAAGATGAACAGCAGGCGTTTGATGCGCTGTCGGCATTTATCAGCGAGGAGTTCCCGCACTGCGATGCGCCGCTGCCGACGGCGGAATCCATGGACGTTCAGCCGGTTCCTGAATCCCTCTCGCGCCTCAATCCCACGCTGTTTCACGCCCAGCCGGTCTGCGCCGGCAGCGCGGGCGGCAGGCTCACCCATCTTAAATCCCTCGACCTGCGCGATTCAGGCGCGCTGCCCGCAGCGGGCGCAATTGAACAGGAACAGGCGGCGCTGGACAGGGGCCTGACCCTGCTGGTGAAAAATATTGAGTTCCGCCTGCTGGATAACGACGGGACCGCCAGCGCGATCCTTGAGGCGCATCGCTCTCTGGCCACCGACGCCTCGCTGCGCCAGCATCTGCTGGGCGGGCTGTTGAGCGGCCTGAGCTGCGCTGAGGCGGTGGTCGCGACCGGCGAACACTTTTGCGCCCAGTTCAGCGCTTCCGGCAATAGTTATTTGCAGGAGCGGGTGCTGGACGTGCGCGATGTCTGCTTCCAGCTTCTGCAGCATATCTACGGTGAGGATCGTTTTCCGGCACCGGGTAAGCTGACGGAAGAGGCTATCTGCCTCGCCGATGAACTCACCCCCAGTCAGTTTCTTGAACTGGATAAAACCCTGCTTAAAGGTCTGCTGCTGCGCAGCGGCGGCACCACGTCACATACGGTGATCCTCGCGCGTTCGTTCAATATTCCCACCCTGGTGGGCGTCGATATGGAGGCGCTGCTGCCGTGGGTCGATCGGCGAGTGCAGATTGACGGTAACGCCGGGCTGGTGGTGGTGAATCCCGATGAAGCGGTGGCGCGCTACTATCAGCAGGAGGCCTGGGTGCAGGCGCAGATCCGCCGCCAGCAGCAGGCCTGGCTGGATAAAGCGGGGCGTACGGAAGACGGTATTCGCCTGGAGGTGGCGGCCAACATCGCCCATTCGGTAGAGGCGACGGCGGCCTTCAACAACGGCGCGCAGTCGGTAGGCTTGTTCCGCACCGAAATGCTCTATATGGACAGGCCCAGCGCGCCGTCGGAAAACGAGCTGTATAACCTATTTTGCCAGGCGCTGGAGCCGGCCAACGGGCGCAGCATTATCATCCGCACCATGGATATCGGCGGCGACAAGCCGGTGGCCTACCTCAACATTCCGGCGGAGAACAACCCGTTCCTCGGCTACCGGGCGGTGCGTATTTATGAGGAGTATCAGGCACTGTTCCGCACTCAGCTGCGGGCGATTCTGCGCGCTTCCGCGCACGGCGCGCTGAAAATCATGATCCCGATGATCTCCTCGATGGAGGAGATTCTGTGGGTGAAAGAGCAGCTGGCGGATGCCAAACAGTCGCTGCGCGGCGAACAGATTCCGTTTGATGAAAAGATCCCGCTGGGCATCATGCTCGAGGTGCCGTCGGTGATGTTTATCATCGACCAGTGCTGCGAAGAGATTGATTTCTTTAGTATCGGCAGCAACGACCTGACCCAGTATCTGCTGGCGGTGGATCGCGATAACGCCAGGGTGACGCGCCACTACAACAGCCTCAATCCGGCTTTTTTGCGCGCGCTGGATTACGCGGTTCAGGCGGTGCATCGCCAGGGTAAATGGATCGGCCTGTGCGGCGAGCTGGGGGCCAAAGGTTCCGTGCTGCCGCTGCTGGTGGGGCTGGGGCTGGATGAGCTGAGCATGAGCGCGCCATCGATCCCGGCGACCAAGGCGCGTCTGGCGCAGCTTGACAGCCGCGCCTGCCGTCAGCTGCTGAATCAGGCGATGCAGTGCCGTACTTCGCTGGAGGTCGAGCACCTGCTGGCCCAGTTCCGTATGACCCAGCAGGACGCGCCGCTGATTACCCCTCAGTGCATTACGCTGAACAGCGACTGGCGCAGTAAAGAGGAGGTGATTAAGGGCATGACCGACAATCTGCTGCTGGCCGGGCGCTGCCGCTATCCGCGTAAGCTGGAAGCGGATCTGTGGGCCCGTGAAGCGGTGTTCTCCACCGGGTTAGGGTTTAGCTTCGCCATTCCGCACAGTAAATCGGAGCATATTGAGCAGTCGACCATCAGCGTCGCCCGTCTGGCGCAGCCGGTGGCGTGGGGCGACGACGAGGCGCAGTTTGTGATTATGCTGACGCTCAATAAGCATTCGGCGGGGGATCAGCATATGCGTATTTTCTCGCGGCTGGCGCGGCGCATTATGCATGCGGAGTTCCGGCAATCGCTGGTGACGGCGCAGAGCAGCGAGGCGATTGCGGCGCTGCTGCAGCGCGAGCTGGAGCTGTAATTCGGTCCGGAGAATCTCCCCGGTGGCGCTGCGCTTACCGGGGCTACGGGTTTCCAGCCGTCTGCGGGGCAGTAGCCCGGATAAGGCGTTTACGCCGCGACCCGGGATTTCCGGGCCCGGAGCCTGAGGGAGGCAGATTGGGTAGCCCGGACAGGCGCGTAAGCGCCGCCTCCGGGAAAGCGTGCAGGGGTTCCGTTCACCGCTATCCCGCAGAAAATGTCTCACCGTGGTAGGTGAACGGGTAAAGGGGGAGAAAACCGTCTCCCCCTTTACAATCCCCGCGGTCCCGCAAAGAAATCGGTGCTGCGCACTGCGCTCACCTCCCGGTCCTCAGCCCGCGGTCGGCTCAACTCGATATTACTCGTCCCATCCCTGGGACTCGCCCCTACGGGGCCAGCGCAAGCGCTGTTCAAAATTGCTCCAGGCAATTTTGTCGTGTCTCGATTCGCCTCTGGCCGCCATCCCTGGCGGCCAGCCCTTGTCTTCCGACCTCCGGTTCGCCGATTTCAGCGGGCACCAGGGCATCGCTGCATATCACGTTGTTTCAGAGGCATATCGTAGCTGCACGAACATCGTCCCGGAGGCGGCGCTGCCGCGCCCGTCTGGGCGATCTACTGCCCGGCAATCGCCCGACAAATCGCTTCGCCCACCTGCTGGGTGGAGGCGCTGCCTTGCATATCCGGCGTCTTCGGTCCGCTGGCGATGGTCTGCTCAATCGCCGCCAGAATGCCGTCGTGGGCGGCCTGGTAGCGTGCGTCCCCGTTGCCGAGGAAGTCGAGCATCATCGCGCCGGCCCAGATGGTGGCAATCGGGTTGGCGATATTTTTGCCGTAAATATCCGGCGCCGAACCGTGTACCGCTTCAAACAGCGACGGAAAGGTGCGATCCGGATTGAGGTTTGCCGACGGGGCAATGCCGATGGTGCCGGTACAGGCCGGGCCGAGATCGGAGAGGATATCGCCGAACAGATTGGAGCCGACCACCACGTCAAAACGTTCCGGCTGCAGCACGAAGCGGGCGCACAGAATATCAATGTGCTGCTTATCCCATTTCACCTCCGGGTAGTGCTGCGCCATCGCTTCGACGCGCTGGTCCCAGAAGGGCATGCTGATGGCCAGACCGTTGGATTTGGTCGCCGAGGTCAGGGTTTTGCGCGGGCGGCTCTGCGCTAATTCAAAGGCGTAGCGCAGGATCCGGTCAACGCCGCGACGGGTAAATACCGACTCCTGAATCACCACTTCATGTTCGGTCCCCGGATTCACATGGCCGCCGAGGGCGGAATATTCCCCTTCGGTGTTTTCACGCACCACGTAGAAATCGATATCGCCGGGCTGTTTACCCGCCAGCGGGCAGGGGACGCCGGGGAACAGGCGCACCGGACGCAGGTTGACGTACTGGTCGAACTCGCGGCGGAACTTCAGCAGCGAGCCCCACAGTGAAATGTGGTCCGGCACGATATCCGGCCAGCCGACCGCGCCGAAGTAGATCGCATCAAACGTTTGCAGCTGCGCGCGCCAGTCGTCGGGCATCATGGCGCCGTGCTGCGCGTAATAGTCGCAGCTGGCCCACTCAAAGTGCTCGAAGCTTAACGCCAGCCCCCAGCGTTCGGCGGCGGCCTGCAGCACGCGGACGCCTTCCGGCAGCACTTCTTTACCGATGCCATCGCCGGGGATGGCGGCAATACGTAAGGTTTTATTCATCGTTATTCTCAGTTTGAGGTAAGGAAAATTGACTTCACCGCTATCCTATAATTGACTGATTCATAATTAATCCCGTTAACTGGTGAAACATAAAACACGAATCATGAATAATTTGCCGCTGCTGAACGATTTACGCGTCTTTATGCTGGTTGCCCGCCGCGCCGGTTTTGCCGCCGCCGCGGAAGAGCTCGGCGTCTCGCCGGCTTTCGTCAGCAAGCGCGTGTCGCTGCTGGAGCAAACGCTCAACGTCCAGCTGCTGCACCGTACCACCCGGCGCGTGGCTATCACCGAAGAGGGCGAGCGCATCTACGAATGGGGACTACGCATTTTGCAGGATGTCGACCAGATGATGGATGAGCTCTCCGATGTGCGGCAGGTGCCGCAGGGGACGCTGCGGATTATCAGCAGCTTTGGCTTTGGCCGGCGGGTAGTCGCGCCGGCGCTCTCCGAGCTGGCCCGTCGCTACCCGCAGCTGGAGATCCGTTTTGACGTCGCCGACCGGCTGGTGGATTTGGCCAATGAAGGGGTCGATCTGGATATTCGCGTCGGCGACGATATCGCGCCCAATCTGATAGCCCGCCAGCTTGCCAGCAATCACCGCATCCTCTGCGCCTCGCCGGCGTTTGTCGCCCGCTATCCCCGGCCGAAACAGCTCAGCGATCTCGCCGCGCTGCCCTGTCTGGTGATCAAAGAGCGCGACCGGCCCTTTGGCGTCTGGCAGCTGCGCGATGATAAAGAGGGGGAGCACGCCATCAAGGTGACCGGACCGCTGTCGTCTAACCACGGTGAAATCGTCCATCAGTGGTGCCTGGAGGGGCAGGGGATTGCGCTGCGCTCGTGGTGGGACGTCAGGGAAAATATCGCCAGCGGCAATCTGGTGCAGCTGCTGCCGGAGTACTATCAGCCCGCCAATATCTGGGCGGTATACGTGTCGCGGCTGGCGACCTCGGCCAAAATTCGTACCACCGTGGAGTTTTTGCGCCACTACTTCCAGCAGCGATTTCCGCCGCGCAACGGCGAGAAAAAATAGCCGACGGCCGGCGCCGTCGGCCGAGGGGATTACACGCCGAGCCGATCGCGCAGGCTGTAGTAAGCCGCGCCCATGGCGGTAAACGGAATACGCAGGCTGCGCCCGCCGGGGAACGGATAGTGCGGCAGCCTGGCGAAGGCGTCGAAACGTTCGGCGTCCCCGCGCAGCAGCTCCGAAATCAGCCGTCCGGCGAGGTGGGTACAGGTGACCCCGTGGCCGCTGTAGCCCTGCATATAATAGATATTGTTATCGAGGCGGCCAAACTGCGGCATTCGCGAGAGGGTCAGCAGGAAGTTGCCGGTCCAGCGGTAGTCGATTTTCACCCCCTGCAGCTGCGGGAAGGTTTTCAGCAGCTTCGGCATAATCAGCCGCTCAACGTCGTCCGGATCCCGCGCGCCGTACACCACGCCGCCGCCGTACAGCAGACGGTTGTCGGCGGTCAGGCGGTAGTAATCCAGCAGATAGTTACAATCTTCTACGCAGTAGTTTTTCGGGATCAGCGAGCGCGCCAGATCCTCAGACAGCGGCGCGGTGGTGACCACCTGGGTGCCGCACGGCATGCTGCGTTTCGCCAGCTCCGGCTCGAGCTTATCGCCGAGATAGGCGTTACCGGCGACGATCACGTAGCGGGCGGTGACCTGTCCGCGTGCGGTGGTCACTACCGCCGGGCTGCTGTGCTGAATGCCGGTGACCGGTGATTGTTCGTAAACCCGGCCGCCGTTGAGCCGAATGGCGTCCGCTTCGCCAATCGCCAGATTGAGCGGATGGATATGACCGCCGCTGTGGTCCAGCAGCGCGCCGGCGTAGCGGTCGCTGTCCACTTCGCGACGAATGGCGCTGGCATCCAGCAGCTCCAGCTGGGTATTGCCGTAGCGCTCCCAGTTCGCTTTCTGCTCTTCCAGGGTCTCCAGCTGTTTATGATTCAGCGCGACAAACAGCCCGCCGGGGCGATAGTCGCAGGCAATCTGATAGCGCTGGATACGTTCGCGAATAATGTCGCCGCCTTCAAACATCATGCTGCCGAGCATTTTCGCGGCATCCGGGCCGTAGGTTTTTTCGATAACGTCGATATCGCGGCTATAGGAGTTGACTAGCTGGCCGCCGTTGCGTCCGCTGGCGCCGAAGCCGATGCGCGCGCCTTCCAGCAGCACCACATCGTAGCCCATTTCGGCCAGATGCAGCGCCGAAGAGAGGCCGGTATAGCCGCCGCCGACGACGCAGACGTCGCAGCCGATCGATTCGTCCAGCGTCGGGAACGGCTCATAGCGGTTGGCGCTGGCGGCGTAATAGCTGGTGGTATGTTCGCTCATGATTAAGACTCCAGGGCAATCCAGATAGTTTTCAGTTCAGTGAATTTTTCCAGCGCGTGCAGGGACTTATCGCGTCCGTTGCCGCTCTGCTTATAGCCGCCGAAGGGCACGGTCATATCGCCATCGTTGTAGTTGTTCACAAAGACGGAGCCGGCTTTCAGACGGCGGCTGACGCGGTGAGCGCGGGAGAGATCGCGGGTCCAGACCGCCGCGCCGAGGCCGTAGCGGCTGTCGTTGGCCAGCGCCAGCGCCTGCTCTTCGGTTTTAAAGCGGGTCACCACCAGCACCGGGCCGAAGATCTCCTCCTGGCTGAGGGCGGAGGCGGGGTCGACGTCGACGAAGATGGTCGGGCCGACCGCCGCGGGCCACGGATTTTTACGTCCATCCAGCAGCAGCGTGCTGTGCGCTTCGCCGGCGCGAATAAAGCTGTGGACGCTATCGGCGTGGCTGTTGTCGATCAGCATGCCCATGGTGGTATTCGGGTCGAGCGGATTGCCAGGCTGCCAGCCCTTTGCCTGCTCTTTTAGCAGGTCGAGAAAGCGGTCGGCGATGCTCTCCTCAAGCAGCAGACGGGTACCGGCGATACAGACCTGGCCCTGATTGTAGAAAATACCGCCGGCGGTGGCGTTAACCGCTTTTTGCAGGTCCGGGCAGTCGGCAAAGACGATATTGGCGCTTTTACCGCCCGCCTCCAGCCAGACGCGCTTCATATTACTGTCGCCCGCGTCTTTCAGCAGCTGTTTACCGGTGCGGGTGGAGCCGGTAAAGGTGATGACTTCAACGTCATGATGCTGCGCCAGCGCCTGACCGGCCTCATGGCCGAAACCGCTCACCACGTTGAATACGCCGTCCGGCAGCCCGGCCTGTTTCGCCAGGCCCGCCAGGCGCAGAGCGGTAAGCGGGGATTTTTCCGACGGCTTAAGCACCACGCTGTTGCCGGACGCCAGCGCCGGGCCAAGCTTCCAGCAGGCCAGCAGCAGCGGAAAATTCCACGGCACAACCGCCGCAATCACGCCAATCGGTTCGCGGACGATCATGGCCAGCTCGTTGCCGCCGGTGGGGGCGACTTCGCCGTACACTTTATCGATGGCTTCGGCGTACCAGCGGATCGCGCGGGCGGCGCCGGGGACATCGTCGCGCAGGCTGTGGCGAATCGGTTTACCGGTGTCGAGGGTTTCCAGCAGCGCCAGCTCTTCGCGGTGGGCTTCCATCAGGTCGGCGAATTTATGCAGCACCGCTTTGCGCTGGGCAGGGGAGGCCTGCGACCAGTCGCCGCGATCGAAGACGCCGCGGGCGGCCTGGACCGCGCGATCGACGTCGGCCTTTTTGCCGCGCGCGACCTCGGCGAGCGTCTGCTGGGCGGTAGGGTCGACGGTGGCGAACACGCTATTATCGGCGGCGGCGCTGTATTCGCCGTTAATAAATAGCCGCGTTTCAATCGCGATATTGTTTGCTTTTTCTTGCCAGTAAGCCAGGTTGTGAAAATCCATCATGACTCCTTAATGACATAATCGGAAAAATAAAAAAGTGGTGATTTCAGATCCTCAGGGCGCAGGGCGTCCCCGGGGTTGAGTACCGTTTAAATTGCCCATTAACAGGCGTGAATTATCCGGGGCCAGCGGAATAAGTCTTTCCGCATTGCGCAAGGTGAACTGCGTTATCTTCGCGCCGCCGGAGTTCGCCTCCGGCGGCGCAGGCCTGAAGAAAGCCTGAGAAAACCTCAGGCGAAAAAATCAGAATGTGGTGGGGGTATGGGCGCTGATAATTCGGCAGATACCCGCCGAGGTGTTGCTGAAGCTATGCGGTATGCCGGTGTTAATGGCATAGCTTTGCCCAGCCACCAGATGATACGCCTGACCGTTGATGGTCAGCACGACTTCACCTTCCAGTATGGTGCCTATCTCCTCACCCTGATGCTTGATCCTCTCCCCGGTTGTGGTTCCAGGCTGGTACGTTTCAAAAATCATCGCCAGCGTGCGGTTCGGATTGCCATTATGAACCAGCTTCATCGACACCCCCTGACTGCCGATTTCAATCAGATCGTCCTGATTGATAACCACCTGCGGTTCAGCCGGTTTTTCTGGTTCAGAAAAGAATTCCGAGAGCGACAGCCCGTAGACTTTCAGCAGCTTTTGCAGCGTACTGATTGCAGGACTGACTTTGTCCTGCTCTATGGTGCTGATGGCACTATGTGTTAACCCAGACAGTTCGGCGGCACGACGCTGTGAGAGACCCAGCTGTTGGCGGATCTCTGACAGACGTTTCCCTGGCGCCAGTCCGTCATCGCTCATATTTGCATTTCCTTAACGGTAGTGGTCAGAGTCGCTGTTTTTCAGCAATATAGCTCTGACAGGCGGTGATAAAACCTTCAAACAACATTCGCGACAGGGCGTATTCGCTACTGTTCCATTCAGGATGCCACTGCACGCCGAGGGCGAAAGGGTGGTCGTTAACGCTGACCGCTTCCACCAGCCCGTCCGGAGAACGCGCCTCCACGCGCAGCCGTGGACCCGTCGTTTTTGCTCCCTGCCCGTGTAACGAGTTTACCCAAAACGTGTTGCAGCCCGGTATTAACTGAGAAAGTAATCCTCCTTGCTGAACCTGAACTTCATGCGAGGGCGCATATTGCTGCTCGACGGGAAGTTCGGGGTCTTCGCGGTGTTCAAGAAGCTCAGGCTGCTCGAACAGACGACGATACAGAGTCCCGCCGGTGGCGACAACCAGTTCCTGTAGTCCACGGCAGATGGCGAAAATGGGGATGCGCCTTTCGAGCGCGGCGTCGATCAGCGCCATGCTCAGAAGATCACGCCCGGGATCGGCGTCAGGCTCATCGCCGTTTTCACCATAGAGGTGCGGCTGTACGTTGCTCGGGCTGCCGGGCAGATAAATGCCGTCCAGTTTCGGCAGTAGCGCAGAAAGCAGTTCCGGCTCGGCCAGCGCGTGCGGCAGGGCAATCGGCACGCCGCCGGCGTGAACAATCGCGTTCAGGTACTTCTCTTGCAGAGTCTGGGTCTGGTGACCCTTAAGCCTGTTTCGACACATCACCACGCCAATAACTGGCTTGTACATTATATTTTCCATGATCGCCCTCACAAAGTGGACTAAATTATGACCGGATTAGCGGGTAAAACGGCCATTTCGTTCAATATTTTCTCAATCTAGCAGCGGATATAGCCCTTTGCAAACTTAATTTAACATTTGACAAACAATTTGTTTGCATACACATTCGAAGGGTGGACATTATATTTAACAGTGCCATTCAGGGTCCGAAACTAAAACAACGGCGGTGAATCATGGAAACCAATATCGTAGAAGTTGAGAATTTTGTTCAGCAGTCGGAAGAGAGACGGGTCAGCGCATTCACCTGGGAAGTGAAGCGCTACCTCGAGCGTTACCCCAATACGCAATACGTTGATGTGCTGCTAACCGACCTGAACGGCTGCTTCCGCGGTAAGCGGATCCCGGTGTCCAGCCTGAGCAAGCTGGAGAAGGGGTGCTATTTCCCGGCTTCGGTGTTTGCGATGGATATTCTCGGCAACGTGGTGGAAGAGGCGGGGCTCGGCCAGGAGATGGGCGAACCGGACCGCACCTGCGTGCCGGTGCTGGGAACCTTAACCCCGTCGGCGGCGGACCCGGAATACATTGGTCAGGTTCTGCTGACCATGGTTGATGAAGATGGCGCTCCCTTTGACGTTGAGCCGCGGAACGTGCTGAACCGGCTCTGGCAGCAGCTGCGCCAGCGCGGGCTGTTCCCCGTGGTAGCGGTAGAGCTGGAGTTCTATTTACTTGACCGCAAGCGCGACGCGGAAGGTTACCTGCAGCCGCCGTGCGCGCCGGGAACCGGCGATCGCAATACCCAAAGCCAGGTTTACTCCGTCGACAACCTCAACCACTTTGCCGACGTGCTTAACGAAATCGATGAGATCGCCCAGCTCCAGCTGATCCCCGCCGACGGCGCGGTGGCGGAAGCCTCTCCCGGCCAGTTTGAAATCAACCTCCACCATACCGATAACGTGCTCGACGCCTGCGATGATGCGCTGGCGTTAAAACGTCTCGTGCGTTTGATGGCGGAGAAGCATAAGATGCACGCCACTTTTATGGCGAAACCCTATGAAGAGCACGCCGGTAGCGGGATGCATATCCATATCAGCATGCAGAACAACAAAGGCGAGAACGTGCTGGCGGACGCGGACGGCGAAGATTCCGCGATGTTAAAACGCGCGCTCGCCGGGATGATTGACCTGATGCCGGCGTCGATGGCGCTGCTGGCGCCGAACGTGAACTCGTATCGTCGTTTCCAGCCGGGAATGTACGTGCCGACCCAGGCGTCGTGGGGGCACAACAACCGGACGGTGGCGCTGCGCATTCCGTGCGGCGATCGGCACAATCACCGCGTCGAGTATCGCGTGGCCGGGGCGGACGCCAACCCGTATCTGGTGATGGCGGCGATTTTTGCCGGCATCCTCCACGGTCTGGATAATCCGCTGCCGTTACAGGAAGAGGTGGAGGGCAACGGCCTCGAGCAGGAGGGGCTGCCGTTCCCGATTCGCCAGAGCGATGCGCTGTGGGAGTTTATGCAAAACGATCATCTGCGCGAGCGGCTTGGCGAACGCTTCTGCCACGTTTATCACGCCTGTAAAAATGACGAATTACTGCAGTTTGAGCGTCTGATCACAGAAACTGAAATCGAGTGGATGTTGAAAAACGCCTGATTTTCGCCCCGCGAGGGGCGCTTTAGCATTATCACGAGTAGCATCATGCGGCCTGAGCGGAGCCTGGTCGGACGTTTTTGCTGGGAGCCCAGCCATTCCCGGATGTCGCGTTAAGGAGCGCAGGCGGCAACGGGGCTTCAGTTAACGACACAGTGTGTAACGAGGTAGGAAATGATGCAGATGTTTAAATATCCGCAGGGAGAAGGGGGCCGTCATGGCCGCATGGAATGCGTCGCCACCGCCGCTCGTCGGTTCTTTTTACCTTTTGATTTGCCATTAACCCCGTTGCGAAGCAGGTTGGTTTCCCGGTCTCTACGACCGCAAACCCAGGTGTGCAGCGGGGGAAATGGCTATGTCTATTAATCCCTCTCTCGATAACGCCTCCGGGGCGGAAAAACCGCGCCTGCGCAAGTCTCTCAAGCTGTGGCAGGTGGTGATGATGGGCCTCGCCTATCTGACGCCGATGACGGTTTTCGATACTTTCGGCATCGTCTCCGGCATCAGCAACGGCCACGTCCCGGCGTCCTATCTGCTGGCGCTGGCCGGGGTGCTGTTTACCGCCATCAGCTACGGCAAGCTGGTGCGCCAGTTTCCGCAGGCGGGTTCGGCCTATACCTATGCGCAGAAGTCGATCAGCCCGCACGTCGGTTTTATGGTGGGCTGGTCATCGCTGCTGGATTATCTATTCCTGCCGATGATCAACGTGCTGCTGGCGAAGATTTATCTTTCCGCGCTGTTTCCGGACGTGCCGCCCTGGGTGTGGGTGGTGACGTTTGTGGCTATTCTCACCGCGGCGAACCTGAAAAGCGTCAACCTGGTGGCGAACTTCAACACCCTGTTCGTGCTGGTGCAGATCTCGATTATGGTGGTCTTTATCGTGCTGGTGGTGCAGGGGTTGCATAAAGGGGAAGGGGTGGGCACCGTCTGGTCGCTCCAGCCGTTTATTAGCCAGAATGCGCACCTGATCCCGATCATTACCGGGGCGACGATAGTCTGCTTTTCGTTCCTCGGTTTCGATGCGGTGACCACTCTTTCCGAAGAGACGCCGGACGCCGCGCGGGTGATCCCGAAGGCCATCTTCCTTACTGCGGTCTACGGTGGGGTGATTTTTATCGCCGCCTCGTTTTTTATGCAGCTCTTTTTCCCCGATATTAGCCGTTTTAAAGACCCGGACGCGGCGCTACCGGAGATCGCCCTCTACGTTGGCGGCAAGCTGTTCCAGTCGATTTTCCTGTGCACGACGTTTGTGAATACCCTGGCCTCAGGCCTGGCTTCGCACGCCAGCGTGTCACGGCTGCTGTACGTCATGGGCCGCGATAACGTTTTCCCGGAGCGCATTTTCGGCTACGTCCATCCGAAATGGCGTACCCCGGCGCTGAACGTGATCATGGTGGGGATTGTCGCGCTGTCGGCGCTGTTCTTTGACCTGGTCACCGCCACGGCGCTGATTAACTTTGGCGCGCTGGTGGCGTTTACCTTCGTTAACCTGTCGGTATTTAACCACTTCTGGCGGCGTAAAGGTTTTAACAAAACCTGGAAAGATCGCTTTCACTATCTGCTTTTGCCGATGGTGGGCGCGCTAACGGTGGGCGTACTGTGGATTAACCTGGAGGCGACCTCGCTGACGCTGGGTCTGATATGGGCGGGCCTCGGGCTGCTGTATCTGACGTATCTGACCCGCCGCTTCCGCAAGCCGCCGCCGCAGTTTGACGGCGCCAAAGCGGAACAGGCCTGGGAATCGTAACGATTTTTTACGCCGACACAAAGGCAGGCGATTGAGCCTGCCTTCTTTTTTGTCATTCTCGTTTGAAATCAGGCGCTCGGGAGGAGATAGCAGGGGCAGAAGGTAAGAATAGTGAGGACGTATTATTTCTTTTTCTTATGAGTTGGCAGCTGTGCAGAGCGCCGATCCTTCACATAGGAGACCAGGCTGAAGATGGCTACTCCCAGCAAAACCACCGCGACGATAAAGAGCAGGATACCTGACATAGATTAACCTAATGTTATGTTTAACATGAAGAAAAAATACCGTGATATCGAGATAATAGCATCGGGATATTTCTTAAAGATGACCCGATGAATCAGACGAAAATAGACTGCCAGCAATACACTGAAATTATTATTTACATGAATAAATGTGAAGAGTAAAGCAAAGGCGTGGTGAAAAAATGAACGGGTTACACTCGTTTAAGCGAATTTACAGACGAGAGTCCCACAGGCTGCTACCCTTGGCCCGCTTAAATAGGGTTGAGAGTAATAAATGTTTAACAAGCATATCATCGGTCTTATTGGGCCGTTGTTGATTCTGACTTCATTCCATAGCCTGGCTGACGCCGGGCATCCGTCAATTCGTGAACGTATTGTCGAGCAGGTGTTAAAACCCTGCGAAGGAAAAAAAGCCGGCGATAAAGTGCAGATCGTCGACCATCGCGGCGGCAAGCATGCGGCTATCTGCACGCTGGCGGCGGTACCGCTACCGGAGTAACGCCCTCCCTCTGATTTCAGCCTCCCTTCGTTCTGGCGGAAAGCGTATTTCTTTCCGCACTTTGCGAGCCATTGCCCGGAAAAATGTCATAAATTTGTCACAATTAAGGCGATGATAATCACTGACTGAGGATTAAGGGATGAGAAAAAGTCTACTCGCTGCCGCCGTGACCGGCGTTATTTTACTCTCCGCCGGCGTCCAGGCGCAGGAACAGGCGGCACCGGAAGGGTACCAGCTTCAGCAGGTGCTGATCATGAGCCGCCATAACCTGCGCGCGCCGCTGGCGAACAACGGCAGCGTGCTGGAGCAATCAACGCCGAAGTCCTGGCCTGAGTGGGATGTCCCCGGCGGCCAGCTGACCACCAAGGGCGGGGTGCTGGAAGTGTATATGGGGCACTATATGCGCGAATGGCTGGCGCAGCAGGGGCTGGTGACCAGCGGCGAATGCCCGCCGGAGAACGCGGTCTACGCCTATGCCAATAGCCTGCAGCGCACCGTCGCCACCGCGCAGTTCTTTATCACCGGCGCGTTTCCCGGCTGCGGCGTGACCGTGCACCATCAGGAAAAAATGGGCACCATGGACCCGACGTTTAATCCGGTGATCGTCGACGATTCCGCCGCGTTTAGCGAAAAGGCGGTGCAGGCGATGGAGAAAGAGCGGCAGGGGATGCAGCTGAGCGAAAGCTATAAGCTGCTGGAGGAGATGACCGACTACCGTAACTCCCCGTCCTGCAAAGAGAAGCAGCAGTGCTCGCTGAGCGACGCGAAAGACACCTTTAGCGCCAAATATCAGCAGGAGCCGGGCGTTTCCGGGCCGCTTAAAGTCGGCAACTCGCTGGTTGACGCCTTTACGCTGCAATATTACGAAGGTTTCCCGAAAGACCAGGTGGCGTGGGGCGAAATCGCCAGCGATAAGCAGTGGCAGGTGCTGTCGAAGCTGAAAAACGGCTATCAGGACAGTCTCTTCACCTCGCCGGAAGTGGCGCGCAACGTGGCTAAACCGCTGGTGAAATATATCGATAACGCGCTGGTGGGCGACGCGGCGAAAGCGGCGAAAGTCACGCTGCTGGTGGGGCACGATTCCAATATCGCCTCGCTGCTGACGGCGCTGGATTTTAAACCTTATCAGCTGCACAACCAGTACGAACGTACGCCCATCGGCGGCAAGCTGGTGTTCCAGCGCTGGCATGATAAGAGCGGCCATCGCGACTTGATGAAGATTGAGTACGTGTATCAAAGTACCGAACAGCTGCGCAATGCCGATGCGCTGACCCTGCAATCGCCGCCGCAGCGGGTGACGCTGGCGCTAAACGGTTGTCCGGTCGATGACAACGGCTTCTGTCCGATGGACACCTTTAAAAAAGCGATGGCCGAGGCCACGAAGTAGCAGAGTATAAAAAACCCGGAGCAATCCGGGTCTTGCTGCCGATGTTTAGCCTGGTCTTGTAGCCCGAACAGGCGCAACGCCCCGCCTCCGGGAAGCTCATGCAAGAACTCCCGGAGGCGGTACTGCGTACCTGTCCCGGCTACACGTTCTTGCGTTCGATAGTTTGTTCGCCCCAGAACAGGGAGTCTTTGTCGGTTTTGGCGAAGGCGAGGGGCAGGACTTCATCGCTGCCTTCTTCCCAGATTTTCTCCGCCAGCTTTTCATCGTAATTGGCTAATTCAAAAATCGCCTCGGCAATTTCGGGAGACGTATTGCGCAGACTGGCCCATTCACCCACGCGGTGGGCCTTTGTTTCTTGATTCGGCATGCTTGTCCTCCTGCTGAAGATTAACCGTGTAATTTCACTGCCAGACCCGCAACGTGTTGCCCCTGATAGCGGGCAATGGCTAATTCTTCTTCACTTGGCTGGCGTGAGCCGTCGCCGCCGGCAATGGTGGTGGCGCCGTAAGGCGTGCCGCCGCGAACCTGCGAGACATCAAACAGCTCCTGGGCGCCGTAGCCAATCGGTACAATAATCATCCCGTGGTGGGCAAGCGTGGTCCAGGTTGAGGTGATGGTTTGCTCCTGACCGCCGCCGGTACCGGTTGAGCTGAATACGCTGGCCAGTTTGCCGTACAGCGCTCCGGACGCCCACAGGCCGCCGGTCTGATCGAGAAAGGTGCGCATCTGTCCGGACATATTGCCGAAACGGGTTGGGGTACCAAAGATGATGGCGTCGTACTCAGCCAGCTCCTGCGGCGTGGCGACGGGCGCGTTTTGCGTTTTCCCGCCTGCTTTGGCAAAAACCTCTGCCTGCATGGTTTCCGGCACGCGCTTCACGACCACTTCAACGCCATCTACCTTGTTTGCTCCTTCGGCGACGGCATGCGCCATGGTCTCAATGTGTCCGTACATGGAATAATAAAGCACCAGAATCTTAGCCATTTGCATCACTCCTCGGTTGCGTTATGAGCCAGCCAGTCGACTGGCTACCTTTAAAGATAAGACCTCTGGCGAAGAGTGCAAATGCAACAATCATTTATTTGATTTATAACAACATTGCTAACATTCAGGGCTGTTGCAAAAAGATACATCTTCAGCGGCGCTATTTTAGGCTGTCATAAGAGTCGCTTAGCGCGCGTCCGGCGCAATAGCGGCAGTTCTTATACAAAATCTATTTCAGAATGTGACGATATCCACCCGGCACGGCTTTCCTTCGCTAACCTTAAAAGCACGTGATACGCAACCCGTATCGCGGAGGCCAGAGCCTCGTGTTTCACCTAATGCAGCATGATGTCTAACCTAAATGGAGGTCAGTAATGGCAAACCATCGTGGCGGTGCCGGCAACTTTGCCGAAGACCGTGAAAGAGCATCAGAAGCAGGTCGTAAAGGTGGCCAGCATAGCGGGGGGAACTTTAAAAACGATCCTCAACGCGCTTCCGAAGCGGGCAAGAAAGGGGGCAAAAACAGTCATGGTAGCCGCGAAAGCTAGCGCGCCGGATTGTTGCTGATGGGGGTTAATCTCCCGGGCCCGACCCCATCACCCTCGCCGCCGACGTCACGTCGGCGGTTTTTTTTCCGCTTTGCAGGTTCCGCTAAGCGGGAGGAACGCCCGGCTCGCGGCGTAAACGCCTTAGCCGGGCTACGGGGTGACGCTGTTTTGTAGCCCCGGTAAGCGCAGCGCGACCGGGGATTTCCCGGTACGGGTCTGCTGGCGTTGCACGCTTTCATACCGGGGTGACGTTGGTTTGCCCGGCCTCACGCGGACGGCGGTTAAGCAGAGCGTGGAGCAGGATCGCGCCGAAGGTGGCCGTCCCGATGCCGCCGAGGGTAAAGCCGCCGAGCGAAAGCGCGAAGTCGCCCGCCCCCAGCACCAGCGTCACCGCTACCATAATCAGATTTGCGTTCTGGCTCAAATCCACGCGGTTCTGCACCCAAATTCGCGCGCCCGCGACGGCAATCAGGCCGAACACCACAATCGATGCGCCGCCGATCACCGGTCCCGGAATGGTATGGATCAGCGCGCCAAATTTCGGTGAAAACCCAAGCAGCATCGCAATCAGCGCCGCCGCGACGAACACCAGCGTCGAGTATACTTTGGTGACCGCCATCACGCCGATATTCTCCGCGTAGGTGGTCACGCCGCTGCCGCCAACCGAGCCGGAGAGCATCGTTGCCAGTCCGTCGCCGACGAACGCGCGGCCCATATACGGGTCCATATTGCGCCCGGTCATCCCGGCAACCGCCTTCAGGTGGCCGAGGTTTTCCGCCACCAGAATCACCGCCACGGGAGCGATCAGCATCATTGCCTGGCCGTTAAAGGTCGGGGCGGTCATCTGCGGCAAACCGAACCACGCCGCCTGCTCAAGCAGGCTAAAATCCAGCGGCTTGCCCAGCCCGAGGCCGTTGGCCAGCAATGCGTACAGCGCGCAGGCGATAATCAGCCCGACGAGGATCAGCAGCCGCTGCAGCATCCCGCGGGTAAACACCGCGACCAGGCCGATGCACAGCACCGTCAGCACCGCCATCCAGCCGTCGAACGGCGTTGCTGATACGCTGCGTACCGCGATGGGCGCGAGGTTAAGGCCTATCGCCATGACCACCGCGCCGGTGACTACCGGCGGCATCAGCCGCTCAATCCAGCGGGTACCGATTTTCATCACCACCAGGCCAATCAGGGTATAAACCAGCCCGCAGAGGATAATGCCGCCCAGCGCGACGCTAAGATGCGGGTTAAGCCCCTGGCCGTTGAAGCCGGTAACGGCGATGACCACGCCGACAAAGGCAGCGCTGGAGCCAAGGTAGCTCGGCACGCGCCCGCCGGTAACCAAAAAGAACAGCAGGGTGCCGATGCCGGACATCAGGATCGACAGATTGGGATCCAGCCCCATCAGGATTGGCATCAGGACGGTCGCGCCAAACATCGCCACCGCGTGCTGAACGCCCATCACCACGGTTTGCCCGACCGACAGACGTTCATCGGGGGCCACGACGCCGGACGCGGCGGAGGGGGAGGTTAACTGCCAGCGAGGAAAATCGAAGAGAGCCATGATGAGATCCTGGGTTTAGGGTTAACAGGCTGGACGCATCAGCGTGTGGTAGCCGCGGTCGAACCACATCAGTCCGCGCGGTTCCGGATGGCGTACAATCGCCGCCACTTCGCAAAACAGGATGTCGTGAGTTCCGACGCTGACGATCTGGCTGATGCGGCAGTCGAAGCTGACCAGCGCCGCTTCCAGACGCGGACAGCCGGTCGCGCCGGTTTGCCAGTCGGCGGCGGCGAAGCGCTCCGCCATCGGCGTTTTACCGCCGAAAAGGTTCGAGAGTCCTTCCTGACCGGCCGCCAGGGTATTAACGCACAGCGCCTGGTGCTGGCTGAAGATCGGCCATACCGAGGCGGAACGATTCAGGCACACCAGCAGCGTGGGCGGCGCGTCGGTAACGCTGCAGACGGCGCTGGCGGTAAAGCCGGCGCGGCCTGCGGGACCATCGGTGGTGATGATGTTGACCGCCGCCCCGACGTGGGCCATGGCGTCGCGAAAGCTTTGTTTATCGGCAGTAGACATACGGGCTCCTTATGCCAGCTGGCAGGCATCATCAAAAGGCAGACGCGGCAGGCGAGCGTACAGCTTGCCGGGATCGCCGTAGCCGATATTAATCAGCAGGTTGCTTTTCCAGGCGCCGTCGGCAAAAAACGCCGCATCGACTTTTTCGCGGTCAAAGCCCGACATGGGGCCGGTGTCCAGACCCAGCGCGCGGCAGGCGAAAATCAGGTACGCCGCCTGCAATGAACCGTTGCGAAAGGCGGTCTCTTCCACCATCTGCGGGCTGGAGGTAAACCAGCTGCGGGCGTCGCCGTGAGGGAACAGCTCCGGCAGCCGGTCATAGAACGCGCTGTCCCAGGCGACGATAGCGGTGACCGGCGCCTGCAGGGTCTTCGCAACGTTGCCGCTCGACAGGGCCGGGCGCAGCTTCTCTTTGCCTTCCGGTGTGCGGATGAAAACGAAGCGCGCCGGGGAGCAGTTAGCGGAGGTCGGTCCCATTTTCAGCAAGGCGTAGATTTCACGCAGCTGCTCGTCGCTGACCGGCCTGTCCAGCCAGCCGTTGTGGGTTCGGGCCTCGGTAAACAGCGCGGCGCAGGCGGCCGGGCTAATGGCTTCGCTCATAGATTCTCCTGGGGGACGGGCAGCATCGCGGCCAGCCCGTCGCATAAAATAGGGTTAAAGGTGGCGGTATCGGTGACGTTGCAGGCGTGGCCGCCCCAGGCCATTTCCGCCAGCTGGCTGCCGGGGATTGCCGCCTGCAGCACGCGGGAGCAGGAGGCCGGGACCAGCAGATCGTCAGCGGCGCTGATAATCAGCGTCGGGCAGGTTATCGCTGCCGCCCGCCGCGAAAAGTCGGCCTGCTTGAGGGCGTTCAGCCTTTTCAGTAAATTCTCTTTGCCCTGGAAATGGCTGATGGCGAGCGCGTCTTCGGCCTCCAGCCGCGGCAGGCGAGAGGCCATCCACTCCGCCGGATAGAGGAACAGCGGCTGCGCTTCTACCCACGCCTGCGCGCCGCCCGCGTGCAGCAGGCGTTCGCGCACCAGAAAGCAGCGGCGGGTATGCGGGGAGAGCGTCAGCCAGCCGTTCACCAGCACCAGGGCGCTTATCGCTTCGGGATGGTCCAGCGCCAGCTGCAGACCGATCAGCGCGCCCAGGGCGTGACCGACCAGCGCAAAACGCACAATCCCCGCCTCCTGCAGCGCCGCGTTAAGCTCCTGCGCCATGGCCGCCATGCTGTAGCCGACGGGCAGCGGGCCGCCGTTTTCACCGGTGCCTTTATGGTCATAGCTCACCAGCTGATAGTGCGGTTCGAGCGCCGCCCGCTGCGGTAGCCAGTAGCCGCCCGCGCCGCCGAGCCCGGCGCTCAGAACCACCACCGGCGCGCCCGGATAAGGTGCCGGGGAGACATTTAGCTTCATCATGCCGGCTTCCCGATATGCGCGACGGTGGCTATTTCCACCAGCGCATCGGGCTTCACCAGCCCGCACTGAATGCAGAAACGCGCCGGTTTGTCGCCGGGGAAGAACTCCGCGTAGACCTCATTAATCGCGGCGTAGTTTTTCCAGTCGGTGATAAAGATGCTGTTGAAGGTCACATCCGTCATACTGCCCCCCGCCGTCTCGATAACGCTCTTGATGGTTTCCAGCACGTGGCGGGTTTGCGCCTTTGGGTCGCCGATATAAACCACGTTGTTTTGCTTATCAAACGGCAGGGTGCCGGAGACGTAAACCACGCCGTCGGCCAGCGTGCCCGGGACAAACGGGGCGATAGGCGTGGTGGTGCCTGGCGGAATAATCACCTGTTTAGGCATAACGTTTCTCCTCGGAAAAGGCGCGCGGCGCGGCGGGCTCAAGGGCGGTACAGAAGCTGGCGACATCGCTGACCCAGCCAAAGAAGGTTTCGATATTGAACAGCGCCGCCTGCTGGGCGAACGCCGGACCGGCCTGATGGGTAGCGTCTTCCAGCACGATACCGAAATACTCGAGGAAGAAGCCGTCGCGCAGGGTCGATTCCACGCAGACGTTGGTGGCAATACCGGTAAAGATCAGATGGCGGATGCCGCGGCTGCGTAGAATGCTGTCGAGCGCGGTGTTAAAGAAGCCGCTGTAGCGCGGTTTCGGCAGCACGATATCGCCGGGCTGCGGCTTAAGCTGATCGACCAGCTGATAGTCCCAGCCGCCTTTCGCCAGCAGCTTGCCCTGCAGCTCCGGGTTCTTTCGCATGGTTTTCAGCGCGTTGGATTTATGAAAATTCGGCGAACCGGGGCCGCCGGCCTCCACGTACTGGTCGTCCCAGCCGTTCTGGAACCAGATAATCAGCATCCCGGCGGCGCGCGCGGCGGCCACGGCGACGTTGATATTGTCGATAACCGGGCGGGTGGCGGAAACGTCAAATCCGGCGAGGTCGAGATAGCCGCCCTGGCTGGCGTAGGCGTTCTGCATATCGACAACGATCAGCGCGCTCTGCTGCGGCGCAAAGGTCAGGGATTCCGGGCGAGCGGGCAGGGTAATCATCAGGCAACCTCTTGAGTCATGGTGGCGATATGGTCGCGGCAGCGCATCAGCGGCTGAATGCGCTGACCAAAGGCTTCGATACCGATAAGGAAATCATCAAACGTCAGCAGCACGCCGTCGGTGCCGGGGACCGCCGCCACTTCGTCGAGCATGCGGGCGACGCTGGCGTAAGAGCCGACAAGGGTGCCCATATTGATGTTGACCGCCGAGGTGGGATCGGCCATCTGGCGCACGTTGGTGTCGCTGCCGGAGCGGGTGTCTTTCTGGCTCTGTTCGGTGAGCCACGCCAGCGCTTCGTCATCGGCGCCGGCTTTGTAATGCTCCCATTTGGCGCGGGCCGCCTCGTCGGTTTCGTCGGCAATCACCATGAACAGGACGTAGGAACCGACGTCGCGGCCGGTTTTTTCCGCCGCCTCCATCATCCGCGCGGCGGTGGGGGCGAAGGCGGCAGGGGTGTTGACCCCTTTGCCGAAGCAGAAGTTGTAGTCAGCGTGCCGGGCGGAGAACGCCATACCGGCGTCGCTTTGCCCGGCGCAGATCACTTTCATCGGCTGCGACGGCTGCGGGCTGACGCGGCAGTCGTTCATGGTGAAGTAGTCGCCTTTAAAGTCGCTGCGCCCGGTTCCCCACAGGTCGCGCAGGACCTGGACATATTCGGTGAGATAGTCGTAGCGGCTGGCGAAGTAGTCGTCGCCCGGCCAGATGCCCATCTGCTCGTATTCCGGCTTTTGCCAGCCGGTGACCAGATTGACGCCAAAGCGGCCGCCGGAGATAGAGTCGATAGTCGAGGCCATGCGCGCGACGATCGCCGGGGGTAGCGTCAGCGTGGCGGCGGTGGCGTAGATCTGAATGCGCGAAGTGACGGCCGCCAGTCCGGCCATCAGGGTGAAGGACTCCAGATTATGATCCCAGAATTCGGTCTTGCCGCCGAAGCCGCGCAGTTTAATCATCGACAGCGCGAAATCGAAGCCGTAGTGTTCGGCTTTTTGCACGATGGCCTTATTGAGCTCAAACGTCGGCATGTACTGGGGAGCATGGGTGGAAATCAGCCAGCCGTTATTACCAATCGGAACGAAGACACCAATTTTCATACCTACCTCTCTGCATGTCGTTGAACAAGAAGGCGCGGCGCTGCATCCTGCATCTCCCTCAATCACCTCGCCTGAAAGATAAAGCAAAGGCGATGCCAGTTTTGCAAAGGCTAATGTTATTAAGGTGTTGCTGGATGGTTGCTGAAAATAGCAGCAATAAAAGTGGACTGAATGGTCAAAATCGGTGCACGAAAAAACCGCAGTCGTGCGCAATCAGGGTGCAGAGAGTCGTGTCGGCGCTGGGCTTTTGCTATGCTGATGGCGTGAAAAGAAGGAGATAACGAATGGCACAGGGCGGCGTGAAAAAGATCGGCAAACGCTCACAGGCGGTGAGCGCGAAAAAAGAGGCTATCCTGGCCGCCGCGCTGGACGCGTTCTCGCAGTTTGGTATCCACGGTACCCGGCTTGAGCAGGTCGCCGAACTGGCCGGGGTATCGAAAACGAACCTGCTCTACTACTACCCGTCGAAAGAGGCGCTGTATATTGCCGTGCTGCAGCAGATTCTGGCTATCTGGCTGGCGCCGCTAAAGGCCTTTCGCGAAGATATCAGCCCGCTGGTGGCCATCGGCGAATATATCCGCCTTAAGCTGGAGGTTTCCCGCGATCACCCGCAGGCGTCAAGGTTGTTCTGCCTGGAGATGCTGCAGGGCGCGCCGCTGCTGATGGGCGAGCTGACCGGCGATCTGAAAGCGCTGGTGGATGAAAAGTCGGCGATTATTTCCGGCTGGGTCGAGAGCGGCAGGCTGGCGCCGGTTGACCCGCAGCATCTGATCTTTATGATCTGGGCGACCACACAGCACTACGCCGATTTCGCCACTCAGGTTGAGGCGGTAACCGGCGCGACGCTGCGCGATGAGGCGTTTTTTCAGCAAACCGTCGATAACGTCCAGCGGATGATTATCGAAGGGATTCGCGTACGTTAATTGGCGGGCGGCAGCGGGCAGCTCTGATCGCCATCCTCGCACTGCAGCAGCGAGGCGAGGAACGATTCGCGCTCGACGGTTTTATCGGACATGCACTGGTTGATCAGCATCGGCTGTACGCTGCCGCCTTCAGCGCCGGAGGCGAGGAATTGACAGTCGGCGTCGCGCAGGGCAATCCACGACAGCTGCGCTTTTTTCAGCAACTCCTGCTGCTTGCCGGAGGCGCGCTTCAGCGCTTCCTGGTACGTTTCATTTAGTTTTTTGTCGTCAGCCTGGTACCGCTCGGCGGTGCACTGGTTCATTTCCGTTTGATTGCTGGCGTTGCTGCATTCGTCCGCCAGCGCATGGGTGCTTGCCAGCAGCGCGGCAAAAGCGAGTAAAGTGCGTTTCATTGGTCAACTCCCATAAAAAAAGCTCCCGTCCGGGAGCCTTAATTAACCACAGCCTGCGTCTGGTGTCATTAGCTGACGTTGTGCCGTCTGCTTTCCCGGGGGCGGCGCAAAGCGCCTTGCCCGGGCTACTGATAGTGCGGGCTGTGGTTGGGTAGCCCGGGTAAGGCATCAGCCGCAACCCGGGAAGCAGGCTTAGCCAATCGTCATCAGGCTGGCGTTGCCGCCGGCCGCGGCGGTATTGACGCTGAGCGAACGTTCAATATAGAGGCGCTCCAGCAGCAGATTGCTCTCGCCGCGGGCGAAGCCCTGCACCGACACGATCGCGCCATCGCGCGCCGCCACCTGTTCGCACAGTTCCCGCAGCTGATCGGAATCGCCGTGGTAGATAACCGCATCGAAAGGCTCGGTCGTCAGGGTTTCCGCTTTGGCGAAGTGGATCCGCGCGCTGACCTCACGCGGCAGCTTTTTCGCCAGCTCGCGCTGCAGAGGGGCGTCCGGCCACAGCACTTCGCAGCCAACGGCGGTCACGCCCGCCAGCTGGGTGAGCGCATCCTGCTCATTATCGGCCACGCACAGCACGCGGTCGCGCGGCATAAAGGTCAGGGTGTTGCGCTCGCCGGTTGGCCCCGGCAGCAGACGCTGGGTTCCGGCCTGCGCCTGCTCGCTGAACTGCTGGCACAAAGCCTGCAGCTCCGGGCGATCCGCCGCCCACTGCTGTAAAGCGACCAGCGGTTTTTCCAGCAGCGTCTTCAGCTGCGCGTCCAGCGGATACTCCGCGTCCTGGCGGGCGAGGGTAATCCCGACGGCGTTCTGCGGGCGGCTGGAGAGCAGCCGATACAGATACAGCGGGCCGCCGGCTTTTGGACCCGTACCCGACAGGCCCTCGCCGCCGAACGGCTGCACGCCGACCACGGCGCCGACCATATTACGGTTGACGTACAGGTTGCCGACATTGGCGCTGCCGGTGACCTGAGCGATGGTTTCGTCAATACGGGTATGCACGCCGAGGGTCAGACCGTAGCCGGAGGCGTTAATCTGTTTGACCAGCCCGTCCAGTTCGTTGCGGTTATAGCGCACTACGTGCAGCACCGGGCCGAAGACCTCTTTTTTCAGTTCATCGAAGCTGTCGAGCTCAATCAGCGTCGGCGGAACGAAAGTACCGCAGGTCCACTCGCGGGAATCTTCGCTGTTTTCGCGCACCGCCTGGAAGACTTTGCGCCCTTTTGCGCGCAGCGTCTGGATGTGGCGCTCGATATTCTCTTTGGCTTCGGCGTCAATCACCGGCCCGATATCGGTGGTCAGACGGCCCGGATTGCCCATCCGGCACTCGGCCATCGCGCCGCGCAGCATGGTCAGCGTATGATCGGCGATATCATCCTGCAGGCAGAGTACGCGCAGGGCGGAGCAGCGCTGCCCCGCGCTGTCGAACGCCGAGGCGAGCACGTCGACAACCACCTGCTCGGTTAATGCTGAAGAGTCGACGATCATCGCGTTCATGCCGCCGGTTTCGGCGATCAGCGGCGTCGGACGACCCTGAGCATCCAGCCGGCTGGCGATATTGCGCTGCAGCAGGGTGGCGACTTCGGTTGAGCCGGTAAACATCACGCCGCGTACGCGCTCGTCGGAAGTCAGCGCGGCGCCGACGGTTTCTCCGCGGCCCGGCAGCAGCTGAATAACGCCCGGCGGTACGCCCGCTTCCAGCAGGATCGCCACGCCCTGAGCGGCGATGAGCGGCGTCTGCTCGGCCGGTTTTGCCAGCACGGTATTGCCTGCCGCCAGCGCGGCGGCAATTTGTCCGCTAAAGATCGCCAGCGGGAAGTTCCACGGGCTGATACAGACGACCGGGCCCAGCGGGCGATGGGTTTCATTGTCAAAATCGTTGCGCACCTGACCGGCGTAGTAGTGGAGGAAGTCCACCGCTTCGCGCACTTCGGCAATCGCGTTGCTGAAGGTTTTCCCCGCTTCGCGCACCAGGATGCCCATCAGGGTCGGCATCTGGCCTTCCATCAGCACCGCGGCGCGTTCGAGGATCGCCGCGCGCTCCTGCGGCGGGGTGGCGAACCAGATTGGCGCGTTGTTAACCGCGCTGGTCAGCGCCTGCTGAACTTCGTCCTCGCTGGCTTCGCGCACGTAGCCGACGATATCTTTTGGCTCCGCCGGGTTCACGACCGCCTGCATTTCGCCTTCGGCCACCGGGTGCTCCAGCATCGGCAGCGCCTGCCATTTATGCAGCGCGCTGTTTAATAACGAGGAGGAGAGGGAGGCCAGACGATGCTCGTTGGCGAGATCCAGACCGGCTGAATTGCTGCGGTCTTTGCCGTAAAGGTCGCGCGGCAGCGGGATTTTCGGGTGCGGAAGACCCACCTGGCCCTCCTGCTGGGCCAGTTTTTCCACCGCGGCGACCGGGTCGGCAACCAGCTCATCCAGCGGCAGGGTGCTGTCAGCGATACGGTTCACGAACGAGGTGTTGGCGCCGTTTTCCAGCAGACGACGCACAAGGTAGGCCAGCAGCGTTTCGTGGGTGCCGACCGGCGCGTAGATACGGCACGGGCGGTTGAGTTTGCCATCGGCGACTTTACCGGTCACCTGCTCGTACAGCGGCTCGCCCATGCCGTGCAGGCACTGGAATTCGTACTGTCCCGGGTAGTAGTTCTGTCCGGCCAGCTGATAAATTGCCGCCAGGGTGTGGGCGTTATGGGTCGCGAACTGCGGATAGATCAGGCTCGGCACCGCCAGCAGCTTTTTCGCACAGGCCAGATAGGAGACGTCGGTGTAGACCTTGCGGGTATAGACCGGATAGCCTTCGAGACCGTCCATCTGCGCGCGTTTGATTTCGCTGTCCCAGTAGGCGCCTTTGACCAGACGAATCATCAGGCGGCGACGGCTGCGGGTCGCGAGGTCGATTAGGTAGTCAATCATGAACGGGCAGCGTTTCTGATAGGCCTGGATCACAAAGCCAATCCCGTTCCAGCCCGCCAGCTCCGGTTCAAAGCAGAGTTTTTCCAGCAGATCGAGAGAGATCTCCAGGCGATCGGCCTCTTCGGCGTCAATGTTGATACCGATATCGTACTGGCGCGCCAGCAGGGTCAGCGATTTCAGGCGCGGGTAAAGCTCTTCCATCGCGCGGTCGTACTGGGCGCGGCTGTAGCGCGGGTGCAGCGCGGAGAGCTTAATCGAAATGCCCGGCCCTTCATAAATGCCCCGTCCGTTGGAGGCTTTGCCGATGGCGTGGATCGCCTGCTGGTAGGAGACCATATAGGCCTGGGCATCGTCGGCGGTCAGCGCCGCTTCGCCCAGCATATCGTAGGAGTAGCGGAAGCCTTTGTCTTCCAGCTTGCGGGCGTTGGCCAGCGCTTCGGCGATGGTTTCGCCGGTGACGAACTGCTCGCCCATCAGGCGCATCGCCATATCGACGCCTTTACGAATCAGCGGTTCGCCGCTTTTGCCGATAATACGGTTCAGCGAGCGCGACAGGCTGGTTTCGTTGTGGGTGGAGACCAGCTTGCCGGTAAACAGCAGCCCCCAGGTGGCGGCGTTGACGAACAGCGACGGGCTGCGGCCGATATGCGACTGCCAGTTGCCGTTGCTGATTTTGTCGCGGATCAGGGCATCGCGGGTGGCTTTGTCGGGAATGCGCAGCAGCGCTTCCGCCAGGCACATCAGGGCCACGCCTTCCTGCGAGGAGAGCGAGAACTCCTGCAGCAGGCTCTGCACCATTCCGGCGCGGCCGCTGGCGGTTTTCTGATTGCGCAGCTTCTCCGCCAGCTGATAGGCGAGCTTGTGCGCCTGTTCGCCGAGAGTCTGCGGCAGGCGAGCCTGCTCCAGCAGCATCGGCACGGCGTCGGTTTCGGCCCAGCGCCAGGCGGCGGTGATCGACGCGCGGGAAACGGACTGCGGCAGGATCTGCTCGGCGAAATCGAGGAAGGGCTGATAAGGTTCGTCAGCCGGATGACCGGCCTCATCGCTTTCGTTCGCCGCGCCGGACAGCAGCGCCGGCAGCTCCGGCAGCGTCTCGTCGTTTTCCAGCTTTTCCAGATAGTTGAAAATGGCCTGTTTAATCAGCCAGTGCGGCGTGCGGTCAATACGGCTCGCCGCGGATTTAATGCGTTCACGCGTCGCGTCGTCAAGTTTTACACCCATGGTGGTGGTGCCCATGTCAGGAACTCCTGTAATAGAACGTCTTCGTGCCAAGATGAGGTTGCGTAGAAATATCTACCATGTTGCAACTTTGTGCAACCTTGTTAATTGAGAATTGTGTGGCAGGTAGAAAAACGCCGTGAATGTTAAAAATGATGATGAAAATAGCAGGTATTTATCCCCTGTCTAATAAGGTATTTCTATGCGTCACTTAACACTTTTGCGTGGTGCAACCGCTAAAAACGTGAGAGAGTGCAACCTATAACAAAATGAAGTTTGGTCCCGGAAGCATTTCGTGTAAATGCTGTGTTAAATCGTTTGTGAAAAAACAAAGCTTCCGTCAGGATACGGTCGCCCAATACAACCAATAGGCCATTGCCCCGTTCCGGTAGTGGATAAAACGACAAATTTGGATGCTGTCGACAAAAATTCTGGAGATTTTTACATGGCTATTAGCACACCCATGTTGGTGACTTTTATTGTTTATATTTTTGGCATGGTACTCATCGGCTTTATTGCCTGGCGCTCGACAAAGAACTTTGATGATTATATTCTCGGCGGCCGCAGCCTTGGCCCATTTGTCACCGCGCTCTCCGCCGGAGCCTCCGATATGAGCGGCTGGCTGCTGATGGGGCTGCCGGGGGCGATATTTATTTCCGGTATTTCCGAAAGCTGGATTGCCATTGGCCTGACGTTAGGCGCATGGATTAACTGGAAGCTGGTGGCGGGGCGTTTGCGGGTCCATACCGAGGCGAATAATAACGCCCTGACGCTGCCGGATTATTTCACCGGCCGTTTTGAAGACAAAAGCCGCGTGCTGCGAATTATCTCGGCGCTGGTCATTTTGTTATTTTTCACCATCTATTGCGCTTCCGGTATTGTGGCCGGCGCGCGTCTGTTTGAAAGCACCTTTGGCATGAGCTACGAAACCGCGCTGTGGGCCGGGGCGGCGGCAACCATTATTTATACCTTTGTCGGCGGCTTCCTCGCGGTAAGCTGGACCGATACCGTTCAGGCCAGCCTGATGATATTCGCCCTGATCCTGACGCCGGTGATGGTGGTGATTTCCGTCGGCGGGTTTGGCGATTCCCTGGAAGTGATTAAGCAAAAGAGCATTGAGAACGTTGATATGCTCAAGGGCCTGAACTTCGTGGCGATTATTTCGCTGATGGGCTGGGGCCTGGGCTATTTTGGTCAGCCGCATATTCTGGCGCGCTTTATGGCGGCGGATTCGCATCACAGCATCGTTCACGCCCGTCGCATCAGCATGACCTGGATGATCCTCTGCCTGGCGGGTGCCTGTTCCGTCGGCTTCTTCGGTATTGCCTACTTCAATAACAACCCGGCCGTTGCCGGTGCGGTTAATCAGAACGCCGAACGCGTCTTTATCGAACTGGCGCAGATTCTGTTCAACCCGTGGATTGCCGGGATCCTGCTGTCGGCGATTCTGGCGGCGGTGATGTCCACCCTGAGCTGCCAGCTGCTGGTGTGCTCAAGCGCCATTACTGAAGATCTGTATAAAGCGTTTTTGCGTAAAAATGCCGGGCAGAAAGAGCTGGTATGGGTAGGACGCTTTATGGTGCTGCTCGTCGCGTTAATTGCGATCGCCCTGGCGGCCAACCCGGAAAACCGCGTGCTGGGTCTGGTGAGCTACGCATGGGCTGGCTTTGGCGCGGCGTTTGGCCCGGTGGTGCTGTTCTCGGTGATGTGGTCACGAATGACCCGTAACGGTGCGCTGGCCGGGATGATCATCGGCGCCTTAACGGTCATTATCTGGAAGCAGTTCGGCTGGCTGGGCCTGTATGAAATCATCCCAGGCTTTATCTTTGGTAGCCTGGGGATTGTGGTCTTCAGCCTGCTGGGTAAAGCGCCCTCCGCCGAGATGCAGCGACGCTTCGCCGAAGCGGACGCCCATTATCACTCCGCGCCGCCGGTGCGCGCGACCGCCGAGTAATCCTCTGCAACCCCATCAAGCCCGCGTAATGCGGGCTTTGTTATTTATGCCTCTTGCTAATGGCTTGAAAATACGCTGATATCTCAGCACAAATAACAATGAGGGTAGCAAAATGAGTTTCAAACAGGGTGCAGTGGCGCTGGTACTGGCAGGGATATTAAGCGGCTGCGTAGCGCCCGCCGCGAAGACGGCTCCGGCGGCGGACGCTAACGCCTGCCCGGCGGATAACGCCATGGTGCAAACCACGCTTTATTTCGGCTTAAGCCGTCCGGCCGGGAAGGATATTACCGCGCAGGAGTGGCAGCAGTTCGTTGACCGCGACGTGACGCCGCGCTTTCGCGATGGCCTGACGGTCTTTGACGCGCGCGGGCAGTGGCTGGGCAATGACGGTACCGTGGCGCGCGAGCAGAGCAAAGCGCTGATGCTGATTCATGGCAAAGATGCGAAGAGCGAAGAGGGGATTGAGGCGCTGCGCACGACCTATAAATCACGCTTTGCGCAGGAGTCGGTGATGCGCGTTGACCAGCCGGTCTGCGTACATTTTTAATTTGAATCAGGTGATATTCCCGGGTTGCGGCTAACGCCTTACCCGGGCTACATAGCTACGCGGGCCTGTTACCCCGGGGTAACAGGCCAAACGCGCTTCGGTTACAGTACCAGCCCCGCAAAGCTGGCGGAGAGCAGGCTGACCAGCGTTGCGCCATACACCAGGCGCAGGCCGAAGCGGGAAACGATATTCCCCTGCTGCTCGTTCAGGCCTTTAATCGCCCCGGCGATAATGCCGATAGAGGCAAAGTTGGCGAAGGAAACCAGGAACACGGATAAAATTCCCAGCCCGCGCGGCGTCATGCTGGCGGCTATTTTTTGCAGCTCAATCATAGCGACAAATTCATTGGCCACCAGTTTCGTCGCCATAATACTCCCGGCGTTCAGCGCATCGCTAAGCGGAATGCCAATCAGCCACGCCAGGGGATAAAAGACGTAGCCGAGGATCTGCTGGAAGCTCAGGCCAAATATCGTGGCGAACAGGGCATTTATGGCGCTAATTAAGGCGATAAAACCAATCAGCATCGCCAGAATAATCATCGCGACTTTAAAACCGGCCAGAATATATTCACCGAGCATTTCAAAGAAGCTCTGGGATTCATGCAGTTTTTCAAGCTTGATCTCCTCCTCGCTGCCCGGACGCGTCGGGTTAATGATCGACAGCACAATAAAGGTGCTGAACATATTCAGGATCAGCGCGGCGACGACGTATTTCGCGTCGAGCATACTCATATAAGCGCCGACGATGGAGAGCGACACCGTCGACATCGCGGTGGCCGACATGGTGAACAGGCGGCGGGAAGAGAGATCGCCGAGCACGCCTTTATAGGCAATAAAGTTCTCTGATTGACCGAGAATCAGCGAACTGACCGCGTTGAAGGACTCCAGCTTACCCATACCGTTAACCTTTGACAGCAGGGTGCCAATCAGGCGAATAAAAATTGGCAGAATACGCCAGTGCTGAAGAATACCGATGAGCGCGGAGATAAAGACAATGGGGCACAGCACGCCAAGGAAAATAAACGCCAGCCCTTTTTCACTCATGCCGCCAAATACAAAGTTGGTGCCTTCGGCGGCAAAGCCGAGCAGTGATTCAAAAAAGGATGCGATATTTTTCACTAGCCACAGGCCGCTTTCGGCGTGGAGAAAAAAGAAAGCCAGGGCAACTTCAATAATAATTAACTGGATAATATAGCGAATGCGGATTTTTTTACGGTCGTAGCTGGCAAGCCAGGCAAGGGCGAGGATAACCACCAGCGCCAGCAGGAAGTGCAAGAATTGAGTCATGTCGTTTATTTCGCAGGTCAATAAGGCCGCCATTTAGCCACAGCCGGGCAGCCGGGTAAATATCTGGCGCAAAAAATCCCGTCCTCCTGCCCGAGGGGCCTGGGTTGCGAGATAATCGCGCAAGTCATTATTTGTTCGCGACTGATTTACAAATCGTCATCATTCACTCCACATTTCACTTGTGTTTCTGATTATTGTAATGATAATCACTATCATAAATATTTACCTATCTTTGCATCAGTTGACTGCGGTTCACATTTAAGGGTGTTGGCATGTTTGTCCCATTTCTCATCATGTTACGTGAAGGCCTGGAAGCTGCGCTGATTGTCAGCCTGATTGCCAGCTATCTGAAACGCACCCAGCGCGGTAGCTGGATTGGCGTCATGTGGATTGGGGTGCTGCTTGCGGCGGCGCTGTGCCTGGGCCTCGGAATTTTTATCAACGAAACCACCGGCGAGTTTCCGCAGCGCGAGCAGGAGCTGTTCGAAGGCATCGTGGCGGTGGTGGCGGTGTGCATTCTGACCTGGATGGTGTTCTGGATGCGTAAGGTGTCGCGCAACGTCAAACAGCAGCTTGAGCAGGCGGTTGATAATGCCCTCCAGCGTGGAAATAACCACGGCTGGGCGCTGGTGATGATGGTTTTTTTCGCCGTCGCGCGTGAAGGCCTGGAATCGGTCTTCTTCCTGCTCGCCGCTTTCCAGCAGGATGTCGGAATCTGGCCGCCCATCGGCGCGATGCTCGGCCTGGCGACGGCCATCGTTTTAGGGTTCCTGATCTACTGGGGCGGCATCCGCATGAATCTCGCCGTCTTTTTCAAATGGACCAGCCTGTTTATTTTACTGGTGGCCGCAGGCCTCGCCGCGGGGGCTATCCGCGCCTTCCATGAGGCCGGACTGTGGAACCATTTCCAGGCGGTCGCCTTCGACCTGAGCAACGTCATTTCGACGCACACCCTATTCGGCACGCTGCTGGAAGGGATCTTCGGCTATCAGGAAACGCCGACCGTCAGCGAAGTGGCGGTCTACTTTATCTATTTGATCCCGGCGCTGGTGCTGTACGTCTCGCCGCCGGGTAAAAAAACCACCGCATCCCGGGCAGCGTAGTCGGGCATCGCGGATTGCAATAGTGACAACATACTTATCGAAAGGGATGGTCATGATGAATCATTTTCGTCGTAATGCGCTGCAGCTTACGCTTGCTGCGCTGTTCAGCTCGGCTTTTTACGCCCAGGCGGCCGATATTCCGCAGGTCAAAGTGACCGTCACCGACAAACAGTGCGAGCCGATGAACGTCACCGTGAAGGCGGGTAAAACCCAGTTCATCATTCAGAACCACAGCCAGAAAGCGCTGGAGTGGGAGATTCTGAAAGGGGTGATGGTGGTGGAAGAGCGGGAGAATATCGCCCCCGGCTTTACGCAAAAGCTGACGGCCAACCTGCAGCCGGGTGAATATGATATGACCTGCGGCCTGCTGACTAACCCGAAAGGCAAACTGACGGTGACCGGCGAGGCGACCAAAGATGCCGCCAAAGCCGATGCGCTGCTCAGCCTGGGTGAAGCTATTACCGCCTATAAAGCCTGGGTCACCGCCGAGACCGCGGAGCTGGTTAGCGGCACGAAAGCCTTTACCGATGCGGTGAAAGCGGGCGATATCGAGAAGGCGAAAGCGCTGTACGCGCCGACGCGCCAGCACTATGAACGTATTGAACCGATCGCCGAACTGTTCTCCGATCTCGATGGCAGCATTGACGCCCGCGAGGATGACTACGAGAAAAAAGCCGAAGATCCGAAATTCACCGGCTTCCACCGGCTGGAAAAAGCGCTGTTTGGCGATAACAGCGTCAAGGGAATGGATAACTATGCCGATCAATTGAACGCTGACGTTCTCGAGCTGCAAAAACGCATTAGCGAACTGGCGTTCCCGCCGTCAAAAGTGGTCGGCGGCGCGGCCGGTCTGATTGAAGAAGTGGCCGCCAGCAAAATCAGCGGCGAAGAAGATCGCTACAGCCATACCGACCTGTGGGATTTCCAGGCCAACATTGACGGCGCGCAGAAAATCGTCGACCTGCTGCGTCCGCAGCTGCAAAAAGAGAACAGCGCGCTGCTGGCGAAGGTGGATGCCAACTTCAAAAAGGTGGACGCCATTCTCAGCAAATACCGCACCAAAGATGGCTTTGAGACCTATGACAAGCTGACGGATGCCGATCGTAACGCGCTGAAAGGCCCGATCACCACGCTGGCGGAAGATTTGGCCCAGCTGCGCGGGATCCTGGGTCTGGACTAAGGCGATGGCTGAGCAAAAATATGATGTTAATCAACCGTCCCGGCGGCGGTTGTTAAAAGGGATCGGCGCGCTTGGCGGCGCGCTGGCGATATCCGGCGGCTGTCCGGTGGCGCACGCGGCAAAAGACAATAGCTCTCCGGGCACGGTGTCGCCGGATGCGCGTCAGGAAGCGCAGCCGTTTTATGGTCCACATCAGGCAGGGGTGCTGACCCCGCAGCAGGCGTCGATGATGATTGTCGCCTTTGATGTGCTGGCCAGCGATAAAGCGGACCTTGAGCGGCTGTTTCGCCTGCTGACCCGGCGTATCGCCTTTCTGACCAAAGGCGGTCCCGCGCCGGAGACGCCGAACCCGCGGCTGCCGCCGATGGACTCAGGCATTCTCGGGCCGTGGATCGCCCCGGATAATTTGACGATCACCGTCTCGGTGGGGCATTCGCTGTTTGACGAGCGTTTCGGTCTGGCTAATCATGCGCCGAAGAGGCTGCAAAAGATGACGCGTTTTCCGAACGATTCGCTGGATGCGGCGCTGTGCCACGGCGATCTGCTGCTGCAAATTTGCGCCAACACCCAGGATACGGTGATTCACGCCCTGCGGGATGTGATTAAGCACACCCCGGATTTGCTCAGCGTGCGCTGGAAGCGGGAAGGGTTTATCTCCGACAGCGCCGCGCGCAGCAAGGGTAAAGAGACGCCGGTGAATCTGCTGGGCTTCAAAGACGGCACCGCGAATCCGGTGAGCACCGATAAGGCGCTAATGGATAAAGTGGTGTGGGTCACCGCCGACCAGGGAGAGCCAGCGTGGGCGACGGGCGGCAGCTATCAGGTGGCGCGGATTATTCAGTTCCACGTTGAGTTCTGGGATCGCACGCCGCTGAAAGAGCAGCAGACTATTTTTGGCCGCGATAAACTGAGCGGCGCGCCGCTTGGGATGCAGCACGAGCACGATGTCCCGGATTACAGCAAAGACCCTGACGGCGATACCATTGCGCTCGATAGCCACATTCGTCTGGCGAACCCGCGTACCCCGGAAACCGAATCCAGCCTGATGATGCGCCGGGGCTATAGCTATTCGCTGGGGGTGACCAATTCCGGCCAGCTGGACATGGGGCTGCTGTTTGTTTGCTACCAGCACGATCTGGAAAAAGGCTTCCTGACGGTGCAAAAGCGCCTGAATGGAGAAGCGCTGGAGGAGTACGTGAAGCCCATTGGCGGCGGCTATTTCTTTGTTCTGCCGGGGGTTATCGACGGTCGGCATTATCTCGGGCAATCGCTGCTCGAAGCCTGACGTACCTGCCCGCAAGGGCAGGGCGTTTTCTGCTGTTTTTCCATTCATTTTTTGTATTTCCTGCCTTGTTTCATTTTTCTGTAATCTTATAGTCGGAAACTCTCCTCAGCTGCGATGAGAATTATTTGTTGTCTGTGTGTGAAAAATAAGTTGCGCTTAGAATTATTTCTGATGTACTTATTACAGGCGCGGTAGTTCTCGGCAGTAGTCTCGTTTCATTATGGAGATCGCGAATGCCCGATTGCTGTAACGGAAAACGTCAAACCCCAGACCGTACTTATCAGCACGGGAGCCCAACTTCCGGCCGCGATTTTCACACCGCAAAATCCTTCTCCTCTATCAAAGAAAACCAGAACCCAGGCAAGGTTACCGGTGCGCGTAGCCGTGACCCTCTGCCAATTCGTCAGGCAAGCAATGGCTTACAAGGAAGCCAAACCTCAATCGTTAGTGCGCATAATCGCGTCGATCGTGGCGCGTGTGATGTAAACCAACAACGCAAGGTGCTATCCATGGGAAGACAAAAAGCAGTGACCAGAGCTCGTCGTGAGGCCAAACGTGTGCTGAGACAGGATTCGCGAAGCCATAAGCAGCGCGAAGAAGAATCGGTCACATCGCTTGTGCAAATGAGTGGCGTAGAAGCCATTGGCATGGCGCGGGATAGCCGCGACGCATCGCCAATCGAAGCGCGCAATGACGCTCAGGCGCATTATTTGAATGCCATCGACAATAAACAGCTGATCTTCGCCACGGGCGAGGCCGGGTGCGGTAAGACCTGGATTAGCGCGGCAAAAGCAGCTGAAGCCCTGATCCATAAGGATGTGGACAGAATTATTGTTACCCGTCCCGTTCTGCAGGCCGACGAAGATCTCGGCTTCTTACCGGGAGATATCGCCGAGAAGTTTGCTCCCTATTTCCGACCGGTCTATGACGTGCTGGTGAGAAGGCTAGGGGCTTCCTTTATGCAGTACTGCCTGCGTCCGGAAATCGGCAAGGTGGAAATCGCGCCGTTCGCCTATATGCGCGGACGTACATTTGAAAATGCGGTGGTGATTCTGGACGAGGCCCAGAACGTGACCGCTGCGCAAATGAAGATGTTTTTGACCCGCCTCGGGGAGAACGTGACGGTTATCGTCAACGGCGACATTACCCAGTGCGATTTACCTTCAGGCGTACGGTCGGGTCTGACCGATGCGCTAGCGCGTTTTGAAGAGGATGAGATGGTGGGTATTGTGCGCTTTACAACCGATGATTGCGTGCGCTCAACGCTTTGCCAGCGTGCGCTGAAAGCCTACTACTGAGTTCTTCTGCGTCTGCAAAGCCCGGGTGACCGGGCTTTGTTTTTGCTGCACTACAGAAGAGCCTGCAGTGAAGGAGCGGCCATCGTGGCTTCAAAAGGAACGATCTCGACTTTCGCTACGCCCGATTGCTGAAATGGATCCCGGCTCAGCCAGTTTTGCAGCCCATCCATATCATCGCCTTTAGCCAGAATCACGCCGCCGGACCTGGGGATTTTACGCCCCGAAGCGAGAAATATTCCGTCAGCATAGCCTTGCTTTAGCCATTCCACGTGCGCAGCAAGCTGGGCGTCTACCTGATCAAGCGGTTTAACGTAAGTCAGAACAACAACGGCAATGGTGCTCATTTTCCTTCCTTAACATTTAAATGTAACGCTGCAGAAGCTTATCATTCACGTGAACAGGGCTTCAGGTTTTTTTAATCAACTGACGCGGTGGGTGTCTGGACGAGCGCGGGAGCGATTAAAATGTCCAGGTGATTGCCGCGGTCACGGAACCTTCATTGCGCCGTGAGACTATCGGGCTGTCAGCGGCGTGTTCTCCGAGCCAGGTATAGCCGGCGCTGAGCGTGGAACCCCAATGCTCGTCATATTGATGGCTCCAGGTCAGCGCGTTGTCGATGCCGTAAAATCCGCCGGGTGCGCGATAGGGGCGATAGCCGGAACGGGCGCTCTGCCGTTGATCGACCCCGTAAAAGGTATTGGCGTACCGGCCGTCGCCAAACAGCGCGGCGGACTGTAAGGCAACGATATCCTGCGAGTTCTGGAGCAGCAGGAGGGTTGCGGAGGTCTGATAATGCACGCCCTGGGCGTCGGTGAGCGGAAGCGTAGCCTTACCTTCAACGGTGAGCCACGGCGTGACCGACCAGCCGACGGCGAAGGCGGTATTCATGGTGGCTTTAATATTACCCATCCCCTTCAGCGTATTCGCCCCATCGCGCCAGCCTGAGTTTTTTTCCGCTCGCCCGAGGTCATAACCGAGCGTGTGCTCGAAGTAGAGACCGCTGTCGCCAGCCAGGTCATAGCCTATGCCTTTTTGACTATCAATAAAGAAAGCGCCTTTCCGCCCCTGTAGTACGGGAACCACCTGCCAACTCTGCTTGTCAGAGCCGCTGTAACGAGGCGCGTATTTTCCGCCCACCCCGATAGTCAGCCCATCGGAAGGCGCGGCGGCTTCATCGGCACGCGCGCCGGGTGTTATCGCCATTAAAAACGGCACGACCATATACGGCGAAATTTTTCTGGCTATCATACTGTTCTCCACGTGGACGCGGGCGCCGTCGATAAGGACGCGCCGCAGAATGCCGGTGCAGTATGGTTTTGCTAAATCAATGAACGGTCGGGATAGTGTTAAGAAACGGTCAAGGTGAACAGATGTTGTCCAGAAGAGTGTTGATAATTGAAGATGACGCCGATGCGGCCGGGGTGCTTGAGGCCTATTTACGCCGGGAAAACTATGATGTGGCGGTCACCGTGGATGGCCTCGCTGGACTGGATATGGCGCAGCGCTGGAAACCCGATCTGATTCTGCTGGACGTGATGCTGCCCGGGCTGAACGGCACCGAGGTGCTGGCCAGCCTGCGGCGGAAAAGCGATGTGCCGGTGATTATGGTTACCGCGATGGGGGATATGCCCGATCGTATTGGCGCGCTGCGCTATGGCGCCGACGATTATGTGGTGAAACCCTATCATCCTGGCGAGGTGGTGGCGCGAGTTCAGGCCGTACTCCGGCGGAGCCGCAAAGCGGAGACGCAGGAAGACATTCTGCGCTGGCAGGGGCTGGAGGTGGACGTCGCTGCCATCGTCGCGGCCGTCAGCAATCCGGGGGAATCTGTCCATGTTCTCGATCTTACCCCGACCGAGTTTTCGCTTCTGGCTACGCTGATGCGCGCCCCCGTCCGTCCCTTTTCGCGACAGTATCTGCTGGAGCGCTGCCTTCCTGAGAGCGAAGCGCTTGAGCGCGTGGTGGATACGCATATCTATAACCTGCGTAAAAAACTGGAGGGGGCGGGGGTATCCGGGGTGCTAGTCAACGTTCGCGGCGTGGGCTACAGGTTCAGACAGCCATGATGAAGACCCGTCACTCCTCTCTCTGGCGCTGGATTTGCGGGCGCATTCTGGCGCTGGCCATCGGCAGCGTGATTGTTATCGCCACCTGTATGTGGCTGCGTTTCGCCGTGCAGAACTATTGGATCATGCACAAAATGCCGCCCGCTTTGCGGGAGGAATTCATTGCGCTCAGCCGCAATCCGGAGGCCAACCCGGCGCGTTTTCATCAGATTGTCGATACCTGGTGGGGATTGAGCTATTCCACGCCCTCTATCGCCTCGGCGGACTGGGTGACCGTGGCGGTGCTGGTGCTGGTCATGATCCCCTTCATTGTCGTTATGGGGCTCCGCTATGCCCGTCCGCTCTCGCTGCAGTTCAGCCGTCTTCGTGATGCGGCGAAGGACGTCACCGGGGGGCAATTTGGCCGCCAGGCGGAGCTGATTGAGGACGCGCCAGCGGAAATGATCCGCTTTGCTGCCGACTTTAACAAAATGACCGGCCAGCTGGCCCGCTATGATAAAGAACTCCGCGCCTCGCATGTTGCGATGGCGCATGAGCTTCGCTCCCCGTTGACGGCGGCGATTGGCCGTCTGCAGGGAATGCTGGATGGCGTTTTTGATACCCAGCCGCAGCAGCTGGAGATGGTGATGAAACAACTCCAGCATCTGAATCGATTAACCGATGAGCTGCATCTGCTTTCCCTGGCGGATGCCGGCAATCTGGTGCTCGATGAGCGGCTATTTTGTCTGGATGAGCTCCTTCAGGAGCGAGCCGCATGGTTAACGCCGCAGGCGGACGCGCAGAGCGTGACGATCGCCATTCAGCCATCGCCGTCCTGTCCCTTCCGCGGCGATGCTTTTCGCATGGGCCAGGTATTTAGCGTACTGATGGAAAATGCCGTACGCTACGGGCGCAGGGGGGGACATCTGGCAATTACGCTGCGCCGCGGCGAGGGCGCTTACACCATTGATTTTGTCGATGATGGGCCCGGCGTGGCGAGGCATTTTTTACCGGAAATGTTTGAACGTTTTACCCGCGAGGAGGCGTCCCGCGCCAGACACTCCGGCGGCAGCGGCCTCGGATTATCCATTGCGCGCGCTATCTGCGTGGCGCACGGGGGGCGCATCAGCGCGTCGCTACCGGCGAGCGGCGGTCTGCAGATTCGCGTTGTTCTGCCGTACGCTCCCGCCACAGAAGAAAACAGCCTGCCTTGATAATCCCTTGACACAACATCGAGCCATTCTCGATGAATGTGTCATGTAATGGCGCCATTTCCCGAACGGAGTGGCGTTTATGTTATATGAGTTAGTTCTTTCCCTTCGTCAGTGCGTGTCCGCTTTGCTCGGCGCAGAACGGACGCTATCCTGGTTTGCGCTGTTGCCGCCGATCGTACTGGTCCTGATGATCGTACCGCTTGTGGGCTGCGGCGATAAAAGCGCCGAAAAGCCCGCGCCGGCCCGCCCGGTGCGCTACGTGGTGGTGGGTTCCCCGGCGACGCTTCCCGCTCTGGAAAGAACGGGCGAAATCCACGCGCATGATGAGACGGCCCTGAGCTTTCGTACGGCGGGCAGGATGCTGACGCGCGCGGTGGATGTCGGCGATCGGGTCAACTACGGGCAGCTGCTGGCGACGCTTGAAGAGACCAGCGCGCGAAATCAGCTGGACAGCGCGACGGCTGACGATGAGAGCGCCCGAGCGACCGCCCGGGTCGCCGCGCTGAACGTTAACCGCATGCAGAAGCTCATCGCCACGGGCGCAATCGCCCGCTCTCAGCTGGACAGCGCGCAGGCGGACTGGCTGGTCGCCAGCGCCCGGGTGAAGAGCAGCGAGGCCGCCTTGCGCAACGCCAGGGAAAGCCTGGGCTGGACGCGTCTTACTTCGCCGGGTGAGGGGGTTATCACGGCGGTCAGCGCCTCTCCCGGTCAGGTGGTCAGCGCCGGAGAGACGGTGGTGACGCTGGCGGCGGGTCAGGCGCGCGATGTGGTGTTTGATATCCCGGATCCCGCTAAGGTTGAGGCGCAAAGGGCGGAAGAATTTCAGGTTGCTTTGCTCAGCGATGCCGGGGTGAAGGCCTATGCTGTTTTGCGTGATATTAGCCCACAGGCCGATCCCCAGACCCGGACATGGCGCGTCAGGGCAACGCTCAAGAAACCGCCCGCCGCGATGGCGCTGGGCGCCAGCGTCACGGTAAGGCTGCCGTCATCAGGCTCGACGGGATACGCCATACCGGCTTCTGCGCTGAGCCGCTGCGGAGATAAACCGGCCGTCTTTGTCATCACCCCGCAGATGCAGGCGCAGCTGCGCGTTGTCGTTCCCGCCAGCTACACGGCTTCTTCCGCGATCATCGCCTCCGGCCTTGTGCCCGGCGACCGGGTTATTACCGCCGGCGTTAGCAAACTGCGCCCGGGCGAAAAAGTCGTCGCCGGAGAGAGGCTGCCGTGAAAATAGCGCCGTCAAAAAATCGCTTTAACCTTTCTGCATGGGCGCTGGAAAACCCGCAAATGGTCAGTTTCTTTATGCTGCTGATTATGGTTATCGGTTCGCTCAGCTATACGCTGCTGCCGCGAAATGAAGATCCGGCTTTCACTATCAAAACGGCGGTAGTCTCGGCGCAGTGGCCGGGCGCGTCGGTAACGGATACCACGCATCTGGTGACGGATGTCCTGGAGAAAAAATTACAGGAAACGCCCTGGCTCGATTATATCGAAAGTGAAACCCGAGCCGGGCAAACGGTTATCTATATTAATCTCCGCGATGACACCCCGGCGCACAACGTCCCGGCGATCTGGTACCAGATCCGCAAAAAAATGCAGGATATTGCGCCATCGCTGCCGGAAGGCGCGCAGGGACCGAGCGTGAACGATGAGTTTGACGACACGTACGGCACCATTTACGGATTTATCCCTGACGGATATAGCCTTGAAGAGGTGCGACAGCGGGTGGAGACGATCCGCCGTGAACTGATGTCCGTGCCGGATATCGGCAAAACGGTCCTCCTTGGCGAGCCGCAGGAGCAGGTAGTCATCGCTTTTTCACCCGCCCGGCTGGCCGGTATGGGGCTTACCATTCAGCAGGTTGCGGACGCTCTGAAGGCCCAGAATGCCGTGGTGCCGGCAGGAACCCTGCGCACCGGGCAGGAGAATATCACGCTAAACGTCAGCGGGGCCCTCAGGACCGAAGCGAGCCTGCGCGCCGTCATCCTGCACATCAACGATCGCTATCTTCCCCTGACCGATATTGCCACGATTGAAAGAAGCGCGGCCGAACCACCTTCAGCGGAGTTTCGCGTCAACGGACGTCCTGCCGTTGGGCTGGCGATTTCCATGGCGCCGACGGGCAATATGCTGCGCTTTGGCGAGACGCTGAATAACAGAATGCGCGCCATCGGCGTCGGGCTACCGCACGGCATCGAGATAGTTAAAGTGGCTGACCAGTCGGCGGTGGTCAGCGGCGCCGTAAGCGGATTTGTCCGGGTACTGGTGGAAGCCGTGCTGATTGTGCTGGCGGTTTCTTTTGTCTCGCTGGGATTAAGGGCCGGGCTGGTGGTGGCCGCGGCGATCCCGCTGGTGCTGGCGATGACCTTTACCGGGATGATGCTGGCAGGCATTGGTCTACAGCGCATCTCTCTCGGGGCCCTGATCGTTGCGCTAGGGCTGCTGGTGGATGATGCCATGATCGCCGTGGAAACCATGGTATCCCGGCTTGAGGCCGGCGATACGCGACGGCAGGCGGCGACGTACGCTTTCCAAACCATGGCATTTCCGATGTTGACCGGTACGCTGGTCATGATTGCCGGATTTATTCCCGTCGGTTTTGCCTCATCCAGCGCGGGGGAATACTGCTTTTCGCTGTTTGCCGTGGTGCTGATGGCGCTTCTGAATTCATGGGTCGTGGCGATTCTGTTCTCCCCTTTGACCGGAACGTGGCTGCTGCCGGAAAAGCTGAAACATCGTGCCGCAGGCCCGGGCCGCATGGCGCGGGGATATGGACGACTTCTGCGTACGGTGCTGCGCCACCGGCTTGCCACCCTGGGGATTGCGCTGGCCGCGCTGGGGCTGTCGGTGTACGGGACCACGTTTATGCAGGGGGAGTTTTTCCCTTCATCTGATCGCCCGGAGCTGCTGGTCAGCCTGACGCTTCCGGCCAATGCTTCGCAGACGGAAACGGAGAAACAAACGGAGAGGCTGGAAAGGGCGCTCGCCGGGAATCGCAACATTGACCATTATTCGACCTATATTGGGGCGGGCGCCATCCGCTTTTATCTGCCGATGGATGTTCTGCTGGATAATGAAAATACGGCGCAGCTGGTGGTGGTGGCGAAAGACCTGGCCGCCCGCGACCGCCTGCGGGAACAGTTAAACACGCTGCTGACCACGCAATTCAGCGATCTGACTTCGCGCGTTTCTCCTCTGGAGCTAGGGCCTCCGGTGGGCTGGCCGATCAAATACCGGGTCAGCGGGCCGGATTATCTCAAGGTCAGAGAGTATGCCGGGCGTCTGGCCGAGGCGATAGGGCGCTCGCCGTTAACCCGGGAGGTAAACCAGACCGCCGGCGAGCCGGAGAGAACCATCGTCCTGCAGGTGAACCAGACTGCCGCGCGGGCGGCGGGCGTGTCATCGCAGAGCCTGGCGCAGACGCTTAATACCGTCTGGTCAGGCACGACGGTCACATCGCTGAGAGACAATGACCGGCTGGTTGATGTGGTGCTGCGGGCGAACGACAGCGAGCGATTGAATCTTGCCACCCTGTCATCGCTGACGGTTGAAGGGCGCGGTGGAGAAAAAGTTCCCCTCAGCGCGGTGGCCACGCCGACCTGGGGAGTGGACGATCCGGTGCTCTGGCGTCGGCAAAGATTGCCGTTTATCACCGTACAAACCGACCTCGCGCCGGGGATGCGGGCAGAAGGCGTATCGAACGGTCTGCGCCCGACGGTGGATCAACTGCGCGCGGGTTTACCCACCGGTTACAGCATTGTCGAAGGCGGGGTGGTTGCGGAGTCCGAAAAAGGCAACAGCTCGGTATTGAATATTTTACCCGTCACCCTCGGCATTATGCTGTTATTGCTGATGCTTCAGCTGCGGCGCTATTCCCGTATGCTGCTGGCTATGTTCATGGCCCCGTTCGGCTTGCCGGGGATTGTTTTGGCTATGCTGCCGGGCGACACGCCAATGGGATTTGTGGCTCTGCTCGGCGTCATCGCGCTGGCGGGGATGATTATCCGCAATGCCGTGATACTTATCACTGAAGTCGACGGCAATCTGGCCCAGGGCATGGAAAGCGATGCTGCTATTATTGCCGCCGCAGAGCACCGGGCCAGGCCGATATTGCTGACCGCCTGCGCCGCGATACTGGGTATGGTCCCTATCTCTCACCAGGTATTCTGGGGACCGATGGCGTATGCCATCATTGGCGGGCTGATTGTCGCGACGCTCGTCACGTTAACCGTGCTGCCGGCGTCCTTTAGCCTGCTGCTGGAGAGGGGAGGATACCGGGAAAAACGTCCCGCCGCTTAATAACACAGGATGGCCGGGGGCGACCCCGGTCGGGGTTTCCCCCCGGGGGGTGCTATATGCGAAAAAAAAGCCCGTACTTGCGTACGAGCTCTTCTTAAAATATGGCGGTGAGGGGGGGATTCGAACCCCCGATACGTTGCCGTATACACACTTTCCAGGCGTGCTCCTTCAGCCACTCGGACACCTCACCATATTGTTTTGTCGCTCACCTTGGGTGGGCAACGGGGCGCTACTATAGGGAGTTGCGCTAAAACGGTCAAGCAGTATTTATGCTTTCGCTATCGTTCGGTTAAGCAATGAACACTGCCCCGCCGTAGCACGGCGGGGCAGTCATTTTAACGCTGTGAATCAAGCTGTTCGTTATTCTTCACCACGTCCTGAGCTTTGGCGTAGCTCTCAATCAGCAGCTGGTATGCCGGGAAGACCTTGGTATACACCTCGGCCCACTCAGCGGCATCCGGGCGATTCCAGGTGCGCTGCAGTTCAGAAGCAACCGCTGCGGTATCCATCGGCACGACGCCAGCCTGGACGACGCGGGCGAGGGTGATTTCCTGCGCCATCTTGCTATAGGTACCGGAAGCATCAATGACGGCAAAAACCTTATAGCCATCGGCGACGGCGGCAATGGACGGGAACGCCATGCAGACGCTGGTAATGGTACCGGCGATAATCAGCGTTTTACGCCCGGTCGCTTTTACCGCGGCAACAAATTCCGGGTTATCCCACGCGTTAATCTCTCCTTTACGCGCAATATATTGCGCATGGGGCGCGTTCGCATGAATCTCAGGGATCAGCGGGCCGTTTGGTCCCTGCGGCACTGACGCCGTGGTGATCACCGGGATCCCGGCTAATGAAGCCATCTTCGCCAGCGCGGCGGCGCGCGCCCGCAGCTCCGGCATCGGCATATCACCCACGGTCTGGAACAGACCGCTCTGGTGGTCAATCAGCAGCATGGCGGTATCATTGACATCAATAACCGGACGAGAACCATTAAAGTTAGCTGGGGTAGACATATTATTCACCTCATTCAATATCAAATTTGGCCGAAGCGGCCGCTATTAAAATCACGAACCGCTTCCGCGATTTGTGCTTTGGTATTCATCACAAAGGGGCCGTAGCCCACGATCGGCTCCTGCAGCGGTTCACCGGCCATCAGCAGTACTTTTGCGTTGCTACTGGCCGAGAGGTGGAGCGCTTCTCCTTTCTGGCTGAGCACCACCAGCTGACCCTCGCGGGCGCTACCCTCGCCGTTCACCACCACTTCACCTTCCAGAACGACCAGCGCCGTACTCCAGCCAGCAGGCTGATGCAGCGTGATTTCCTGGCTCTGGTTAAGCTGCAGGTCCCAGACGTTAAGCGGAGAAAACGTGTGCGCAGGGCCGACAATATCTTCGTAGCGCCCGGCAATAACCCGCATATGGCCCGCATTATTCGGCAGCTCAACGTCAGGAATCACATCAGCAGTGATGCTCTGGTATCCCGGCTGCGTCATTTTGTCTTTCGCCGGGAGGTTGACCCAGAGCTGAATCATTTTCAGCTCGCCGCCGGTACGGGTAAATTCCGCCGAGTGGAACTCTTCATGCAGGATCCCGGCGCCTGCGGTCATCCACTGCACATCGCCCGGCCCAATGACGCCGCCTCTGCCGGTAGAGTCACGATGTTCAACTTCGCCGGAATAGACCACGGTGACGGTTTCAAATCCGCGATGCGGATGTTCGCCGACGCCGCGTTTGCCTGTCCCCGCCGGGAAGTGATGGGGGCCTGCGTAGTCGAGCAGCAGGAAGGGGCTTAGCTGTTCGCCGTGAGTCTGGTAAGAGAACATTGAGCGAACCGGGAAACCATCGCCTACCCAGTGCTGTGAAGGCGCGGTGTAGATACCTGTAATTTGTTTCATGGCAGTCTCCTGAATAGCTGTTTCTGATGTGGATAAGCATAGATTCGCCACTAATAGTCCGCTAGATAGCAAAAATGACCTATACTGTTCTAAAAATGGAACGATGGGGGAAGGATGCAGGATCTCAATGACTTAGCCTGGTTCGTACAGGTGATCGATCACGGTGGTTTTGCCGCGGCGGGCAGGGCGCTCGATCAACCCAAATCCAAGTTGAGCCGTCGTATCGCCCAGCTAGAAGAACGCCTCGGCGTCCGTTTGATTCAACGGACAACCCGGCAGTTTGCGGTAACGGAAGTTGGCCTGACCTTTTATCAGCACTGCAAAGCGATGCTGATCGAGGCGGAAGCGGCAGAACAGGCGGTGGAAACCCTGCGTTCCGAGCCGCGCGGGAGCGTAAAGCTGACCTGCCCGGTAACGCTATTGCATGCGCATATCGGGCCGATGCTGGCACGGTTTATGGTGCGCTATCCGGGCGTGAATCTGCAGCTGGAAGCGACCAACCGACGCGTTGATGTTGTTGGAGAGGGCGTCGACGTCGCGATTCGCGTACGTCCAAGGCCGATAGAAGATAGCGATCTGGTGATGCGTGTTCTGGCCGATCGCGGGCACCGTCTGGTCGCCAGCCCACGGTTGGTGGAGCGGCAGGGGCAGCCTCAGGTTCCTTCAGCGCTAAGCGATTGGCCGGGGTTAAGCCTGGGGGCGGGCAAACATCAGCATAAGTGGCAGTTGACCGGCCCGGAGGGGGCAAGGGCGGAAATCTACTTTACTCCCCGGCTGGTCACCACGGATATGCTGGCGCTCCGTGAAGCGGCCATTGCCGGCGTTGGGGTGGTACAGCTTCCTTTATTAATGGTGCGCGATCAGTTGGCCGCCGGAGAGCTGGTGGTTGTCCTCGATGAGTGGCAACCGCGCAGGGAGGTGATCCATGCGGTGTTTGCCTCTCGTCGCGGATTACTCCCCTCGGTCAGGGCGCTGGTGGATTTTCTCAGCGAAGAGTATCAGCGGATGGAAGAGGATTAGCATTTGCCACAATCCCGGCGCTCGGATTACCGGCAATCTGCGGCCCGGTAGCCCGGCTAAGCGCAGCGCAAGCCGGGAAGAAGCCACAGCAATACCGCGTCACGGCATATTTCCCGGGTTGCGGCGTAAACGCCTTACCCGGGCTACGGGCTATCGGCAATCTGCGGTACTGTAGCCCGGGCACGCGCTGTGCGCCGTCCCCGGGAGAAGAGCATGGAGTAGCAGAATTTCCCGGAGGCGATGCTGCGCATCTGTCCGGGCTACCGGACGGAGCGCAGCAGGCGAAAAAAAAGCCCATACTTGCGTACGAGCCCTTCTTAAAACATGGCGGTGAGGGGGGGATTGACTCGCTGCGCTCGCCGTTACTCGGCCCGTCCCTGGGCCTCGCCCCTGCGGGGCCAGCGCAGGCGCTGTGCAAAATTGCTCCCGGCAATTTTGTCGGGGCAGATTCCTCGCAGGCTCGTCATCTGTCCAACTGGCTGTCGCCAGTTGTCGAACCCCGGTCGGGGCTTCTCATCCCCCCGGCGGGGTGCTATATACGAAAAAAAAGCCCGTACTTGCGTACGAGCTCTTCTTAAAATATGGCGGTGAGGGGGGGATTCGAACCCCCGATACGTTGCCGTATACACACTTTCCAGGCGTGCTCCTTCAGCCACTCGGACACCTCACCATATTGTCTTTCCCGTTGTTGCCGGGAACGGGCGCTAATTTAGGGAAATACGTATCTCCCGTCAATCAACTTTTTTAAAAAATCGCGCGTTTAGCCAAACTTCAAGCAACTTGCTCCCTAAATGGGCGAAAATCGATTTTTTTATCGCCATTCCCTTTTTCGCACGCTCGGCGAATGAAATTTGCTATGCTGGCAATCTAATAGAAAACAACGAGTAAAACGCGACGCTAACCTAACCTGCCAGCAGCGTCGGCTATCAGGAGCCTTTATGGATATCATCTTTTACCACCCCACGTTCGACATCCCTTTTTGGATTACGGAACTGGAAAAACAGCTGCCCGGCTCGCGCGTCCGCGAGTGGAAACCCGGAGATGATCAACCCGCTGACTATGCGCTGGTCTGGCATCCGCCGGTAGAAATGCTCCAGGGCCGCCAGCTTAAAGCCGTCTTTGCCCTTGGCGCCGGCGTCGATTCAATCCTCAGCAAATTGCGGGAACACCCGGAAATGCTGCCGCTGTCAACTCCGCTGTTCCGTCTGGAAGACACCGGCATGGGGCTGCAGATGCAAGAATACGCGGTGAGCCAGGTGTTGCACTGGTTCCGTCGTTTTGATGACTATCAGGCATTAAAACAAGAGGCGCGGTGGCAGCCGCTGGAGGAGTATCAGCGTGAAGATTTCACCATCGGCATTATGGGCGCGGGCGTGCTTGGCGCGAAAGTGGCCGAAGCCCTGCAAAGCTGGGGTTTTCCGTTACGCATCTGGAGCCGCAGCCGCAAATCCTGGCCGCAGGTCACCAGCTTTGCCGGAGAAGAGGAGCTGAATGCGTTCCTCAACGGAACACGAGTGCTGATAAACCTGCTGCCCAACACGGCGGAAACCGTTGGAATTATTAATAGCGCGCGCCTGGCGCAGCTGCCGGATAACAGCTACGTGCTGAATCTGGCTCGCGGTGTTCATGTGGTGGAAGACGATCTTCTGGACGCGCTGAATAGCGGCAAGTTGAAAGGCGCGATGCTGGATGTGTACAGCCGCGAACCGCTGCCTGAAGCGAGCCCGCTTTGGCGGCATCCGCGAGTGGCGATGACGCCGCATGTTGCCGCCGTCACCCGGCCTCTGGAAGCCATGGCTTATATCGCCAAAACCATCGGTCAGTTAGAACGAGGTGAAACGGTCAGCGGGCAGGTCGATCGCCAGCTGGGATACTAAGCGACAGCCCCGCATGAGCGGGGTTTTTGCTGATCACAGGCGCAGATTCCTGCTATTCTTGCCACAAACAGAGAAGGAGATTGTGATGTATCCTGTTGACCTGCACATGCATACCGTCGCCAGCACCCACGCCTACAGTACCCTGCACGATTATATTGCAGAAGCAAAGCGCAAGGGGATCAAACTTTTTGCCATTACCGACCACGGGCCCGATATGGCCGATGCGCCTCACTACTGGCATTTTATTAATATGCGTATCTGGCCGCGGCTGGTGGAGGGCGTTGGTATCCTGCGCGGTATCGAAGCCAATATCAAAAATACCCAGGGCGAAATTGACTGTACCGGCCCGATGCTCAACTCGCTGGACCTGATCATTGCCGGTTTTCACGAGCCGGTGTTCCCTCCAAAGGATAAAGCAACGCATACCGAAGCGATGATCGCCACGATAGCGAGCGGCGCGGTGCATATCATTAGCCATCCGGGTAATCCTAAGTTTCCCGTTGATATCCCGGCCATTGCCGCGGCAGCGGCGAAGCACCACGTGGCGCTGGAAATCAATAACTCATCCTTTGTTTCGTCGCGCATTGGCAGCGAAGATAACTGCCGTGCCGTTGCCGCGGCCGTACGCGATGCCGGCGGCTGGGTTGCGCTGGGCTCGGATTCCCATACGGCATTCACGCTTGGTGAATTTAGCGAATGTCGCAAAATCCTCGATGCTGTTGATTTTCCGGAAGAGCGCATTCTTAACGTGACGCCGCGGCGTCTGCTTAATTTTCTTGAATCGCGTGGGATGCCTGTGATTCCTGAGTTTGCTGAACTTTAATTTGAATAACTGGAATAAATGAATGAACGAGTTTTCAATCCTCTGCCGCGTGCTGGGCTCTCTCTATTATCGTCAGCCGCAGGACCCGCTGCTGGTGCCGCTGTTTACCCTTATTCGCGAAGGGAAGCTGGCAGCAAGCTGGCCGCTGGAGCAGGATGAACTGCTGGAGCGTCTGCAAAAAAGCTGCGATATGCCGTCTCTGTCCGCCGAATACAACGCGCTGTTTGTCGGTGAAGAGTGCCGCGTGGCGCCATACCGTAGCGCATGGGTAGAAGGCGCTACGGAAGCTGACGTTCGCGCTTTCCTCAGCGCGCATGGTGTCCCCACGGGGGAGGGCGCGGCGGATCATTTAGGCTCCTTGCTGCTGGCCGCTTCGTGGCTGGAAGATCACGCGCCGGAAGATGAAAGCGACGTTCTGGAAACCCTGTTCGCTGAGTATATTCTGCCGTGGTGCGGCGAGTTCCTGGGCAAAGTTGAAGCCCATGCAACCACGCCGTTCTGGCGCGCCATGGCCCCGCTGACTCGTGAAGCCCTCTCCGCCATGTGGGATGAGCTGCAGGAAGAAAATGAGCAATGAATTGTGATTAAAGTCACAATTTAATTGCAACAAAGCATTCTTAATTTCATTTAGTGTGTTCCGTGTCGCATTTGACGGGCGCGTTTCTGCTATGATACGCGCCATGAACATACTCTTCGCAATCGCATTAACGACGGGCATTCTCTCCGGTATCTGGGGATGGGTGGCCGTCGCATTGGGTCTGCTGAGCTGGGCAGGTTTCCTCGGCTGTACGGCTTACTTTGCCTGTCCGCAAGGTGGGTTAAAAGGGCTGCTTATTTCGACCTGTACGGTCATGAGCGGCGTGGTGTGGGCGCTGGTGATTATTCACGGTAGCGCGCTGGCGCCGCAGCTGGAAGTGGTTAGCTATATCATGACCGGCGTCGTGGCGTTTTTGATGTGTATCCAGGCGCGCCAGCTGATTCTCTCTTTTGTGCCGGGTACTTTTATCGGCGCGTGTGCGACGTTTGCCGCCGGCGGCGACTGGCGTTTAGTTGTGCCTTCACTCGCGCTGGGCCTGGTATTTGGCTATGCCATGAAAAATAGCGGCCTGTGGCTGGCGACCCGGGCGGAGAAAAATAAATCTCTGGCTAATCAAAGTCGCGAATCTTTTTAACCTATCCCACTTTTTTATCACCAAAGAGCCCGTCGGGCTCTTTGGCTGTTTTTGCTGCCAAGTATTACCTCATCATAAATCTTCCCGCCGTTTTGTTTTTCCTTATATATCCGCAACTTTAACTGTACCGGGAGTTAGTGAATCGATTTTGTTAGCACATTTAAACAAATGATATTTTTTGTTTTAAAATTGTTAATATAATTAAAGTGAAGTAAAAAAATATAACTCGTCGCACTCATGGATGGCTGGTGCTCTTCAGTAGCTATACCGATATGCAGAGGAGTTTTATAATGAAAACAATTAGATATGCTTCGCTTGCAGCCCTGTTTATATTACCCTCGTTTATTAGCCCTGCGATCGCCGAACAGACCGTGGCTGGCGTCGTCCATTTTTACGGACGGGTGGTGGAAGCACCTTGCCAGCTCGATGCAATCAATAATCAGGTTATTATGGATTGCCCGCGGGCGGAGACGATTAAAATTTCCGCTCAGCAGCTTGAGAAAGGGAATATCCGCAACGAAAATATCCGTTCTGCGCAATTACGCTATATTAATCCGCAACGGACCCTCGCCATTCTGGATGTTGATTATCGGTAACCCTCTGCCCCCGGGCTTTCGCCCCGGGGGCTATCGTGCCATATTATCCTCCTGTATTCCTTTCAAGACGTATGCCGACAGGAGGAGAAATGGCTGTTCAACCTGAAGTGGTTCTCGGCGATATTACCAGGCTTGAGGTCGATGTTATCGTCAACGCGGCTAATCCGTCGCTGCTTGGCGGCGGCGGGGTGGACGGGGCGATTCACCGCGCGGCAGGGCCGGAACTGCTGGCTGCCTGTAAAGTTGTGCGGCAACAGCAGGGAGAGTGTCCGCCGGGTCATGCGGTGATTACGGCGGCAGGAAATCTGCCCGCCAGCGCGGTGATTCACGCCGTAGGGCCGGTCTGGCACGGCGGTGACAGGCAGGAGGCGGAGTTACTGGCTGACGTTTACAAAAATAGCCTGCTGCTGGCCTCGGCAAATAATTACCGATCCATCGCATTTCCTGCTATCAGCACCGGCGTATATGGTTACCCTAAACAGGCTGCCGCGGAGATAGCCGTGCGGACGGTAACTGCCTTTCTCACTCGCTACAATCCGCTGGAGCGCGTTTATTTCGTTTGTTTTGATAGCGAAACCGCCGGCATCTATACCCAATTACTCGAGGCGAGTCGCGCGCAACTCGGCCATCAGAATAAGATATGATAGTTTCCTGCGAAGGCGGGAAACTATCATAACGGGAGAGTCATCGGTGACTGAAGGGAAGGTTCTACAAAAACAACGGCTTCGCCGGATGGAAATTGTTGCCGCGGCACAAAAATGTTTCGCGGAAAAGGGCCTGCATGGCGCCTCCGTAGCGGATATTGCGCGTCAGGCTGGCCTTAGCGTAGGCCAGCTATATCGCGTTTTCGCCAGCAAAGAAGAGATCATCGAAGTTATCGTCAGCGAGATCGTGAATGCCAGAGTGGGTGAAATGGTTGCCGGGAATCATGATTTAGCCCGCATGGCTTCAGTTTTAGCCGGCGTGCTCCCCGCGACCGAGTCTACGAAAAACGATAATTATCTGCTGATGGAAATTAACGCCGAGGCGTCCCGAAATCCGCGCCTGCGTGAAATTATGATCCAGGCCGATCGTCGCCTGAAAGAGGAGGGCGGACGGCTTACCCGCCACTATCATCCTGAGATGACCGCGGAGCAAATTAGCGTCGCCTGCGAATTTATCGCGATATTAACGGAAGGGGCGGCATACCGTTGCGACCTGGCGACGGCCCCGACGGTAGATAAAGCGGCGATGGAGAGCCTGTACCGCGATGTCTTTCAGCTGTTGTTTGCGCAAAAATAGCGCTGCTATGTGCGTTCCACACAGCAGCTCCCTGTTTTAACTGGCGGAAATTTGCGGCTTAGCCGTCTTTTGCTGGAATTTTCCGGAAAAAAGAAAGCGCAACAGCGGTATCCGCAGATGAATTTCATACAGCACCAGTGCAATCCCGACAACAAAAACCAGCCCGGTGATAAATCCAAGGGTATTTGATTGAATGACCGGGGTTATCCATGCCCCGTAGAGCAGGGTCAGAGGGTGGTGCACCAGGTAGATAAATAGCGATGCGTTGACGAAGTAGGTCACCCGCGCGGACTGGAAATTCAACAAACGGTGGCCAAGCGAAAAGACCACGTTGACCATCCATAGCCCCAGCACCATCGTAATCATGTACTCCGTTTCGTACATCCAGCCATCGCCCGAGCCGTACTGCTGATTCAGTCGGTAGGCGATAAATCCCAGTAAAGCCGCCACAAAGCACCACGGCGAGGGAGTCGTGAACATCGTCTTCAGCCGCGCGTTAATAAACGTCTGGGCGCCCAGGATAAAGAAAGGCAGGTAGAACAGCGTTTGCATCACGATAAAGTTGAACAGACCGTTGCTGAGAATGGGCGGATAGAGAATAAAAATAGTGCGGCGAATGACCGCATACAGCACGCCCAGAGCGAGAAAAATCATCGACAGCTGGCCTAATGTGACGGTGTCACCAAAGGTGGGCGCAGCGGCAGAACGCGGTCGCGTCAGCCATTTGAACATCACCACGCCCAGCGACGTCAGGACCACCAGCACCAACAAAAACCACAGATGAGAGATCAGCTCCCAGGCGAGGGTGTTGAACTTGTCATAGCCTGACAGCGTATGCCAGTTATCCGCTTTACCGTTGACGTACTGCAGCATAATAAACTGCGGCAGGGTCAGGAGCGGGATCGCCGTTAACATGGGAATGCCGACGCGCTCAACGCGTACTTTCCACCATTTTTTCAGCGGATAGCGCAGAAAAAGCATGTAGGAAAAATAGCCGGAAATCACAAAGAAGACCTGCATGCGAAAGGCATGGATGAAGTCGTTAAATAACGTCAGCCACCACGAGGGCTCGGCGCTGTTAACATGCCAGCTGTGGCTGGAGTATATGAGCGAAATGTGAAAAGGGATGCCCAATAGCATCAGCCAGGCGCGGATGCTATCGAAAAAATATTCACGCTGTACCGGAGTATTATTCATACAATATCACTACATTCTCAGACAATTCGTCTTATCACTCAACGTGATAACGTTTAAATTCTCTGCAACCCTACATGAACTCTGGTTAACTGTCTCCAGGATAAGCACGCAAAGTGCAAACGGGGCAGTAACTGCGTATTCCCTGTGCCGCGATGCCGAACAATGCAGGGATTATGTTGTCGGAATGCCTGAGTTTCCATTAAAATAGATCGGATCGATTTAAGCACACAAAGGGGGAAGTGCTTACTTATATGAAACATAAACCACAGATGATGAAAATGCGTTGGTTAAGCGCAGCCGTAATGTTGTCCCTGTGTACTTCATCTGCATGGGCATTCAGCATTGATGACGTCGCAAAAGAGGCACAAACGTTAGCCGGCAAAGGCTTTGAAGCGCCTAAAAGTAACCTGCCCTCTGCCTTCCGCGACATGAAGTATGCGGACTATCAGCAAATTCAGTTTAATCACGACAAAGCCTATTGGAATAATCTGAAAAGCCCGTTCAAGCTCGAGTTTTATCACCAGGGAATGTATTTCGATACGCCGGTCACCATTAATGAAGTGACGGCAACCAGCGTACGTAAAATTAAATATAGCCCGGACTATTTTAATTTTGGCAACGTTCAGCACGATAAAGACACGGTTAAAGACCTCGGTTTTGCGGGCTTTAAGGTTCTGTATCCGATCAACAGCAAAGACAAGAACGATGAGATCGTCAGCATGCTCGGAGCCAGCTATTTCCGCGTGCTCGGTCAGGGCCAGGTATATGGGCTTTCTGCCCGCGGACTGGCTATCGATACCGCGCTGCCGTCCGGAGAAGAGTTCCCGCGCTTCCGTGAGTTCTGGATTGAGCGCCCTAAAGCCACCGATAAACGCCTGACGATTTATGCGCTGCTTGATTCCCCGCGCGCAACCGGCGCCTATCGCTTTGTGATCATGCCCGGTCGCGATACCGTGGTGGACGTGCAGTCTAAGGTCTATCTGCGTGACAAAGTCGGTAAACTGGGCGTGGCGCCGTTAACCAGCATGTTCCTGTTCGGGCCGCATCAGCCGTCTCCGACCACCAACTACCGCCCGGCGCTGCACGACTCCAACGGGCTGTCCATTCTTGCCGGTAACGGTGAGTGGATCTGGCGTCCGCTCAATAACCCGAAACACCTGGCCGTCAGCAGCTACGCAATGGAAAACCCGCAGGGGTTTGGCCTGCTGCAGCGCGGCCGTCAGTTCTCTCGTTTTGAAGACCTCGACGACCGCTACGACCTGCGCCCAAGCGCGTGGATTACGCCGAAAGGTGATTGGGGCAAAGGGAAAATCGAACTGGTCGAGATCCCGACCAACGATGAAACCAACGATAACATCGTCACCTACTGGACGCCGGATCAGCTGCCGGAACCCGGCAAAGAGATGAACTTCAAATACACCATCACTTTCAGCCGTGACGAAGACAAACTGCATGCGCCGGATAACGCTTACGTTATGCAGACCCGCCGTTCTACCGGCGACGTCAAGCAATCGAACCTGATCCGCCAGCCTGATGGCACCATTGCCTTTATTGTCGATTTCACCGGCGCCGAGATGAAAAAGCTGCCCGCAGATACGCCAGTGACTGCCCAGGCCAGCATCGGCGATAACGCTGAAATCGTCGAAAATACCGTGCGCTACAACCCAGTAACGAAAGGCTGGCGTATGATCCTGCGCGTCAAAGTGAAAGATCCTAAGAAAACCACGGATATGCGCGCAGCCCTGGTCAATACCGACCAGACGCTGAGCGAAACCTGGAGCTATCAGCTGCCTGCCAATGAATAAGATAACGAAGTACATCGACGCATTGCCGCTGTCGGATGCAGAAAAACGCGCGTTACCTGACGCAAGTCTGCAGGCCGTACATCAAGCACTGGACGCTGAACATCACGTTTACCACCGCGAAGACGACTCCCCGCTGGGGTCGGTAAAATCGCGGCTGGAGCACAGCTGGCCAGATTCACTGGCCGGTAACCAGCTGGTTAAGGATGACGAAGGGCGCACCCAGCTCAACGCCATGCCGAAAGCAAAACGCTCCTCCATGTTTCCGGACCCCTGGCGGACTAACCCGGTCGGGCGCTTCTGGGATCGGCTGCGCGGACGCGACGTGACGCCGCGCTATCTTTCTCGCCTGAGCCAGGAAGAGCAGGAGAGCGAGCAGAAATGGCGTACCGTCGGCTCTATCCGCCGCTACATTCTTCTGCTGCTGACGCTGGCGCAGACCGTGGTGGCGACGTGGTATATGAAAACCATTTTGCCCTACCAGGGCTGGGCGCTGATTAACCCGGCGGATATGGTGGGGCAGAACCTGTGGATCTCCTTTATGCAGCTGCTGCCCTATGTGCTGCAGTCGGGGATCCTGATCCTGTTCGCCGTGCTTTTTTGCTGGGTCTCAGCGGGATTCTGGACCGCGCTGATGGGCTTCCTGCAGCTGCTCATCGGGCGTGATAAGTACAGTATCTCAGCCTCGACCGTCGGGAATGAGCCGTTGAACCCGGAGCATCGCACGGCGCTGATCATGCCGATCTGCAACGAAGACGTTGACCGCGTATTCGCGGGCCTGCGTGCGACCTGGGAGTCGGTAAAGGCCAGCGGCAACGCTGAGCACTTTGATGTCTATATCCTGAGCGATAGCTATAACCCGGATATCTGCGTGGCAGAGCAAAAGGCGTGGATGGAGCTCATTGCCGAAGTGCAGGGCGAAGGGCAGATCTTCTATCGCCGCCGCCGCCGCCGCGTGAAGCGCAAAAGCGGTAACATTGATGACTTCTGCCGCCGTTGGGGTAGCCAGTATAGCTACATGGTGGTGCTGGATGCCGACTCCGTCATGAGCGGTGAGTGCCTGAGCGGCCTGGTGCGCCTGATGGAAGCGAACCCGAATGCCGGTATCATCCAGTCATCGCCTCGCGCGTCGGGCATGGATACGCTGTATGCTCGCTGTCAGCAATTTGCCACCCGCGTCTACGGCCCGCTGTTTACCGCCGGGCTGCACTTCTGGCAGCTGGGCGAATCGCACTACTGGGGACACAACGCCATTATCCGGGTGAAACCGTTTATTGAGCACTGTGCCCTCGCGCCGCTGCCGGGTGAGGGTAACTTCGCGGGTTCCATTCTGTCGCACGACTTCGTCGAAGCCGCATTGATGCGTCGCGCCGGATGGGGGGTCTGGATTGCTTACGATCTCCCCGGATCTTATGAAGAGCTGCCGCCGAACCTGCTGGACGAGCTGAAGCGCGATCGCCGCTGGTGTCAGGGGAACCTGATGAACTTCCGCCTGTTCCTGGTTAAAGGGATGCACCCGGTTCACCGCGCGGTGTTCCTGACCGGCGTGATGTCATACCTGTCGGCGCCGCTGTGGTTTATGTTCCTTGCGCTCTCAACTGCCCTGCAGGTGGTGCATGCGTTGACCGAACCGCAGTACTTTCTGCAGCCGCGGCAGCTGTTCCCGGTCTGGCCGCAGTGGCGTCCGGAGCTGGCCATTGCCCTGTTTGCTTCCACCATGGTGCTGCTGTTTCTGCCGAAGCTGCTGAGTATTATCCTGGTGTGGTGTAAAGGGCCAAAAGAGTACGGCGGATTTATCCGCGTGACCCTTTCTCTGCTGCTGGAGGTGCTCTTTTCGGTGCTGCTGGCGCCGGTGCGTATGCTGTTCCATACCGTATTTGTGGTCAGCGCGTTCCTCGGCTGGGAAGTGGTGTGGAACTCGCCGCAGCGTGATGACGACTCTACCCCGTGGGGCGAAGCGTTTATGCGTCACGGCTCGCAGATGCTGTTGGGTCTGGTCTGGGCGGTGGGCATGGCATGGCTGGATCTGCGCTTCCTGTTCTGGCTGGCGCCGATTGTGGTGTCGCTGATTCTGTCGCCGTTCGTGTCGGCCATTTCCAGCCGCGCCACCATCGGCCTGCGCACTAAACGCTGGAAACTGTTCCTGATCCCGGAAGAGTACTCCCCGCCGCAGGTGCTTAAAGATACTGACGCTTACCTGACGCTCAACCGTCAGCGTTCGCTGGACGACGGCTTTATGCATGCGGTATTTAACCCGTCGTTTAACGCGCTGGCAACGGCGATGGCCACCGCGCGCCACCGTCACGGGCATATTCTGGATATCGCTCGCGAACGTCACGTTGAGCAGGCGTTGAATGAGACGCCGGATAAACTAAACCGCGATCGTCGTCTGGTATTGCTGAGCGACCCGGTCACGATGTCACGCTTGCACTATCGCGTGTGGGCCGCGCCGGAGAAATACTCTTCGTGGGTCGGCGCCTATCAGCAGCTGACGTTGAATCCGCTGGCGTTAAAAACGAAGTAAGCCGTACGTTAAGGAAAATACCGGCAATGGCGCCGGTATTTTTTTACCTGAAAATCGAGGTTGTTGATGAGAGTTTTACTGGTTATCGCAATGACGCTGTTTCTCAGCGGCTGCGGGAGTATTATCAGCCGCACAGTGCCAGGCCAGGGCCATGGAAACCAGTACTATCCCGGCGTTCAGTGGGATGTTCGTGATTCAGCATGGCGCTATATCACTATTCTCGATCTGCCCTTTTCGCTGGTGTTTGATACGCTACTGCTGCCGCTTGACGCCAGCCATGGTCCCTATAACTAATTAGCGTTCATCCCATTCATCGGCGGCAGCCTGGCCCTCCTCGGTATCGAGAGAGGGTTCAAGCTGAAACTCGCCTTCATCCCATTCGTGCAGCGTGTTTTCTTCCAGCCACTCCTGGCGAAGCTCAATCTCATCATAATCACCGTCAAAGACGCTCTGCGCAGCCTGACCGCTGAGGACCGGCAGACATTCGCCCTGTTCATCCTCGTCGGCGAAAAATTCGGCCTGCCAGGCAATATCACCGTCCTGGAGTACGTACTTCTGGATATTTAACTGCTCAATGCTGGCGCTCTCTTCGTCGCTATCGGGATTATTAGCCAGAAACTCCTCGCGGGCTGCATCGATTGCTTCTTCAAGCGTGGCATAGAACATCGAATCCTTTGGCATGGCTAACCTCCTAAGATGAATAGAAATGAACACGATTCAATCTATAGAAGGCGGTTGGCAATGCGTCAAGGAGGTGAACGCCACACGGACATTAATTTACCGAATGCGTGCCGGAACCCGGATTGTCCGTTGCCCGGGGGCGGCGGGAGCGACCGAGGGTCAGGGTTGAGTAGACCGCATTGAACAGCACCACACCGGCGGTGACTAAAAAGACTGCCCGGAAGCCGTAGTTGGCGGAAACCGATGCGCCGATGAGCGGGCCCGTGACGTTGCCGATATCGCGGAACGACTGGTTATAGCTGAATATTCTGCCCGAGATTTGGCTGGTGGAGTTGTACACCAGCAGCGTTTGCACTGCCGGCAGCAGCGCGCCGTCGGCGGCACCTAACAGGAAGCGCAGGATACCCAGCTGCAGCGGCGTCTGGACGAACGACATGGGAATCAGGAGCAGGACAGAAATCACCAGCGCGACGATCAGGATTTTTTCCGGACCGATACGGTCGCCGAGTTTACCGAGGCGAGGGGCGCTAAGCAGGGCGGCAATACCGGGGACTGAAGCTATCATGCCGCTGATAAACGCAATATTACTGACGTTGCCGGCGAGATCGCGCACGTAAAGCGTCAAAATCGGCGCGATGGAACCGGTAGCCACCTGGATAATCAGCGATGTCACAAACAGACTCAGCACCAGTTTCGGATTTTTAAGCGACGTGAAAACGTCTTTCGCGCTGAGCATCTCTTTTTTACTGACGGCGACAAAGTTCTCGCGGATGAGAAAAAGGGTAAATAAGAAACAAATAAACAGCACGCCTGCCGTCATAAAGAAGACGGTACGCAATCCCCAGTGATCGGCCAGGAAACCACCGGCCAGCGGCCCCAGCAGCGCGCCGCTGACCGCCCCGGTAGAGAGGGTCCCCAGCGCCCAGCCGCTCTTATGACGGGGAATTTGCGTCGCTATCAGCGCATTGGCGTTAGGAATAAATCCGCCGAGCAGACCTAACAGCGCGCGCAGGATCAGAAACTGCCAGATATTCTGCGCCAGGCCCATCAGCAGCATAACGATTGCCATACCGAGGGCCGAGCGCAGCAGCATAATTTTGCGTCCTTTGCGGTCCGCGAGACCGCCCCAGAAGGGGGAGGCCACGGCGGAAAATAAAAAGGTAATGCTGAAAACCAGCCCTGACCACATATTGAGGGCGCTATGGCCGGTTACGCCGAGTTGTTCGACGTAGAGAGGGAGGAACGGCATCACCAGGCTAAAGGCGGCGCCGGTTAAAAAGCAGCCGAGCCAGGTGACGGTGAGATTACGTTTCCAGTTAATGGGGGTATCAGCAGAGGGCATAGGTTTCCACTGACCTGCCGCGCAGGTCAAATAATTGAAAATATGAGCCTGCTAATTATGCGCCTGAGAAATGGTTGCCGCAATGGAGGAGAGCTTTTAAAGCTAAAGGAGGGCTCTGAACGGCGGGGCTTACCCCGCATCCGGATTCAGATGCGGGGTCATTGCGCGAGCGCGCGCCGGGAGGCGCTAGTAACGAGAAGGAACGCCTTCAGGACGCGTTTTAAAGCGGCGATGCATCCACATATACTGTTCCGGCGCCATCAATATGCACTTCTCTACCACTTTGTTCATCCAGACGGCGGTAGTCTCCGCATCGTCCAGCGGCGGATCGCACTCCGGCGGCAGGATAATCAGCTCATAGCCTTTACCGTCCGGTTTACGGCGCGGCACGAACGGCACAACGCAGGCTTTAGACATCTTTGCCAGCATCCAGGTGCCCGAGGTGGTCGCGGCCTGGTCAACGGCGAAAAACGGCACAAATACGCTGGCGGCCGGGCCATAGTCGTGATCCGGCGCATACCAGATCACTTCACCCTTTTTCAGCGCGCGGATCATGCCTTTCAGATCTTTACGATCGATCATGTCTTTGTTGGAGCGCAGGCGTCCCCATGTCTGCAGCCAGTCGATAACCGGGTTATCGTTTGGACGATAAACGCCAATGCCCGGCTCGTTGATACCGAACATGCGCGCGCCCATCTCCAGCGTGAGGAAATGAATGCCAATCAGCAAAATGCCGCGCTTTTGCGCCTGAACATCACGGATATGCTCGACGCCGATGGAGTCAGTCCAGCGCGCAATACGCTTCGTCGGCCAGAACCAGGCCATGCCGGTTTCCATTAACCCCATGCCGACGGATTCAAAGTTTGCCACGACCATGCGGTGACGCTCTTGCTCGCTCTTATCGGGAAAACAGAGCTCCAGATTCCGGTTGGCTATTTTGGCCCGGCGCTTCATTAGCCGCATGGCGAGGCGGCCAAGACCGGTTCCGAGGCGATAAATCAGCGGATAAGGCAGCTGAACAACCAACCAGAGCAGGCCGATCCCGAGCCAAAGCAACCAGTAACGCGGGTGCAGCAACGCTGCGGAAAATTTAGGTAAATGGGTCATCTCATACCTGTTTAATTAAGCAACGTGTTCTATTATCGCATTTTTTTATGCCTCAGCCAAAATACCGGCCGCAGATGGCATTTAATGTTAACGCAAGCAAATATGGGTGAGAAAAATGTAGCGCAAAATGTGGGGATGTAAATTAAGCGTGTTTGCTATATGATGCCCGCCGTTTATTTTACTCATTGACTATGCCGAGCAGGTACACCATGCCAGTGTTACATAACCGCATTTCAAATGAGACGTTAAAGGCGCAAATGTTGGCTGAGACCGAGCCGCGCACGACGATCTCGTTTTATAAATATTTCACTATTATCGACCCAAAAGCCACGCGCGATGCGCTGTGGATTGCGTTGACTAAGCTGAACGTCTTTGGCCGAATTTATCTGGCTCACGAAGGTATTAACGCGCAAATTAGCGTTCCGCAAAGCCGGGTCGATGCGCTGCGCGAATTCTTATACGCTTTTGATCCTGCCCTGAATGGTCTGCGCCTGAATATCGCCCTCGATGATGACGGTAAATCCTTCTGGGTTCTGCGTCTCAAGGTACGCGATCGGATCGTCGCGGATGGGATTGACGATCCGACGTTTGATGCATCGGACGTGGGCGATTATTTAAAGGCTGCGGAAGTCAACGCGATGCTGGACGACCCGGATGCGGTCTTTATTGATATGCGTAACCATTACGAATATGAGGTCGGCCATTTCGAGAATGCGCTGGAGATCCCGGCGGATACGTTTCGCGACCAGCTGCCGAAGGCCGTTGAGATGATGCAGGAACATAAAGATAAAAATATCGTGATGTACTGCACCGGCGGTATCCGCTGCGAAAAAGCCAGCGCGTGGATGAAGCACAATGGGTTCACTAAGGTCTCGCATATTGAGGGCGGGATTATCGAATACGCGCGACGCGCACGCGAACAGGGGCTGCCGGTTCGCTTTGTCGGTAAGAACTTTGTCTTCGATGAGCGTATGGGAGAGCGTATCTCAGATGATGTTATCGCCCATTGCCATCAGTGCGGCGCCCCCTGCGACAGCCATACCAACTGCCTGAACGATGGTTGCCACCTGCTGTTTATTCAGTGTCCTGCCTGCGCGGAGAAATTCGCCGGCTGCTGTAGCGAAGCCTGCATGGAAGAGCATAAGCTGCCGGAAGAGGAGCAGCGAAAACTGCGCGCCGGCCGCGAGAATGGCAATAAGATCTTTAATAAATCTCGCGGTCGGTTGAATACGAAGCTGGGGATCCCGGATCCTGAGCCTTCAGAAAAACCATAGCCAGATAAGATCGATAAACGCCAGCAGAAGCCACAGCGCCAGATAAATCATAAAATGTTCGCGGACGTTGTTAACCAGTAATTCGAACAGGCGACGCATCATCTCTCTCATCATTCACGGCCTCAAGCGAGGCCGTTTCTTTAGCGTGGTTGTCAGGTTGTACGGCGGGCGCTTATTTCTTAAACCGCGCCAGTGAAAACGGGGATAGATCAAACCCAAAGGGTTCTTCAAGCGCAAACCGTGTGGCCAGTTCACCGAGTACCGGTGCGAACTTAAAGCCGTGCCCGCTCAGGCCGGTAATCAATAGCGTATCCGGCTGGCCGGGCAGCGTATCAATGATAAAGTCCTCGTCGGCGGTGTTGTCATAGGTACAGGATGCGCCATGCAGGCAGCCGCCGATACCGGGCAACACATTACGCAAGAAGCTAAAAGCTTCAGAGCCGTCCGTTGCAACGGCACCAAACGGCTTACGCTCTTCCGGCGTGGAAATAGGCTGCCCGCCGTTATGCTTGCCGATTTTCAATTCGTTATCTTCTGCCGGGAAACCGTAAAACTGATCGCCATTCGCTAACTCACCGGTAAACGCCGGGAAATTATTTTTGCTGCTGTAGCGGCCATCCGCCTGAAACCAGGCGAAAATTTTACGTACCGGCTGGACAGGGAGTTCTGGCATCAGCCGGGTAACCCAGGTACCGGCGCTAACCAGCAGTTTTTTGCCGCTGTACTCACCATCAATCGTCTCGACGGTTACGCCGTTCGGCGCGTGGTGAATGGCCGATACCGGGCAGTTGAAGAGCTGTGCGGCGCCCGCTTCGCGTGCCAGACGGATCCAGCTTTCAACGGCCAGTTCGCTGCGCAGTATGCCGGATGCGGGTTCAAATATTGCCCGATAATCATCAGGAATACGAATTTCCGGCCAGCGAGTCATCACCGTCTGCGCATCCATTTCTTCGATATTGAGCTGGAACTCGCGCGCGCTGCTGGCAACATTGCGCAGAAAGTCGGAACCGGCAGGCCCGAGGTTAATCACTCCTGTACGTTCAAAGACGGCTTCACCGCTGGCGGCGGCAAACTCATCCCATAGCTGTTGCGCGCGCAGTACCAGGGGGACATATCTTTCGCCTTCGCCGTAGGCGTGACGAATGAGGCGGGTGCTGCCGTGATGGCTGCCTTCCTGATGCGGCGGCTGATGGGCATCAATCATCAGTACGTTGAGCCCTGCCTGCCGCGCATAATAGCCTGCGGCAGCGCCGACCGAGCCGCTACCGATAATGATAAGATCGTATTGCATGGTGAGTTCCAGGTTATTGCTTTATTAGCAGGGTAATTAACAACCTGCTGTTATACAAGCCCGAAAATAATTCAGGCACCCGAGGGTGCCTGTTAAGTGAATATTCTGACATTAGCGCTAAATTTTAATGCCTTCGATACTCATTTTCCTGGTATTCGCCAGATTCAATCTTCGCAATACCTGCTTCCAGAATCGAAATAAACTGACGTGCGACGTCCGTCGTTAGCCATAGCGTCTGGCCAATCTCTGCGTCTCTACTGCTTTCTTGAGCGGGGTTTTGGTAGTGCAGGCGCAACATCAGCGCATCGTAACTATCAACGGTGCTGATGTCCCATCCGACGAGGGGATGGGTCTGGATGACTTCATTATTCTTTTCCATCATAACCCCTTATTCATATGTTAAAAGACAACAGTTCTCGAGGTTTAATGCGTGTTTTTTGAAGCAAGTTAATTATATCAGTAGTCAAGAATAAACTCGAGAAATTAAATGAAATAGAGACACATACGCGCCCATGTGCTGATTTTTTAGGCAAATCAGGGAGGGTTATTTGTTATTTATGAAGGTGCTAAGGAAAAGCAATAGGGGAGAGTCTGACTATGAAAAAAATAAAAAAGCCGGGGCGACCCGGCAAAAAATTGCACAATGAGGGAGCAAATTTAATTGACTAGTCGCGGACAAACCAGTCGTCAGCGCTTTCCCAGGTTTCTTGCAGGATTTCGCTAATCCGGTCTTTGTCTTCTTTCAGGCCGCCGATAACCGACAGATTGTTATTAGCCGCGTACCGAACCGTTACCTGACTTGAGGTAGAGGGAAACTGCTGTTCGATACGACGCGAGAGTTCATTGTTCAGCGCATCTAAGGCGCCGTTGGGTAAGGCTGTTGATTTGGCGATAGAGACTTCAATACGCATAATTGCCCCCTGGATAATGTACTGTTTATTTATACAGTACACTCTGAAGATTTACAACAGGGGGCAGGCTATTTATTTTTTCATCGTCCAGCGCACGGTTTCCCCGGCAAGGAACGGCACCAGCGCGTCGCCTGGCAGGGCGATACTCTCTACCACCTGGCTCTCTTCGCGCACCAGCTCCACGTAGCCCTCATTGACCGGCAGGCCATAGAAGCGGGGGCCGTTAAGCGAACAGAAGGCTTCAAAGTGTTGCAGGGCGTTCATCTCCTCAAATACCGTGGCGTAGCTGCCCAGCGCGGTCGGCGCGTTAAAACAGCCTGCGCATCCGCAGCTGGCTTCCTTACGATGGCGGGCATGGGGAGCGGAATCCGTGCCGAGGAAAGCGCGGTCAAAACCGCTGGCAACCAGTTCGCGCAGCGCCTGCTGGTGAATATTGCGTTTCAGGATCGGCAGGCAATAAAGGTGGGGACGCACGCCGCCAACCAGCATATGGTTGCGATTGAACATCAGGTGCTGCGGAGTGATGGTGGCCGCCAGCAGCTCGTTACCGTCGCGTACGTATTCAGCGGCATCTTTGGTCGTGATGTGTTCGAAGACCACCTTCAGGCCTGGCAGGCGCTGACGCAGCGGCTCCATGACCGTTTCAATAAAGCGCGCTTCCCGGTCAAAAATATCGATATCAGCATGGGTGACCTCACCGTGAACCAGCAGAGGCATCCCCAGCTTTTCCATGCGTTCCAGCACCGGCATAATGGCATCCGTACTGGTGACGCCGTGGCTGGAGTTGGTTGTAGCGTTGGCCGGATAGAGCTTGGCGGCAGTGAATACGCCTTCGTTAAATCCGCGCTCCAGCTCAGCCGGGTCGAGCGTATCCGTCAGATAGCAGGTCATCAGCGGCGTAAAATCATGGCCCGCAGGGATCGCATCAACGATACGCTGGCGATAGGCGAGGGCAGCTTCGACGGTAGTGACAGGCGGTACCAGGTTTGGCATCACGATTGCCCGGCCATAAAATTCACTGGTATAAGGCACGACGGTTTTTAACATATCGTCATCGCGCAGATGGATATGCCAGTCATCAGGGCGGCGGATTTTCAATACCTGGGATTGTGCTGTCATGGAAGGCTCCGGCTAATAGGTTCAGTCATCAGGGCTGTTTTTGCCGGGCACTAAGGATAAGCGTAAACGTTTTCCTTTGCATCAACTTCCGTAAAAAATCGGGCGCTTCAGCGCCCGAGCCATCAGTTGGTGAACGGGATAATAATCTCGCCGGGCTTCACTTCAATCCCTTTAGCATACTTTTTCGCCAGCGCTTCACCGGTGCTGGCATCCTCGCGCAGGACGTAGGCAGGCTGCTGATTGAAGTAGCTACGCAGGGACTGATTCAGGTAAGGGATCAGCGTCTGTACGACAGACTGGAGCTTTTCCGGCTGAACTTTAGCATCGACGACTTCCATCTCCTGCAGGAAAATGGCCCCCTTTTCTTTATTGAAAGCCGGCAGCGCTTTGAGCTTCAGATCGATGGTCGCTTTCTGGTTCCCGAAAAGTGAATTCAGATCTAAATTGGCCACGCCGCTTAACGTGACTTTGTTTGGTTCTTCACGGCCAATAGCGCTGGTAAGATTTTGCAGTTCAATATGGGCATCCGCTACGCCTGGCAGGCCAATATCCTTAGCGAAGTGGTTACGTTTCTGCAGCGCCTGATTGATTTCCTGCTCGCTCACGGAATATTGCGTGAGCTGATTACAGGCGCTAAGCAGGCCGCTAACGATAAGCGCGGCCGCGATAAACATCTTTTTCATTGGATTCCTTAATGTCATGCCATGGGTTCATCCTGACACAAAGCAGCATGGCCCGCCAGCGCAGGAGGTGCTAGCGGAAAAGACTGAAAAAGAGGCGTTCGGCAGCGAAGGGCTAAACCATCCGCTGCCTTGAGGCTAAATAGCCATTGAGGAAAGCAGGTTGATCTGCGTCTGTTTGGCCATGTTGTCACGATAGGCGGCCACCCGACTCGGCCAGTTCACGCCGGCAACCAGCGTCAGATTCCTCAGCAGAGGAAAGAGCTGAATATCATCTTCAGAGAGTTCTCCGTTGACGGCGTTCGGCTGGACAATCAGTTTATCCAGCGCCCGCAGATCGTCGCTGATGTTCTTCACCAGACCGGAGGAATGGGCGAGATGGTCGGCAAAGCTGCCGATAGCCGCCTCTTTCTTTTTCACAAAATAGGCGCGCGCCTCTGGCGTGGCGAATTCATCAAACGCGGATTTGGCAAAGCGGGGGATCAGCAGGCGGTTCGCGTAGCCGTTGACCTTCCGCAGCCAGGTTTCCACCGCCGGATTACGCGGGCCGGTAAGCAGCGGTTTGCCGTCCAGCTTATCGACATAGTGCACGATATCCATGCTTTCCGGCATATAGCGGCTATCGTCTTTTTGCAGGATTGGCGCCATTTTCTGGCCGATCATTCGGGTGGGGGTTAATTCATCATCGTTCAGGAGCACAATCAGTTCGACGGGGATATTTTTCAGGCCGAAAATCATGCGGGCTTTAAGGCAGAACGGGCAGTGATCGTAGATATATAACTTCACGTTTCTCCTCCATTGTTGCTGAACATCCTCAATTCAGTATGGAGGAGAAACGAAGGCCCGGCAAATCAGGTTCGCGGCTCCAGCATTCCGGAGGCCGAACGTTTTGGACTGAACTGCCACCACAGCGCAATAAACGTCGCGAGGCCGATAATGCCCAGCATCAGCCACGGCAGTTCAGGCTGACCGACGGCCTTACCGGCATCGAACAGCCAGCCGCCGCCTGCGTAGCCGAAAGCGCCGCCGAAGGCCAGGCCTAACCGGCTAAAGCCCATATAGCTGCCGCGCGCTCTGGCATCCGCCAGCGACGCCCCCAGCGTTTCACGCGCGGGTTCAGCGATGATTGACCCCATATAAAATACGCAGATCAGCGTAAACAGCTGCTGCAAATTGCTGCTCAGGCCAATTGGCATCATCGCGAGCGTCATGATCAGCAGGCCGGCCATCAGGCGCTGCTCCAGGCGAAAACGCTTTTCGCTCCAGCGGGCAATCGGATACAGCAGCGTTAGCGAAATGGTCGCTTCAATGGCGTACATCCATTTGACCGCCGCCGGAGAACCCGCAATATCATTAACCATAATCGGCAGCATCAGCATCACCTGCACCGCCAGCATGTAATACCCGGTCAGCGTCAGCACATAGGTGACAAAGCGTTTGTCGCGCAGCACGCGCCCCAGTCCTTCACGAACCGGCGTTTTGACCGTCGACAGCTTCCATGCGGGAAGATACCAGGCGTTGAATGCCGCACAGGCGATAAACAGCGCCGCCCCGGCGCTGCACACCAGGCGAAAATCATATTGCAGCAGCCAGCTGCCCAGCAGCGCGCCGATCACCGCTCCTGCGCTGTCCTGCATCATCAGGATAGAGAAGAAACGTCCGCGCTGGTGCGGGCGTACCAGCTTGACCACCAGCGCCGCCCGCGGGGGATCGAACAGCGTGCCGCCGAGGCCTGAAAGAATACAGGAGAGCCACAGCACCCAGGGTTCATGAGCGACGGCCATCGCCGCGAAGCCGGCCGCGCGCATCAGCATACCGGTAACGATCATCGGCTTGGCGCCAAAACGGTCGGCAATGGCGCCGCCAAATATTCCTAAGCCTTGCTGCACCAGCTGACGCAGGCCGAGCGCAATCCCGACCATCAGCGCAGCCCATCCCATCTGGTCGACAAAGCGAATGGAGATAAGCGGGAACACAACGAAAAAGCCGAGTACGACCAGCATGTTATCGACTAACAGGAAATATTTACCCAGGCTCCTTGCCTGCGATACGCGGGACATTTCCCCTCCAGGGAAAAATAAGAATAAGCTCTGACATTTTGCGGGGTTAATGGCTATTTTCCCAGCGCGCTCGCGACAATATTTTTTTATCAAAATGCAAGAACGATAGAGGCTATTCATCGAAAAGCAGAGATGGTGCAGAAAATGGTATGTTGCTGTTTTCACACCGCCGTGCAGGACAGGTATAGTAAAGTCAGCAAGTATTGCGTCAGGGGAACAGGAGAGGGGAATGTTTGGCTATCGCAGTAACGTACCGAAGGTGCGTTTGACGACGGACCGGCTGGTGGTTCGGCTGGTGCACGATCGTGACGCCTGGCGTCTGGCCGATTATTACGCGGAAAATAAAGGGTTCTTAAAACCCTGGGAACCGGTGCGCGATGACAGCCACTGTTATCCTTCCGGCTGGCAGGCGCGTTTATCGATGATTTCTGAGTTTCATAAGCAGGGCTCGGCGTTCTATTTTGCTCTGCTTGACCCGGAAGAAAAAGAGATCATCGGCGTGGCGAATTTTTCGAACGTGGTGCGCGGATCGTTTCATGCCTGCTATCTCGGCTACTCCATCGGGGAGAAATGGCAAGGGCAGGGGCTGATGTATGAAGCGCTGACGTCGGCCATTCGCTATATGCAGCGCACGCAACATATCCATCGCATAATGGCAAACTATATGCCGCATAATCAGCGCAGCGGCGATTTGCTGGCGCGTCTGGGCTTTGAAAAAGAGGGTTACGCCAAAGATTACCTGCTCATTGATGGGCAGTGGCGCGATCACGTACTGACGGCGTTGACGACACCGGACTGGACCCCGGGTCGCTAAGGAGACATCATGAAATATCAGTTAACCGCGCATGAGGCGCGGGTCATTGGCTGCCTGCTGGAAAAGCAGGTCACCACGCCGGAGCAGTACCCCCTGTCGGTCAACGCGGTGGTCACCGCCTGTAACCAGAAAACAAACCGTGAACCGGTAATGTCGCTCAGCGAAAGTGAAGTTCAGGATCTGCTCGATACGCTAGTCAAGCGCCATTATTTGCGTACGGTCAGCGGTTTCGGCAATCGGGTGACCAAGTATGAACAACGCTTCTGCAACTCTGAATTCGGCGATCTGAAATTCACGCCGGCGGAAGTCGCTATCGTGACCACACTGCTGCTGCGCGGGGCGCAGACGCCTGGCGAACTCCGCGGTCGCGCGCAGCGAATGCATGAATTCAGCGATATGGCCGAGGTTGAAAGCGTCCTCGAAAACCTGGCTTCGCGAGAAGATGGCCCCTACGTTGCGCGTCTGCCGCGGGAGCCTGGCAAGCGTGAAAGCCGCTATATGCATCTGTTCTGCGATGATATGGATTCACTGATTACCGTCGTGGAGGCCGTGTCGCCGCCCGGCGACGATCTTCAGATGCGCGTTGAGGCGCTGGAGGCGGAAGTTGCCGAGCTGAAAGCGCGTCTCGATTCACTGCTGGCTCACCTGGGAGATTAAGCATGTCGGCGAAACTACGTATAGGAGTGGTTGGCCTGGGCGGTATCGCGCAAAAGGCGTGGTTACCGGTGCTGGGGGCCGCCGATGACTGGACGCTACAGGCGGCGTGGTCGCCCGGGAAAGAGAAAGCGCTGCGTATCTGTGAAACCTGGCGTATTCCCTATGCGGATTCTCTGGAACAGCTGGCGGCGCAGTGTGATGCCGTATTCGTGCATACTTCAACGGCTTCACATTATGAAGTGGTTTCCCGCCTGCTCAATGCCGGAGTGCATGTCTGCGTTGATAAACCGCTGGCGGATAAACTCAGCGATGCGGAGGCGCTGGTTGAGCTGGCCGCTCGCCGTCATCTCACGCTAATGGTCGGGTTTAACCGCCGTTTTGCCCCCCTCTATCGCGAGCTGAAGGCCCAGCTCGGGAGCGCTGCGTCGCTGCGGATGGATAAGCACCGTAGCGACAGCGTGGGCCACGATCTGCGCTTCACGCTGTTGGATGACTATCTGCACGTCGTCGATACCGCGCTATGGCTGGCGGGCGATAAAGCGCGTTTAAACGGCGGTACGCTGCACACCACCGCTCAAGGGGAGATGCTGTATGCCGAACACCATTTCAGTTGCGGAATGATGCAGATAACCACCAGTATGCACCGCCGCGCCGGAAGCCAGCGGGAGTGGGTACAGGCGGTGACCGACGGCGGATTATATGAAGTCCGGGATATGCGGGAGTGGCAGGAGGAGCGGGGACGCGGCGTGATCCAGCGCCCGATCCCTGGCTGGCAGACCACCCTTGAGCAGCGTGGATTTACCGGCTGCGCGCGGCATTTTATCGAATGCGTGCAAAATCAGACGGTTCCTGAAACGTCCGGCGAGCAGGCGCTGCTTGCTCAGCGCGTTATAGAGAAACTGTGGCGCGAAGCGATGAGCGAATAATCCGTTGTAACAACTGACAGTAGTAATTCATTATGAACCCGGTAGACTATCGCCACTTTCCAGCGCCCGCATTTGCGGGCGTTTTACTCCAGGGTTGTGGAATAACACGTTAATGAATCTTTTAAAATCACTGGCGGCCGTCAGTTCGATGACCATGTTTTCGCGCGTGCTGGGCTTTGCGCGCGATGCGATTGTGGCGCGTATTTTTGGCGCGGGGATGGCCACCGACGCCTTCTTCGTTGCTTTTAAACTCCCGAACCTTTTACGGCGTATTTTTGCTGAAGGCGCTTTCTCACAGGCTTTTGTGCCGATTCTGGCGGAGTATAAAAGCAAGCAGGGTGAAGATGCGACCCGGGTTTTCGTCGCCTATGTTTCGGGGCTGCTGACGCTGGTGCTGGCGCTGGTCACCGTCGCCGGTATGCTGGCGGCACCGTGGGTGATTACTATCACCGCGCCGGGATTTGCCAATACGCCCGAAAAGTTCGCCCTGACCACGCAGCTTTTGCGCATCACTTTTCCCTATATTCTGTTGATCTCCCTGGCTTCACTCGTGGGCGCCATCCTGAATACCTGGAACCGCTTTTCGGTGCCTGCTTTTGCCCCGACCTTCCTGAACGTCAGCATGATTGGTTTTGCGCTGTTTGCCGCGCCCTATTTTAATCCGCCGATGCTGGCAATGGCGTGGGCGGTAACGGTTGGCGGTATTTTGCAGCTCGCCTGGCAGCTGCCGCATCTGAAAAAAATCGGCATGCTGGTGCTGCCGCGGGTCAACCTTAAAGATGCTGGCGCAGTGCGGGTGGTAAAACAGATGGGCCCGGCGATTCTCGGCGTCTCCGTCAGCCAAATCTCGCTGATCATTAACACGATTTTTGCCTCATTCCTCGTTTCCGGCTCCGTATCGTGGATGTACTACGCCGATCGTCTGATGGAGTTTCCGTCCGGCGTACTGGGCGTGGCGCTGGGGACCATTTTGCTGCCTTCGCTGTCTAAAAGCTTCGCCAGCGGCAATCACGATGAATATTGCCGTTTGATGGACTGGGGATTACGCCTGTGCTTCCTGCTCGCGCTACCGAGCGCGGTGGCGTTAGGGATCCTGGCCAAGCCGCTGACGGTCGCGTTATTCCAGTACGGGAAATTTACCGCTTTTGATGCCGCGATGACCCAGCGCGCGCTGGTGGCATATTCTGTCGGGCTGATGGGGCTCATCATCGTGAAGGTGCTGGCTCCCGGATTCTATTCGCGGCAGGACATTAAAACGCCGGTGAAAATTGCCATCGTCACGCTGATCATGACGCAGGTGATGAACCTCGCCTTTATTGGCCCCCTGAAGCACGCTGGTCTGTCGTTGTCGATTGGTCTGGCGGCCTGCCTGAACGCCGCGCTGCTCTACTGGCAGCTGCGGAAACAGAAAATTTTTACGCCTCAGCCGGGCTGGTTCCTGTTCCTGCTGCGCCTGGTCATCGCGGTGATTATTATGTCAGCGGCGCTGCTGGGCGTGATGTACCTGATGCCGGAGTGGTCGCAGGGGACGATGCCGTTCCGCCTGCTGCGCTTGATGGTTGTCGTGGTGGCCGGCGTTGTCGCCTATTTCGCGACGCTGCTGCTGCTGGGCTTTCGCGTGAAAGAGTTTGCTCGCCGCACGGTTTGAGTTGTTCTGATGAAAGAAAAGCCGCTCTGCAGGAATTGCACAGCGGCTTTTTTTACCTGACGGTTCGCTCTTTATCTGGCGGTTCGCTGCGCCGATACGACCCTGGCGCTTTCCAGCAGGCGGATCCCAAGGGCAATCGCACCGGTTACGACGGCGAGGGTCACCACGCCGCTCCAGCCTGCGAGCACATACAGTTTGCTTCCCAGTACTGAACCCAGCGACATCCCAATAAACACGCCGGTGAACAGCAGCGCGTTGAGGCGTCCGCGCGCCTGCGGCTCCAGGCCATACACCAGGTTCTGGTGCGCTACGAGGCTGGATTGCAGCCCCAGGTCAAAACCGACGGCCGAGATGGCAATCAGGATTAGCTGACCATGTGGCGGTAGCGCAGGCAGCAAAAACATCAGGGCAAACGAAACCGTCACCAGCGCCGCGCCCATTTGCGTGACTTTTTCTGCGCCGAACTTGTCGGCCAGGCCGCCGGCCAGCGGGGCGGCAAGCGCCCCGGCAGCCCCTGCAATACCGAAGCCACCGGCTACCGCGCTGCCCATCTGATAGTGCGCCAACAGCATGACCGCAAGCGTAGACCAGAAGGCACTAAAGGCGATAGAGAGGAATCCCTGGGCGAATGCGGCGCGACGCAGTGCCGGATAGCGTTTCCACAGATGCGCCATCGATTTCATCAGCTGCGGGTAGCTGAGGGTTGAGTGAATTTCGAAGCGCGGCAGCACGCGCCACATCACCACGCCAATCATCGCAATGCTGACCGCAGCCGCCTGATACATTACCCGCCAGCCGAATAGCGCCCCCACCAGACCACTAACGGTTCGCGACAGCAGGATCCCCAGCAGCAGGCCGGTCATCACCGTACCCACCATTTTCCCCTGCTTGCCCGCGGGAGCCAGAATCGCGGCTGCCGGTACGATATCCTGCGCCATGGTCGCGGCCATACCGATAAGCAGGCTGACAATCAGCAGGGAGCTTAGCTGACCGGTAAGGCTGCAGAGCAGCAACAGGACGGCCAGCGCGGCGCTTTTCATCAGGATCAGCTTTCTGCGGTCGTGGCGGTCGCCAAGCGGGAGAAGGAAAAGTATGCCCAGCGCGTAGCCGGCCTGGGTCAGGGTCGGAACCAGACCCATACCCTCAACGCTCAAATGGAGGTTAGCCCCCATCAGCGGCAGCAGCGGTTGCGCGTAATAGATTGAGGCGACGCTGAAGCCCGCGCCCAGCGCAAGGATGAAAATGACCCACCCGGCGGCGCGGGAGGTGAGTGGAGTTGGTGTCATGGTGGATTCCTCTTAGAAGCGATGGCGCTATTTTTCCCGTAATCCGGCTGGCGCGGTAGATAGCCCGGTGGTAAAACGGTTATACGCTAAACGTATAGGCAAAATATAAATGAAGAAGCAAGAGCGTATAGATCGTATCGAACTGATGCGTACGTTCATTCGTATCGTGGAGGCCGGCTCTCTCTCCGCCGCCGCGGTACAGATGAATACGACCCAGGCGACGGTAAGTCGACGGCTTCAGTCTCTGGAGGGGCTGCTTGGCGCAAAGCTGATTCTGCGCACGACCCACGCGATGAAGCTGACCGATGACGGTGAGCGCTGTTATCAGCATGCCCGCCAGGTCGTCGATGCCTGGCTGGCGCTGGAGGACGACCTGCGGATCACCGATGACCGGCCGGTGGGGATTTTAAGGGTGCGGGCCCCGCATGCGTTTGGTCAGCAACAGCTGCTGGGGCCGCTGGTGGATTTTTTGCAGCGCTATCCCCAGCTGGCGGTTGAATGGATGCTGAACGATAAGACGGTCGATTTTCTGAGCGATGGTATCGACTGCGCGATTCGCGTGGGGGCTGAGGTGGATCCGGCTACGGTATCGGTACTGCTGGCCGAGGTTCCCCGCAGCGTGGTGGCATCCCCATCGCTGCTGGCGAACTTGCCGCCGTTAAGCGCGCCGCAGGAGATGTCGTTGCTGCCGTGGATAGCCATCAGCACGTTCTATCAGCATGAGGTGAGGCTGCAGTCGCAGGTGGATGAGCAGCTTATTACCTTTGCCATCGCGCCGTGTCTGAGTACCGATAGCGTGCATGTGGCGCGTAATACCGCGCTGGCGGGGCTGGGCGCGGCGATTGTGTCGAGCTGGGCGGTAGCGGACGATATTGCCGCCGGGCGGCTGGTGGAGCTGTTCCCGCAGTGGCGAGCCTCACCGCTGCCGGTACACCTGGTGTATCCCTGGGCGCGCTACTATCCGACGCGGTTGCGTAAGTTTCTCGATCTGATGCGTGAGGTCATGCCGCAGATTGCGGGGATGCAGCGTCCGGAAGGGGAATAAAAAAAGACCGGCGCGGGGGCCGGTCTTGTCGAGGTGACGTTACTCTACGGGCTGCGGACGGGTAGGTCCGGCAGCGGCTTTGTGCGTGGCGCTATGACCGCCAGCAGAACCTTTACCGTCAAAATCAAAGTTCGGGCGAACCCACTCGCTTTGACGAGGCGCTTCAGGTACGTAGTCTGGCGCTGGGGCGCGGGTCATCGGCGCCGTGGCGTGACGATTGGCGACCTTAACGACCGGCGCAGCCGTGACAACAGGTTGAGTCGCAACGACCGGCTCCGCCTCTGGTGCAGGTTCAACCACCGGTTCGGAAACAACAGGCGCTTCCTCAACAACCACCGCCGTCTCTTCAACCGCAACAGGTTCAGCGACCGCAGCTTCCGGTTCGACAGCTTCTTGCGCAACGACGTCAACGGCTTCTGCGACAACTTCTTCGGCCACGGCTTCATCGGCTTCGGCAATCAGCTGCGGCTGTTCATCAACCGGGGCGGCGATAGCCTCCGGATGCGTGGTTTCTACGACCGGAACTTCAGGTTCGCTAATCACCGCCACAGGCTCGGAAGTGGCCACTGGCTCGACTGCGCTTTCTGCGGCGACAGCCGGGGCAATCACTTCAGAGACAACCGGCTCAGCGGCAGCCACTGGCGCGACGACGGGCTCAGCCGCAGTGGTTGAGAACTCCTGAACCTGCACGTCTTCCTGCTGCTGGTCCTGAGGGCGAACGACCGGGTAGCGGATCCACACTTTACCAGACGCCATTTCCGGCGATGCGCAGGCTACGGTCAGCGGCATCGGGGATTGCGTCGGGTAACGCTCATCACGGTAGCGACGACGGCGCTGGCCGCTGACGCGCAGGTGACGAGGGGAACGACGTGAACGACGCGGCATACCGTTAGATTCGCGGGCTTCACCGTTCTCATCATGTTCCGCAGTGGTTTCAACAACCGCCGGCAGGTCGACTTTCGCCAGTTCAGTGCGCGGCGCTGCGGCTTCCGGCTGGACGACCGGCGCTTCGGCGACCTGAGGCGCGGCTACCGGCTCGACAACCTGTTCAGCGGCAGCAGATTCAATACGCACCTTCTGCGCCAGCTGGCGAGGTTTACGACGCGGCATCGTCTGCACGCGCTCTTCCTGCTCGCTCTCCTGAACAACCGGCTCTTCGCGGGTTTGCGCTTTGGCTTCCTGCTGAACCTGACGTTTATCATCGTTACGACGGCGATTACGTTCGCGGCGCGGCTGCTGCTCGTCGCGCGCTTTGCCTTTTTCGCTATCTTCGACCGTTGTCTGGCGGATTTCGCGCGGCTCAGCGTTCTGCTGCTGCTTCTCACGACGGTTGCGGCGGTTTTCTTCACGAGACTCGCGGCCTTCGCTGTTCTCGGCACGACTATCGCGGTTCTCGCGGCTATCGCGATTATCCCGGTTGTCGCGGCGGTCATTGCGATCGCGGCGGTTGTTGGAACGCGGTTTACGACGCTCCTGCTGACGCTCGGATTTCTCTTCCGCTTTTTTCTCAACCTGAACTTCCGCCGGTTTAGTCTCTTCCTCGCTGGAGAACACTTTTTTCAGCGCGCTGAAGAAGCGGGCAACCAGGCCAGGCTGCGCCGGCGCTGCCGCCTTCGGTGCGGATGCGGCAGGCGCAACGGTAGCCGCGGCTCTGGCCGGCTCTTCCTGGGCCGGAGCCGGAGGCGCGTCAGGCATGACAAAAGCAGCCAGCGCCGGTTGTTCCGGGAGTTTACGCTCGGCCGGCTCTTCATCAGAAGGCATGGCCATCTCTTCTTCGTGCAGTTTCGGCAGCAGATAGCTCAGCGTGGAGGTCTCTTCGCCTTTACGCACGCGCAGAACAGAGTAGTGCGGCGTTTCCATCTGGTCGTTTGGCACGATAATAACGCGCACATCGGCCTGACGGGTTTCAATCGCGCTTACCGCGGCACGTTTTTCGTTCAGCAGGTAAGAGGCAATCGGCACCGGTACGATAGCGTGAACTTCTTTGGTGTTCTCTTTCAGCGCTTCTTCTTCGATCAAACGCAGAATAGAAAGCGACAGCGATTCGTTATCGCGCACGGTACCCGTTCCGCTACAGCGCGGGCAGACGTGATGGCTGGACTCCCCGAGCGACGGGCTCAGGCGCTGACGCGACATCTCCAGCAGTCCAAAGCGGGAAATATGGCTGATCTGGATGCGCGCTCTGTCCTGACGGACGGCTTCGCGCAGGCGGTTTTCTACCGCACGCTGGTGGCGAACCGGGGTCATATCGATGAAGTCGATAACGATCAGGCCGCCAAGGTCGCGCAGACGCAGCTGACGAGCGATTTCATCGGCTGCTTCAAGGTTGGTATTAAACGCCGTTTCTTCGATGTCGCCGCCGCGGGTGGCGCGTGCGGAGTTGATATCGATAGCGGTCAGCGCTTCGGTGCTGTCGATAACGATAGAACCGCCGGAAGGCAGACGCACTTCACGCTGGAAAGCGGACTCAATCTGCGATTCGATTTGATAGTGGCTGAACAGCGGGATTTCCCCGGTGTACAGTTTGATTTTGCTGCTGAAATCCGGACGACCCAGCGCCGCAATGTGCTGGCGAGCCAGCTCAAGCACCTTCGGGTTGTCGATAAGGATTTCGCCGATATCCTGACGCAGATAGTCGCGGAAAGCGCGCACGATGACGTTGCTTTCCTGATGGATCAGGAACGGAGCAGGGCGGCTGTCTGCGGCTTTCTGGATGGCTTCCCAGTGCTTCAGGCGGAAGCTTAAGTCCCACTGCAGCGCTTCGGCGGATTTGCCGACGCCAGCGGTGCGAACGATAAGTCCCATGCCGTCCGGCAGCTCAAGGCTGGCCAGCGCTTCTTTGAGTTCGGTGCGATCGTCACCCTCGATGCGGCGTGAAATACCGCCAGCGCGTGGGTTATTCGGCATCAGCACCAGATAGCTACCCGCCAGGCTGATAAAGGTGGTCAGCGCGGCGCCTTTATTGCCACGCTCTTCTTTATCGATCTGGACAATCACTTCCTGGCCTTCACGCAGCACGTCCTTGATGTTTGGACGACCGTGAGAATTGTAGTTGGCAGGGAAGTATTCGCGGGCAATTTCTTTGAGAGGGAGGAAACCATGACGCTCGGCACCATAATCAACAAATGCGGCTTCGAGGCTAGGTTCAATACGAGTGATTTTGCCTTTGTAGATGTTCGCTTTTTTCTGTTCGTGCCCGGGGCTTTCGATATCCAGGTCGTACAGGCGCTGCCCATCAACAAGGGCGACGCGCAACTCTTCCTGCTGAGTTGCGTTGATTAACATTCTTTTCATCGTAACTTACTCATTATTCTTACATTGACGACTAAGCTACGGGCAGAGTAACGCCTTACCGGGGAAAACCGATGGCCTCGTGTCTGTTTCACGTCGCCAACCTCACGGCTGTCGCGCGCTTAAGAGGCGCAGAGTGTCGGTCGCCTGTATTTCAAACGGAAACACAGCGCACTTATCAGGGGAACTGCCTGGGATGTATCACCAGAGAAGATTCCATTTATACCCATCGTTTTTCATGCAGCAGGCGTGGCGGCTTAACCTGCTCATCTTAATCATTTGATCCAGATGAGCGCCGGGATATCCCAGTGTGAACGCCTTCCTGCGACGTGAAATCCATAGAGCCTGTACCGGTAAGGACTGCAACCCGCAGCCCGCTAACTGTCTGAAAGATCAATACGTCTTACGCCATTGCTGCGTTGATGATCGGTCAGACAAAATTGGTCATTCCGCTAATTTCTTGTTCTAACAAGTTTCAGCACGGAATACTGCATCATTATTCCATTGCTAAGCTCGTTATAGCAAGTTGACTTTCACCTTTTATCACCCGGTTACTCACAGTTTTTTCACCCGCGTATACAGATTGTTCTAATAACAAACAAAACGATGATGAAGCGTACTGTGAAATCCGGATGATGATAAATATAAGCATATAAAAATGAGTGGCGCTAATGCGTCGGGCTATTTAGAATCGCGCACCATGAAAACTGAGATCCCAAGCGTAAAAATGGTTGCCATTGCTGATGATGAAGCCGGGCAACGTATCGACAACTTTTTGCGTACGCAGCTGAAGGGCGTACCGAAGAGCATGATTTATCGCATCTTGCGTAAAGGCGAGGTGCGGGTTAACAAAAAGCGCGTGAAGCCGGAATATAAGCTGGAAGCCGGCGACGAAGTGCGCATCCCGCCGGTTCGCGTCTCTGAGAAAGAAGAAGAGGCGGTCTCTCCACACCTGCAAAAAGTAGCCGCGCTGGCCGATGTGATTTTATATGAAGACGATCATATCCTGGTGCTTAACAAGCCTTCCGGAACGGCGGTACACGGCGGCAGCGGATTGAGCTTTGGCGTAATTGAAGGTCTGCGCGCGCTGCGTCCGGAAGCGCGTTTCCTGGAGCTGGTGCATCGCCTGGATCGCGACACCTCCGGCGTGCTGCTGGTCGCCAAAAAGCGCTCCGCGCTGCGTTCCCTGCACGAGCAGCTGCGCGACAAAGGAATGCAGAAGGATTACCTGGCGCTGGTGCGCGGGCAGTGGCAGTCGCATACTAAAGTGGTGCAGGCGCCGCTGCTGAAAAATATTCTGCAGAGCGGTGAGCGCATTGTGCGGGTTAACCAGGAGGGGAAACCGTCGGAGACGCGCTTTAAAGTTGAAGAGCGTTATACCCATGCGACGCTGGTGCGCTGCAGCCCGGTGACCGGTCGTACGCATCAAATCCGCGTGCATACGCAATACGCCGGCCACCCTATTGCTTTTGACGACCGCTACGGCGACCGTGAATTTGATAAGCAGCTGGCGGGCACCGGCCTTAACCGGCTGTTTCTGCATGCGGCGGCGCTGAAGTTTACCCATCCGGGTAGCGGGGAGATTATGCGCATTGAAGCCCCCTTAGATAATCAGCTTAAGCGCTGCCTGCAGGTCTTGCGTAACGCGAAATGACCGCGCTCAGGCTCAGGGTTTGAGCCACCTGGCAAGCCAGGGGAAAACTTCATCCTGCTGTTGTTGATTAAAAACGTGGCCCAGTTCCGGCCACGTTTTTGTTTCCAGCTTATCCTGCGCGTTTTGCGACGCCCACACTTTATGTACTTTTGCGAAGGCGTCGTTAACGGCTTCCGCCGGGAAGAGCTTATCTTGTCCGCCGCTGTAAATAAGCATCGGTTTTGGCGCGGCAATGCTGGCGATATCGGGAATATCGAGGCGTCCGGATAAGCCAGGGTGAAGCATATAAAACGCCGACTGGCCGCGCAAAACGTTGTTGCCAGGCTGCATCAGGCCGTTCCAGGTTCCAAACCAGGAGATAACCGCAGTCGCGGCGACTTTGTCAGACAGGGCGGCCAGCTGCCAGGCGCGAAAACCGCCCATTGAGAAACCCACGACTCCAATGCGTTGACTATCAACCGTTTTTAAAGTGCTGAGGAAATCGACGGTACGCAGATCTTCATAGGCAACTTCACCTGCCAGCGAGCGCCCCAGGTTAAAGTAGTTGCTGGCGAGGGCCTGCTGCTGCTCGTAGACCATCGGCCCTCGGTCCCCCCAACCCGGGCTATCAATGGCGATGACGACATAGCCGCGCTGCGCCAGTTCATCGCCGATAAACCGACCGCTGAAAAATTTATCCGCCCACGCCTCGGCGCTGGCCAGCCGTGCGGCGTCGTTCCACGGACGGATTAGCTTCTCCTTACCGATATCAAACTTTGAGCCATGGTCGTGCAGCAGAACAATTGCCGGGTGAGGGCCGGGGGAATTTGGCGTCAACATCAGCGCGGCAATCCTGTTATCGTCGGTTACGTTGAAGGCCAGCTTCTCGGCGGTATACGCGCCTCGATTTTCTCTCATCAGCGTTTGCGGCGCGAAGGGGAGTGTCGACGCCGGGGTTAGCAGAGACTGCCGAAGCAGCGTACGGGCCTGCTGTCGCCATTGCTCAAAATCACGGTAGTGGCCAGAGAGCCACGAGTCCGGGTAGGTCATCTGCGCTTTCAGCTGCTGCCAGGAGGCGGGGAGATTGCCCTCTACGATGCCCTGGCGCTGCCAGTCATGGGCATTAACGCCGGCGGCGGCCAGCAGGGTGAGGGTCAAAAGCGTAGCGCGGGTTGGCATAGTGGCTCCATTTAAAAATAAAACAACGTTTCATAATGGATTCTAATGGCGCGGGTAAAATAAACTGTGACAGGCGATGCATTAATTAAGTTGGGGTAAACCTGCTCTGCTCCGTTGGGCAGCGGGTAAAACGCGTTGTAAAGCGGCGGCACGCGGCCTCAGGAAGAGACCGCGTGGGATCGGGAGGCCTTTATCATGTTTACGTGAGCAGGGGATTCAACGCTTCCCGGCGCAGCATCTGGCACAGGGCAATGAGCGGCAAACCGACCAGCGCGTTGGGATCTCGCCCCTCAAGCCGTTCGAATAGCGTGATGCCTAAACCTTCGCTTTTAAAGCTTCCGGCGCACTGCAGCGGGTTTTCCTTGCGGATATAGCTCTCAATTTCCTGGTCGCTTAAACGGCGGAAATGAACGTCGAAAGGTTCGCATTCCGTTTGTAGATGACCGTTGGCGGAATTGTACAGCGCCAGGCCGGTATAGAACGTGACGATGGTGCCGCTGGCCTTTCTCAGCTGGCGATGGGCGTTTTCTTCCGTATGCGGTTTGCCGGTAATTTCACCGTCCAGGACACAAACCTGATCGGAGCCTATAATGAGGTGCTTTGGGTAGCGTGCGGCAAGGGCCTGCGCCTTTGCCTGCGCCAGACGCATCACCAGCTGGCGGGCAGGTTCGCCGGGCAGCGGGGTTTCATCAACGTTCGGCGCAGCGCATTCAAAAGGCACCGACAGTTTTTCCAGCAGCATTCGCCGCCACGGCGAGGTTGACGCGAGGATTAGTTCAGACATATTTTTTCATCCACATATAGCGCTTCGCAGAGCATCATTTTAAACTATGCGCCGCAATGTGTGCGAATAAATGGCAAAAGGCAACCTGAGGCTGCCTTTTTCTTTGACTCTATGACGTTACAAAGTTAATATGCGCGCCCTATGCAAAAGGTAAAATTACCCCTGACTCTCGATCCGGTTCGCACGGCTCAAAAACGCTTAGATTACCAAGGTATCTATACCCGTGATCAGGCTGTGCGTGTCGCTGATTCTGTTGTCAGCGTGGACAGCGATGTGGAATGCAGCATGTCGTTCGCTATCGATAACCAGCGTCTTGCCGTTTTAAGCGGCGATGCGACAGTGTCGGTAACCCTCGAATGTCAGCGTTGCGGGAAACCGTTCCCCCATCATGTTCACACAACGTATTGTTTCAGCCCCGTCAGAAATGACGAACAGGCCGAAGCACTGCCGGAAGCGTATGAGCCGATTGAGGTTAACGAATTCGGTGAAATCGATCTGCTGGCGCTGGTTGAAGATGAAATCATCCTCGCCTTGCCCGTAGTTCCGGTGCATGATTCTGAACACTGTGAAGTGTCCGACGCGGACATGGTCTTTGGTGAACTGCCTGAAGAGGCACAAAAACCAAATCCATTTGCCGTATTAGCCAGCTTAAAGCATAAGTAATTGAGGAGTAAGGTCCATGGCCGTACAACAGAATAAACCAACCCGTTCCAAACGTGGCATGCGTCGTTCCCATGACGCGCTGACCGCAGTCACCAGCCTGTCTGTAGACAAAGCTTCTGGTGAAAAACACCTGCGTCACCACATCACTGCCGACGGTTTCTACCGCGGTCGCAAGGTTATCGCTAAGTAATCACGCATTACTCCATGGATTTCGCGTTGCAAGAAGACGCAAGCGAGAGAAGCACCAGGAGCATAGCTCACTATGTGACTGGTGTGAACGAGCGCAGTCAATGCACTTGCCGCGTGAAAGACGAAGAGTAAAAGCGTGATGAAGCTTAGTGAGGATCTCCCCGGGTAACTGGGGAATAACCGAACCGAGCAGCGACGATACCTTGACTCGTCTAACCCTGGCGTTAGATGTCATGGGCGGGGATTTTGGCCCTTCCGTGACAGTGCCTGCAGCATTGCAGGCACTGAACTCTAATTCACAACTCACACTTCTTTTAGTCGGCGATCCCGACACTATCGCGCCATTACTTGCCAAAGCTGATTTTGAACAACGTTCACGTCTGCAGGTTATCCCTGCGCAGTCAGTTATTGCCAGTGATGCTCGACCCGCGCAAGCGATTCGCGCCAGTCGCGGTAGCTCAATGCGCATTGCGCTTGAGTTAGTGAAAGAAGGGCGGGCGGAGGCCTGCGTCAGTGCGGGTAATACCGGAGCGCTGATGGGGCTGGCGAAGCTGCTGCTTAAGCCCATTGAGGGGATCGAGCGCCCTGCGCTGGTTACTATGTTGCCGCATCAGCTGAAGGGCAAAACGGTGGTGCTGGATTTAGGCGCTAACGTGGATTGCGATAGCACAATGCTGGTGCAGTTTGCCATCATGGGGGCGGTTCTTGCCGAAGAAGCGATCGGTATTAAGGATCCCCGCGTTGCGCTTCTGAATATCGGCGAAGAAGAGATGAAAGGTCTCAGCAGCATTCGCGACGCGGCGGCGGTTTTGAAGACTCTGCCGACCCTCAACTATATTGGGTATCTGGAAGCCAACGAATTGTTGACGGGCAAGACGGATGTTTTGGTTTGTGATGGATTCACGGGCAACGTCACATTAAAAACGATGGAAGGTGTTGTCAGAATGTTCCTTTCACTGTTGAAATCACAGGGAGAGGGGAAAAAAAGGTCGTGGTGGCTGCTTTTATTAAAGCGTTGGTTACAAAAAAGCCTGTCGAGGCGATTCAGTCACCTCAACCCCGACCAGTATAATGGTGCCTGTCTGTTAGGATTACGCGGTTCCGTGATTAAAAGTCATGGGGCTGCCAATCAGCGCGCTTTTTGCGTCGCGATAGAGCAGGCAGTGCAGGCTGTGCAGCGGCAGGTTCCTCAGCGAATTGCCGCTCGCCTGGAATCTTTATACCCTGCAGGTTTCGAATTGCCTGAAGGCGGCAGAAGCGGAAATTCCCGGCCTCAAACCCGGATGACCGGCAACGACTGACGCCTCGCAGTTTGAGTTAACCCGGTATATTACCCAAGAGTGACTGAGCGTACATGTATACGAAGATTATTGGTACCGGCAGCTATCTGCCTGAGCACGTGCGTACGAACGCTGAACTGGAAAATATGGTCGATACGTCTGACGAGTGGATTGTTACTCGTACCGGTATCCGCGAGCGTCGTATTGCCGCACCGAATGAAACAGTTGCTACGATGGGCCTTGAAGCCGCTAAGAATGCGCTGGACATGGCGGGCGTCAAGCCGGAGCAAATTGGTCTGATTATTGTTGCGACCACCTCCGGTACCCATGCGTTTCCTAGCTCGGCATGCCAGATTCAATCAATGTTGGGTATTAAAGGCTGCCCGGCGTTTGACGTCGCTGCGGCCTGCGCGGGGTTCACCTACGCGCTTAGCGTTGCCGATCAATACGTAAAAAACGGTGCGGTGGATTACGCGCTGGTGATCGGCGCTGACGTGCTGGCGCGCACCTGCGATCCTGCCGATCGCGGAACCATTATTATTTTTGGCGATGGCGCCGGTGCCGTGGTGCTGGGTGCTTCTGAAGAGCCGGGCATCATCTCCACCCATCTGCACGCGGATGGCAGCTACGGCTCGCTGCTGACGCTGCCGAACGCCGATCGCGTCGAACCGGAAAACCCCATCTATCTGACGATGGCGGGTAATGAAGTCTTTAAGGTGGCGGTAACCGAGCTGGCGCACATCGTGGACGAGACTTTAGCTGCGAACAACCTCGAGCGCTCTGCGCTTGACTGGCTGGTGCCGCATCAGGCCAACCTGCGTATTATCAGCGCCACGGCGAAGAAGCTGGGCATGTCGATGGACAACGTGGTCGTCACGCTCGACAGACACGGCAATACGTCGGCGGCATCTGTTCCCTGTGCGCTGGATGAAGCCGTTCGCGATGGCCGCATTCAACGTGGTCAGCTTATTCTGCTGGAAGCCTTCGGTGGTGGTTTCACCTGGGGTTCCGCGCTGGTTCGTTTTTAGGATAAGGATTTAAACATGGCGCAATTTGCTTTTGTGTTCCCGGGACAGGGCTCTCAGAGTGTCGGGATGCTGTCAGATATGGCGGCCGCTTACCCGGTCATTGAAGAGACGTTCCGTGAAGCCTCTGCGGCGTTGGGTTACGATCTGTGGGCGCTTGCACAGCAGGGCCCGGCGGAAGAGTTGAACAAAACCTGGCAGACGCAGCCGGCTCTGCTGACCGCCTCCGTAGCGCTGTATCGCGTCTGGCAGCAGCAGGGCGGTAAAGCGCCCGCTTTGCTGGCGGGCCACAGCCTCGGCGAATACTCTGCGCTGGTATGCGCAGGCGTTATCGATTTTGCTGATGCCGTCCGCCTGGTTGAGATGCGCGGCAGGTTTATGCAGGAAGCGGTACCGGAAGGTACCGGTGCGATGTCCGCGATCATCGGGCTTGACGACGCTGCGATTGCCAAAGCCTGCGAAGAATCTGCTGAAGGGCAGGTGGTTTCTCCGGTAAACTTTAACTCGCCAGGACAGGTCGTTATTGCCGGTAATAAAGAGGCCGTAGAACGCGCAGGGGCGGCCTGTAAGGCTGCAGGCGCTAAACGTGCTCTGCCGCTGCCGGTCAGCGTCCCATCCCACTGCGCGCTGATGAAGCCCGCAGCGGAGAAACTGGCCGTTGAGCTGCAAAAAATAACCTTCAACGCGCCAGCTATTCCAGTCGTGAATAACGTTGACGTGAAAAGTGAAACGACGCCTGAAGCTATTCGCGATGCCCTTGTCCGTCAGCTGTATAGCCCGGTTCAGTGGACCAAAACCGTTGAATTTATGGCATCACAGGGCGTAGAGCATCTGTATGAAGTTGGCCCGGGTAAAGTCCTCACCGGTCTGACTAAACGTATTGTTGACACCCTGACCGCTTCCGCGCTTAACGAGCCGGCAGCTATGTCTGCGGCGCTTGAGCAATAAAAGAGGAAAACCATGAGTTTTGAAGGAAAAATCGCGCTGGTTACCGGTGCAAGTCGCGGGATTGGCCGCGCAATCGCTGAGACGCTCGTTGCCCGTGGGGCAAAAGTTATCGGTACTGCGACCAGCGAAAGCGGCGCGCAGGCGATTAGCGATTATTTAGGTGCTAACGGGAAAGGCATGCTGCTGAATGTGACCGATCCTGCATCTATCGAATCTGTTCTGGGAAATATTCGCGCAGAATTTGGTGAAGTTGATATCCTGGTGAACAATGCCGGGATTACTCGTGATAACCTGTTAATGCGCATGAAAGATGACGAGTGGAACGATATTATCGAAACCAACCTGTCATCTGTTTTCCGTCTGTCAAAAGCGGTAATGCGCGCTATGATGAAAAAGCGTCATGGACGTATTATCACTATCGGTTCTGTGGTTGGTACCATGGGAAATGCGGGTCAGGCCAACTACGCTGCGGCGAAAGCGGGTCTGATTGGCTTCAGTAAATCACTGGCTCGCGAAGTTGCGTCCCGCGGTATTACTGTAAACGTTGTTGCTCCGGGCTTTATTGAAACGGACATGACGCGTGCGCTGACCGATGAGCAGCGTGCGGGTACGCTGGCGGCAGTTCCTGCGGGGCGCCTTGGCTCCCCAAATGAAATCGCCAGCGCGGTGGCATTTTTAGCCTCTGACGAAGCGAGTTACATCACTGGTGAAACTCTGCACGTCAACGGCGGAATGTACATGGTCTGACCGAGATTTGCGCAAAACGTTCAGGAACCGCGCAGTCCGTGCGGTTCTCTGTAATGTTTTGTACAAAATCATTTGCGTTATGAGGGCAAACAGCCGCAAAATAGCGTAAAATCGTGGTAAGACCTGCCGGGATTTAGTTGCAAATTTTTCAACATTTTATACACTACGAAAACCATCGCGAAAGCGAGTTTTGATAGGAAATTTAAGAGTATGAGCACTATCGAAGAACGCGTTAAGAAAATTATCGGCGAACAGCTGGGCGTTAAGCAGGAAGAAGTTACCAACAATGCTTCCTTCGTTGAAGACCTGGGCGCTGATTCTCTTGACACCGTTGAGCTGGTAATGGCTCTGGAAGAAGAGTTTGATACTGAGATTCCGGACGAAGAAGCTGAGAAAATCACTACTGTTCAGGCTGCCATTGATTACATCAACGGCCACCAGGCGTAAGTGAACATCTCCAGGCGGTCACTCGACCGCCTGAGTTTTATCCATATTTTGTCCCACAAGAATCTATTTTCCCTCCCTGGAGGACAACCGTGTCTAAGCGTCGTGTAGTTGTGACCGGACTGGGCATGTTGTCTCCTGTCGGCAATACCGTAGAGTCTACCTGGAAAGCTCTCCTTGCCGGTCAGAGTGGCATCAGCCTGATCGACCATTTCGATACTAGCGCCTATGCAACGAAATTTGCTGGCTTAGTAAAGGATTTTAACTGTGATGACTTCATCTCGCGTAAAGAACAGCGCAAGATGGACGCCTTCATTCAATATGGAATTGTCGCTGGCATTCAGGCCATGCAGGATTCTGGCCTTGAAGTGACGGAAGAGAATGCTACCCGCATCGGTGCCGCTATTGGTTCCGGTATTGGCGGACTTGGCCTTATCGAAGAAAACCACAGTTCGCTGGTAAAAGGCGGACCGCGTAAGATCAGCCCGTTCTTTGTTCCTTCCACAATCGTTAACATGGTGGCCGGGCATCTGACCATCATGTTTGGTCTGCGTGGACCAAGCATTTCCATCGCGACCGCTTGCACCTCTGGCGTCCACAATATTGGTCACGCAGCGCGCGTTATCGCTTATGGCGATGCTGACGCAATGGTTGCCGGTGGCGCAGAAAAAGCCAGTACTCCTCTGGGCGTAGGCGGCTTTGGTGCAGCACGAGCGCTCTCCACGCGCAATGACAACCCGCAGGCGGCAAGCCGTCCATGGGATAAAGAGCGTGATGGTTTCGTACTGGGCGACGGCGCAGGCATGGTCGTGCTGGAAGAGTACGAACACGCGAAAAAACGCGGCGCGAAAATCTATGCGGAAATCGTCGGTTTTGGTATGAGCAGCGATGCCTACCATATGACTTCACCGCCGGAAGATGGCGCTGGCGCAGCGCTGGCGATGGTTAACGCTATTCGCGACGCGGGCATTGAAGCAAGCCAGATTGGCTACGTCAACGCCCACGGCACCTCTACGCCGGCAGGCGATAAAGCAGAAGCGCAGGCGGTGAAATCCGTCTTCGGTGACGCTGCCAGCCGCGTCATGGTCAGCTCGACTAAGTCAATGACCGGCCACCTGCTGGGCGCCGCGGGCGCAGTAGAGTCTATCTACTCCATCCTCGCGCTGCGCGATCGGGCGGTTCCGCCAACCATCAACCTGGATAACCCGGATGACGGTTGCGATCTGGACTTCGTTCCGCACGAAGCGCGTCAGGTTAGCGATCTGGAGTATACCCTGTGTAACTCCTTCGGCTTCGGCGGCACTAACGGCTCGCTAATCTTTAAAAGGGTGTGATGCGCGCCTGACGCCACGCCTTTGCTGACGTCAATGCTCATCGAAAAACTGGCCCGCTCGTCGGGCCTTTTTTTATTCAGTTTTCTCCGCTTGTTCAATGTATCTCCTCCTGCGAAACTAACCGGCCAGCGATAAGGAGACTTTTATGTATTTGATAAATGGCGCTGAAAGTGAAACGCTTGCGGTGAACGATCGCAGCGTTCAGTTCGGCGATGGCTGCTTTACCACGGCGCGCATCGTCAGAGGCCGGGTTCAGCTGCTGTCAGCCCATCTGGCCCGCCTGCAGAAGGCCTGTGAACAGCTCTTTATCCCCTACGACGACTGGGCGCTATTAGCGCAGGAGATGGCGCATCTGGCGCAGCCCCATCAGGATGGCGTGCTGAAGGTCATCATCACGCGCGGGGCGGGGGGGCGCGGATACAGCGCTGCCGGCTGCGTGAATCCCGTGAGAATCCTCAGCGTATCGCCCTGGCCGGAGCACTATCTTCGCTGGCGCGAGGAGGGGATCTCCGTGACGTTGAGCCCCGTCAGGCTGGGACGCAATCCCTCGCTCGCCGGCCTCAAACACCTTAATCGGCTGGAGCAGGTGCTGATTCGTTCTCATCTTGAGCAGACGGACGCCGATGAAGCGCTGGTCCTTGACAGCGACGGGTGGCTTACGGAATGCTGTGCCGCGAACTTATTCTGGCGTAAAGGATCCGACGTCTTTACCCCGCGCCTCGATCGGGCGGGGGTCAACGGTATTATGCGCCAGTACATTCTCGCTAAGCTGGCACCATCGCCGTTTCGCGTTGTCGAAGCCACCATGCGCCCCGAGGCGTTACGCGAAGCCGACGAGGTCCTTGTCTGTAACGCATTAATGCCGCTGGTGCCTGTTCGCCGCTGGAACGATAAACGTTGGTCCACGCGCGAGCTTTATCATTTTTTAGCCCCCTTGTGTGAGCTGTCTGATTAGCCATGAAGAAAATGTTACGTTTCATTCTGCTGTTGGTGGTGGTGCTGGGCATCGCCGCAGGCATCGGTATGTGGAAAGTTCGCCAGCTGGCGGACAGTAAGTTACTGATTAAAGAAGAGACCATCTTTACCCTTGAGGCCGGAACGGGGCGCCTGGCGCTTGGGCAACAGCTGTATAGCGATAAAGTCATTAACCGCCCTCGGGTGTTCCAGTGGCTGCTGCGCATCAAGCCTGAGCTGTCCCACTTTAAAGCCGGGACCTATCGCTTTACGCCTGATATGACGGTACGCCAGATGCTGCAGCTGCTGGCCAGCGGTAAAGAGGCGCAGTTTCCGCTGCGCTTCGTTGAAGGTATGCGGGTGAGTGACTACCTGCGTCAGCTGCGCGATGCGCCTTACGTCAAGCATACGCTGGCGGATGATAGCTATGAAACTGTGGCGAAGGCCCTTGAACTGGAACATCCCGATTGGGTCGAAGGCTGGTTCTGGCCGGATACCTGGATGTATACCGCCAATACCAGCGATGTGGCGATCCTTAAGCGCGCGCATCAGAAGATGGTTGCCGCGGTCGATAAAGCCTGGGAAGGGCGGATGGAGAATCTGCCGTATCATGATAAGAATCAGCTGCTGACGATGGCCTCTATCATTGAAAAAGAGACGGCGCTGCCGGAAGAGCGCGACCGCGTCGCATCGGTATTTATTAATCGTTTACGTATCGGCATGCGTCTGCAAACCGATCCCACCGTGATTTACGGGATGGGGGAGAGTTATAATGGCAAATTGACGCGTAAAGACCTGGAAACGCCGACCGCTTACAATACCTATGCCATTAACGGTATGCCGCCCGGACCCATCGCCGCACCGGGCGAGGCCTCGCTGAACGCCGCCGCGCATCCGGCGAAAACGCCGTATCTTTATTTTGTCGCGGACGGCAAGGGCGGGCATACGTTTAACACCAACCTGGCCAGCCATAACCGCTCGGTTCAGGATTATTTGAAAGTACTTAAGGAAAAAAATGCGCAGTAACTATATCGTCATCGAGGGCCTGGAGGGCGCAGGGAAAACCACCGCGCGTGAATGTGTGGTAGAGACGCTAAAACAGCTGGGCGTTAGCGATATGGTGTTTACCCGCGAACCGGGCGGCACCATTCTGGCCGAGAAGCTGCGCAGCCTGGTGCTGGATATTCAGTCCACCGGCGATGAAGTGATTAATGATAAAGCGGAAGTGCTGATGTTTTACGCGGCGCGCGTACAGCTGGTAGAGACGGTGATTAAACCCGCTCTGGCGCGCGGTCAATGGGTCATTGGCGATCGTCACGATCTCTCTACCCAGGCCTATCAGGGCGGCGGTCGCGGTATCGACCAGACGATGCTGGCGACCCTGCGTGACGCGGTACTGGGAGACTTTCGTCCCCATCTGACGCTTTATCTTGATGTGACTCCGGAGGTGGGCCTGAAGCGCGCCCGCGCCCGCGGCGAACTTGACCGAATTGAGCAGGAGTCGCTGGATTTCTTTAATCGAACTCGCGCGCGCTACCTTGAACTGGCGGCGCAGGATCCCACCATCCGTACCGTTGACGCCACCCAGCCGCTGGAGGCCGTCGAGCGCGACATCCGTGCGGTGGTCAATCAGTGGGTTGCGGAGCAACTCCCATGAAATGGTATCCGTGGTTACGCCCGCCCTTTGAACAGCTGGTTGCCAGCTATCAGGCGGGACGGGGCCACCATGCGCTGATGGTCCAGGCGCTGCCGGGCATGGGGAGCGATGCGCTGATTTACGCGCTTTGTCGCTTTCTGATGTGCCGCCAGCCGGAAGGGCATAAAAGCTGCGGTCATTGCCACAGCTGTCAGCTGATGCAGGCCGGTACCCATCCTGATTATTATGCGTTGACCCCGGAAAAGGGGAAGAGCTCGCTCGGGATCGATGCCGTGCGCGAGGTGAGCGAAAAGCTTTATGAGCACGCCCGGCTTGGCGGCGCGAAGGTGGTGTGGATAGGCGATGCCGCTATGCTGACGGATGCGGCGGCAAACGCGCTGCTGAAAACGCTGGAGGAGCCGCCGGAGAATACCTGGTTCTTCCTGGCCTGTCAGGAGCCAGCGCGCCTGCTGGCAACGCTGCGCAGCCGCTGTCGTTTGTATCACCTTGCTCCGCCTTCAGAACGCTACGCGCTGGCGTGGTTAGAGCGGGAAGTGACGATGTCACAAGACGCGCTGCTCGCGGCGCTGCGGCTGAGCGCCAACGCGCCAGCGGCAGCGCTGGATCTGCTGCAGGATTCTCACTGGGCACCGCGCCAGCAGCTTTGTCAGATCCTGGGTAATATTTTAACTCACGGCGACTGGCTGACGCTGTTGCCGATTTTGAACCATGAACAGGCAGCGATTCGCCTGCACTGGCTGGCATCGCTGCTGGTCGATGCGCAAAAAAGGCAGCAGGGGATTACGCTTATCAGCAATCCGGACGCCTGGCCACTGGTCAATCAGCTGGCCGCTGCGCTGCCGGCGGCGCGCCTGCAGGCGATTGCGCGTGACGTCAGCGCCTGCCGCGAACAGCTGTTGAGCGTTGTCGGCATTAATCGCGAACTGCTGCTAACCGAGCGCCTTCTGCGCTGGGAACATTACCTGCAACCCGGGGCGGTTCTTCCCGTATCCCACCTCTGAGAGAGACATCATGTTTTTAGTCGACTCCCATTGCCATCTCGATGGCCTGGATTATCAAACGCTGCATAAAGATGTGGACGATGTACTGGCAAAGGCTTCCGCGCGCGATGTGAAATTTTGCCTGGCGGTGGCGACGACGCTGCCGGGATACCGCGGTATGCGCGAGCTGGTGGGGCAGCGTCACGACGTCGTTTTTTCCTGCGGCGTCCATCCGTTAAACCAGGATGAAGAGTATGACGTTGAAGAGCTGCGCAAACTCGCAGCAGAGGACGGCGTCGTCGCGATGGGCGAGACCGGGCTCGATTATTTCTACACGCCGGAAACAAAAGCGCGTCAGCAGGCGTCGTTTCGCGATCATATCCGTATAGGCCGGGAGCTGAATAAGCCGGTTATTGTTCACACCCGCGATGCCCGCGCCGATACGCTGGAAATTTTACGCGAAGAAAAAGTGACGGATTGCGGTGGCGTACTACACTGTTTCACTGAGGATAGGGAGACAGCGGGTAAGCTGCTGGATATGGGGTTCTATATCTCGTTTTCCGGCATTGTGACGTTCCGTAATGCGGAGCAGCTTCGCGATGCTGCGCGCTATGTACCTCTCGATCGCCTGCTGGTGGAGACCGATTCGCCGTATCTGGCGCCGGTACCGCATCGCGGCAAAGAGAACCAGCCGGCAATGGTCCGGGACGTCGCCGAGTATATGGCGGTCCTCAAGGGCGTATCGCTGGAGCAGCTGGCACAACAGACGACTGAAAATTTCGCGACGCTTTTTCATATTGACCCCTCCCGGCTGCAACCTCTCTGATATTGCTTATTATTTTAAGGCTCGTAATTAATAGCTAAAGCGAGTAAAGTTCACCGCCACAAATGGGGCGGTGAAGGTTTTTTGGCAACATTCAGACACGAGTTATGTAAATCAATGTCAGTTTTTAATGGGTGTCTGATCGAAACGTGATAGCCGTCAAACAATCATCCCGGTAATTATTTTACTCTGTGTAATAAATAAAGGGCGCTTAGATGTCCTGTCCACGGCGCGGTTCTCCCCCCGGGCCAATGCGTGAAAACGTAAAAAAGCACCAAATACTCAGGAGCACTCTCAATTATGTTTAAGAATGCATTTGCTAACCTGCAGAAGGTCGGTAAATCGCTGATGCTGCCGGTATCCGTACTGCCTATCGCAGGTATCCTGCTGGGCGTCGGTTCCGCAAACTTCAGCTGGCTGCCAGCCGTAGTTTCCCACGTCATGGCGGAAGCGGGCGGTTCGGTCTTCGCTAACATGCCGCTGATTTTTGCTATCGGTGTCGCACTTGGCTTCACCAATAACGACGGCGTATCCGCTCTGGCATCGGTCGTCGCTTACGGCATCATGGTGAAAACCATGGCCGTGGTTGCACCTCTGGTTCTGCATTTACCTGCTGAAGAGATTGCGGCTAAACACCTGGCGGATACCGGCGTCCTCGGCGGTATCATCTCCGGTGCTATCGCAGCCTACATGTTCAACCGCTTCTATCGCATTAAGCTGCCTGAGTATCTGGGCTTCTTTGCGGGCAAGCGTTTTGTGCCAATTATCTCCGGCCTGGCAGCGATCTTCACTGGCGTGATCCTGTCCTTTATCTGGCCGCCGATCGGTACCGCAATCCAGACTTTCTCCCAGTGGGCCGCTTACCAGAACCCGGTTGTTGCGTTCGGTATCTACGGCTTCATTGAGCGCTGCCTGGTGCCGTTTGGTCTGCACCACATCTGGAACGTTCCTTTCCAGATGCAGATTGGTGAATACACCAACGCAGCAGGTCAGGTCTTCCACGGTGATATTCCGCGCTATATGGCAGGCGACCCGACTGCGGGCAAACTGTCCGGCGGCTTCCTGTTCAAAATGTACGGTCTGCCGGCCGCCGCTATCGCTATCTGGCACTCTGCTAAACCAGAAAACCGCGCGAAAGTGGGCGGTATCATGATCTCCGCAGCGCTGACCTCGTTCCTGACCGGTATTACCGAGCCGATCGAGTTCTCGTTCATGTTCGTTGCGCCGATCCTGTACATCATCCACGCGATTCTGGCAGGTCTGGCCTTCCCGATCTGTATCCTGCTGGGTATGCGTGACGGTACGTCGTTCTCTCACGGCCTGATCGACTTCATCGTTCTGTCTGGCAACAGCAGCAAGCTGTGGCTGTTCCCGATCGTCGGTATCTGCTACGCGATTGTTTACTACGTGGTGTTCCGCGTGCTGATCAAAGCGCTGGATCTGAAAACCCCGGGTCGTGAAGACGCCACCGAAGACAGCAAAGCTGGCGCGACCAGCGAAATGGCTCCGGCTCTGATTGCCGCGTTCGGCGGTAAAGAGAACATTACTAACCTCGACGCATGTATCACTCGTCTGCGCGTGAGCGTGGCGGATGTGGCGAAAGTTGATCAGGCTGGCCTGAAAAAACTGGGTGCCGCAGGCGTGGTTGTTGCAGGTTCAGGCGTTCAGGCTATTTTCGGTACCAAATCCGATAACCTGAAAACTGAAATGGATGAATACATCCGCAACAGCTAAGTTGTGATATGGGGAGACTAAGGCAGCCTACGGGCTGCCTTTTTTAATGGCCGCAGGCGTTAAAAGCGCGCCCGCGGCTTTCGTCACGTTAAGCAGAGATCAGAACTGATAGCTGGCCGTAATGCTGACGTTGCGCGGTTCGCCGTAGACGATGGAACCATCGATGTTGGTGTCGTAGGTTTTGTCGAACAGGTTATTGACGTTACCCTGCACAGCAAAATTTTTAGTGACCTGGTAGCGAGTGAACACATCCACCAGCGCGTAGCTGCCTTGTTCCGCACGGAACGTCCCGTACGGCGTCGCGGTATCTTTATACACCCGGTTCTGCCAGTTAACGCCGCCGCCGACGGTCAGTTCAGGCATTACCGGCAGACGGTAGCGGGTGAACAGCTTGACGCTGGTACGCGGCAGGTTGGGATTCACCGCATTGCCTTCATTGTCTTCAGCGACAAAACGCGTCGCCCCAAAGGTCATCTGCCAGTTATCGGTAATCGCCCCGTTGATTTCGAACTCCACCCCTTTGCTTACGGTACCGTCGACGGTTTTATAGGCTGCTTCTCCGTTACTGCCGGGGATTTGCCCGCCGGTCGCCTGGCCGAGGTTATCCTGCTCGATGCGGAATAGGGCGAGCGTCGTCGTTAACCGGCTGTCCATCCAGTCCGACTTCAGGCCCACTTCATAGTTGTTTCCGGTAACCGGGGTCAGGTATTTACCGGAACTATCGCGCTTATTCTGCGGCTGGAAGACCGAGGTATAGCTGGTGTAGGCCGACCAGCTGTCGTTGATGTCGTAAACCAGCCCGGCGTACGGGGTGGTATGGTTTTTCTCCATCGTGTAGGTCAGCGTCTCGATGCTCCAGTTGTTATAGCGGACGCCAAGAATCAGATGCAGCGGGTCAAGCAGGGAAAAACGCGTCGCCGCGTACAGCGACTTCATTCGCGTGGTATCGTCCTGCGCCAGGCTCTGCGGGCCCCAGCTGGTTTCCGGGAATGTCGCGCTATTGAAGCCATAGAAGTTGCCAACTTCATCGGGGAAGACGTTTGCCCACGAACTGAAATAGCGGTTGTTTTGTTTACTGTAGCTGGTGCCGATCATCAGGTTGTGCTGGCGACCAAACAGGTCGTAGCCGCCGTCGGCGAACAGGTCAACGGCGTCGACTTTACGTTTGCCGCTATTCCAGCCGGTACCGCCGACGTAATCATAGCCCGGGCCGTAGCTGTTATAGGGGCCCACCAGCATTCCGGTCGCTTTGTTGACGTACGCGTCCACGTACATCATCTTGCTGTCGAACGTGATCTCAGAATGGGTGGCATTCAGCGTTGCCTGCCAGGTATCGGCAAAGCGCTGTTTCAGCGTGACGAAGACCTTGTTGATCTCTTTGTCGTTATAGGCCCAGTCGGGCGCGGTGCTGTGGGCGCGGTCATAGTGGTTCTTGCTGCCATCGGTATTCCAGCGAGGCAGGCCACCCCATGTCGGGCTATTCACGTCGATACGCTGATACTCGTAGCCAGCGGATAAAGCGGACGACGTACCGAGATCGGCATCAAGAATGCCGGAGAAGAACGTTTTTTCGCTGTTATAGCGATCCAGCCACGAGTCATTATTTTGATAACCGGCGATAATGCGCGCCCGTACGCTGCCATCGTCAGTCAGCGGGCTTTGCATATCAGCAACGTAGCGCTGCTTATTCCAGCTGCCGTACTCCGCAGAGACATTTCCCTTGAACTCCCGACTGGTCGCGTGCTTGCGGATCATATTGACCGACGCGGCAGGGTTGCCGGTACCGGTCAGCAAGCCGTTGGCGCCGCGTACGACCTCAACCCGTTCGAAGAGGGCCATATCGGAAAGCGCGTCGCCCAGATTCCAGCGAGATTCAAACCAGGTCGGAATGCCATCGACCATATAATTGTCGATCTCAAAACCGCGGGAATAATAGCTGGTGCGGTCTGAGTCCGCCTGGCTGCTGCTGATCCCCATGGTATGGTCCATGACGTCGCCCAGCGTTTGCAGCTGCTGATCCCGCATCCGCTGTTCGGTAATGATACTGACCGATTGCGGGATATCGCGCTGGGCCATCTCCATTTTAGTCCCGGCTGAGGTGGTTCTGACGCTGTAGTCCTGCTCTTGTGTCTCCGAGGCGCTATCTGCGGAACCTTCTACAATAATAGTGTCTTCGGACGTGCCGGCTGCCTGACTGAGGTTGGGAAAGATCGCCAGCGCGATACCCATAGCAAGCAGGGACGGCGCGTTACGCCCATCCCGAAAGTTGGTGGAGAGAGACATCATAAACCCTTGATCGTATGATTGTTGTTATTTGCTGCGGCGCGATAGCCGCGGTAGATCGTCAGTGCACTGCATTTTCTTTGAATACAAATGAGAAATATACGCATTAATATTTAATATGTAAACAAGTGGGAAAACGGCTGTACCCGGGTCTTGTTGACCGGTACCGGGGGGCATACAGCGAAGAAACGCTTAATCCGTCAGCAGCTAAGCGCTTGCTCGCGTAAGAAAAAACGCATTCAGGTTGAAAGAGGGGGAGTAACTCGCTCATACTCTTAGGGGAATCCTGTGCATCCGCGTTTACCTGCAGAGGCAGGCCAGAGCACGGTATAAAAATTATTAAGGAATCAGTCATGGCAGAAGAAACGATTTTCAGCAAAATCATTCGCCGGGAGATCCCGTCGGATGTGGTTTATCAGGATGAGCTCGTGACCGCTTTTCGCGACATATCTCCGCAGGCGCCAACCCATATTCTGATCGTTCCCAATATCCTGATTCCCACCGTCAACGATGTGACCGCAGAGCACGAGCTTGCCCTGGGACGCATGATGACCGTCGCGGCGAAAATCGCCCGCGATGAGGGGCTTGCCGACGATGGCTATCGCCTGATCGTCAACTGCAATCGCCACGGGGGCCAGGAGGTCTACCATGTCCATATGCACCTGTTGGGCGGCCGTCCGTTAGGCCCGATGCTGGCTCATAAAGGTTAACATTCATGCGCGCAGCTCACTTCGGCGCACTTCTGGCCGTGACGTTACTGGCCGGGTGCAGTTCGCATCCGGAAATTCCGGTCAGCGATCAGCAAAGTCTGGTGATGGAATCAAACGTACTGGCAGCGGGCATCAGCGCTGAAGTACCGACGGTGACCGCATCCGAGATTCAGGCGACGGCGACCACCCGATTGTTCAATGAACGCCAGGTACCGGTGACCGTGCATTATCGCTTTTTCTGGTATGACGCCAGAGGGCTGGAAATGCATCCGCTGGAGTCCGCGCGCAGCATAACGGTGCCTGCGCACTCTTCCGTTACGCTTTATGGCAGCGCCAATATTCTGGGGGCGCACAAGGCCCGACTTTATCTTTATCTGTAAGAGGTAATCGTAATGATTAAACTATGTCGCTATGCATTAGTTACCGCACTGGCGATATTCCTTGCCGGATGCGTGGGTCAACGTCAGGAACCCGCTCCCGTTGAGGAAGCGCAGCCGAAGCCGCAGCAGCCCGTTCAGCCGCAGCCGACTGTGCCGACTATTCCCGTGATACCTACGCAGCCGGGTCCGATAGAACACGGCGAGCAGCCAGCGCAGCCGGCGCCGCGCGTGCGTCATTTTGACTGGAATTCCGCGGTGCAGCCGATGATTGGGCAGATGCTGCAGGCCAGCGGCGTAAATGCGGGCAGCATTTTGCTGGTCGACAGCGTCAATAACCGCACCAACGGCACGTTGAATGCGGGAGAGGCCACCACGGCGCTGCGCAACGCGCTGGAAGGCAATGGAAAATTCACCCTGGTCTCGCAGCAGCAGCTGGGCGTAGCCAAACAGCAGCTTGGCCTGTCGCCGCAGGATAGCCTTGGCAGCCGCAGTAAAGCGATGGGCATTGCGCGTACCGTTGGCGCACAGTACGTGCTCTATTCCAACGCGACCGGCAACGTTAATTCCCCTGAGCTGAAAATGCAGCTAATGCTGGTCCAGACCGGCGAAATTATCTGGTCAGGCAAAGGTGCTGTTCAGCAACAATAAGCTCACGCGCGACGAAGTGCTGTCGCGCTTTTTCCCGCGCTATACGCCTGTCGCCGCGCCGCCCCAAAACGGGCTGAGCGGCGGCAGCTGCATTCTCAGCGATGGTCGGCAAAAGCGGGTGCTGCGCCAGCCGCACGATCCGCATGCGCCGGCCTGCGACTTTCGCCGTCAATATCACGTTCTGTCACGCCTTCCCGATTCGTTAGCGCCCGCGCCGGTGTTTTATTCTCCCGCCTGGATGGTGGTGGAATATTGCTCAGGCGATGTGGTTAACGCATTACCGGAGTGTCCGGCGCTCGCAGGGTTACTGTATCATCTGCACCAGCAGCCGCGCTTTGGCTGGCGTATCGCGCTGCGGCCGCTGCTTGAGCGGTACTGGCAACAGTGCAGCCCCGCGCGGCGCACACCGCAGTGGCTACGCTGGCACAAACGGCTGCTGCGTCGCGGCGAGCCCCGGCCGCTGCGTCTCGCCCCGTTACATATGGATGTCCATGCGGGCAACATCGTTCACGGCGAGGCGGGACTGCGGCTGATTGACTGGGAATATGCGGGCGATGGCGATGTTGCGCTGGAGCTGGCGGCGGTGTGGATCGAGCCCGCCGCGCATCGTCGGCTAGCCGCAGAATACGCGAGGCAGGCGAGCATCGATGAGCTTCAGCTCTGGCGGCAAATTCAGCGCTGGCGTCCGTGGGTGCAGCTGCTGATGGCGGGCTGGTACGAGCGACGCTGGCAGCAAACCGGCGACCGACAGTTTATTGCGCTGGCGGATGAGGTATGGCGCCAGTTAGACAAAAAGTAAAAGGATAAGAGAGGTGGATGTGGGCCCGGTAATGTTGGATGTCGAAGGTTTTGAACTGGATGCGGAAGAGCGTGAGATTCTGGCGCATCCTTTGGTTGGCGGGCTGATCCTGTTTACCCGCAACTATCACGATCCGGCGCAGCTGCGTGAGCTGGTCCGCCAGATCCGCGAGGCCTCGCGCAACCATCTGGTGGTGGCGGTAGATCAGGAAGGCGGGCGCGTACAGCGTTTCCGCGAGGGCTTTACCCGCCTTCCCGCGGCGCAATCTTTCGCCGCGCTGCTTGGCATGGAGGAGGGCGGTAAGCTGGCCGCAGAGGCCGGCTGGCTCATGGCCAGCGAAATGATCGCCATGGATATTGATATCAGCTTTGCGCCGGTTCTGGACGTTGGGCATATCAGCGCCGCTATTGGCGAGCGATCCTATCACGACGATCCCGACAAAGCCCTGGCGATAGCTCGTCATTTTATTGACGGCATGCACGCCGCGGGAATGAAAACCACCGGTAAGCACTTTCCCGGACACGGCGCGGTGACGGCCGATTCCCATAAAGAGACGCCGCGCGATCCGCGCGCGGAAGCGGAAATTCGCGCCAGAGATATGGCCATCTTCCGTACGCTGATTGGCGAGCAGCGGCTTGATGCGATCATGCCCGCTCACGTCATCTACAGCGACGTTGACCCGCGTCCGGCCAGCGGATCTGCGCACTGGCTAAAAACGGTTCTGCGCGGTGAGCTGGGATTTGAAGGGGTGATTTTCTCTGACGATCTGTCGATGGAAGGGGCGGCGATTATGGGCAGCTACGCCGAGCGCGGCCAGGCATCGCTGGAAGCGGGTTGCGATATGATCCTTGTCTGCAATAATCGTAAGGGTGCGGTCAGCGTGCTGGATAACCTGTCGCCGATCAAAGCAGAACGTGTCACGAAATTGTATCATAAAGGTTCCTTTAGCCGTCAGGCGTTAAGGGATTCCGCCCGCTGGAAGACGATCAGCGCGCAGCTTGAGCAGCTTCACGCGCGCTGGCAAGAGGCGAAATCCGCGTAATAAACCTGAAAGGCGTTGTTGTCTGGTGAGGATGCGATGATTATCTATTTACATGGTTTTGATTCAAACAGCCCCGGTAACCATGAGAAGGTGCTTCAGCTTCAGTTTATTGACCCCGATGTTCGGTTGATTAGCTACAGCACGCGGCATCCCAAACATGATATGCAGCACTTATTAAAAGAGGTCGATAAGATGCTGCAGCTGAGCGCCGACGATCGGCCGCTGATTTGCGGCGTGGGTCTCGGCGGCTTCTGGGCGGAGCGAATTGGCTTTCTTTGCGATATCCGCCAGGCCATTTTTAACCCGAACCTGTTTCCCAATGAAAACATGGAAGGGAAAATTGATCGGCCGGAAGAGTATGCGGATATTGCCACCAAATGCGTGAATAATTTCCGCGAAAAAAACCGCGATCGCTGCCTGGTGGTGCTATCTCGTCAGGACGAAGCGCTGAATAGCCAGCGTTCGGCGGACCTGCTGCACCATTACTATGAGATAATTTGGGATGAAGAGCAGACCCACAAGTTCAAGAATATCTCCCCGCATCTCCAGCGCATAAAAGCCTTCAAAACCCTCGGCTAAACGCGCGCCGGCCCGCAATGTGAAAACATCGCGGGCTTTTTTTTATTCATTTTTGCGATTCTGCGCTCAAAAAATATGCGGTAAAACTTGATGCATATCAATTTTGGTATGACCAATGCACCGTTCATGTTATTCTCGATCTCGCTGAATGGTTTCACTGCCGTAACCTGTTGTTAATTAAAGGTTATATCTATAACTTTTAGTTAACAATTGGTTAATAATTTTAGGGGGTCGCGTGACTACGCCATTGAAAAAAATAGTGATTGTGGGTGGTGGTGCCGGTGGGCTGGAGCTGGCTACCCAGTTGGGTAAAAAGCTGGGCCGTAATAAAAAGGCCAAAATCACGCTGGTTGATCGTAACCACAGCCACCTGTGGAAACCGCTGCTGCATGAAGTGGCGACCGGTTCACTTGATGAAGGTGTAGACGCGCTGAGCTATCTTGCTCACGCCCGTAACCACGACTTCCAGTTCCAGCTGGGATCGGTGGTGGATATTAACCGTGAAACCAAAACGATCACCCTCGCCGAGCTGCATAACGAGAAGGGCGAGCTGCTGGTGCCCGAGCGTAAGCTGCCTTACGACACGCTGGTCATGGCGCTGGGAAGTACGTCGAACGACTTCAACACGCCTGGCGTGAAAGAGAACTGCATCTTCCTCGATAATCCGCATCAGGCGCGTCGTTTCCATCAGGAAATGCTGGATCTGTTCCTCAAGTATTCGGCGAACCTCGGGGCGAACGGTAAGGTGAATATCGCCATCGTCGGCGGCGGCGCGACCGGCGTTGAGCTGTCGGCCGAGCTGCACAATGCGGTGAAACAGCTGCACAGCTACGGCTACAAAGGTCTGACTAACGAAGCTCTGAACGTGACGCTGGTTGAAGCTGGCGAGCGTATTCTGCCCGCGCTGCCGCCGCGCATTTCCGGCGCCGCGCACAGCGAGCTGACCAAGCTTGGCGTTCGCGTATTGACCAAAACCATGGTCACCAGCGCCGATGCAAACGGTCTGCACACGAAAGAAGGCGAATTTATCAACGCTGACCTGATGGTCTGGGCGGCCGGGATTAAGGCGCCGGACTTTATGAAAGAGATTGGCGGTCTGGAGACTAACCGTATTAACCAGCTGGTGGTCGAACCGACGCTGCAAACGACGCGCGATGCGGATATTTACGCCATCGGCGACTGCGCGTCCTGCGCCCGCCCGGAAGGCGGTTTTGTTCCACCGCGCGCTCAGGCTGCGCACCAGATGGCGACCTGCGCCCTGCACAATATTCTGGCGCAGATGAAAGGTAAGCCGCTGAAAGCTTATACCTATAAAGATCACGGTTCGCTGGTGTCGCTCTCTAACTATTCCACCGTGGGCAGCCTGATGGGCAACCTGATGCGCGGTTCAATGATGATCGAAGGTCGCATTGCGCGCTTCGTCTATATCTCGCTGTATCGCATGCACCAGATTGCGCTGCACGGCTACTTTAAAACCGGTCTGATGATGCTGGTAGGACGTATCAACCGCATTATTCGTCCGCGCCTGAAGCTGCATTAATGTCTCTGGGCGGCAAAGCCAGAAGGTTTTGTCCGCCCGTTTGCTTTTCGCATTAAGAGACTCATAGCCAGAATATCCTCCTTTCCTTGCCGGAAAACCCTCTCAGATTCCTCCGAATCCCGTTGATTTGCCACACGTTCACGCACTTTTCATCCGCTTTCTTATTTGCAAGCCTGATGCCTGGATTGCAAAATTACGGGCAATAGCAACGAAGGAGGAAGTCCCGTGAATAAATCAATGTTGGCGGGTATAGGAATTGGCGTGGCTGCCGCGCTGGGCGTCGCAGCCGTTGCCGGTCTTAACGTGTTAGATCGCGGCCCGCAGTATGCACAGGTAGTGTCCAGTACGCCGATAAAAGAGAGCGTCAAAACCCCGCGCCAGGAGTGCCGGAACGTCACCGTGACCCATCGTCGACCGGTGCAGGATGAAAACCGCATCGCCGGATCCGTGCTGGGCGCGGTAGCCGGCGGGGTTATTGGCCATCAGTTCGGCGGCGGACGCGGCCGCGACGTTGCCACCGTCGTAGGCGCGCTGGGCGGCGGCTATGCCGGTAACCAGATTCAGGGCTCAATGCAGGAAGGGGATACCTACACCACGACGCAGCAGCGCTGCAAAACGGTGTACGATAAATCAGAAAAAATGCTCGGCTACGATGTCACTTACAAAATCGGCGACCAGCAGGGCAAAATCCGTATGGATCGCGACCCTGGTACGCAAATCCCGCTGGACAGCAATGGCCAACTGATTCTGACTAACAAAGCGTAAAAAAGATGTGTATCTTTATTCGCCCCTCAGGCTCTCTGGCTGAGGGGCTTTTTTATCAGAAGCTCAAAGCGTAGTTCAGGCCGAAGGTGCGTCCGCGACCTTTATACTCGTAGAGAGAGCTGCTGCCGTAGGTCGGGCTATACAGCAGCGGCGCGCGCTGGCCCCAGACGGTGACATAATCTTCATTGAGCAGGTTCTCAATGCTGAAGGTCAGCTTGCCGAGGGGGAGCGCGTAGCTGCCGATAAAGTCTACCGTATTGTAGCCGTCGAGCTTGTTGCCGCTGGCATCGCTGATATCAAACACCTGCTGGCTTTGCACCCGCAGCGACCACGGCTCCGGCGCCCAGCCCACCCACGCGGTGGCTTTTGACGGCGAGGCGAGAGTGACGTCCCACTTCTGCCAGCTACCGTCGCTTTTCACCTGCGATTTCAGCACGTTAAAGTTAGCTCCGGCGCTCCAGTCGCTGTTCGGGAAGTAGTAGTCCACCGCGCCCTCTACGCCATAAATACGGCGTTTATCGGACTGCACATCGATGGTCATATCGGTACGGTTAACGACGATCGTTTTATCGGAGGTCGAGTAGTAAGCCGCCAGCTGAGTGCGCAGATTATCACCGGTGTAGCGCCAGCCCAGTTCGTACGAGTTAACTTTAATTCCCTGCAGCGGCGAATCGCCAACGTTCACGCTTGAGATAAGCGGAAGATGGCCGTTGACCGCCGCGCCGTACTTTCCGATGCCGTAGTATTTGCCCGGATCCGGCAGCTCAACGCCCTGAGAGAAGTTAAACCAGGTCTGCTGGCGATCGGTGAGATGGGCGACAATCCCGGCGTTAAACAGGAAGTTGTCGTAATCGGTTTTTCCGCCCGGAATGGCATCCGCTGAGCTGACCTTGCCGCTGGCGACATCCTGCTGCTGGGCATAGCCGACAAAATCATCGACCCGGTTTTCCGTCCACTGATAACGTACGCCGCCGCTGATAGTGAAGATGTCGTTCAGGTCATAGCTGGACTGCAGGAACGGCGCCAGGTTGGTAATGCTGTAGCCGGGATAACGGCCGGTGGTGTAGATAGCCTGGTTATTCAGACCGCCGGAAGACATAGACTGGCCCAAATCGAAGAACATCTGATTGGCGTTGAAGGTTTCGTGGTCGGCGTCCACTCCCCAGGTCAGATCCCAGCCATCCAGCGGCTGGCTATTCAGGGTGATCTTCGCGCCGTACTGATCGGTATCCTGCTTTGAAGAGGAGAAGCTGCTGACCTGGCCTTTGCTGAGCGTAGGGAAAGGGTAAAAAGTCAGGGATTCATCACGATAATAGACCTGGCTGACCAGATTCTGGCCGAGGAAATCGGCATCGGAATACTGCAGGCTTATCAGGTGACGTTCGGTGCCGGGGACGCGGTCGGAGTTCAGGCCATCGGTGGTAAAGGCTTTGCCGTCGCCGGTCACCGCCGACATATTTTTCCCGAGGTACAGACCGTAATCGTCGCCCTGGCTTTTATAGTACTGGGTTACCAGCTGCAGCTGACGGTTCTCGTCAATCTCAATGGTTCCCGTTCCCATCACATCCAGGCGGTCGGAATGCTGAAGCCCGGTCTGGGTATTATCAAGGATCAGCGCATCATTATTGCCATCATACCAGCCGCCAAAACGCTGATAGGCGACCGATAAACGGCCGGAAGCGTGGTCGGTACCGCCGCTGACCGCTGCCGCCACGCGTTCATCATGATCGTTGCTGTTGGCAAAACCGGTTTTGCTCCCCAGCTCCAGATCGACCTGACGCTCCTGCTGGCCCTTTTTGGTGACGATATTAATAAGGCCGCCGGTACTACCGCCGCCGTACAGCGATGTGGCGCCGGAGATCACCTCGATATGCTCAATGTTAAACGGATCGATAGAATCCAGCTGGCGGCTGTCGGTACGGGAGGAGTTAAGGCGAACGCCGTCAATCAGCACGACGATCGCGCGGCCGCGCATATTCATGCCGTAGTTGGTGCGTCCCTGGCTGCTGACGTCGATGCCGGGGATCAGCTGCGCCAGCACGTCTTTAAATTCTTTTCCGCCCTGAACTTGCTGTTCAATTTCCTGGCCTTCGATAACCCAGGTGGTCTGGGCCATTTCAGCGACGGTGCGGTGCGTTCGGTTTGCGCTGACGATCATGCTGTCATCAGCGGCCCAGGCGGGCAGGGCGGTTGCCAGCAGCAGTGGGTTAAGCACCCAGAGACGCTTGTTCATGCTCATTCCTTTTATGAGTTTATGCCCCTCATTCTTCAAGTTGCAGGTGTGTTGACTGCGGATTACTCGGCCCATCCATGGGCCTCGCCCCTACGGGGCCAGCGCTAGCGCAGATCAAGGCACAAGCGCCATGTCCTGCAACTCGAATTATTTAGGGCTTACGATATCGTTGTTTTCGTTATTCGGTACGGGCGTACCGGTTGTTACATGGTGAAATATACAGAAACGTTTAACACCGAATTTTGCCCGTATTGATTATTGTTATCAATATCATTCTCGCGAAATGAACAAAATAAATGACTGAAAACATTGCGTTATGTAGGGATAAAGGGGAGGGGAACCGGTGGGGAGCCCACCGGTAAGCGAGGTCTTAGCGCTGAAGAACCTGAGGCCACAGACGCAGCGTGGTCTCGGCGATTTGCATGATTTTAGTGAAGTCGGCGCCTTCGCGGGCGCTGATCGACATGCCTTGTAATATGCAGTTGAGGAACTGCGCCAGCTGACGTACGTCGCCGTCTGGCGGCAGCTCGCCGCGCAGCTGCCGCTGCTGGAGAAACTGCGTTAGCGTCTGTTCCTGCATCGCGTGCCGGGACTTAACGGTATTGGCGATATCGGTGGACGCCGCCGCCAGCGCTGCGGAGGTATTAATCATAAAGCAGCCTGCCGGCGTTTCTTTGCTGGTAAAGCAAGTCGCGACGGCGGTGAAGTAGTCGCGTAACGCTCGATCGACGCTTTTCTCTTCGTCAAAGAGGAGCGCTTCGTGCCTGGCGGCAAAACGCGCGATGTAGCGATCCAGCACCGCGCGAAACAACCCCTCTTTATTCACAAATTCCGCGTAGAGCGTAGGCGCTTTTGCGCCCGTCGCCTCCACTAAATCGGCGAGAGAGGTCGCTTCATAGCCGTGCTGCCAGAAGAGTGTCATGGCCTTATCCAGCGCCGCTTCCCTGTCGAACACTTTAGGTCGGCCACGGCTTTTTTTTGTGCAACTTTGAACGTCAGTTGTCATGGTGCCGCTGTACCTGTGTTGGTTTGTTGAAAGGGCATTATAAAAATAAACCTTACGTGCTACCAGCGATGTTGCTCTAAAAATAAATAATTCATATATGTATGAATTTTAAGCTGTTTATAAATAGTTAAACGGTCGTTATAAAAATAGTTTGACGTGTGATGTGGATCACATTATCATTTCCCTATCGATCGTTAATTAAATGCGTTCGCCCCTACAAAAACATTCATCTGCACAGGTATAACAATCATGAAAAATGTTAAAACACTCGCTATCGCCGCTGTTCTTAGCTCACTCTCTTTCGCCAGCTTCGCCGCTGTAGAAGTTCAGTCAACGCCGGCGGGTCAGCATAAAATCGGTACCGTTTCCGCCTCAGCCGGGACCAACCTGGGTTCGCTGGAAGATCAGCTGGCGCAAAAAGCGGAAGAGATGGGCGCAACCTCTTACCGTATTACGTCCGTAACCGGTCCTAACACCCTTCACGGGACTGCGGTTATCTACAAATAATTGTTGCGCTACCCCTGTTATGCCACTGACTACGCGCGGATCTGACCCCCTTCAGCAGTCCGCATAAAGTAAGAAGTACGTTGTTCTCTGACGAGAGGCGGTGCCCGCCCCTTATATGGCGCCGCAACCCGCAGAAAAGCAGGACCCTGTTTGATTATTGCCATAAAAAAACCGCCTCAGTGAACTGAAGGCGGTTTTTTTTCGTCGGCAGTTTAGCGAACTAGAGCGGCTGCTCCGTTACGCGATGGTGGCGGGTGACGTCAATCGGCATGCCCGAACGCAGCATCATCGCGCGTTCCATTACCTCGGTGTCGGTCAACTGTGCCTGCTTAAACGCCTGCATGCTGTCGGTAAGGGTAATGGGCAGCGTCTGCGGGTCGTCATCAATATGTTTTGACAGCGGCTGATGGACCTCCACCAGACGGGTGCCGTTCGGCTCCACGGACACCTTGATTGGCGTATTGATAATCGTCACCCTGGTGCCAGGGGTGATTTCGTTGTACAACGCTTTGATGTCGTCATCGCGCAGGCGAATACAGCCGGAGCTGACGCGCATGCCGATGCCGAAGTCGGCGTTGGTGCCGTGCAGCAGATACACGCCGCCGTACGCCGCCAGGCGAATAGCGTGGTGCCCCATGGGGTTATCCGGGCCAGCGGGCATGACGGCGGGCAGGTCAATGCCCATTGCTTTATAGCGGGCGCGAATATTGGCCGTCGGCGTCCAGGTCGGGTTGGCGCGTTTGTCGGAGACGGTGGTAACCATTGTCGGCGTGATGGTGTCGCCGCCGAGCTGGCCAATGCCGATAGGATAAACGGTCACTTCACTTCTTCCTGGCGGATAGTAATAGAGGCGAAGTTCGGCCAGGTTAAGGACTAATCCTTCGCGCGGCGCGTCGGGCAGCAGGGTTTGCAGCGGAATCGTCAGCACGCTACCGGCTCGTGGAACATACGGATCCACCCCGGGGTTAGCCTGGAGCAGGGCCAGAAAACCGACGTTGTACTTTTTGGCGATCGCTTCGAGCGAGCCGCCGTTATTCTCGACGACATGAAACTGGTTTTGCCCGACCAGACGGCTGCCCGGAGGCGGCAGGGGCCAGGTATTGGCGCGAGCGGGCAGCGCCAGCGCGGCGGCGATAGCTATCATCCCCAGCCAGAGAAAAATTCGCGTAAAGCTTTTCATCACCCTAATTCCATAATAAGTAAGTGGTTATTTTTATACGAAAAGTCCCTGAGATTATGGCGAAGCGAGTGTCTGGAAGTTCAGAGGGATTGCAAAATGTTTGTAAATTTTGCCGAACAAGTGGGGAGGGGCGGGATACGACGCACAGGCCGTATCCCGCCTGCTATCAGGCGGCGGCGTTCTCTTCGAGCTGGCGCATAAACTGGCGCACCCACTCCATCCGCGTTTTACGCTCGGCAAGGTCCTGCGTAAACTTGAGGCGCGTTGGGCCATCCAGGCGATAGTGCTGAGGCTGCTTTTGCAACAGGCCAATCAGCCACATCGGATTCACGTTATTCTTCTCGTTAAACTCAATGGTGCCGCCCTTTTCGTTGCTCTCCAGCTTGCGGATCCCCAGCTTCTGCGCCTGCTGGCGCAGTCGGGCGATATCGAGCAGGTTTCTTGCCGGATCGGGCAGCAGGCCAAAGCGATCGATAAGCTCGACTTTGATCTCCTCCAGCTCATTCTCGTTCTTCGCGCTGGCAATGCGTTTGTAGAACGACAGGCGCGTATTCACATCCGGGATAAAGTCATCCGGCAGCAGCGACGGCATCCGTAGCTCAACTTCGGTCTGCTGACTGGTAAGATCCTCCAGCGAGGGTTCGCGGCCTGCTTTCAGCGCGTCAACGGCATTTTCCAGCAGCTCCATATAGAGGGAGAAGCCGATGGTTTCCATGGAACCGCTCTGATCCTCGCCCAACAGTTCACCCGCGCCGCGAATTTCGAGGTCATGCGTTGCCAGAGCGAAACCAGCGCCGAGATCTTCCAGCGATGCAATCGCCTCAAGGCGTTTTTGCGCATCGGTGGTCATCGCCTTCGGATGCGGGGTCAGCAGCCAGGCATAGGCCTGATGGTGCGAACGACCGACGCGACCGCGTAGCTGGTGCAGCTGTGCGAGACCGAAGTGATCGGCGCGCTCGATAATAATGGTGTTCGCCGTTGGAATGTCGATCCCGGTTTCGATAATGGTGGTGCACACCAGCACGTTAAAGCGCTGGTGATGGAAATCGTTCATCACCCGTTCGAGTTCGCGCTCGCGCATCTGGCCGTGACCGATGGTAATGCGCGCTTCCGGCACCAGCTCCGCCAGCCTCTCGGCGGCTTTCTGGATGTTTTCCACGTCATTATAGAGGTAGTAAACCTGGCCGCCGCGCAGTACCTCACGCAGGATCGCCTCGCGGACCACCAGCGCGTCATATTCGCGGACGAAGGTTTTGACCGCCAGACGGCGGGCGGGCGGGGTGGCGATGATCGACAGATCGCGCATACCGCTCATCGCCATATTCAGCGTACGCGGAATAGGCGTGGCGGTCAGGGTCAGGATATCGACGTCGGCGCGCATCGCCTTGATGCGCTCTTTATGGCGCACGCCGAAGCGGTGCTCTTCATCAACAATCAGCAGGCCGAGATCGCGCAGCTTAACGTCCGGCTGCAGCAGTTTATGGGTGCCGATAAGAATATCGACTTTCCCTTCCGCGACCTGCTCGAGGATCTGCGCCTGCTCTTTGGCGCTACGAAAGCGCGAGAGCATCTCGATGCGCACCGGCCAGTTGGCGAAGCGATCGCGAAAGTTATCGAAGTGCTGCTGGGCGAGCAGGGTGGTCGGCACCAGCACCGCCACCTGCTTATGGTTTTCAACCGCCAGAAACGCGGCGCGCATCGCCACTTCCGTTTTGCCGAAGCCGACATCGCCGCACACCAGACGGTCCATCGCCAGCGGCTGACACATATCGCTTAGTACGGCGTTAATAGCCTGCGCCTGATCGGGCGTGGTCTCGAACGGGAAGCCGTCGCAGAACAGTTGATATTGCTCTTTATCATGTTTAAACGCGTAGCCCGCTTTCGCCGCACGCTGAGCGTAGATATCCAGCAGTTCGGCGGCCACGTCGCGCACTTTCTCGGCCGCTTTCTGCCGCGCCCGCGCCCAGACGTCGCCGCCCAGTTTATGCAGCGGCGCATTCTCTTCCGCGCCGCCCGCATAGCGGCTAATCAGATGCAGCGACGACACCGGCACGTACAGTTTGGCATCGTTGGCGTAGGTCAGCATCAGGTATTCGCCGTTGATGCCGCCCGCTTCAAGGGTGGTCATTCCGGCGTAGCGCCCAACTCCATGCTCAAGATGCACCACCGGTTGGCCGATATGCAGCTCCGCCAGGTTACGAATCAACGTATCGGGATTGATGGTGCGGCGAGAGTCCTGACGACGGCGCGCGACGCGCTCGCCCAGCAGGTCGCTTTCGCAAATCAGCGCCAGATTACGCTGGCTATCGACGAAACCATGCTCGGCGGCGCCGATCATCAGATAGCGGCCATTACCCGTCGCCTCTTCAAGACGCAGGATATGCTTTGGCGCGATCTTAATACGCGCCAGCATTTCGCCAAGCGCCTCTCGACGCCCCTCGCTCTCGACCGAAAAAATCACCGGCCCGCTGAAGGACTCGAGGAATCGGCGCAGGTTATCCAGCGGCGCTTTGTTCTGCGCCTGGATCGCCAGCTCGGGTAATTTCTGATAACCGAGATTGGTGTTGGCGGCTTTTTCCGCCAGACGCTCGGTTTTGAGCTGGACGCGCGGCCATTTTTTGAGCTCGCTAAACAGCTCATCGCTGCGCAGCCACAGCTGTTCCGGCGGCAAAAGCGGGCGCATCGGGTCGACGCCGCGGTTTTCAAAGCGGGCGCGGGTTTCGTTCTGGAAGCGTTCGGCGCTGGCCTCCAGATCGCCGGTATTAACGATCAGCGTTTTCGCCGGGAAATAGCTGAACAGCGGCGGCAGCGGCTCGTTAAAGAACAGCGGCTGCCAGTATTCGATTCCCGCGGGCAGCGTGCCTTTACTGACCTGCTGATAAATATGCTCGGCGTCGCGTTTGACCTCAAAGCGGTCGCGCCACTGGCTGCGGAATAGCTCGATAGCGGCCTGATCCGTCGGGAATTCGTGCGCCGGAAGCAGGTTAATGCTGGCGACTTCCTCCAGCGTACGCTGGCTGTCGACGTCGAACAGACGCAGGCTGTCTATCTCATCATCAAAAAAATCGAGACGGTAGGGCTGCTCGCTGCCCATAGGAAACAGGTCAAGCAATGCGCCACGCGTGGCGTACTCGCCGTGCTCCATCACCTGGTCGACGTGACGATAGCCGGCGCTATCCAGCTGGGAGCGCAGCGCATCCCGCGACAGGCGCTGGCCTTTTTTCATCACCAGCGCGTGGCCGTGGAGGAAATTATGCGGACAGACGCGCTGCATCAGGGTGCTGACCGGGATAATTAGTACGCCGCGTTCCATGGTCGGGAGCTGGTACAGGGTGGCGAGACGGGAAGAGATAATGTCCTGGTGCGGGGAAAAGCTATCGTAGGGGAGGGTTTCCCAATCCGCCAGGCCCGCCACCATGCTATCGGTAAACTGCCTGATTTCATCATTCAGACGCAGGGCGTTTTGCATATCGGGGGCAATCAGTACCACCGGGCCGCCGTGGCGCTCGGCCATTTCCGCCACCAGAGTGGCGCAGGCCGCGCCGGTCAGTTCGCCAATCTGGCGCTGATCGCCGGCTTTAACCGGCAGAGAGTATCGGTATTGTTCAGGCATAGACGGTATCATGATCTCTTGGGTATTCGCTCTGCCGATATGGAGGGCAACTCGCTGATATTCAATAGTGAGATTATCCGCGATCGACCCGGATTCGCCAACCCGTATCGCAAACATCCTGTCGTGGCCAAAAATGTAACGAACTCCGATAAGCGTAAAGTTAAATAATGACTTACCTGTCTATCTTGTTGTTTATATTGATGTTTTGCTATTTTTGTCAATAAAATCTACAGGTATCAGTCATTTACGCTGCCCATAATCGCTTATATACTCGGGCATCGGCTATCAGCAATCAGATGGATTACATGTATCAACCTGCCGCACTCTTTATCGGCCTTCGCTATATGCGTGGGCGCGCAGCCGACCGCTTCGGTCGTTTCGTCTCCTGGCTTTCGACCATCGGCATTACGCTTGGCGTGATGGCGCTGGTGACCGTTCTTTCGGTGATGAACGGCTTTGAACGCGAGCTGCAAAACAACATCCTGGGGCTGATGCCGCAGGCCATTCTTAGCGCCAAGCAGGGGTCTGTAAACCCGCAACAGCTGCCGGAAAGCGCGGCCAGATTACAGGGGGTCACCCGCGTGGCGCCGCTGACCACCGGCGATGTTGTACTGCAAAGCGCCCGCAGCGTGGCGGTCGGCGTGATGCTCGGCATCGACCCGGCGCAAAAAGATCCCCTGACGCCCTACCTGGTTAACGTCAAGCAGAGCGATCTGCAGGCCGGCAAGTATAACGTCATCCTGGGCGAGCAGCTGGCAGGACAGCTGGGCGTCAATCGCGGCGATCAAATCCGCGTGATGGTGCCTTCCGCCAGCCAGTTTACCCCGATGGGGCGGCTTCCCAGCCAGCGCCTGTTTAACGTAATCGGTACCTTTGCCGCCAGCAGTGAAGTCGATGGTTATCAAATGTTGACCAACATCGACGACGCCTCGCGCCTGATGCGCTACCCGCAGGGAAATATTACCGGCTGGCGGCTGTGGCTGAATCAGCCTTTACAGGTGGATACTCTCAGCCAGCAGACGCTGCCGGAAGGGACCAAATGGCAGGACTGGCGCGAGCGTAAAGGCGAGCTGTTCCAGGCCGTGCGGATGGAAAAAAATATGATGGGCCTGCTGCTGAGCCTGATCGTCGCCGTCGCCGCTTTTAACATCATTACCTCTCTGGGAATGATGGTGATGGAAAAACAGGGCGAGGTGGCGATTCTCCAGACCCTCGGCCTGACGCCGCGGCAGATCATGCTGGTCTTTATGGTTCAGGGGGCCAGCGCCGGGATCGTCGGCGCGCTGCTTGGCGCCGGGCTGGGCGCGCTGCTGGCCAGCCAGCTGAATAATTTGATGCCGATTATCGGCGCGTTCCTCGACGGCGCCGCGCTGCCGGTGGCCATTGAGCCGCTGCAGGTCATTGTGATTGCCCTGGTGGCAATGGTGCTGGCATTACTCTCTACGTTGTATCCTTCATGGCGCGCTGCCGCCACTCAACCCGCTGAGGCTTTACGTTATGAATAAGATCCTGCTGCAATGCGACAACCTGTGCAAACGCTATCAGGAAGGCAC